>Ga0065711_1006777_pt1 | contig 28842 bp, 16 predicted proteins | sample Hoacrofraction12_FD_59098 | JGI IMG/M metagenome (GOLD analysis project Ga0065711, IMG submission 59098) | Hoatzin crop microbial communities from Cojedes, Venezuela - Epithelial fraction 12 v2 (version 2) | ecosystem: Host-associated > Birds > Digestive system > Esophagus > Crop | place... | reverse complement strand
CCCGCCGCCCCCCGCCCGTGAGGCTCCCGGGTGCCGGCACCCACGCCCTCTCGTTATTTTACATCGTCAAGGCCAACAGCTGCCGGCTCGGCGTGAAGAAAAAGGCAGCCCTTAAAAGATCAAGGCTTTTGCGAATTGGTTTTGGAAGCTCTGAAACACCGCCTGACCTGTAGTAAACAGATTTTGAGGGGTGTTTACCAGGTTTTCAAATGAAACTTTAGAGGGTCTCTGGTGCAGAGATACTGCCCGGAGCAGTTCAAACGAACGCTCTGTGCGCACATGCACAAGGCGAGAGCAGAAGAAAGCCTGTATTTGCGATGGACATTTTAGAAGGTCAATAATTTATTCCAGAAAAAACAGGCTTGAATTTCAGTATTCCGAGAAAATAAGTTTCCTGGTGTTCTCCTTCCCTTCCCTAAACCCTGACTTCCCTCACCATCAGTGGCTCCCCCTCTCCTTGTTCGTTTGCCTCCCGAAACTGCCTCTCCACTCCCGTTTACACCTTTTTCACCCCATCCCACCTTGTCATCCCAACTCACAGGAGGCCCAAACAGGGAAGCTCCCTGCCAGCTCCCTGCCGGGCCCCACAGAGCCTTTCCCTACCCCCACATCCCCCCAGATCCATTCACGTTCATTTCAGTCATCTTCATGAAGATGGCAAGGTCGCGAATTGACACTGGGGAGGTTCTGATTTGACCAGCAGAGGAGGGGATGGGAAATAAAAAGGAAAAAACCCACCTTTGCTATGACAACCCTAAGCTACCCAGTCTGAATTCAGTGTTGGCCCTACTTTGACCAGGACACGTTGGCCTACAGATCTCCCACGATCTCTTCCGACCCGAACATTTCTGCAGTTCTGTGGTGATTCTGTGCTTGAGGTCAGGAGCTAGCGAATCTATAAGGCTAGCACTCACTTAATTCGTCATTCAAAACATCTTTTAGAATGTTCTTTGGTACGCCCTTCCTAACAACTTTACCAAGTCTGGCAACAGCCATACATACTTGAAGTAGGACTAAGAGCAACCAATTTCACTGTATCTTGTCTATCCTGCAATTCCAGATAAAGATCTACATACACATCTTTTGTACTGCAGTTATATTTGTAGTCTGTCCAGACCAGGAATATCTTCAGTCCTTCAGGAGTATATGGACAGCAATTCTCAGCTTAGAGAGGCTGATTTCAGTAGTAAGGTAAGGACAATCGTTCCCAAAATACTCATTCCCCTTCCTCAGCCTTCCTGCACATTCTGCTACTAAGTCCCAGCTACACTTGTACCAACTCATCTTGTGAGTGATATGTTAAAATGACTAAGTTTACCTTTACCTAAGTTTTTGCTGTGTCTTTTTTTCCCTCGCCTCTCAAAATACTAACATGGTGATATTTTTATTTATGAAGCCAAAGGACATAATGCCTTTCCCTACAGATGGAGTTACTAATTTCAAGATGTTTTCATGACATTAGCAAGAAGTTGGGCTTTTTTAAAATTATTATTAAAATACAAAAATGTCTCTTTTCTTTGTACTGAACAAATTCTTGCACAATTTCAGTGGGAGCCTATTTGCTTTCAGAGCATGTAAAGAAGTACAGCTTGAAAACAATCGTAAACTTGACTTCAGAATGGTGTGAATTAAGACTGAATTACCCTTGAATGCAAGGCAGCTTTCTAAAGCAATAATTCACATGGAAAGGAATCATCTATAATCAAGAGACATTTTCAGTATTTTTTTTTACAGAAAACAATTTGTGTTTCATCTAACCTGAAGTGCTCCCAGCTTCTTCAAAATCAATATTTCCAAGGTGAAGGACACCAGCCACTACTCTAAAAAGATCAAGTTTTTCTGCATCATCTAGTCCAATCTTTTTCATCGCTGTGCACATTCTGTTGAAATCTCCATGATCGTCTAAGAGTGGATCCTTCAAGGAGCCTGCTTTGAGATACTACAAAACAAGATAAACCAAATACTGAGTGAGTGATTTTAAAGTAAATGTAAGCAAATATCTCCAGTCAAAAATAAAGCGTAACAAAAAGCATAAAAAAGCATGCAAAACACAAACTAAGCAGAAAGAGATTAGAGCTCTTCATACAATACAGGCTTTGCAAAAACCCTGATTTGTTTGTTTGTTGATACTTTGAAACATGATCTTCAAACTCCAACTTCAAAGCAAACTTCAAACTATCTTCAGGAAGCAGAAGCTGGAGAGTGTGACAGCTAAGGACAGGGGAATACAAGACAGCGAGCGGTGGAAAGGCAGAGTTTGGCTAAGGAGGCCATCAAAGCACTTATACCGAGGAGTGCTTCTAGCCCCTAGCAGCTGGAAGGAGACTGAAGTCCTTGTAACAGGGTGACAGAAAGTCTGACAGACCATGGGAAAGGAGTAGAGGACAAACCGGAACTGGAAGCGTTATCCCTATTCCAAACAGACATATTTAGAGAAATATACTCGTTAACTTTTGCTGGCGATTAAGAAGCGGTAAAGTTGTTGCAGTGTTCTACTGGTTAAAAGAATACCAGCTATGTTTTAAAAGACTAATTTAATGTTTTGCTGATTTTCCTAATTTAAATACAACAAAAGCCATTTCAATTATTAACAGTTTTAAATAGTAGATAGTAACACATCTCCATGCAATCAAGAAACTAACTGAACATGCACAGACTGATCTAAGGTTTTACAATTACTTTAAAATGTTTTCAACTAAGAATAATTAACTTTAAATAGAAGCCTTGTTAACATCAAATAAGCTAACATGATTTTTATCAAAACACCACATGCATCTGAAAAATTCACTTCACACAACATTTAGACACATCAATAGAATTAAACTACATCTTAATTATGCAAAATGATCACCTCATCTTCCTGATAAGGAAAACACAAAAATAATTTAAGTATTAATTATTCCAGCTACTTTTATTAAAATAAACTATCTTAATATTTTTCACAAAATGACAGAGCATATATTAAATTTCTGATTTAAAAACTTGAACAATGCAATACATTTCCTGTTTAAGCGGCTAGACTAAGCTTTAATATCATCGAAATTTGATCATTTATTGCGCCTTCAAGTTGACTTGGCTGTAACATACAGGTATTATGGCATTAAACATCACACTATTTAATCTCCAGTACATATTTTCAGAATTGTTATTTCAGTATCTTTTAATTTAGACAAACACTTATTTCAAATTAAGTCCTTTTTGACACATTTTTGACAGAACACCCACCCGTAAATCACATCAATAGCAGAATAGCATAGGTTCATCTTCCAGTAGTAAGAATAAGTAAATGTTGATACTTCATGCCTACACAAGTTACCAACTTCACTACAAATCTTAATTTAAGGCAAATTAGGTAAACTGAGGCAAAATCTCCCAACCATCTCAGCCTATATGCTTGAAATGAATTAACCATCTACCAGCCTTCTGCCTCACAATAAGATCAAATCAGCATTTCTGCATTTCACGCGCCACCATCCCCAAACACAGAAAATAGCCTATACTCAAGCAAAATAAATTGGCATTAGGTGCTCAGTGTTACAACATACAAACATTAGAAATCCAGGAGTAGACTTCGCAATGCTGACCTGAGCAAAGCAAGTATCTATATTGCCTTTCATAGCTAGGCACAAGCTACGTACAAGCTCAAGCCGGGAGAGAAGCTCTTGAGTAAACTTCTCTTTGTATTAATCCACACGTATATGCAGCTTGCCCTGCTACTGAATCCGAAGTATGGATTTTATTAAGATTTGAAATATCTTCCAGCTAAACAACTGAAAAATTCATACTTTAGGTATGAATAGATAAAAATTATACTAGAAAGCAGAGTAGAAGTTTAATGAAGTGTTTAAACTACTTCCAATTGACATATACTATTAGTTCAGATTAAATTCTTTAGTGTCTTCACACAAACAAGCTCAAAGGCTTAAATGCTACAAATTCAGGTAATTCCAGTTTTAAAAAATGTAAACGGACATGGAGCAAGAGAAAACAAATGCTTTGAAGTGTCACACTCTTCCAGGAAATGCCACATTGTGCTGTAAGTAACAGTTCATAGCAAGGGGACAACAAAAACCAGTGAAGAACACAGTGTACTGGAGAGCAAGATACACTCGTCCTGGAAGCGACACTGCACTCATGTTTTACAAAACAGTTTGGAGCATCAGTTCAAAAATCCAGACAGTAAAAATGTCTCTGGAAAAAAGTACTGCTTCTGACCTATTCCTAGCGGCAGAAAGATTTAAAAAGAAAATGACAACAAATCTTGAATTTATTTTTTGTTTTCCACAGAAGACAAGCTGCATCATTAAGTGTCATATTATTACAAGAATTAAAAGGAAACAGATTTCATATGCTGTTCCATTTGGCATTTTATATTACATTTTATGCACGTTAAAATGTATTTCTAGGACTGAACTCCAAAACTAGAGTTCTGAATGCACCAGCTTTGACAGTACCCATTTAGACCTATGAAGGTGTGCAAAATGAACATTTCATTCCACACTGTAAAACTGTAACCACCATTTTCAACTCTATCTCTATTAGTTAATAATATAATCTAACTGAAGATGCAAACATACCTCAGGACTCTTGCGATTTTGCAAAATCTGCTTGTCTGTTTCTTTGTTAGCAAAGTATCTGGTACAGCCTCGATTTAAATACTGTAACAATAAAAAAGTGGAAATGCTTACTTAAAGACAGAAGTAAAGAAAACATATGCTTTTATTTAAGGCTTGCTCTACATAGCTTGATTTAATTATATGATAGCAACAACATGCTATGTATTCGGAATTCATTCAATTTATTTATTTACATCTACAAAATTACAGAAGTGCAACAGTAATAAACTCCTATCAAAAGCGCCTCGATTTTGACAATTAAAATACTTTTTGACACAGTGGGATATTCATTTTGTTAAGTCCAACAATCTTTTCTTGACTGTATGGAGTGTGGGATTACAGAAAAGACAATCAAAAATTAGGAACGAAGAAAATAAATTTTCTGGCCTATGTCTAATATCAAACTTTACTCCAGCAAGCTGTAAGGAACATCAGAAAAAAAATTCACAATAATCTTTATGTTTTCAGCAACTTATAGGCTTCATATAGAGTATCTGGGGGTGACAGGGGTAGGATCAAAGAATTTGTGGTACTAAGGCCAGTGTAGTTTTATGGTCACTTCTTTCCTCACCAGTGAAATATTTCTGTAGGTAGTAAGAGACATAGCATATTAAAAAGCTTGAAGAGTATTATAAGCTTATAACATGGTACAAGCAGAAGCCTAATGCAGAATTTGGCTTCTGATATCAATCTCATGTTGTATAGTAAAGGGAACAGACCAGGCATTCACATGACTGACACTTCCAGCAAAATGGGATCGCCAGCTTTTTCTTCCGAATTTGTTCAGCTGAAAGAACTCTGGCCAAAAAAGCTTGGACAGAGCCCTTTGTCTGAAGGAAGCGAACTGATTCTTTGCTCTGGCCCATGAAGAAAGGAGATGTTTTCAGCTAGGTGAACACAGATAATTCCACACTTTGATTAAAACTTGTATACAAAATTCTAAAAAATAGAATATTCAAAGCATTTCTAACAGCAGAACAAAACTAGGTGACAAATTTAATACTAAAAAACTGGCAAGAAGCACTGTTCAAAGTTAGCTTGGTGTCTAACAAAATACTGAAAAGTTTTCTTAATCAGCCAATAAGAATGCAAATCACAGCATATTTTAAGCACAACAATATATCCCTGTATTACAGTATTAGTAACATGATCCTAGAAACTCGGGAGGGAAGTGAAAAAGGTCATACTTTTCACGAAGAGAGTGTGGAAACTTATCTGACAGGCTAGGAATGTGAACCAGCATGGTATTCAATAATAATCTATGTAGAAGACATTTAATCACAAGATAATGGCTTTCACTTGAAAGCTAAAAACTCAAATAAATTTACATATTGCACCTAAGAGAAATTGTATTTTTAAAACACACAAATACTTTAAAACACACAAATACACAGCTTGATGTTATCATGTATAACATCTAAATACCACTGTACTTGTTTTTTGTTTAACTGTGAAGTACAACACCCCATTATAACATCAGTGACCCAAACGTAAGGCAACCTGATTTCTCTTCTGGAAATTAAGATCTGAAAAAAAAATCAGCTTCTCATCCTCATCAACTCTACTCCAGGTACAGATTTACTGTGCAACTTTACTTTCAAAGCCATGCAGTGCAGTCCAGGCCACCTAGACCTACAAGGTTTTTGTGTGGGTGTGCTCGGAGGAGGGGTGCGTAAGAAACCTGCAATTTTTAATGGTGCTTTGCTAAGCAAATTCACGCTTCCTCAAGGGAACTGCAGGGGAAGGATGAACCAGCAGAGAGGTAACCCCCACCAGTGCTGCCGAAATCCCGACGCCAGGTCAGGCAGGCGCAGCCAGTGCAGTGGTCTCAGTTCATGTGCCCAGAGCAACTGCGCGCTTACGCCGAGACGGCCAAATGTGCAGGGAGGAGATCACAAGGGTTCGCTTAAGTCAAAGGGGAGCAAGCCTGCTGGGGGGGGAGGAAAGTATTTTCCAGTGAGTGGAGTTAAGAGAAACCAGGCATTGAGCAAAACATGCTTGAGTCTCAGAACCCAAGCTGGCCCTAATTTGGATTTTAACTCAGTAAGCTAAAAGGCACAAGTGGCACAATAGTGCCAATGCAAAACGGTGACTTTAGGGATGGGTTTTTCTAAATAACTAATGTAAGAGCGTAATTTTTTTTTCTCAATGTTTTTCTTGTCCAAAAAATTATCATTAATATCAAAACACTGATCAATCATCAAACCTTGCCTAGTATAATATTACCGTATATTATCAGAAGCTGGAAAGATGGTATTCCCATGAAATTTGAACCAGACAGACATGCAGTCAACAACAAAACATGGTAAAACTGACACAAGCGTTATGATTTAGAGCCATTTCATGATAAAACCTGAAGCAGCAAATGAGAATGAGGAACAGAGAAAAAATTACCTTGACAAAAGTAATAAAAATTTAGGAAGAAAATTAACCTTTTACAGTTTGTTTTTCTAAAAAGCTTCCATATTTAGTGTAATATGACTAAAGCTTTATTTATATTAATTTGCATACATACAGAGATGAAAATGATCCTAAGGGTTTTTTTTTTAAAGATAATTTACTTGAAGTTCAGAAGGGGAAAAAAGGTTAATTTTGTTAAATTTAACATGCAGAATGGATCTCTCACATGCAGCAAGAACTCAAGACTCAAATACTAACTTATGGTAAAGCAATAAATATTCTTAATGGAAATGAAAGCACCTGCTGCAAACTTAGAAGTCAAAAAAATTATGTCATGGTGTGATAATGCTGATGTGACTGTAAACTCCTTATAAATGAAACAGGCAAGTGAGTGTCTTCTGTAAGGCACTCAGGCTGTTCAGCACTGTGCTGTGCCAGCATGATTTTAAGCAGGTTATAATTCTGAGCTTGACATCTACAACATTCTGTGTTCTCGTAAGCAGAGTTTTTGACTAAAGAAAAAAAAAATCCCCAAGAGTGGCTACGCAGCATATCCAGTTCCAGAACTAAAAATCTATTAACTACAAGAAAAAAGTTTTAATGGAAAACTGGCTGCACAATAAAAATATGTATTTGAAAATTTGTTCAAGATTTTAGTTTTAAAACATACAAGAGAGTATTTCATAGAATAGCTGCACAGAAACGAAGGAAGTTTTGAAAACTAGCTCCATATTATATGAAAATAAATGGTGCTGGGATTTTTTTAAGTATTATGTTTATTGGTATTTCAAAAGAAAACTTTCCTTCTAGAGAACAGAAGCAGTTCTTTCTTAATAAGCATCAGATCAAGTTTCCATCACACAACTGAGTACAAACAGATGAACTATAAGATACAAACTAAATATTTAAAGACATAATATAAGGTCTATAATAAAGGCCCCTACAAATACCTCTGAGGAAGTAAGGAAACTTGTCCTAAAATACTGCCATGGCTTTTCAGGGAGCAAGATCATCTAGACACCACAGTACAAACGTACGACGTGCACGACACAGAACTGCAGCTCCGTGCCCGCTGCCTGGCTCATCGGTATGCAGAGACTGACCTGGCCAAGCCAAGAAGCAGCAGCAACCTGTTTGGTCACCAGTGCAATTTAGATGTCACCTATGCAACCACGACTTTGCACAGAACTAGCAGGAGCTTTCTATTGTTAAGGCTTCTAGTCCTCTGCTAAATTCAGACGAAGCTGAGTACAAAAGACCTTGGGGAAAGTATCAGATAAGCACAGTTCCACTTTTATTTAGAAAACCAAGAAAGAAAATATACCAACAAAGAAAACAATCCACACCGTAATGTAATTCTTTGTTAGCAGTGCTCCTCACCCCATTTAACATCAAGGAAGTCTAAAAAGATGACAGTCAATTAATTTATAGCCTTGTAATTGCACATGCTCTTCAGGGATGTGTTTTTAAACACTTCCAAACCTGTGGCAGGGATTTGGTCTGGGTATTTTAGAAATATAAAAAATTCTGCTTCCGTGAGATTTCAAGCCAAGAGACAGTGGAGAGATGGAGACAAACCACAGAACACAAACAACTGACCAGTATGTACCAGTAAGATTTGATCTGACATTATTCTTCTTTTCAGTGCAAGTCAACAAAGCACATGATGATGTTCGTAGATATTTTCAGCTCAAGTGTGATTGTCAAAAGGAAAAGAAAAACAAAATACAACAAAAACCTACTGATACATTTATATATAATTTAATAACAGGAATGAGTGATTGAAGGCAAGAGTCTTCACCTCACTAGTGAAATTGGTGACGACAGTGTAAGATGTGAATAGGCTTAGAAGGACTCAAAGGGATGGCAGAAGCTAGCTTTGAAGAGAAAGAGAAGGGACAATGAGAACAACGAGAAACAGCAGTATCAGTAAAGCTGCCCTGGCTGGGTAAGAGTTCAATAATGTTTGTTTCTCAAGAAAAAAAAAAGACTGCAATAATCGAGATGTAATACACAGAGAAATTAAAATCATTTAAAAATAAGGGAAATGGGGTTTGAGTCACTCAAGCAAACAGAAAACAAGATAGAGAAAAAATTTTGACTGACAAGAAAGGAAAGAAAGCAAAAGGAAACGTCACATGATTTGTGGATCACTTCTGAAAACAATTCAGTGAAATCTGAACACAGACAAGGGGAGGAGAAAGACAGAAAGCTGAAGGAAAAAGTTAAAAGTTGAACTGAAGTAGTAAAACCATTCAGTGGAAAAATGGGAAGAAAAGAATGCAAGAACTTAATGGTAGGACAGAAAGCCAGCCTGTTTCTGGGATTGATACTAGAAACATTAACACAGAATCAGGGTTAATCAGGAGAAACCATATAATCTCAGAAAAGGACAAAAACCTTAAAACTAAAGCATGGGGAGAAGGGGGAAGGCAGTAAACAAATTGTAAGTCATAAGAACAGGCACACTGGATTGCATTAAAAGGCCCATACTATCCAAGAGCTTTTCTTCAGCCATGACCTCTGTCTGCTTCACCCAAGGATTTTACTGTGCCCTTCCAAGTTGGGATGACAAACTGTGTACACTGTTTACAAATATGGATGTACATTGCAGCATAACTCACTATTTCATTCTCCCTTCCTTTCCTAACAACTCCTAAAATTCTACTCTGCTTTTTTCCTGCCACTGAACATTAACCTAACATTTTTAAAGAAGTATGCACAGCGATTCAAGTCTTATTTCCCCACTTTTTATTTTAAGATCACTTTCATTTAGGTATAGCTAGGAGTATTACATTCAGCACTGATTTCATCTGTGTTTTACTGGCTTCTCCATTACCTGACTGACTGGACCAGTAACAGGCTATGGAAAGACAGCCAAAACTCAGGAACAGTGTGTAGTCCTCAGGAAAGAATAAATTAGGTGAATAAAAACCTAAGAGGGAGGATCATGCTTAATGAACAGAAGTCATCTTGGCAGGAAGAGCTGAGCATGGGCTTTGGGTCAACCAGAGATAAAAGGGCGAGCTTTCGGCTGAAAGCCACTAGTAAGTTATCACTTAACCTGGAGTGACCAAGAATGACAGAGGAGTATGATGAGAGGAAAAGGAAAGGCTCCAAGCTGGAGCAGTACAAGTGGCAATCTAGGGCGCAGAGCATCATATGATAGGAACAAGGCGCAACAGAGTAGGAAAGACAAGCAATGTGAAAGCACATGGGCTGGAATAGAGAAGTACAACCACCTTATCACCCTGGTCTGATCCTTGGTGGGAAGTGTGAGGAAAGAATAAATTAAGAGAATCGTGGGACAACTCCTAAGTCTTCCTAAATGCATCGTTGGAACAGAAGGAAATAAATGCAGTTTTCAGGACTTAAAAGATAGGCTACCCACAGAACAGTTAGGTCATTATCAAGAAATTCACAGTTTATACAACTAGAAGAGCCCATAACAACATTACAGCAGCTGGGTATGCAACAACACATTTTTGGAAAAAGCAAAGATTCCTCAATTTTAAGACATGAAGTACAGGAAATGTTCCAATAAGGAAAAATGGCAGGCAGCTTTATTTCAGGATCAAATAGATTTAACAAAAAATCTTCTGATTTTTGTAATAGGAAAAACTCTATCAAAAATAGTAAATAGAGACTTTAATAAGATCTATATGAAAAATCCATGTATGGAAATATGAGAAGCTTTACAAACACTGACTCTGATACTTACCCTAAAGTTGTCAGGAGAGCTTAGATATAGTTTTTCCCTAATGTCTTCTGGAGCACCAGCACAAAGCCTGTAAAAAATATGATAATTCCTCTCTTCTTTGCCTTGCACACAGATCCTAGATTTCTCCAGAAGGTAATGTGATACAAATCCACCAACCACCGAGTTCTAGGAAGAAGAAACATTTTTTTGATTATCTGAATATTTTTTGGATTGTTTGAGATTCAGACGTTTTCAATTTACATTTGTCTGATCGTGCCTCTTTCAACGGGCACTGCTTCAAAGAAGATTAAAATATATCTATACCTAATACATATTGAGCTTGGAAAAGAAACCATTGCCTTTACCCTACCTTCTCCCCCCCGCTCATGTATTGCATATGCATACATTCCTGTTAAAAGAAGGGTCTGTTTCACCCCAGCAAACAGAAATCCTGAGTAGAATTCGAGTACCTCCTGCAAAGAGGAGTGCTACAGCCACCCTTACACATTCAGTGGACGGCAGTAAGTGCCATTCCCACACTGCTACAACCTTCTCAAGCTGCATTTCACTGAGACTCTTGCAAAGGGGGAGGAAGTGTTAAAATTAACGAATACATATTTGGACAACATCTTAGGCAGGCTAATTATGAGTGAACATTTTATTTCAAATACTTGCACTTCTTTTCCGAGAGCGAAGCCTGACAAAGATTTCAAAAGCTATTTGTTATCTGGCCTTTGACAAAATTCCCTGTGCCTAGACAAATCTTAACAGCAAGGGAATTCCTGAGCTCATGGCCACTACAGAAGCTAAGAAGGACTTACAGACTGACAAATTTGACTACGGTTATGCAGTCATTCACTCATTCAGGAGGCCCCAGTCTGTACTTATATTCCTCTGAGAAATCAGACCTAATAAGGTCACCACGAAGTGAAGTCTTGTGAAGCATGAAGTCTTGTGAAAAGGGGCTCAAGTAAACAGGCTGATCTTGCCCTGGAAAGCTGGAACAGGCTTTTAAGCAGTTTCTGAAGATACTCTGTGTGTTATTTGCCTCAGCTGAAGCAATTAATCTGAAACATCATGTAAGCGTTGACAGGTAAGTTGAAAGGTCATGAATGCATCATTCCAAGTAGAAATTTGAAACAAAGAATTTGTTTCTTTATGTCCTCAATCAGAAAGATGAGGAGGCACATACGTAACCTCTATGGGGATCATTGACAAAAGTCTTCAACTTGAATATGCTGGACAACTATAGAGTCATCCTTAGTTGTGGAATGTTTGTATACATATGCTATCCAAGCAAAACTAAACTCAGAGAAAATCTTTCATAAGCTACACAGTGAATAGTACTTCTGACAAAAAACAATTGCCTGACTTCTGCCACATACATAATACTAATATGAGATCCCAAAATTTCATACAAATACATAAAACCATCAATAATTCATTTAAAGTATTAAAGCACTGAAATACATTTATATCTGTTTGTATCTAATACGCAGCTCCCACTTATCTGTGCATTAAAGGAATGCATAAATACTTAACAGCAAGTAAGTTATTCTTTAGCTATGCCTTTTTGTCTTTTTGCAATAAAGGGAACAATTTTTATCCTTTTGTGGATGGAAGCAATTTTCCTGCTGACTTGACCCACCATTTTCCAGTAATGACACAGTACTGTGGCTTTGGTTTTCCTTTCAAGGTGACAGAATATAAAACTTATCTGTAAAGCAGGACAGCAGCTATTTGGTGCAAGATAAGGAAGTCTATTCAACCTACTTTCCATCTAGCATTACCATTTTATGGCAAAAAATCATCACCAGTTATCTGTATCAAAATTCCAGTACCTTTTCATTGAAGTGAATTTCTACAAATTTCCCAAAACGACTGCTGTTGTTGTTGCGAACAGTCTTTGCATTTCCAAAGGCTTCTAACAGGGGATTTGCTGTTTAAAAAATAAAATATTTTAAAGAGTTAAAACTTTATCAATTAACTACCAAAAAGAAAGACAGAACAAATATATATTAATTATTCAGTGAACATATTGGGAATAAGGTTTGAAAATTAAAGGAAAAATATTACATATCACGAATAATCAATTTTGCAAATTGTACTGCATAGACTGTGGTGGAACTTACAATGAAGTGTTGAAATATTACATAACATTGCAAAGCATTTGAATCAATGCTGTAAGAAACTCAGAGACAAACATCAAAAATTGTTCAGTGATGTTCTTCTACAGCAAGTAGGTAAATAACTGATACTTAAACTATATGAGACAACACACAATCTGACATTTCTCAATGAGCTGTTATTCATAAAATCCACACTACCCACTTATCCCACAGACAAAAGTGCCACTTAAATGTCATGCATGCAACATGTTAGATTGATTAGGGAATAAAAAAATGTATTAGAAGAGTGTGTTGATTTCAAAAACAAGTTTTAAATGCCATTTCAAGTTAGGTCAATTAAGCGATTGAGTGATTTTATTTTTTTACTGGCTGCAAAGCATCTTACAGCCCATACAGAAAGAGTGACAGCAATCTAAAAGCATATGTATTTCTCTCTCCACATCATGCACAGTTTAAGCAGTTTGAAAATGATTAGTAGTTATGAAACACAAGGCCTCTGAAAGACTGCATTTACTAGTTCTGAAGATCACAGAAAACCGATTTACTGAACCACACTAGCAATAAACCATCGAAAGCATCTGTTAGATTTTTTTAAGGCTTTTAGCTAAAAAAATATGTATTGGAAGCTAAGCAAGCAGAAACTCAGATCTAGAACTCCACTGACAATCATCTACAAATCTATTCCTACAAAAATTAAAGAATGAATAAATAACTATAATGGTTGGATAAGTTATTAATGATAATACAACATTTAGTAGGACAACATCAGCATTAACTTTTTTGTTTTGGCTAGTTTTCATTCTTTTAAAAAGCTTATGAAAATAGAATTCTGACTTTCAAAATTGACTTCTTAAGAGATCTTTGATAACCATTCAGGTATTTTACATAATATTAACAGTTTTGAAGAAAAGATCATTATTAAAAACAAATTGCAAGAGATCTTTCAGATAGGTTACAGGTTCCTCTAGTAATACACATGCTGTAAGGGTGCTCATTAAAATTGTGCCTAAAAAATTTCAAAAGTCATGCATCAGATGCTGGGTTAGATTAAAAAACCCAATTCTAAGAATACCTACAAGTACCGATTAATTTTATGGCATACTGCGTCAGGCATTATCCAACTCTTGGCCACTTTCCGAGTTCCTTTAGCACACAGTGGATTTCACTAAGGAATTCATTTAAGCAAACCTACAGCAACAAGAGATCAAAGCCCGCAGTACTTCTCTTGAACAATCCAGTGGCTCGAAAGCAAAAATTTTTGCTTTAAGAAAGACAGAGAGTAATGAAGTTCTGAAATAAATCTACTATATAGTACAGAAGACTAAAACTGACATTTGAGGTATTATTAGATTGGCCAAGGGTTGTTTGTTTTTGAGATATTTATATTTTCTCAACTAGTTATTTTCGGTTCAATCAGGAAATGCATGCAACATTAAAGAGGCTCAACTGGATGATCAGCACAGTCTCTTCTGACCTTGTTTGGGAGTCTACTATAAAGATAGACACAATGAAATTGTTAATCTGAATTATGGGCTTTCTGACAAAAAAGACGTAACAGAAAAATAACCCAGAACCATAATTGAAAAGAACTTTCCTGCTTTATCTGACTTTGAGAACTTTATAGTGAGGAGGAGGAGGAATTACTCTTTCCTGGTACTAGCAGATACCAATGAGAACATTATCTTGTCCTTGCAGATTTCATACAGCATATAAACCAGTCTTGGGTACGCATGTGTGTGAAGTTCAACTTGAACGCATACTTAAACAATTTCTAGGTCAAGGACTATATGACATTATAATAAATAAAAATAAAGTGAATCACACATAAAAAAAAATGTTTTCAGACTGTAGGATCAAGGTAAACTACCAGTAAATGATGCCCTAGGGAGTCTGACAGTTTTTCCATCCTAACTTTTACTTATTTAGTGTTGATTGACATATCAAATTTGTAAAAAAATACAACACTGGAACTTTTAATTTATTTAAGGAAAATTCAATACCTTCTACAATTCTATCATCAATATCTTGGCCAGTACCATAGGATTCTGTCAAATACCTGTAAAGCAAGATAAAAATATCAGTATCTCTCATGTACCAGGTTACCTCAATTCAACAGGTCTTAGCACGTCTGTGCACCATACTTACTAATAATTTACTAAAGGGAACGCATATTGATTACAAGTTCCAAATAACTATATCTTTTAAAATAAATGCAGTTTGACTTTTCTTTTTTGTTAAAAATATTCTTGCAGACTTCAGATTTTTTTCAATACTTCATGACACACTAGAAATTTCTTCTAGACGTGCATATGGAAATTACACTTTTATACAAATATAATTACACTATTACTATACTATCTATATTTATTAATAACCCTAGTGAACGCATAAGGTTTCGTATGTACTTCCTGAATTAAAGACTGTTTCCATGCATACAGCGTCTGTGTTCATAACTATCAGTGTTAATAAAAATCCCACACGGAGACAGTGAGATAGGAAATAGCAGGTGCATAAACAAGGTAAGGTTCAATTTAGCAACTAAATGAAGAATGTGAAAATAAGTCTACAACCTATTTGCTCCATAGCTGCAGCTTGCTTTCCCCCCTACCCTGTGCACAGCGCATGCTTTCTGGAAATTCACAAGTAAATCTGGGACAAGTTAAAAACAGTTCTCGAAAATGGGGCCTTCCAAAAAAAATTTAGGAGCACTAACAGAGCTGTATTAGTACCGTTTGCTTCCTGATCGCACAAGGGAAAAAACCTTCCTGCTTTTAAAACTCAATGATGTTTCACACACAGACTCTATGAGGGCGGGTGGTGGGGAGAAGCAGCAGCAGTGACATTTGCCTGCCGTGTAATAAGAACTTCCTTTGCCGAAAAGCAGAAGAATGACCTCCTTAGAGAGCACTCCTCAGGAGAAGTTCTCCCAGTGCCTGCCATCTTTTTTTACTCTTAGCAGGATCAAAGTTAGGATGTCCCCTGTAAAAATCATTACCAGCACCTTCCAGTAATTCCTACAGGCATCTGTTAAAGGTTGAACAGGGGCAGAGAAGAGCAGTATGAGTGAACAACAGACAGCCATGACAATTCTTCCTGGGATCTAAAAGATAATATCGCTACTGTACATACATACTAGAGAATACACGATGTTAGGGAAAATGGAATTAAAGATTCATAGCAGATAACAAGGACAAGGTGGGGAAGGGAGTGCATTCACACTGCCTGCACTGTGCTTCCCGGGATAATCAGGCCACCTATGATATAGGTGAATTTAATGGAGTGGTGCTTTCTAGTTACAGTGTTCCAGAGTGATATAAAGCAGATAAAATATAAAGTAAATATGGTCAAAAACTTTAAAAACATGTAAGAGGAAGCAAGGCTAATATAGATCAGCAACATGACTTCCATACAGTTTAATATGCTTGACAATACCAGTCAGACATGAACATCAACAAATCCCATTATTCAATCTTATTCAGTAAATTAGGGTACAGTACATTACAGAATCTCTGCAATGACCTCAAAATTAAGAGTTAAAAATCCTGGATGCTTAAGCAAACTAAAGAAACAAAGACAGGGAAAACACAGAAATGCACATTTATGGCAAAACCAACAGTGTCTTGCAAGACACAGTTAAAATGCCTAGTTACATTTTCATCTACCGCAACAGCAGATATGCAATACCAAAATGACTGCATCATAAACCATAACTACCACATGATGTCACAACCAAGTTAAGGTTTCTGTGAATAGATAGCCATTTTTTATGTTATCATGTCAGCATTTAAGTTTAACCCTATGAATTTTTTGCGTTAAAGTGTACGTAGAAGTATGCTGCTGAACTGTGGCTTAAACCTACTGATTACTTCACAATTTTCTCTGTCTGTCTGTGAACTAAACACATCAACACAAGAGATTCAATGAATTACTTTGGTCCAAAAACACAAACCTCAAAACAAATTTAGTGTTTTCTGTCTTGCCAGCTCCCGATTCTCCAGAGACTATGATGGACTGACTCATTTTGAGAACTTTCATGTCACGGAATGCTTTATCAGCTTAAAAAGAAGAATATGTTGAACATGACAAAAAATTAATATTCAGGAGAGTTGCAAGCATAAAGTTCAGCTACAATACAAAAATGAAAATGTAACATTTTCAGGAATAATAAAGCAATTATTTACAATTGAGTGCATTACAACTTATTAAAGTCTGTTTCCCTTATATTATACTTGCTCACCCTCAAACACTGACATGTAAGAGCTTAAAATCTTTGAAAATAAAGACCTACTCAACTACATCCAGGACGAAATAAAACAAAAACCACCACCTAGAACTAAATCTCTTGAATTAAATGTATTTACAAAATTGTAACCAATCTTAATGTGTCTCCTAAAGAGAAACTTTCAGTTGCACTTTGTAACAAGTAACATCTGAGACAAGGAAACTTGGAAAAATGTGTGTAGTTTTCTTGTTACACAGCAGGTGCTAAAACCCCAGCTATGTATACTTTTGATTACAAAACAAAATGCCACACAGTGAGAAGGCTTTTAACAAGTCAAATGTTGATGTGTAGTTTCCTTTTTTTTTTTCTTAAAGAAAGTGACTGAAATCAGGTTTATCCTGCTAATAACATAGGCAGAAAGTGCATTTAAATAACACAAGCATATAAAAAGCAACAGTACATGTTCTCTGGCAACATAATAAAAAAAATAAAATCTGAATTTCTTTTTTTTCTTTTTTTAATGGTTGTAAATTATATTTAATCTGCTTAGACGTAAAACACTGGCAATATAGAACAATAACAACAGGGCTGCTAATTTCCAAGTTCTTCAAACTGCTTATCAAAGATGATAAGATTTGCAATATTAGCAATCAGTGGTTTTATTTTATAATGGTTTAAAGTGAATTAATTACTGTTACAGCTGCCAATTTATGGATAACTGCAAAGTATTTAATGTTTGCTTTGTAAAAGACAAATACAGGCTCAATACATACCAATAGCAAAAACATGTGGTGGCAATGTTCCAAGTGATCTACCCTGGTACTTTTTAATAGTATCTGAAGAATACAACTTAGGTATATCAAAGTATGGATTCACTGCAATAAGAATGTTGGCTACGTAAGTCTGTGAAGAAAAAAATTAACAGCAAACTATTAGCTGGTATCCAATCAAGTGGGTAACAGCAATTTTCTATTACTATTGAAGACTACAGCCTAAGTATAACAATTACATTTACAATTCTCTCCAGCTAATGCAGATGCTAGAAGGGATATATTTTCAGAGTTCCTCCAATTATCTTCTCAACACTTCTATGAAAAAGCACTTCTTAGGAGAATTTCCTAACCACTGAGCTAAGAGTATGTCCTGAATTTGACCTTTCTCCCAATCTCCTTTTAAATTATTTCCTATTGTTCAAGTTACTGGATCAAGGATAAGACACCACAACCTCCCCCTGAAAAGTGAATAAACTAAGTTTCTGGCTAGCATAATGCACTCTCCTCCAGTGAGGAGGATAATTTTTCAATATCGAATGGAAGCAACTCAGCAGGAAGGACTGACAGGATCCTGCCTGGGAACGCATTCAAGCCAGGCAATAAAAGCATTCAGCTGAGAGAAATTAGCTACGGCTGCTTCCACAGTGAGAAATACAGAATGCAAATGTTTTCTCACAGAGAAAGAATTTGAGAAGAATCTCAAACCAAGACTGCTTTTCACCTTTCCATAGGATAAGGAAGACCAAAGAGAAGCTTTTTTAAGATTTCTGAAAAACTTTCATAGCTTGGTTATGATGGCCAGATTACATGCAAGGAAGAACAGATGTCTGAATCACAGGAAAATAAAAAAGCAGATTTGCAGGAAAAGGTCTGAAGAAAACCAGATAAACCTTCAGCTTGAATAACTTACTTGGTTTGTTGTTACTCAGCATGTCCCTAGACAACTGAAATTTGGACACTATCCTGATACATTGATAGAGAACTGGATCACATACACAATATATGAATTTTATTACATGGTTTCTATTTTCAGCACTTATTTCACTGAAGGAAAACATGCAGAGTTCTTCAAAAGCTGCAAGTACTACTATTAGTTTTCCTTTTAGTGACAAGACAAATACTTATAACTAGCATTAAACAAAAAGCAAAAAAAATGTTGATTCAAACTGTATCTTAAAGTTACAAGGGAAAGGCAGTTAAAATATAAATCAAACCTCTCCCCAGCCCCCCTCAAAAATCCACCTGGCCAGGACAACATATTAGTAGTATTGGTTTAAAATGAAGAACAGCTTTATGAAGCTAAATACTATCATACCTCATAACCAATTCAGTTTTAGAATTTTACTTCCTTGGAAGGTTTTTCATTTGTTTTTTAAATAATTATTTTTCCAGAGCAGCATTCAAATGGCCATTTTTATTTATTTATTTTAAAGCTGGTGCTTGATCTTGAGCCATAAAGAATTTATACCTATGTAAAATTAACTGCAACAAAAGAAAACAACTATACTTTCTTTATATAGATATATAAAAAAGAGGGTTTAACCCTAATTCAATTCATTTAAGAACAGTATGCTAACAGGAAAGTTGATTATTTTAAACACAGACATTTAGAAAATACGTAGAACTGTTTTGTATTATTACTAGCCAACTTTCTATTAGGAAAAAAATCAGGAAGAAAGAAAACTCTTATCTTTCTTCTATTTCACAGCTGTCAGTGTCCGGGCAGATGGCAAGGACAAAATGTAATTTAGTCAGAATTCATTAAGTACAATTAGGCAACTTGATAGCAATATAAAAGATTAAGATGGACATCTGAGCTAGGAGGTGTCAAAGACGGCACCTGTTTGCTTCGTTCAAAAATAATGAAGAAAGAAAACCATCTTTGTTAACAGCTACTCTACTGGCGAAGTTACCTGAAGGAACAGACCTTTGTGAAACAACGTCGTGCCATGGTTGCACATGAACAGTCATGTAGAGAAAGATCTATTGCTCTGACTGGTAAAAATTAGCTAACATGAATGTGATTAATGTCATTCAGATCTCAAACAAGGTATAATGTAATAAATAAATAAATAAATAAATAAATAAATAAGGCCTAAAACATCCTAACCTTCCAATGTTACCATTTCTGTTTAGTCTCTGATATTGCAAAAATCAGAATTGGAAACACCTGTTTTGTTGATTTTTTGAAAGGACATCTATCATTAGACTGGTTGTCACGACACATAATACTTACGTAAATTCTGTCCTTACTATACCGAACTTTGATATTGTGAAGGAGAGTGGCCTCATTTAAATACATAAGGGAACCTGCAAGTAAAAGACAATCATACACCATTAAGAGATCAGGACTACTTTTGTGTACAGCTGAAAAACTAAATCTTAGGATTAAGAAGAATTTTTACTTCCCCTCTCTTTGGTTACAGTTTAATCTTATTGATCATTTCTTTATACCGTCTTGAGGCTGACTCAATATATGCTTTAAAAACCATAGACCTGCTCTGTTGTACAACCAGAGTTGCAGAAAGCTGCTGAACAAAGGGCCAGACTCCGGGAGTCTCGACACGGGCCCGGCGCAGGGTAAGCTCCCTTTCAGCAGCCTCAGACGAACACGGTGCATCTCCCTCCATGCTGGTCCATAGGCGCAGAAAGTGGTGCTTACCAAAATCCCCAGCACCGACTGCTTCCCTCCTCCCAGCTCCCCTCTCCAACCTCAGCCACAGTGTCCCCAGGGTAATGCCACCTAACTGACGTTCAGAGCAACTGCTAGCTCCCGGTGATTTTTAGATACTTATATTCACCAAGTCAATCGGGAAATACTGCCTAGATAGAGGTGGCAGCAAGCATCATTACAACACCAGGCAACAACGCAACCTTTTGTGTTCTGATTCTGAATTTCACTGCTACTCAGCCTCCTCAAAGAGACTGTTAGGGAGAAAAAAAAATGTTAACACACCAAAACCTAGCTTTATTTTTCTCTTTGGCTCATTAATATAAAATAACCAAACCAACTCTGCTGAAATGGTACAAAGCAGCGGCTCAAGGCAGCGAGCAGGCATCCAAAGAAAGCTTCAGACCGTACAGGCTTGCATTCTGCCAAAGCTGGTGCTTGTTCTCAGCTATAAGGCACTAGAAAGTGTCAGCAGCCTTAATTACGTAGGTCATTACCAGGTTCCATTGTAACAATATTAAAAACATTATCCCTAAAACAACTGAGGGCACTACTCAGCCTCTGTTTTCAAATATGCCCAATCTTCTTTTGCTCACCACTTAAAATTCAAGTGCGCAACAATATTTTGTCTAGTTACAACCGACTGACTACCATGCTGGTAAACCTTATGGTATGAGTGCCACTTAAAAAGCTGTATACATCTGACTGCTGTTGATGGAGTAAGCACTGCACCTGTAATTGTAACTGCTACCCCTCACCTCACACGAGGGCCACATACACACCTCTCATCTATAATGACCAACAAAGTTGCTTCTCAAGTTGGACCAATGCTCTTTCTTGAGGGCTCCAACTGAGAAGAATGTATTCCAAATTCTTTAGACAAATGTGCAAGCCGGGCTGCCAGTTCTTATGACCTAAAGCCAACCCCCCAAGCCACCTCACCCCGCAAGGATGCCTGAAGCACAGTAAGCAGCTCTTAACATCTCCTTCAGCGCTCCTCCTGCTGAACCCAAAGATACCGGCAAAGGGAAAAGGGGAGCTTCTCAAGAGCATCTGTGTTTTCATTTTTAATCTTTTACCCTTCCTCCCACAGTGGACTGAGGAGTGGCTCTGCCTCCCACCACCTAGACCAGGTCGGCCTGAAGCAAAGGCAGGTTCCGCAGCCATTTGCAGCCTCCCTCCAGCTCCTCCACCGAATAACAGCCCTTCCTTCCATTATGTGACTAAACACAGCTCTGCTTCAAACACTTGGAACCGTTCACGCTTCCCACAGGACCTTGCATCTTCTGGGTTGTTTAGAAAAAGCCATCTTCCTCCACGCAACCCCTTGCATGGGAGCGGTGCTTCTCCTCCTCCTCCCCGCCCCAGGCGCACGCGGGCCACGTGGCTGAGAAAATGGTGCAGGCAGCAGCGACGGCAGGGCTGCCGCCAGACCTCTTGCTATCATCTCCTTGAACAAGGTCATCCCAAGCGAAAGAGACATTACAAGGAAATGGGCCAGAAACAGAAATTCCCATTTGCTCTAATGAAAGTTAAAAATCTCCTTCTCCCCTTGTGTATGCCTTGGGAGGGGAGCAGGGTGTTAACTTTTGAAGTCTGCTAATTTTTTAAAAGTCATTTGGATTCTCAGTATTCAGTTGAGAAACTACTACATAGTAATTGTCTACACTTCAAGGAACGATCCTCTCTCTTGACCATATCTTCCCAAGAACCTCTCACGGTTTGCAGTATTGTTTCAAAGGAAACAGTCATCAGCGAAGCATTCGAATAAAAACTCGGTAATTATCTAAACAACAAAGACCCCAGATTTCAGTGCGACCCCAGTACTCTCTTAGCAAGTCCTTGCTCAAGCAGTTATACCTGCAGACTGGGTGCGTAATGGGAGCTTGCTCCTCGGGGCAACCTTCACTCCAGATATGCAAACTAAGGCTTATGTCAGCAACTTCCAAAAGCATCTTCTTTAGAATAAATCCTTTAAAAGAGGCATTCATATCCAGAGGCAAAGGAAGTCACCAGAGGGAGAATTCTGAATATGCATATGGCTCATGCCTAAATGTAACCAGTGCGTGTATGTGCATCTAATAGTCTGTATATATCCACTCATGCACACACACAAAGTTCACGGAAGTGAAGTCAGGCACTAAAAGCTAGGAAATACCAACGTCAAATTTTCTCACATTGGCTCTCCCGTGCACACAATGAAGCAGGGTTTATATGGAAAATAATTTTAACATGTAAGTGCAAGGCTCTGCATCCGTAGAACTATTTTTTTCTTTTAAGATTCTTATCTGATACCCTGCCCCTCTTAATGTAAAAAAAAAAATTGTTTCATCCCATAAATAAATAAATAAATAAATCTTTTTCCTGGCCATAAAACATAAAAATTCCATGTATGGTGACAAACCCCCAAAACTGAAGGGCAGAAAAAGAGTGTGAATCACCATAAAAAGAAGTAAACGCTTTGTCTCTGCTCTGTTTGCAACATTAACTGAAAATTCACATTTGAGGAAGGGCTACATTCTCAAAAAGGTGTCTCCTGCAGCTAGCGCATTTGGGATATGGAAGACTAAGGGTGCAAAAAAGCAATACTTCAGCAAATTACTTCCTAGAAGGGAGTTAATCACTAAAGCATGGGTTGGAATGGCAAGTGTATTATTAACTAGTTTTTCAGGATTTTTGAGAACAGTGTTATAAGGAGAGACTGAAAGCACTCAGTATTTTATAAAATATCTTCTTAAAGATCAAAGATGCTCAGCACAAACGCTCTTTGACAGAAAAGGAAAATGAACTTGGGTTTTGCACATCCTGGAGACAAATCTCAACTAGTGAACAAAAAATGAGAATACATTAGAAAAGTGTCCAAATAAGGTTTGATACAGAAAGGATTACTGGAAAAAGCATTTTTAAGTTTTATATTTGACTCAGTAAGCCAAAGAAGACATTTTCTCTGAGAGGAAGACTGGTTTAACTTATTTGTTTACTTTGCTGGAATCTCAAATTATTTCCATAATCTCATTCCAAATTTCACTGCCCTGACTAGGAGACTGAGGCGCCAGGACATCTCAGTAAAATCACTGTGGCCGATGCACAGATTAAATGCATTTCCCTAACAATCATCATGTGCAGAGAATACAGATGCCAACTTTGAAAAGTTTCAACCCACGTAATGTTTGCAAAAATATAAGCAACTGGAAACAAGGCTACCAGCTTGGTTCCACCTGTAATGACACCGCACCATCTAAGTCAGATCATAAGCCTCAGGTCTCATCTTCCTGTTCCCTGTGGAGCAGCCGTAACAGCTATATTTCCTGGCACAGGATATAAACACTAACCCCTATTCCAAAATAGGAATTGTGGTGAAATCACCGAAACAACTTTCAAAGTCCTAGCCTCTAACTTAAACGAAGAACAACAGAAGATACTTTTGCCCACAATTTACAAAATTACCAGTATTTTCACCAACCAGTAAACACCATGGGAAATGTTTAAAAGAATTGCCTTCACACAGAGCAACAGCAGCAAAATATTTGTTCAACAGTTCTCTAAAAGCTGATGCTAGAGCTTACTCACCTTTCTTGGTAATCTCCCACCTCTCCCCAGATTTGAATACTGTATTTGTCTCCACACATCTAACTATACAATATTCAACAAAATAAAAGCCCTGCAGATCAACACTGAAGTCTATTACTCAAGTTCACCTCAAATTCCTTCACCAGCAGCATTCCTGTATCCAATTCACTACAACCTCTTTCCTTTTCCAGTGGCCCCAATGGGTCCAGATTCCTGTCTCCGGTTTTGGGAAGGTTACCTTAAAATCTGTTTTCAATTACCTGTACTTACACAGGAATGCTACCTGAGAAATGGGTTATTTGCAGGAAAATGCTGTACAATACAGCTACTGATAAAGCAACTAATTCTTCTGTTGCCCCACAAAAGACAGAGTTAACCCACTTAATACTGAAAGCAGTTGATCCTGATGCAGTTAGGTGACATCTGATATATATTTGAAGCCAGGTAACAATTGTATGACTTCCTCTAAAGTGTTCAACTGAAAACTAAAAAACACAATAAATGAGGTTTAAAACCGGCTTACTTGAAGAAGTTTAAAGGACTAGTAGAGGTCATACATAAATTCAAGCAAAGAAGCAAAACAAAGGTTACAAGGAAGAAACAGGAAGCTTGTAAGGAAACGATATTCTCTACTATACAGATTTTTTTTCAAACATGTAATTTCTTTATAAATTCATAACTTACAATTATCTTCTACATCCTTTTTGCTGTCCTCTTCCGCAGGAAACACTTGATTGATAGCAGCCTGAAAAGTCTGTTAGATGAAAAATATTAATATGGTCAGAATTTGATAAAAATATAAATATAGTCCAAAGATGTCTGATGCGATGATACAAGTGAGTGCACTGTAATTGTGCATGGTTAAAAATGAAGTTGCCAGCTTTATAGTTCAACATTTGAAATTTTATTGAGTTACTAGATGCAGATAGGAGCTGCTGCATTTACATTACTGCACTACATTATAAAAATGCAGTCACCATAATACATATTTTTACTGCAATAGTATTTGATGCTCATTTCCAAAATGGCATGTAATATTGTAATTTTGTGTAATATTGTGTAATATAAAAAATAAGGACAAAAAAAAAAGTACTGCAAAGGGAACAGCATTTAAAGAACATACAACTTCCTCAGTTTTGCAAAGAAGCACAAAGAATAAAAATCAAATTATTAGTTCAGTCAAAGAACTGTGCTGTCATCATCATATGCTGGTTTAAAACATTCCTACTTAAAATATAAATGCTCAATACAGAATATCTTCTCTATCCCTGAATACTGCAGCTTTGGTTGTTGCTTTTTGGTTGGTTGTTTTTTTTTTCTTCAATAAATCAATACCAAAGCCAGACAAGACCTTCCTTCAAGCCTTGTACTCCAGTTATACAAAACAGCCATTTATCAAGTGTTCATGTCCAACTGAAAAAATTCATAACAATAGCAACTTTGTTTCTTCTTTATTCTCCAGAAATCATAATTTACGTTGTTGTAAAAAGGAAGGAAAAACATCCTAGCGCAGAGGCATTACAGCATCTGCACAGAAATACCTATTGTTAGAGGCAGGCTTTTAATGCTGATTTTTTGTTTACCATAGTAATAGCTTGTTTGCACTAACTACAAATGCATAAAACCCCCGCTGCACCAGTTAGACACGACAGCCGCCATGCTGCTGCAGGCACAGGCTCCTTTTCCCCATGGAAATGGAGACAAGAAGTCTAGGCTAATATTTGAAAAGGCAACCAACTGGATCTAAAGAATGACCTTCACAAACAAACATGTTTGCTTGTTTCACACTGTACTCGGCAAGACAGTCCCATGAGAAACACCTCACACCGAAGTTTAAGCAAGTTGCTGTATTTCTCCTAATCTCTGCTTCAGTACAACAGACGCAGTTATGTGAGCTCTTGTAGCTTACGCCATCATCAACAGCCACAAATTCCAACTCCCTGTGAAGTGGAAAGGATTAAAAATGTCTCAGAGCAGAACTAATTGCTGCCAGTCAGAAAACAGTAAGTCTACAACATCCCTTCCCTACAAAGTTATCATAAAGTATGCAACCTGTAGTCATAATAAATTATATTTTGTCATCTTCTTATCAGGATCTAATGCAGAAAAAAATGCACAAGCAGCTTTCCTAAGGTAAACGGAGCAGCTCAATGATGTTGGAACGTCTGAACGTCCATCAGACCAACTTCCTCCAAAATATCCTTTGTCAGAGCTTAGAGGCACCACGGAGGACCTGAACATCTTTACCTACCTCAGAAAGTCGCCAGCTGCTACTCGGAGTTTTAGCAGGGCAGAGATTCACCCTGCTTTCCTCCCCCTCACAATACTGCAGTTAGAACATATTATCCTACTAATTTTCTCTGCAAGTTTGTCAACAACAAAGGTATATCACATTGGTTGAAGATATACTTGAACACAACATTCCCACGTAATCAGCTCACTGTGCACGGAACAGTGGAAAAGTTTAAAAAGAGCATGACTGGCTTCACGAAAACCTAACTTTACTTCTTGTTCTTGTCTGCTGATGCGTAATGCAAGTTTAACCACTAACAAAGACAGATTTTTTTTTTCACAGGAGAGAATGAACATGACACCCAGTTATTCTTTAAGACTTCTCACAAATCTCTGATACTTCAACATTTCATGGATCTAAAAGCAGCCATACCAGATCTGTCCCAGAAGAGGAAGAGTTTTTTTTCAATGTCCTCACCACTCACCCTTCTGATGCAATATAAAATTTGATGCAAAAAATAATGAGAAGTCATGCTGTATTAAGTCCTCCTTCATTTTGTTCACTCAATATCAATTGTGAATTATTTTCTAGAATATTTCAGAAGTGACAAAACAAATAAGCAATATGAAGAAGACTTATTTGAAAGCTGATGTTTTTCTGCTGCACTTTTTTAGATCAGAACATGCAGCCTAGTTTCAACTATGTCAACAGAATTTCAGTCCTGTATGTCACAGTTGGACTACTGCTTTACGTAAGGTGATTGCTTATTATGTAAGTAAGTACGTTAGCTAGATGTGCAGAGCTCTGAGTTTTGCCAATTACTATTAAAATGTAATACATTAAGTAGGAAAATGGGCAAGGTATCTCAGGTCTATCAATAAAAAAAACCAAAGAAATTCTTTATCATGTTGTCCCTTTTTTTTTTAAAAAAAAAACATTTATTTTAAGGAGAAAACACTTTAAGCATCTGGTGGAAGACTTTTGCATTAAGACGTAGCTTAGGACAAACTTGTTGTAAGCAAATGGAGAGGATATTAATCTTACGAGACACTAAAGTGGTCTCAGGAGGCAAAACAGAGCGTTTAAGGGTTTTTGTAGGGTTTTTTTTCCCCTTTGTAATGAAGCAGCCCTTGAAATCCAATGGCAATCTTAACTATTCTCCCAGAAACTAGATGAGTGAAAAAAGATATCTTTCCATTCAAACAGGATCTTCTTTCTACTATGTAATCCAATATGTGTAACCATGCCTTCCTTTATACCTTCCAGATCCAGACAGGAGACATCCTTGCTCTCAGCTGTATTTCACAAACCAACCTACAGCAGTACAAATGGTGCACAAGACAGACAAGAACACGCCTCATTCGTGCAAGCAAGCTGCGCTCACTGCTAAAAAAAAAAAAAAAACCCTTAGCTTGAAAAACTGAACTTTGAAAGTAAGGATCAGAACGTCCAAAGTACATTCATTTATACTTAGCCTGGGAAAATACCTTTCTGGTTATTCACAGCATACCAGGGCAGGTGCCCATGAAGCCCTCCATGCCCCTTCAGAACCGGTGCAGAGCCTTAAGGTGCCTCTTGGCTGGCGGCAGCAGGGGTGCCGACGAGCACCCACCGCACCGCACAACCTCCCAACTGCTCCCAGGAAGTCCCTACTGCTGACCCTCGAGGGTTTGTTGATGACACAAAACTGGGAGGAGTGATGGATACACTAGTAGGCTGCACTGCCATTCAGTGAGACCTGGACAGGCTGGAAAGTTGGGCAGAGAGGAACCTGATGAAGATCAACAAGGACAAGTGCAGGGTCCTGCACCTGGGGAGGAACAACCCCATGCACCAGTACAGGCTCAGGGCGGACCTGCTGGAGAGCAGCTCTGTGGAGAGGGACCTGGGTGTGCTGGTGGACAACAAGTTGACCATGAGCCAGCAGTGTGCCCTGGCTGCCAAGAAGGCCAATAAGATCCTGGGATGCATTAAGAGGAGTGTGGCCAGCAAGTTGAGGAAGGTTCTCTTCCCCCTCTACTCTGCCCTAGTGAGGCCCCATCTGGAGTACTGTGTCCAGTTCTGGGCTCCCCACTTCAAGAAAGATGAAGAGCTACTGGAGAGAGTCCAGCGGAGGGCTACGAGGATGATGAGGGGACTGGAGCATCTCTCCTATGAAGAAAGGCTGAGGGACCTGGGCTTGTTCAGCCTGAAGAAGAGAAGGCTCAGAGGGGACCTTATAAATGCTTACAAATATCTGAAGGGTGGGTGTCAGGAGGATGGGGCCAAGCTCTTTTCAGTAGTGCCCAGCGGCAGGACAAAGGGCAATGGGCACAAACTGAGGCACAGGAAGTTCCGTCTGAACATGAGGAAGAACTTCTTCCCTCTGCGGGTGATGGAGCACTGGAACAGGCTGCACAGGGAGGCTGTGGAGTCTCCTCCTCTGGAGATATTCAAGACCCGCCTGGACAAGGTCCTGTGCAGCCTGCTGTAGGTGACCCTGCTTCGGCAGGAGGGTTGGACTAAATGACCCACAGAGGTCCCTTCCA
>Ga0065711_1006534_pt1 | contig 28843 bp, 44 predicted proteins | sample Hoacrofraction12_FD_59098 | JGI IMG/M metagenome (GOLD analysis project Ga0065711, IMG submission 59098) | Hoatzin crop microbial communities from Cojedes, Venezuela - Epithelial fraction 12 v2 (version 2) | ecosystem: Host-associated > Birds > Digestive system > Esophagus > Crop | place... | reverse complement strand
CCCTGGCCCAGGCTGCCCAGGGAGGTTGTGGAGTCTCCTTCTCTGGAGATATTCCAGACCCGCCTGGCCGCGGTGCTGTGCAGCCTGCTCTGGGTGACCCTGCTTCGGCAGGGGGTTGGGCTGGGGGACCCACAGAGGGCCCTGCCAACCCCCAACATTCTGTGATTCTGTGAAACCGCTTCTTCCCATTTCCAGGCGTTCTGCCATTTCCCAGGTTAGGAAACGCATTTTTCCCCGCTCCGCCCTGTCGCCATCCCAGGGATGCAGTGGGAGCCCTGCCCGCCCACCTCCCTGGTGGTCCTCTGTGGGGGTCTTCTGGATGAAGGCTCTCGTAGTCCTCCTCGTCGTGTGCTTTCCACCTTGGGCCCAACAGTGCTGAGCTGTCCGTGTTGACGGAGTTCTGAGCCGCCAATCCAGTGTCAGCTAGAGGGGGGCTCCTTACAGACAGAAGGGTTCTGGTTACCAGTGCTGACCAGTCCCCGTCTCTTTTACCTGGCTGGCCCCAGTCCTTGTTAGCTACCTTTGAGCTCACAGCAGTCCTGGTTAGCCAGGTTACAAAGCATAGGACCAGACTAAATGTCAGCGGTTAACCCTTGCCTCAACGTGGCTGCCAAGATATGTAACAAAATCAGACTAAAGCTATAGCAAAATCCAACTAAATGTCAATTATTTCCCGCATCAGGAGTGCGCAGCGCTGGCGGAGCACTCCTCGCTTTCCAGGCCGTTTTCTGCGCTCTTCCCAAAGACCTTTTCCCTACTTCGGTTGCCCACAGCTGCCGGAACGCTCCTCCCCAAGGGCGGGGAGAGGACACCGAGCCGTGTCGTTTTTTGCAAGAATAACTCCACCACGTTACACCAAAGCGGGGTCGGCGCTGCTGCCCCGCGGGGCCGGGTGGCGGACGTGAGAGCGGTCGGCGGGACACGCCGCGGGGCGTCGCGGGCTCATGTTTGCCTCTCGCCTGCCGCAGTGGAGATCCAGCGCTGCACGCAAGACCTGGCTGCCGGGGCGCGCTCGGCCTCGCTGGGAGAGCTGCCAGCCCCCGAGCCGAAGAGGGATCAACACGACCACAGAGCAGGGGCAACAGGTCGGCACGGAGGAGAAGCAAGTATCAGAAGAGCTGAAAATGCCCCTTGCAGGGAGAGAAACTGAAACCCTCTTCCGAGAGCAGCCCAAGACTGGGAACCAGTATCTGGAAGACGCTTTGCTTCGCAGTTACTTGAAAACACACCTTCCTCCCCAGGTCTGGCTTGCATGTTTGTGTTTCTGTGCGTACGCACTACGGTGCTGGCTAAGTCACTGCTTCAGACCATGAACTGAATGTTTCTCTGAGCCCTTTTGTGCCTTCGGGCGTTTAACTGGGGGGAATTTATCAGCATTCTTTAAAACTTGTTTTCTTCCAGTCAGTGCCGGGGTGAAAAATCCTGCCGGGACATAGAGAGAAACGGAAAGGGCTTGGTAGGCTGCTGGGAGTGGTCTGGGTGTTGCAACAAGGGCGTTGTTTTGGGATTCTCACTGTCAGAGTACATTGTCTGGTCACCCAGAGTAAGAAATTTCAGAGCAAGGGAAAAAACAAAGGTGCTTCCAGACTCTGCCGTGCACAGTGCGCTCCTCTCCCCTGGGGAAGCAGGACTTTTAGGGAAATTTCTGTCCGAAGGAATGGGGCTGGCCTCAGCGCTGGAGGATGCACAGGCCCTGTGGGGTTCGCTTGTCCTCAGCACGGGGCGCTGGCTTTCCTGGGTTGATGTCGGGAGGGGGAAGGCTCCGTACAGACGCAGGGGTGCAGAGAGCCGGGGTGGGACCCGGAGCTGCGGGCCCTGTTCCGTGCGGTCCCCTCCTGCCGGGACGCCCGGGAGGAGGCGGCTCACCGCACTGGCTGTCCTCTGCCATCACCCCAAGGACTGCCGCTGCCTCCCGCTTCTCCAGCACCCGCTCTTGTGGGGCAGTGTGACCCGTCTCCGCGGTTCACTCCAGCAGAAGCCATGCCACGACGGGTGCAGCCAGCGGCTGAGCAGAGTGGCAGAACCTGGTTTTGGGTGACGCTCCCCCTGACACTGCTTGCTCTCCAGCTCTGTGAGGCCTTGCAGATGTGGGGTAGTGAGGGTGCGGCGGCAGCGCTGGGAGCTTGCTTTTGTCACAGCCATCCCGAGAGACGGGAATGAGACCTCTCTCAGCACCGCTGTGGCCTTCTGGCCAGAAGACTGGGGAAAGGAGGATGGCTTTGGGCAACCGTGAAGACGGTGCTCCTAATCTGCACCTCTGGGAGAAGGAGGATTCAGATCTCTGGAAGAACAAAAGGATCAGTGATGCCTTTCGCCAAGGTTGAGAGCTGCTCTCGGCTCCTTCCCCAAAGAGAGAAAGCGGCTGCAAAATGGTCTAGAGAACCAGCAGCCTCTCGCTCCCGTTTCGGTGCTGGTCCCCGCGGGGCAGTGTTGCCTTGCTGCTGGAAGGAGAGCCCTGCCGCTGCTGCCTGCTGCCTGCAGCACCCGCTTCTCTGCGGCCTGGGGAGCACCTTCCTCTGCAGGGGAGCAGCCGCAGACCCAGCTTTCTGCGTCCCACCAAAGCAGACGCCCTGCTGGCGGTCGATTCCTGCTGTACTGTTCGCCTGCGTTCGCCAGTGAACACAGAAATTTTCCTGGAACGGAGGAAAAGATTGCTTGCTTTGAAGGCGATTTCTGGAGAACACAGAAGGCAGCACCTGCTTTGTCTGGGCAAGGCAGAAGAGAGGTATCTGTTGGTCTTCGATCCCCCTGAAGATACGCCCTTTAATGTAAAGGATGATCTGTTTGCACTCTTCGTGTGCAGCAATTCGCACATTTCCAGCATATTCATCCCTGGGACATCACAGGACAGATCAGGGTGACCGAGACCACCTGGCAGCTGCTGCTAGGCGGTGGCTTCAGCCCTGAGCCCGATGGCCTGCAGATGCCCCCTCCGTATCCTGGTGTACGTCTCATGGAGCACCCAGCCTCCTGCATGTTACATTCGGCAGTCACAAATGCAGGCGCTCTGATTTGGTTCTTTTGCCTTGGAAATCAACACACTCCCTTGGGCAGCACAGGGGGGGTTTGTAAGGCTGCGTGTGCTCGGGGCACGAGCTCACAGGCATCTGGGGGTTTTCAGAAAGTGTGGGTGTGAAGGGACTCTTGTAGTTTGAGTTCACCGTAGTGTGCTGACCACAAGACCTGTCTGGTAGACTCATACTCTTCTGCCCACAAAAACTGCCAGCTAAACAGTTCAAAGGTTCTTCTGCTTCAGGGGTCAGTGAACTCCATGAACCTTGGATTCTTAGGTTATGCCTCTAAAACAACTTTCAAAGTGCTGTCAAGAGATGATAAGCGTTGGAGGCATACACCCATCCCAGCTGAGCTCCACCACCAGCGCACAGGAGGCATTTTGTGATTTTTAATGGGGGTATTTCACCATTCAGCTGAGGGAAAACTGGCTGGTTTGAGGAAGGAGACTTCCAGACTCCTGACTGGACAGCGTGCGCTGGATCCTCATTACAGATGCTGAACGGCAGCATGGTGAAGGGATCAATCACACAGGATGGGGTTTAATGAAAAGTCAATACAGGGGGAAGCAGGGAAAGGAAGAAGCAGTGTTTGTATTTCATGAATATCAAATTAATGTGATTTATAGTTGCACCGGTTTGGGTACAGCAACTATGGCATTCATCTCCACTATTGTTGTATTGAGGAGGAAACAAGCATCTCTTGAGAGGCTGGAGAGCAGCAAATAATACTCCTCTGATGAAAGATCAGGTGCTTCTGTGACCCTCATTACAGTCTTGGATGTATTTATGCTAACGAGGGTCCGACAGTGCTAGCTGTTGTGTCCACCTGGCCTGATTTTAATCATCTGTAAGTCAGGTTATTTAAGTCTGGGCAGCTTCGCTAGGCTTTGGCCACAGACGGTGAAGAGCACTTGCAGAAGGCAACTCCTGTCACCTTAAGAGAGGTACCCGGGAGGGTTGGAATGAATCCCTCCTCTGCGGGTGCCGGTTCCCCCCGTTAGCTACGGACAGGCTGCTCCGTCCCAGGCAGCCAAGCCCGATGGGAAGGAGGGCCCGTGAATCCTCACCCAGGGCCCTTCAGGAAGCTGGATGCAGAGATTTGACTCTAGACACCCTGCGTGCCAGGCTGAAGTGCAAATGATTGCACCGTCCCTCCTTTTCTAATCGGATGGGCAGGTAACTACCGAGCCAGTGGAAGTTTTCCAATACAGACGAAGGCCCTCTGCTTTTGGCAGCTCTTCCCCTGGCATTCTGCTGCAGCAGTAAATCACGGGTGGCTGAGGTTGGAAGGAGCTCTGGAGACCGTCTCGTCCAACCCCCCTGCTCGTGTGCATCTGTGCCGTTCTCAGCCCTGATACTAAAGCTCTTCTGTCTTTCGTAAAATGCAAAGATGCTGCCAAAAGTAACTTGAAAAAATGGTTTTAGAAAAAAAGAAAGGTGACAGCTGAGCACAGCTGTGCCAGCCGAGGCGAAGAGGCAAGCTGTCCTGCTGCGTCACAGACCACACGGAAGGGCCGAGTGGCACGAGACCACTAGCACCGCAAGACCGGTGGCCAGTCTGCTGCCTCTCCAGCTAGGGCCAAGGCTCCTTGCCGTCCAGGGCCATGCTGAAGGGCTCTTCTTGTGGCTTCACAGGTGCTGGAGGAGGTGAGCCAGGACCTGGAGAGGTTTGGAAACCGTCTGCTCACCAAGATCATACCTCTAGGATGGGAATGCGAGTTGAAGCCCCCCGTGTTTCAGCAGTACGATGCCTGGGGGCAGCGGGTGGATCGCATCGTCACCTGCTCGGCCTGGAGAAGGATGAAAGAGGTTGCAGCTGAAGAGGGGCTGATTGCTGAGGCGTATGAGAGAAGATACTCCAACTGGAGGTAACTGGGGGAGAATGGGAGTGACTCGGTGCCTTGCTGGTTGTTCTCAGCAGCGTATACCGAGCATCCTCCAGGACTGAACTTGCTGTGTAATGGGTAGCAGATGATGCATGGACAAAGCACACCTACTGCTGTACTGAACAGCAGTGTCTGTCCACTGTAATGTTCCACATCAGCAATGACAAGCCGTAACTAATGGTCTGCAGTTGATCTTAATATTCCTTCATGTCACCTTCCTGATTCTGGGGCCTGGCAGCTCCCTGCACTGCTCCAGCTTTACATGCATTAGTTGTAACGCAGATAAAGGTCTGGGATTTTACTTGCAGCTTCACTGTATTCCAGCCTCTGGAGACAGACCCGCAATTCTTATTTTTAAAAACTGCACTTAATGTGCACCAGCTGGCCAACAACGCCTTCCCCCAGCCGTGCACTGGTGGTCCCTCTGGGACAGAGAAACCCTGCTGCTCCTCTCTTCCCGGCTGAAACAGTTTTTGCCCTCTCAGAAATGAGCGGTCTGATTCTCACCTGTTTGGTCTGTATTTTGTCCCTCTCTTCCTAGTCAAGACGTTTTATCCTCCTGCTGCTGAACTGCTCCATAACCTGCCTGTTACCACTCTCTCTTCCCTAGCCGTCTGCATCAGGCTGTCAAGCTGTACCTGTTCTCAAGCGCCTCTGGAGGCTTCAGCTGCCCGCTGGCCATGACTGATGGGGCAGCCAAAGTCATTGAGGTATGAGCTCAGGCGGTCTCCAGGGCACAGCCCACTCCCTGGCAGCACTGGGTAGAGACTGGAGCACCGGCCGAGGAGGAGGAGAGCTGGCCTGCCATCTGGCCCTTCCTTGCTCTGTGACTCAGCGCCGTCTCCCACTGCCTCTCCTTTAGTGACACAGGCTTTGTGCCAAGGCTAGCTTTTCTGTTTACATACAACACTCGTACGAGGCCTTTGCTGCACATGAAACCTGTGGCACTGCAGGTAGCTGGAAAGGTGTCCCCTGTGTGTTTACTGCAAGGTAGTTTGTTCTCCTGTCCCTTGTGTGGAGTGGCAGTTGGATGTCTTGGGCCAGATCCATACCTGGTGTAAATTAACCTTTCCCAGTCTGAAGGTCTGGCTCTGCGTCTTGATGATACCGTTTGCACCACATAACTGGCTATGTAGGGTGCCGAGAAAAGCTAGCCCTGAAGTTGCTAGCCCTGGGCATTTTAGTTCAACAAAAAGAAAAAAAGAATAAGGCAGTTACCTCTTTCCTGCCGCTCTTCGGGTGCTGGTGACAGCCAGCACACGTGGACATGTGCCGACGCCCTAGCACACGTGCTGTTTTGAAAGATCTCTGCCCAGATGTCCAGCGGCGCAGAAATCCGAGGGGGTAGGGCTGCTCAGCACTCCCCTTCGTGACACCGGCCGGCACCTTCTGTCTGCGCAGGGCTCCAGCAGCCGGGAGCGAGCTGGGCAGTTGCGCAGGCTCGCAGCAGTACGCGCAGACGCACCGCAGTGCGGCACACGCAGTGCCTCGCTCGCCCGCTTGCAGACCGTCCGTTCAGAGCTAGGAGACACCAGTGCTAGTTAAGGCAACTGCCTAATTTCATCTACTGTGTTGTAGTCATCTTAGTTTCTTTTCCCTCCCCCAAAACAGTCACTAGGTACTCCTGCATCTCTGAAAAGTGCTTTTGACCGTCTGACATCCCGTGACCCCAAAAAGTTCTGGACCTCTGGCCAGTGGATGACTGAGCGCAGGGGAGGCTCAGATGTCGGTATGTGTTCTGAGGTGGGAAGCAACTGCAGCAGCAGCTAGATGTGTTAGCAGGAACAGAGACAATGAAGGGTGCGGGGAACTTGGAAAGCCAGGTAGCTGATGTAGGAAACTTCAGCAGAAGTCACCCAAATCCTCTGCATAGCTCTGCTTTTTAACCAGCAAAAGGCCCAACTTCTCTCCACTGATGCACACAGTGTGCACGCCGGCAGGTACAGAGCTGTGTTCTTTGCACAGATGACACACCGATGTCTACCTCTATCATCCAAACCTTGAGCAAGACAGTCAGAGCCATCCCAGCAGGGACTGAGAAAGCATTCGTGGCCTTCAACTCTTATTCCCTGGCTAATGACAGCAATAGCATGATGAGCCAGGAAACCTCAGAACTCGGCTGCAGAGACAGAAATGTGGAAGGAGAGTCACCTCCATCTGATGAAGCTGCAGTTGGTTTCCCAGTGGAAGAAGTGAAAGGGTCAGCTGTGAGGTGAAAGATGTGCATCATTGCAGGACTCCTGATTCCACAGCGCCCTTTGTTGTTCTTGGCCGTGGTAGCTCCTACAGCAATGGACACATTGGATTATACGCTGTGGTGCGTTCTGCTCACAAAGCACTTCATGACCAGCAGCTAACCTGGAGCAATTGCTGGAAAGGCTCGCAATTAAACAGAGCGTATTTCTTTCCTAGTACTTAATTCTGGCTGCATTGCTTATCCAGGGTCAACGAAAGAGATCAGCAGCTAATCCATACTCCATCTTGATAGCAAGAGGTGACTTAAGAGCTGCTGCTTAAACTGAAAATCAGCACTGATTGATACAGAAGTTCCCATAAAGCCAAGATGATCTTCTCCTTTCTTGCAGCTAACGGCACCGAGACGGTGGCCAGAAAGCAGCCAGATGGCACATACCATCTCTATGGTTTTAAATGGTTTACCTCGGCTGCTGATTCAGATGTGACGTTAACCCTGGCCAGGGTAGCAGATGCTGAAGGACAAGTAAAACAGGTCTGTTTGGTGGAATGGGTGCAGGAGCAGGAACATTCTTTTTCTTCCTTGTGTCACTGTAATTAAATCCTCTTTGCATGCTTTTTTTAACGGCCCCAGGGTTCCAGCGGCCTGTCCCTGTTCTTCCTGAAGGTTCGAGATGAGGAGGGGAAGCTGAACAGCATCCAAGTGCAAAGGCTGAAAGACAAGCTGGGCACGCGGCAGATGGCAACGGCGGAGCTGTGGCTAGATGGAGCTAAAGCAGAGCTAGTACGTAAGGTTTCACCTTCCTCTTGGGACTGGGCTGGCTTGGCAAGGCAGAGCAGTCACGGGGGTTTTGGGAGTGGTACCGACTGAAGATTTCGTTCCTTTATTCCTTGACGCTCTCAGATCTCCACAGAGGGTCGTGGAGTGGCCTCCATCTCCAACATGCTGAACATAACTCGGATCCACAACGTCATTGGTGCAGTATCTTACATGAGAAGGTAAAGGCAGCATGGATCCCCCCAGAGCTGAAGGAGCAGCTTATCGGGACAAGGGGACTTTGCAATGCTTGGCATTGCAGCCGACGGACACCTAATGCCTTTACTGGCATAGGTCTGGAAGCCAGCAGTGCTGGAGAACGTTGGCCTGTGGGTGGGTGACCTAGGCTGGTGTGCTGCAGCTGAGCAGGGTTCTTCCAGTGGGGGTGGCTGGAAGGGAACGCTCGGAAGTGGAAGGTTGCTGGTCTGACTCCTTTCCCTGGCCGTATTCTCTCCAGGATGATCAGTCTGAGCAGGGAGTACGCCTGTCGGCGGGTTGCCTTTGGGAAGCTCCTCAAGGACCATCCCCTGCACATGCAGACGATAGCCCGGATGGAGGTGAGGCATTTGGGAGCCAAGCTGAACCTGTGGGTTAGAAGAAGGCACACAGTTCTCCTCCTCTAACCCATCCAGGCACTACTTTTCTTAAGTGGTGCAACACCAACGCTTGCCCTTGGGCTGCAGTAGATCCATGTAAATTTTTAAAATGGTATTTAAAAATCCTCTTGCAAGGTGGGTAGAGGGAAAGTGGTCAACATCTGTCAAAGATAACTTAAAGCTCCAGCATCTCCTAGCCTGTGGCCAGAACTCCATCCCTGAAAGGCCATATCCTGTATAGTCCGACAGCACATCATTATGCACAGGGGCTATGGAGCTCCGTATCCCGATGCTTCCCAAATCACAAATGCCAGGGAAGTAAGTTGCTTGGCAAGAAATCTGCCAAAGACCTTGCAGATCCTGGTGCTCAGAGGTTGGCCATCAGATGTGCGGTCTCGTGTCCCTTACCCTCGCAAAGGATGTGGATTTGTGACCTGGATGCCTGACAGGAGCGGTGGTAAGTCTCCGAGTAGGGCTGATGAAGTGGCATTGCCCCTTTCCTCATGCGGGACTGCGGTGTCCAGGAGAGGCAGCTCCAGATTACCATTACTGTGTCAGGCTTTGTGCCTTGACTGCTCAGTGGCCTTTGTCTCTGAAGCTGTGGGTCTGTCGGGGCAGGGGTGGCCTTTTGCCCAGGTCCAAGTGTTGCACAGCCCTTCAAGACAGTCTCATGGCACCTCAGCAGACCAGGCTGGAATCAGCCTGAGTCAAAAGACCTTGCCAGTGAAGCTCCCCACTCCTCTGCTCGCAGGTGCAGACACGAGGGGCTTTCCTTCTGCTTATGGAGATCGTTCGGCTGCTCGGACTTGCAGAAACCAACATGGCGAGTGAGCAAGACCAGCTTCTCATGAGGCTGCTGATACCAGTCGCCAAGCTGTACACTGGGAAGCAGGTACGGAACAGCCGCTTTGAGCCTGGAGTGGGGCTGCGCGGCACAGTAGCAACTGTAGCGCTGGAAAGCGGCGTGACCAACACGGCCAACGTGAAGGGCAGCGATGGCAGGGGGTACCGGCACCAAGCTCTAGCCGCAGGGCCTGCAGCAGTTACTGCTCTGCGCTTGGGCTGGAGATGGTGGGTCGGAGACCTGTCCCTTTGCTCTCAAGGCCACAGATCAGCCGTCCGATCAGGACGGATGGAGTGAGCACTCCACGTGTCGCAGAGGAATGCTGCTGTGGCTGCCCCGAGACCAAGGTGGGACACTGGGCCACAGGGAACATCTTTCCTCTCGTTACGAATACATAGAAGGTTGTTCATAGCTTACCATTAGCCTTAACTCCAGGGGTCTGTCCCTCTTCTGACTGTCCTCAGCTTAAATACACAGAAGCTTGCACACCACAGGCACGTGGAAGGTAAAGACTCTCCTGGACTGCAGACACTTACTCCCATGCACCAAGCAAACCACAGGTCCATCCTTACCTCGCGAGGCCAGCCTCTCCCTGCGCCTCCTCCCCAGGTCGGACTGTTCCTGCAGGTCCTCTCGGTGTTACTCAGTCTCCAGTCCGCGGGCTGCTCCTCCCGCACATAAAGAGCAACGTGCCCCGGCTAATCAGCGGGATCCCGACAGTCCCGTCCCAGCAGCAACTGCTGAGCCAGGTTAGAGCTTCTGGCTGCTCTTTCCCCTTGTGCAACGGATCACGTCAGCTCTCCACATTTTGCAGGCTTCTGCCGTGGTTGTTGAGGCAATGGAGAGCTTCGGAGGACAAGGTTACATGGAGGATACAGGCTTGCCAGTCATCATCCGCGACACTCTGGTAAGAAAGCAGCAGCAGAAGCTCCTGTGTGTCAAAGACATGCTCAAAGACAAAGACAACCCCCCCCCGACTGGCTCCAGGCATGACAGCTCTTCCCCAGTTGCCTTCCTGCTGAGCCCACTCATCATCAGGGAGGGAACATGATCTGTTCCCGGTGCTGGGGTTGTTTCCTAGCTCAGTAATGGAGCCGGGCCCCTGGCTGGCATCACCACTGCTCCTTTCTGCTGGTGGTGAGGCAAGAAATCTCGGGAGATTTCCTCGATGCCCCTTAGCCTTGGCCCATGGCTTTGTTTCCTCTTGTCCCCCTTCACTGCAGTTGCTCCAAAAGGCTGCTTCATGCTCTTCCAGCCTTTGCTACCCCACAGGTGCTGTCCATATGGGAGGGGACAACAAATATCCTGTCCCTTGATGTCCTGCGATCCCTCACCAAGAGTCAAGGAGAGGTGATGGCTGTGTTCTTCTCCGCAGTGCAGGTGAGCCCACACCAGAAGCACCGGTCAGTGTGATCTGCCCACCTGGGCAGAATCCAGTTTGGTGTTTATGCTCCGTGCTGAGCCTGGTAGGGAGTACAACCAAAGTGAAAGCGTTAGCCAGGTATTCGGAAGGTGTCTCACAATTCTGCTCTTTAAATCGCACTTACAAAAGCAGAACACAAGCAGTGCTCATTCTGGGATCCTCGTGTGCTGCAGAAAACGCAGCCACTTTCATCTCAGCAGTGAGGGGTTTTGCATTGTCAGAGTTCCTCATGACAGGCACCAAAATAAGTACATTTTTAATGTGAAAGAGTCACCCTCCTGAATCCAAAATAATTTTGTGGTTTTGTTTCTTAACTGGAAAAACACCACAAGACTGCTGAATACTAAACCTTCACTAGAGCTACCGACTACATTATGACTTTCCATTTTTATTCCCAATGAAAAGATGTCAAGAACCAAAGGAATTCCATTGCCGTTCTCTGGCTTTATCTGCAGGCTGCTCTTTGAAAGGTGCTCAGATGACAGGCAGTCTCAGAGAGCTCAAAGCAGCTCAGAATTTCATGAAGGTAAATGAGCATCAGCCGGCTTGGTGCATCCCATAAAGGGAGACAGGGACCAGCCTGAGAGGTACGATTGGCGTATCGGAGGGGGTTGTCTCCGGGATTAGGTTATTAACCCAGAGAGATCCAGATGAGCGCAGATACAGTGAGGGAATCCCGGGCATCCCAAGTGCTGGATTTGACTGCGCGTAGCCTTCACTTTCCCATCCAGACCCCATGAGAAGGGAAGGGTCTGGCTCACTGCACTCCCCGCGGCACTGACCACTGGGGGGGTCTTTCGGAAACACACGAGGAAGAGCCTGACTCCTCCTCACCAGTGGCTGCAGTTGGCAGCTTCAGCTGCCTCAGCTGATGCTGTCCAGAGCACCTCTCCGACCTCCGGAGACGAGCGTCTTCTTGCCGTCCTCTCAGACAACTTTGGATAAGGAAAAATACCTCAAACAATTTGACTGCCAAACAAGGCGGCCAAATCTGCTCGTAAGCAGGACCGAGCACACCTGCTAGTTAACAAGCCAGCCGGCCCAGCTGCTGACGAGCAGCAGTTTACTCTGACGGTAATGGAGCAGAGAAGGGAAGGAGAGGGTGGTAGGCTCTAAAAAGAACTTGGAAAGAAGCTGGCCTCCACAGGCTTACACTTCTGCTAATTTCAATGAGTACCCCACCAAGGTGCTGTGCTGCAGTCCTCGGAGCACCTCGCTGGTGCAGCTGAGAGGGCCCCTTCAGCTGCTTCACCACTGGATAATCTGGGAAGCATCACAGAACATAGCAACGTGATTCGGAGCAGGTACCTGCACAGCAGTAACACCACGTATTGAGATTGATTAATTAATGAGCTCATCACTGCTCTTGCGCTCCCACAAATCACGCTGTGTGCGAGATGGAGGGTGAACGAGCAAGCGCTGACTTTAAAGTAAGGCTTTAAAATAAATTCCAGTAAGTGCTGTTGCATTTGCTGCCTCCACGTCCACAGAGTGCGGCAACGGAGCCGCTGGCACGGGCTGAGCTGGGAGAGCCGCGTGGGTGCGCGGATTCTGGATAGAACGGATCGTGCGGGGCAAATTTAATGTGGACACATCGGAGCTCTTCCCGCACGCCTTCGGCAGCCAGGCACTGGGGAGGCAGACGGGGAGGTGTTTCTGCAGGGTGCCTCTGCGGCATCGGGCCGGCACGTGCCGAGTTCCTGCACCAGAACTGGAATTACACTCACGGGTGATAAACGACCTCTGTTGAGTCCAGGCGTCCCCATTTCAGTGGCCTCTGGGAGCCTGGCGCATTTTGAAACATCCTTCCCACACCCGTGTAGTGAGGAAATCAGCCCTTCATAAAGGGATTTTTACGGCTCCAACCCGTTTCCTTTCGACTGATGTGCACGAAACAAGTACAATTTACTTCATGTTTGTCCATCAGGGTTCTCAGCTGGCAGGTGTGCCAGGCAGCCTTGGTACAGCGCAGCACGTTGTCCTCTGCAGGTCACATCTCCAGGTAGCTTCCTCTCTGACCCCTCTGACCCCCATTTGTGCTTTTGTCCTGTCAGCCGCCTCTGCTGAAGGTGGGATCCCCCGTGCTGATGGTGCTGTGATCTAGGGGCAGGGACCCCACGTCGTAATTATCCTCAGGGAAAGGGGAATACAGAGAACTTCCTCATCTTTGCACAATGTCATTATGAGAAGCTGAATTTTTAGGGCTCCTGAGCCCCAGGGAGGTTTGTTAACAACCACCTTGTCCCGAGGGAATTGGTCTGCGAAGCCTCAGGAGAACACGTGGAGAGGAGAGCAAGTGTGAGGGACGGTCCTGGACTCCAGCTCCGCCGCGCTGAGGCTTTCAGGTGGCTACTGCATGGGGCAGGCATTTCATGTTGTGCTGAAAATTTATTGGAACTGGAATTTGGAGCCAGAGCACTGGGTGTGCTGCAGAATTCGATTACAACCTGACAAGTGACTCTCACGTAGCACCGGGGAATTACTTGATTATTGCCTTTTAGTCACTGTAGATTAAGCCTGGTCGCACCGCAGTGCAGCGTGCTGCTGAGTGCCGGTCCCGCCAGCGGCCGGCAGAGCTCAGAACCAACCGCCTTCTGCACCAAGCACGACCGCGCAGGGCCGAAACGCGAGCTGTGCATCCAACACACAACCCAAGACACGCGACAGTGTTCTCAGGCCCTTTTCAGATCATAACCACAACTTTAGCGCTGCAGGAAGTAAATCTAGGTTGTTAAAGTGAGACTGCGTGTTTGCTCGGAGCGTTAGCAGGAGACTTGTGCCTCCAGTCCTGCCTTGGATGTTCTCCCTCTTGCTGTATTTTTAAATACTCACAATTGGTCTTTCAGTAAAAGCCGTTCTGACAGTCTTGCTTGGTAGCTAGCGAGAGCAAACAGATGAGTGGCATCTCAAACTCCTGCAGTGAAAGCCAAAGGAATCGGAAATACTGGAGCTCTCAAGCTCTTCTGAGTTCTGGTGGTCTCGGTCAGAAGAGAACCGCGTGACTGGCAGAGCGGTGCCGCGTGCCTCCTGCGGTTACACCCTGCAGGCCCGGAGCCTGTCACCACGCAGGGGAGAACCAGGAGCTGCCTCCAGCATCGTCCCCGGGGCAGCTCTCAGACGCAGGGGGGGATCTGGAAACACCCCACCTTCACCTTTCGGAAGATGCAGTGCTTTTGGTTGGGAAAAGGAGTGTAATCTGAAAAAAGAAAAGTGTAAATTATTGGAGAGCAAAGAGAAGACAATGTCTGTTTTTCCCCCTGAGGTTAAAATGATGCTTTTGCATCCCGGGTTGGTACTGCCCGGGTCGTCAGACCCCCGGCGCAGGGCAGCGGCAGGACGTAGCCTTCAGCAGCAGGGTGCTGGCAGCAGCGCCCGCGCCATCCCCGTGCTTGGCCTGAGGGCTGCCGGCTTCCACCCGCGCTGCTGGGAGCACGGCTGCGCCTCGGGGTCTCCGATCCCCGTCAGCAACAGGCTCCAAGCTGCCTTTCAGACAGCTTCTTGGCATTCTCTGGGCTCGGAGGGTTCTGCGGAGTTTATCTTGGCACTAGAGCTGACCGCTTTAACGACGATGTGTTTGTGTTTGCACAGCCTACGCCGCGAGCATCCCTGCACCGCGGTGCCTGGAGCGCGGCGCCTTGCGAGGATGGCGTTCTTCTTCTGCTAGCGGTCAGAGATCGCAGGGCAGCGGTGAGGCAGAAGGTGCCGCGCGCAGGCGCGCTGCGGAGAGCAGAACTGGGCTCAGCTGGCGCAGCCGCAGCCCTGCTGCGCAAAGAAGCTGCAGCTTCAGTGCTAGCGAGAGGAACCGCGTGATCACTTCAGCGCCGAAAACGTAAAATATGGTTCTGCACAGCAGATACTGATAGGCTTTAGCTTCATAAATAACCTGCAAATGAGACTAATTAACAAAAAGCACCTCCTAGCACCTGCTGCGCTACTCAATACGTACCGGTTCCGTCAGTGCAGGTCACCCTGCAGTTTTGCTGCGCAGAGACAGGTTTGCACGTCATCCGGACGTCACCCCAGCAAGCGAGGCCCCGGGGCTGAGCCCACCGGTGAACGCTCGCGGCCCCGCTCTGCTGCGCCAGAGCCCCGGCCCGAGTGCCGCGGTGGGACGCAGGGTCTGGAGGCCGGTGACGGCTGCGCGGGCGAGAGCTGGCTGCTTCTCCGCGTGCGTGGCTTCGGGGGCAGCCAGCCCGGCAGCTCCACGCAGAAGGCACGCTCTGTGTGTCCCGTCCCTCGCCAGAGGGAGTAACGTGGGACACAGCGACGAACGGCCGGCCTCTGCCGCTGCGTCCAGGCAGCCACGGCGATGCCGCGGCCAAAGAGCGACCGTTTTCGACTCTGTCGGCAGAGTATCGCTTGCACTTTCACACAGCCTTCGGGGCACTGGGAAGCAGCGGCGCGGCTCAGCCCGGGGAGCTGCTGGGCGTGCGTGCAGGCAGAGTTAACCACCCAACGCCCGTCAGAAGGAGCCGCTCTGGTCCTGGGTCCGTTCCCACTGACACGATGCGCACAGAAAAGCTGCTTTAGATCTGCGCCTTCCTGCCCGCACACAGCTCTGGCATCTTCGTGGAAGTGAAAATATAAAAATGGGAGAATCAGAACCTGATCTACAGGTGTGCGACTGGAGAGAGCTGGGGCTGCGACCCTGTCCCCGCGCGCAGCTGGAAGCCAGCACGGGACCAGCCCTGTGCAGGGCCTGGCTCACAGACTTCCCCGTCCCCAAGGCAAGGCTGCGAGTTCCCTTCTGGCAGCGTCCACCCTCCCGCTGCCGCGCTCCGGCTGCTCCCCGACAGCAGCGCCGGTTGCGGCCACCTCGATTGAAGCTTCCCGGCGGCAGCTCCCGGGCGCGCTCAGGATCTCGCCAGCCTCGTTTCCTCGCGGAAGGCGAATACACCATCGTTCTTCCTGTGATTTTCTTTGCAGAAAAAACTGGAGCTGGCTTCGAGCAGGGTGGAACTGGAACCTGCCGTGAAGCGCACGCGGGCTGCTGTCGGCAGTCTCGCGGGGTTCCTGCGAGCAGCCGGATCCCAGCCAGCAGCGACCATGGAGCTAGCAGCAAGGGACTTCTCCTACGCCCTGGCAAGGATCTACGCAGGTAGGGGGAAAGATGGAAGCAAGGGGTTTCAGACCGGCAAAGGGCAGGCATCGGCCCTAGAAGGGCCTGGTTTCACACCTGCGGGGTGAAGGGTGGGGCTTTAAAAAAAGCTCGGTCCCCTCCTGCTTTCCAACTGAGGCGGCTCAGCCTGGGAAGCGCTGCTGAGGAGCAGCCACCCCGCACTTTTCCCGAGCCCAGGCTGTTCTGGCCGGAGCCCGGGAATGCCGCCTTCTCCTGCTCTTCCACAGGAGCTCTGCTGATTGAGCATGCAGCTCGGCCCGACGCTTCCCCCGCAGATGTCTCCGCCGCTCAAAGGTAAGCGCAAACCTCCTCCAGCCCTGACTCTTTTGGACCATCTCTGGGGCAATGCAGGCAGCTTTGCTCTGCCTCGCCGAGCGATCTGCCCGCTGCCGCGGCGAGACCCCGGCGTCGGGTCGTCGTAGCTGGAGACAGACAGCATCCCAGGTGGGCTGCTGTCAGTGTCACGGCTTTCCCTGGCCCCGGGAGTCTCCATTCCAGCAGGGAGGAGAGGGATCTACCCTGGGCAGACCTGGGGCTGGAGCCAGCGCTGCTGGCGTGACGGGGCTTGGGCAAGCCGTCTGCGTCCTCTGTGCAGGTGGTGCGACCAGGAGCTGTGCCCGGTGGCCATGGAGTCGGAGCGGGGCAGCTACGAGGCCGGGGCAGCGCAGGCGGACAGCGCGCTGGTGTACGAGGGCAGCCCTGCCCGCAGCAGCCGGCTCTGACCGAAGGCGGGCGGCAAGCCGGAAAAACCCCCAAACCCTTGGACAGCCACGACGCAGAGGCACTGAGAGGGGCGTTTCACCGGGGACCGGACCAGATCCTCCCAGAATAACCCCCCACCGCACCGTCGGCTCCTGTCTGAAATCCATGGCCTTTGCGCCGAGTCACTAACGCAGCCCTGAGAGTCGGTCCGAGGCGTGGAAGCGTTCCGAGCATGCCGTAGGCGGAGGCTGAGTGGTCCCTGGTTCCGCAGCGAATGACTTGGCGCAGCAGCTTTTCAAATGCCAGCTGGTCCTCTCTTTAAAGAAAATCAAACTAAAAATTATTTCAAGCTGATTAAATACAGAAAAACACCGTTTGTCCCTGTTCACCTTCCTGCTTTCCAAGGCCACACGGGGTCTCCCGCCCCGGCACCCCCCAGGGATGGGGTTTCCCNCCGGGCAGCCCCTCCACCCGCCGTGGCTGCGGGGAGGGTACGTCCCCCCGCACGAGCCACCCCATGGGTGCTGCTGCGCAGGGTTCCAGACCCCCAGCTCCGCGGCGGATGGCGGCAGCTCGGGGGGTGCAACAAAGGCTTTGCCACCCCGACTTCCCGCATTCCCAGCCAAGGCTGCCACGAAGCGAGGCAGTCGCGGGGCGCTGCTCGCTCTAGCTCGCGCCTTTGGCTTTCCCTTTTACGTTCTACCTCGTCTCACGCTTTGTGTTTACCTGTGATTAACCCGGAGCAGAGGCTTCACCGTCGCACGCGCCGTTGGGCGCCTCGTCCCTGCCACAGCCGCGAGCGCAGCTCCACCGCCAGCCGCGACGGCGAGGGAAACGCTCTCGATCTCCTGCAGCCCAGACGGGCGAGACGGGGATCCGCTGTCGGCCGCTCTGCGAACAGCCAGCACCCACACCGCCACCGTTGCGCAAAGCTGTGCTGGGGCAGCTGGGGGGGAGGTGATTGCAATTGCATCACTCAAATTACAGCAAAACTCTGCAAGTTGGTACCAATATTAAAGAAAAAAATAATTTTCTTGATTTTCCTTAAGCGAGCCTTGTCTATGCTGTGCGACCTCCAGAAAGCTCGGTCGCTCCCCGTGCATGCGCCCAACCGACGCTGCAATTCGTACCGACACAAACTCTGACCCGGATTGCAGTCCAGAAAACCTCCGCCACAGCAACACCCCAGCGCTGACTGCGTGCTGCTCCTCACGCTCAGCCCCTCGGTCGAGCTGCTCGGTATTACTCCGATGACTGAAAGTTTTTAATTAAGAAGTCACTAATAGCAGAAGAAAACCAATCCTAGAACGAAGACGGTGGGCACAGCCAGCTGTGAAGGGCGGCAGCAGCCGGGACACCTAGCGGGAGGAGAGGGAAGGAGCCGCTTCCCAAACCCAGCGTTGTCCCATGCTTCGCCATGAATAAAGAACCTCTGGGCGTGAGAATTCCCCTCCGTCCCTTTGGCCGTTTGGTTTCACAGGCCGAGCACAGGAACCTGCCGTGCTGTGTGAAAACCAGAAGGGGAAAGCGAGGGAACGTGGTGTGGCTCGGACCCGCACGGCGACGGCAGGAGCACCACGGAGCGGGCGGCTGCGCGCTGGGCTGTTTGCTGAGCGGCTGCCGAACCGCCGGGACCCTCCGCCCACGCCCACGGGGCTCAGCAAGCAGCGCTGCCCGCCCGGGACCCCGCATCGCCGCCTTCCCCGGTATTGCACACCGGTTCTGAGCATCAGGATTGCTTTGTCACGTTACCCGAGTGATAACTGGCCTCAAGCCCAGCCCCAGGAACAGGGAACGCTGCAGACGCGCCCACACAGAAAACACCAGGGACTGTAAAACTGTCACCGTGTAGGAAAATGACCAATTTATTAAGATCTAAATACTCACTCTGAGGCTACAGCAGAATAAATGCTGTTACAAACAAAGAAGCACTGGGGTCTAACACTGGGTACTGCTGCTGCACAGCTCTCCGCTCTCGTAGACTCGCGGGTTTTAAAACATTTAATGTTCTTGATGTAACTAATCAAGACTTCAGATGTCATTTTAATACAAATTCCACCAAAAAAAATGTACAATCAAATGCATCACCTGTTGCCACTGCAAGGCAAAAATCATTCAATAACAGAACTATGGGAAATCGGTTTAAAAAACATATTTGTTAAATAGTAAGAGAAAACTTTAGCAGCATTTAAAAAATCTGAAAGTCTGAAGAATACGGTAACCTTGAATCCCGAAACGCAACTGCCCGAGCCCCAGCACCCGGCTACGCGTGGACAACGCAGGGCTGGGAGCCCAGAACTCCTCTGCCCGGGAAGCGGCATGGCGCTGCGGCCGCGGCTCCACGAAACGGCCGCGTTTCCCCCTCGGCCCTGGTGCTGGTGGATTCCGTCCTGAGCAAACGGCCGAGCCGAGCTGCCAGAGCAGCCACCTCGCTCCTCCAGTAGCCCGGCCGCATTGCCAGGCTGCCGTCGGGGAGACCCAGCAGCGGTCAGGGCAGCACAGCCCCACACGCCCTCCTCGCGGCCCCGCAAAGGGCAGCTCCGCGCACTCGCACGCCGGCTCCGAGCGGGGCCCACAGCGGGATCCAGCCGAGGGCAGCTCTGAGACCGCGTGGAACCTGCTCCAGCGCCTGCCCCGAGCAGAGAGCATCCCCCGCCAGCGCAGCCCAGGGAAACGCTGTCTCCCGGCTCTGGACGCCGTTCTCACGCTCTCATGCCGAGTAACCTGGGATGAGGGACCGTCACAGACCAACGGTGCAACACCTGCACGCCCCGTCCGGTTAGCGGGCTCCGAGCTCGCGCAGCCGCCCTGCCCGCCGCTGCTGCCCTTCGCAGCCTCCCACAGCTCGGCCCCCTCCCCGCACGCGCTCCGTCCCGCGCCGACGGTCGGTCTTGGGCAGCACAGCCGATCCCGACGCCTTCTGCTCCTCCACTGCCAAGAGCCTCTGGTCTCCCACCCGCCGCGCTGCTGCTGCGCTGCACCCGTGCAATGACGCCGTGACCGACCAGCTGCTGCCCGAGCCCTGTCCCCCCGCAGCGCACCGGCACAGCCGAGGCGCCCTCGCTCCCCAGACTGCTCCCTTCCTCAGCCACCACCGCCACCCGCAAGACGCCTGGCGCGCCGTATGAATCCTGGGCAGGGGCAGATGGTCTGCCAGCATGTCGCGGCAGCAGCGCTGCCCTCCAGACTCTCCTGCTGCTCGAGAGCCGTGGCAGAAAAACAGCAGAAAGGATGTTCGTCAGGAAATGAGCTTCCAGCCGACGCCAGCTGCACACTCCTCCAGCGGAGCGGCCAGGCCCGACGCAAAGAGCTCCCGCACGGCCACGCTCCACACCTCGGGGCAGCTCGGAAGCCCTCTCACTCCCTCCGACAGCGGCAGCGCAGACCCGCGGGGCTCTCTGCTCAGCGTTTCCCCAGCGGAGAAGACCCGAGCGCAACGGTGTGCGGGGCCGGGAGTAACGGCGAGCGTGTGATGGCTACAGCCGCCGCACTACGGAGTCATGAGTGACTGAAAAAGTACGGAGACATAACCCAAACCTGAAAGGAGCCACACGAAATCACATTCTGCTGTGTAACTGAAAACCTGCTGTTCCTTTGCATGTTCCCAACAGTGCAAAACGTCAGCCATGCTTTTCTTTTTGATTCTCGAAGCTGTACAAACCCTGCTGCCAGCCCTGACCACAGCTCTGCCCAGCATCCGCGGGTCTGATTTAATCCATACCGGGAGACAACGCGACCGCGTGCAGCACCGTGTGATGAGAACAGGCCTGTCCTGGCAGGACTCACGCTGCTCCCGGAGCTCTTCAGCCCCCTGAGGACTCGGGGCAGGTCCCCTCTCCCGCCGCAGACACGTCAGGACAGGAGCACCCGAGGGAGCAGAGCTTTGCGAGGGGGTGCACGCAGCCGGCGGCTGGAGCGGGGCAGCTGGCCGCGGAAAGCAGAATAATGGGACCCCGGTGCAGGAGGCTCTTGCAGGACAAACAGCAGCCGAATTCTCCACCTTCTGGGAAAGGATTCAGAGACTTCAAACCCGAGTGAGTCTGGTTTGTTCCCAAGGAGCCACGGCTCCACCAGCCAGCATCGAAATACGCAGACAGTGTGCAAAGGCCTCCTGCCCCGCTGCAGGCGGAGGGAGACGCCGAGCTTCCTTTGCCCAACACCACCGAAAGCCGGGCAAGCTCCGCGGGGCTATGCGTGTGTTCGGGCTAATGCCACCAGCTCACCACTCCGCAACGCGACGGTCGGCCGAGGGGAAAAGGAAAAAGGAGGCACAGCGGGAGGCCAGGCTGGTCCAGGGCTCTCCAGGCACAGGAACCGCGCCGACGGTACCAGTGGCACACGCAGCCGGGGGCTCTTCCCCCGCCCAGGGGCACCTCCTCCAGCAAAACCCAGCTCAGCATTTTTCCCTCTGAGTTTCGGAGCAATGCTTTGCTGTTCCTCGCAGAGACACGCAGGGGAAGAGAACGCAAGAGGAGGGGGGCTCCAAGGCCCTGGTGCTTCTGCTGAACCTCAAATCTATCCCCTACGCAGGGCAGGAGGGAAAAATAAAAAATTAGAAAGTGTGTTAGCAAATGCTCCCATGCAAAAGTCTAAACTTTATTCACTTTTATTTATATATTTAACAATTCTAAAGTATTTACTTCTCGCTTCGACAAAAATGAAAAATATAGGAGCACTTCACTCTCTTTAGGAGAGAACGGTTATATACAGCTATGGAGGGGTACTGCCTCCTCCTTTACATACAAAGAAAAATAATATTAATAAAAAAAGTGCTTCATCGATCAAAAAAAGCCTAAGAGCTGCAAGCGTTTATTCACACTGTACATCACAGACCCCCAAAACCCGTATCGGAACCCCTTGGCACCGGTCAGCGGGAGCTGCAGCGGCTCAGACGTACTCCGGGCCCCCGCAACCGCCACGAGCCTGCGCCGGCCAGGGAACGTCACCGCCTCAGCTCTGCGCAGAGCCTCGCCGCACCGCCTCGGGAACGAGCACTTCCAGACACCGCTCTACTGGAGCTCCCCACCTTCTCCTTGTTCTTCCCTCCTCCAGGCCAGTACCGCCATGGAGATCCCCCTGGCTTTGCCACCGGCCCGCCCCACACGGACATGGGCTGCTCCGCCGAGCCAGCCTCCTCCACGTTCACCACCGCCTTGGGACTCTTCAGCCTGCGCCACAGCAGCGTAACCGGCCTTGCACAGGGCAGGGGGAAGTTCAAAGTCTAAAATAAAATACCTTGGCATTTCTTTTCCCCGTCAGACCCAACAAGCTTTCCGAGATGGTTTTCTCTGTGCAACACTCGCTTCGGATTACGGGACTCCGCCGTCCCAGGGAGGGGCAGCGCCCCTTTCCCAAGGTGCCTTCGACTTTGAGCTTTTGCGTTTAAAGCTCTCCGATGCTCCAGCAGGGTTTTTGTTCTTGAGAGTATGACAGGAGAGGCGGCAACCCTGTCTCGGCAGCGCTCCGAAGCGGATCTACGTTCTTCCTTGACTAACTGCACTAAGCAGGCTCGAGCAGAAGGAAAGGGGAGGAGTGCCCAACACTCTTTTAAAACCAGGTATTGAAGAGATTCACACTTTAATGAGGCAGCCTTAAAAGCAGGATGAGGGGGAACCCGTGGTGCGCTGTAGGTCTCTATGAACCCCTCAGGTGGGTGTTTCCCACCTGGAGTACCCCGCACACCGACCGGGGAAGGAGGAGACGGCCCAGGAGTACGGCCAGTGCCAGCGCCCTGCTCGTGGAGCAAGCCCAGCCAGAGCACCGGCGCGTCCAGCCCGTCGGTTTGGACAGTCTCACAAAAGCATGAGCCCGAACCGCGGCCCGGCTGCGTGAGCCATGCCACGGGCGCTGCTCCCCGAGTTGCTCCGCATCGAGCAAACCATCCTGCGGCTGGGGCAAGGACAGAAGTCGAAGGTCTTCTACATTCCCACTCGGTCTGAAACAATGAATTGCATTTACAGAGCTTCAGAGGTGCCCGTGTCAAACCCGTCTCAGCGGGGCAGCCCGCTCAGTCCCCTTCTCGCCTCCCGCAAACGTGCACGTGCGTCCCTCAGCCAGCGCTGTCCGGGTGCTCCCGCCCCGAGCCGCGGCCGCAGGGCTGCTGGCAACGAACCACGCCCATGGAGATCCGCTCGGCCCCCCTCCCCGCAGCCAGGGTAACTAAGCCCACTCTGAGCACAGAGATGGAGAGCACTCTCCTGGGAAAGAGACTCCCGTGTCTTCTAGCAGCAACAGGTTCCCAAACAGCAGTTTCTGGTTTGGAAGTAAGAGGAGTGATTGAAAGCGCTAGCGCTGACGCTACAGGCATTCGGACTGCGCGTGCCGGCCGGACCGACCCCCCCTGCTCCCTCCCCCTACAAACTCGTCCGTCCGCGGCGGTCCAGCAGCGCGACAGCAACACAAAGGGAAACCTGGCTCTGGCGCCAGCTCCCCTCCCGCTTCCATGCTCTCCCGGCAAACAGACAAACATATATATTACTACATAGACACGGGCGCGTGGGCACACACACACAGGCACGGCAGCAAGGAGAGGGGGAACAGCTGGAGCAGGAGAACCCCGCAGTCCAGCGGCACATCCTCGAGCTCTGTCCCGCCGAACAGCGTCCCACGCCCCAGCCTCCGCCGTGCACGGCTCCCACGTCCTCCCGGCCTCCGCCCACCGAGAAGCCGCGTCGCTGTCGGAGAAGAGTCGGCGCGGCTGCTCCCCTGCCGCTTTGAGGCCGCAGCTTCAGTTTGACGTGGCAGTGATGGGCTTCTCCAGTTCGAGATCCAGGCTGGAGCCGCTGGGGTGTAAGCTGCTGTAGCACGCCTTGCAGACTCTGCTGGGCTCAAAGAGCTGCTGACTGGGAACGGGCACCTTCTGGTTACAGCAGCTGGAGCAGAACACGTTTCCACAATTCCTTGCATCAGGAACAGAAGAGAAATGGAAAAGAAAAGATCAGCAGCAGTTTGACCAAGTCCCCCGAGCTCTAAAGTCACGCTATTGACAGTGTCGAGAGGGGCTCAAGCCCTGGAGACTGCCCTGCTCCTCCCCAAGCACCTGGCAAGACAACCCCCAACGCTCACACCCCGCGCTCCCTGCTTCCGAAGCCGAGCTCTAGGGAAGTGATGCCAGAAGGGAGCACAGTGCGAACCAGAGTACAGAACCACAGCTCACGCCACGTCCCCGCAGCGACCGCCCGTCTGCAGGACACCGTCCCGTGTCACCACAGAGGGAGCGTGCCCCGCCACAGAACGGGTGAGCTCCCTCCCACGTCCCGCGGAGCGGCTCAGGCACGGGGCTGCGCGTCACTGCTGCCTTGGGGGCACCGGGCTGAGAGAGGGACTGAAACCCAGCGGCTGAGGGGCTTCCTCCACAGGGACGCGGGGAGCGCGGTGTCCTGGCCCCTGCTCACGCCACTGCTCCGCCTTGCCGCTGGAGACCGAGTGGATACGGCACTCCCGGGAGGAGGCCGGAGTCTCGGCTCCGTTGCGCTGGTAAGCACCAGCACAGAGACACTGCCTTCTGCTTCTTTCAAGTGCGCCGCTGGGAAGTTTAAGCACGGGACAGATGAAAAAAATTAAACGCAGTTCCGGCTGATGCAATCCTCCCACTGCCCCTGCAGCGCAGCCCCGTCCGCGGCCTTCCCGGCAGTCCCACGCTTCCACGTCGAGTAAACCGGGGCAGCACGGATCATGCAAAGCCGTGAGATGGGCAGCCGGGCGTTTCATGCTCGGGAACGACAGCCAGGCTGCACGCGGTCTGGTCAGATGTCAGCTGGCGGAGGCACGCGGGCGCATGCACCTCGCGGCAGGCAGGGATGAAAGGTACATCCTGAAAATAACCACCTCCTCTCGCAGCCCCCCGAAGCCCGCTGCTGCTCAGGCCAGCCTGGGGTGCCCTGTCCTCCCAACTCACCCATTTGAGCTCGGAGCAGCACTCCAGGGACCTCCATTTTGCAGGTCTACCTCCACGCCTGAAGCCCTTTTCGCTAACTCCTTGGCATCAGGATTTTGTGCCAGTATTGTTTAGCGCTAGAAAAGATCTGCTGCTGCCAGGAGAGCGACAGAGAATCCTGCCCACGCCAAGTGGCTCTGATTCATCCCTCAGCGCCCAGAGACGAGCCTTCCCGACGCTGGTCCCCAACGGGGAAAGAGCCAGCAGAGCAATCCCACGCCTCACTCCAGCGGGCTCGTCCCCTCGGCTCCGCACGGCAGTGCAGCCCCCGGCCCAGCGCAGCAGCCCCGGCGCTGGGGGCTCACCGCGGGCAGCCCTGACGCACGGTGCTGCAGGGCCCGTCAGGAGCTGCTGTCGGGAGGAGCAGCAGCGGTCCCGTGAGGTGTTGCACAGAAACAACCCGCGTCTCCGCTGCTCAGAGATCGGTTATCCAGCAGCAGCTCGCTGTTGATGGATGAGGTAAAAAAAAAAACCAACCCAAGGGATTAAAACAAGCCTCTGTTTGCTGTTGCTCGCCAGCTTCCCCACACACGCTGGGGGGTTTGTTGCTTTATCCTCCTGCGATAGGTAAGCGCGGGCTGTAGGTGTTCTCCCCCGAGCTTCAGAAAGCTCTGCACAACTCATTCTTTCTCTCCTGGTGGTCCCCTGCTTCGCTTGAGCGACTAGAGACGTTAAAAAACACGCTGGAAAAGCGATCTTGTGCCTCTGAGGGTGACTGAAAACCATGCTACCAACACTTCTTCTTCCTCAGTCACAGAGGTTTATCCATTGCTGTGCCCCTAACCCTCTGCCAGCTCTGCCTTACCTGTTACTGCCACCGGATTTTCAGTCCTCCTAAAATAAGCGGCAGGATTTTTGCCACCACACCGCACAGCAACATCAGAACTGTTTGCTAATACATGGAACTCCCCAGAAATAAAGGTAAAAAAGGGAAAGAATCAAAAATAAAGGCATAATGGCTAGCTTGAAGGACAGTCTCCTCTCCGTTAGAAGTGCAGCATTCTGTCACTCAAACACACGACTTGCTGGGGGTGAGGGTTAGTGGGATCCCCATCCAGTGCAAGCCACCAACAGCCCAGTCCTAAACGCCTCTGTGACACGAGGCCCGCTGGCGCGGATCCGGACACCTGAGGGTTGTGCCAGCCACCCACCAGCGCTGTCGAGTGACTTCCCGGCAGGCGGAGAACAGAGCGGGGGAACAGACCGAGTTAGTTTGGAGAAGTTACCGCGAGAACGCAGACAGACAACAGACAGAGGCTGCTGGAAATGCTCACCAGGTCTGACCAACACGTTCAACGTCCCTGCAAGGAGGGGAGAAAGAGCTCAGAGCAGAGGAAGCAAACGGCGGCACCAAAGGGCGCTTGCACCCTGCTGAAGGCCTTGCAGCGTCGGGGCTTTGCCTCGCGAGTGCTCTCGGTGCAGACGCTGAGCAGCCTGCCGCTCATCACCGAGTTCTTTGGAAACATGCACTATGGAAATACTTGGGTTTTCTTGCGGCTGCCGTTCCCTACTGGTCTCTACCACGAACAACCAGGGCTTGGGGCGCAGCCTGAGCAGCCCAGGTGGGGCATCTGCAAGCTGAGGAAACAAAGATGCTAACGGGAAATCTGTACCCAGACCTGGGCCCCCAGGCCGCCACCTCCGGGCCTGGGGTGTCCTGCACGGGGAGACGGACGGAGGAGAGCACCGTATGCCTCCCACAAAACCCTGCTGTACGCTTCGCAAGGAGGTTTCTCCTCTGAAGCCTTCAGACGTACGCATCTGCACAGACGCGGTGGACGTGGAAGAAAAAAAACCAAAGCCCTTCAACCTGCCTCCGTTCTTCCCTGGCTCTGCTGATCTCTAGCAGCAGACTCACTGGAGCAGGACATCGAACGGAGGCAAGCCGAGAAAGATGTCTGTGATTCTCTACAACTTCAAAAAGCAATGAGGCATCAAACTGTGCTAACTGCCATTCATTCAGATGACAGTTCTTGTAATAGTTTTCTCACGTCCAGAAGTCAGGAATCGGAATTTATTTGCACCAGCAATCGGAGAGGCTCTGTCCTTAACCGGAGCATGATCTCATCACGCGGCCTCGGCCACCTGCTCATCATTAAGCCCCCGCTGCCTGCATGAGCTGCTGCAGCCTCTGCTGGCAACGCGCTTGGCCAAGAATCATCCAGAAAACTGTTATTGCCCAGTGGTGCCCCTTTCAGATCCTCCTCCAAGAGCCATTCAGTGAGAAGGGAAGAATGGTCAGAGCAGGAAAGGAGCAGCTCGGCAACCAGCAATGGGAAGAAGATGCTATTCCTGTGTTTGCAGTATTGAATTCCTGGATGCTAAGATGACTGTGGTTTTTATTATTTGCACTCTCTCCAAAAGCTGAACAGCCAGCTGCCTCCCAGCCCAGCCTGAGGAGAACAGGCAGGGTCTGTTTAGGCTGGGCTGGAGCAGATTCCAGATCTGGCTTTTTAAATACGTACTCGGCACGAACTGGAACTGAAGAGCAGGAACCGCTCTGTTCCTCCAGCGCTCCCCGTCCCTTCGGAGCATGCGCAGTCCGACTCAAACACCCCGCCTGACATCCACCCCTGAGCAAGGAGCAGCCCACCGAGCGTGGCCGTGCCCCCTCCCGCCCTCCCGGCGCCGGTACCTGCAGTGGTGCTTCCTGCTGGCAAGCCAGAACGCGCTGTCGCAGCCGTAGCAGTGCGCGGCGAGGTGGTCTGGAAGCCATCGGGTCACCTGGCAGGAAGAAGAGCCAAGTTTGTCATGGAGAGGGCAACTGATCAGCACCAAACCCATCTCATGTGCGCTCACGAGTTCCAAGCAAGGCACCACGAGGGCAGTGCTTGTTCTAAGAGCACAGGTTCAGCGCTGGCAACAATTCAAGACAGATGACAGAAACCTTCCCTTTGAGAACAGAACACTGAATTTCCCTCAGACAAACACAAATTTGGTCATAAAATCCAATCCCCTGCTTTTTTTCTGTGCTTTCAAAGTATCCAGGCCAAGAACATTCACCAAGCAGGCGTCCACCTAAGGCTCCCTCAGCTCACCGTCCCTCACACAGCTTCTCGCAGAGCTCCTATGCAGCAAGCAGAGCGCTCATAGCCCCAGGTATTTGAAGGATGACAGACAAGCGAAATGCAAGGAAGATAGTTCACGAGCAGTGGCACGTGACCCGAGGCTGCAGGAGAACGGGAGTTACGGACCTCCCATCCTACCAGAAGCATGAGCGATGGACAGGGTTCAGTCTGTACCTCTGTGTCCTGTTTATCCACCTGCTCCCAGCTGGCTTCAGAGAAAATCTCTGTGCTGCAGCGAGACAAGCAGTTCTGATCCAGATTGCTTTCCGAGTCGGGAATAGAAGTCTGTTGGCAAACAAACACAGCTGAACAGAACCTTCCCATAGCCCTACTTCCACACCAACCAAACCCGGCCAGACATGGGGAGGAGTGGACAGGGTGCCTCCTGCTACCACAGCCCCGGCTGCGCCAGCACCGGAAGGCGACTGCCACCACCAGCCACCTCCCCAGCGCGGACAGGGCTGCCTTCTTGGATGGGGCGATAAACGCCACACCTTGAAGTGGTTTGGGCAGCGGTGAAGGGCAAAAAATAAACCGCCACCAAGCCAAAAACCCCAGCAGGTCACTGTCTGACCCTCTGATGATAGAATGGATTTAAAATGCGCTTTCTGCTGTGTTGGCACAAAGTTCCGGCAACACTTTGGGCAATTAACCGAAGGAGCTGCTATCTGTGGCCCCAATTTCACGGTCGCATTTCCTTCCCAAGGTTGTTTCACTTTCAGAACTAATACTACTAATACATACATCCTTTTGTCAGCAAAAACTCTGGAGAATACAAGCCAAATCACACATGGGAAACTCGGAATGTGAGCCGTGCATGTGCCATACACAGGGTTTTTGGGAACAGTGCTTCCTTAATATACTCTATCCAGGCAGAGTTGTGTTTTAACTGACTTAAAACTGAGCCAGCCCTTAGAATACATTAAAACCAGCAAGAAATCCAGCGTTAATGTCCTTCTGTGCCTGAGGAATGGGCACCACTGGAGCTCCAGCAGAAAGCCTGCTACTCCCAAGGCGAGGTACCAACGGAAGGCAGAGAGCAGGTTCCTAAAAAGGGTGATTTTCACAGAATCCCAGCATGGTGGGGGTTGGCAGGGCCCTCTGTGGGTCACCCAGCCCAACTCCCTGCCCAAGCAGGGTCACCCAGAGCAGGCTGCACAGCACCGCGGCCAGGCAGGTCTGGAATATCTCCAGAGAAGGAGACTCCACAGCCTCCCTGGGCAGCCTGGGCCAGGGCTCCGTCAC
>Ga0065711_1005848_pt1 | contig 28843 bp, 19 predicted proteins | sample Hoacrofraction12_FD_59098 | JGI IMG/M metagenome (GOLD analysis project Ga0065711, IMG submission 59098) | Hoatzin crop microbial communities from Cojedes, Venezuela - Epithelial fraction 12 v2 (version 2) | ecosystem: Host-associated > Birds > Digestive system > Esophagus > Crop | place... | reverse complement strand
GGGGGGGGGGGCACAAGCAAACAGGGATGGGGAAAGAGCGGAGGCAGGACAAGGGTTGCAAAAACACTGTGTGTTTAATGAGTAAGCCGCTCTGTTTGCCTTGGTGGCTCTGCGGGAGCGTCTTTCCCCTGTTCAACGGCGGGGCAGAGTTTCTCCCCGCAGCGCGGTCTCTCGACCCCCGGCAGCACCCGCCCGTCGGGGGAGGGTTTGCTGCTCAGCCCGGCGCAGGCTGGAGCCGAGCGGCGGCAGCGCTTCCCGGACCCGGGACCCCGGGGGGGAGCCGCTCGCCAGGTCCCAGGGGGCCCCGTGGGGGCCGGCAGCCCCCACCGGGGCAGGGGACCCCGAGCCCGTCGTGGCTTCGTGTGGGGCTGTGGTACCCCCAGCTGTGCATCCCGGTGGGTGGCCAACGCCGAGCTCGGCTGCGAACATCCTCCTCATCCATCCTCCTCATCTTTCTTATCCTCCTCACCCTCCTCTTCCATCCTCCTCATCTTCCTTATCCTCCTCACCCTCCTCATCCATCCTCCTCACCCTCCTCATCCATCCTCCTCACGCTCCTCATCCATCCTCCTCACGCTCCTCATCCATCCTCCTCACCTTCCTTATCCTCCTCACCCTCCTCATCCACCCTCCTCACCCTCCTCATCCATCCTCCTCACCCTCCTCATCCTCCCAGGCCCCTGTCGAGAAGGCGTCACCCGCCGGTGCCCCTGCTCGCGAGGGACGCGTGGTTTCGTGGCACACCGTTGCGTGCGAGCGCTGTCAGCACGAGCGTCGGCCGCCCGCGTGAAGGCAGAGCCTCCTCCGCCCCGCGAGGGACGAGGCGGTGATGGCAACAAACGCGCGGGGTGCGCGCACCTGGCGCGGCGGCGATGTGTCTTCGTGACTGGCGTTTCCAGTTGGGGCCAGCCAAACTCTGCGTTGCGGCAGAACTGCCCGTCTTCCACTTTTGCTTCACTTTCTGGTATCTGTGACATTTGCCTTTTTAGAAAAAAGAAAGTGTCGACTCTAATGCTGCATTTATGTGTTTTAAATTGCCTAGCTAGGAAAGTTTCGTACATCAGATTTTGGAATTATTATTTTTTTTTTTTAAGTAAGCAGCATCCTGCTAAGGAAATGCAGACTAACTTTAAACTCATTTTTAGCTGAAGGCTTTTAAGGCTTTTAAAAGTGATTTGTTAGTTTCTATGGATCTGTTTGACTGAAAAATTCAAAGGATAATTGTCTGAAGACATCTTTCATGAAAACCCTTAACAGGAGTGAAATGATTGATAGCTGACAACTTTTAAACAAGGCAGCTTGTCACTTGAAAATGCTGGGGTTTTTTTCCAGTGGTATTTTGGTCTCCTTGAAAAAAAACCAAGCTACATCAAGTGCCTTTTCAGAATGAGTAGAACAGAACTAAAAAACAAACAAACCAAAATAAAATCAAAGCAAAGAACTCTCTGATTCGAGGGAGCAAAGGAGAAGCTGGGCGAGCTGTGTGACTTGCTGGGTGCTTCCTATTTTATTGCTGCTCTTCCTGTGGCGCTTCGGCAAAGACGAAGCCTTGCACACCTCCCTCTGACAGATCGAGCTCTGCCCGTGCCCGCGTACCGCCGCTGTGACGGGGAGAGCCGCTGCTGGCGTGGCTTTTTTGGTCGTGGAACCCTCTGCTAGGGTGTAGCGGGTACCCTGCTACTGCAGGCGGGTAAATAACACCTGGAGTCTCCTGCAGTGACTCAGTCGTTGCTGTGTTCTGCGTTGGACACACGTTGCCCGAATCCCTTCCTTTGGCTGCGTCGCCACTCCGACAGTTACCCGCTTGCAGGTTTTATCCCTTTAGCCAGAAAAATGCGGTGTTTCCTGAACACCTTTTCAGGTTTAGTTACCGGCAGCCACTGGGCGTCGATGCTGTGACTGACCTGGCCGAGGCGTGCAGCCCGTGTGCCTCGTTTGTCGCCGTCTCTCCACGGCTCAGCCGGAGTGAGGAGTGTTTTTATTTTGCACTCTGGGAGCCGTTGCTTCGCTGGTGCCCTCGGGGCTGGGGACCTGCTGTGGGTGCGGGCGCGGGGCTGGGAGCGAAGCCGGAGCCAGCCGAGGGCCTGGGGTGAGGAGGAGCATCGCTCCACTCCGGCGATGAGCGCAAATTCGCGGCGGACTTTTCTGCTGACAGAGGCAGCGCGGGTTCGCCTCAGAGCCTGGCACTGGCTGAGGGCCGGGAGTACGCTGTGCGCGGGTGTTTCGCAGTTGGAGAAAGAAAGGGTGTTGTGTTGTTTTTTTTTTTCTTTTTTTTCCCACTTTGATAAAGCTTCGAGATGCTTCGTCTTGTTGGAGTTTGCATATTTGTAAGTGCAGTAAGGTACCTTCCAAATTATACACAGAATCTGTGAAATGCACGAGAAATTAAAAAGAATGTGGACTTTCTGTGTGGTGGCAAGGCTGTGTTTCTCCCCCAGAAGACAAGGGCTAACTGCTCGAATGCTGGTGGATGTTTACTGCCCTGATTTAATGCCTGGTGCCAAGCTGCTTTGTCATTTTTCACTGAATAAAAAAGTTCAGCAGTGTCAACATTACCTGTCAGGAGCTCAAAATAGCATCCAAATTCTTCTGAATAAAAACATTTGAAGATAAATGGCTTTTTAAAGAAGAGTAGAAGCTAAAGGCAGTAACACAGAATTATTAATAGCAGCTTATTAAAGTAGGTTAAATTGTTCTCAGTTGGACACACAAAGTAGTTTATTCCTGACTTTCTCAGTGCAGTCTCTGCTTTATGAACGATCCCCCCCACCCCCTGCAAACTTGTGGGCAGCGAAGTCTCTGCGTGACCCCCACCTGGGGGGCTGCCTGGGAGGAAGCGCTCGGGATGGGCTCTGCCAGACTTGCTGGGTTGCTGAGTGTGAACGAGTGCCAGCAGCGACCGGCGTTGGTCGGAGAAAGCTGAAGCGAGAACAAGATCTGTTTCAGAGATAACGAAGAAATTGTTGTGAAAGTTGCATGGAGGAATGAAACTTTTCTCCTAGTAGTAAATGAGTGAAAGCAAGGTTTTCCCTTACCTGTGCTAGTGGGAGACATAGGGCTTAAGACAGTCTGTTGTCCTCCAAGAGCTTCACCGTGGCTGTAGATTACTCTTCCTTTACTCAAATGTGATAGCTTCTTGGCTAATCATCATACATAAAATACAAAACATCTGTCACGTGCGTATTTCATGATGTCTTTGCTTTATGGCAAGATAGTTGAGATTTATCGTAAAGGAGCTATCACAGTTAAGCTTCCTTGAATGGTCTCATCCTTGTAGCCTGCTTCTGAAAATGGGTTCAAATCAAAACCTATCACTTTTCTTAAACAGAAAACACAGCAGTTTTGGTGGCACTCATCTGGAGGTGGATGGGTTGTTTATTTTTCACGGTGGCAGGTGTTGAGGTCGCAGGGGTATTTACACCTCCTCGACTTCTAGTACTGAGGAAACTTGATCGCCTAAATTTATTTGTTGCCATTGCCAAAGGAATGAGAATAGATGATCTCTAGCTGCAGAAGATTGAATGGATGTAAGCCTGAAAGCCTGAGGAGAAAACAGGCGTGGGACCGGGTGCTTTGGGTGGCCTTACTGGAGGAGAGATCTGTGGTCATGACTCTGTTGTGCAGTGAATCAGTCTCCATGCAAAATAAATTCTGGGTTGTGGTGTATTTGATTCGAAAGCCACACGTGGTATGAAGTGTTTGAAAGACTTTGAGAAATCGAGAACAATTTTCACAGAAGTTGTCCAAAGCTTTTGATTCTAGATCAGTGAACAATATAAATTGTGGAAGCTGATACAATTTAAAGTGAAATGAGTGCATCTTTGTGAGGTTTTTATCACACCTTTTTTTATTTTCCACGTGGAAATACCACAATTGAAGATTGCCTTGAAGAGTTGCCGTGTACTCCCTCGATGCTGGTTACATACCTGTAGGCGTTTGCCTCTGTCCCTTTAGATGCTTCCCTAGGTGATCTGTGGGCCCCCCGGCATCACGCGTTGTGTTGTACGTACACACGGCACGCAGACATGCGCGTGCACACAGAAGTATTTCTGTTTGGTTTTCTGTTTCTGGATTCTGCGGAGTTAAACGTGGTTACGGTCATGCCTTTTTACGCGTGGCACTAGTAACAGCCTCAACCGCTGGAAGCATCTGCTCTGCCGCGACGCCTGACCTCGGCTGGGGCACGCTCGGGGAAACAGCCGGACCAGTTACAGCCTCTGCCCACCCCACTGTGAGTTTTACTCCTTAGCGACTTGCATACCTGCTCACTGTGCTGAAAGGTCCTTCGTCGCAGCCTGCCTTGTCTGCCTGTGAGTCACCAGCTTGCATTTCGCTTGGTAAGCGAGAAGCTTGCAGGTGTGAAAGTTCAGCTTGATCTTTGCAGGTGCAAGGTGCTCTCCTCGCCTGCGCCCGAGTAACTTGCGGTGAAGCTGTATCGCAATGCCGGCCCTTACCTGGTTGTTCCTTTTAAACTTCATTTTGCTTCTCCTTTTATATTTGCCCTTCTGACCTCAGCCCTTGCTTGAAGGAAAAAGCCCATTCTGACCTCAAACCTTATGTTGCCGCCCAGATTTTGGGGCTGCGCGTGGGCTTCCCTGACCCCATCCCGCAGGCGGGTTGCGGCCGAGGGGGACCGCGCCGCCTCTCAGCAGCAGGGATGCTCGGGACGCGCCCACTGCCAGTGGCGTGATGCGTCCCGGCGTTCCGCGGTGGTTTGGAGCTTCCCGTCAGGGCCTTGAATTACGTGTTGGAAATACTCTCCGTTTTCTTTGCCCATTTTCCATTTGCTGTCCTGTCTGTTCAGTGACATGTGTGATGATTGGTAGGACTAAACACCGAAACAGAACGCCTGCGTGGCTGTCTATACTTGATGTCATGAGCTAAATTTCCCTGAAGTGCCTGGCTTTAAACAACTTTAGTAGAAAACCGAGGTAACTGCTCTTCTTGCCACCGTATTCCTTACGTCGGGCTCAGCTGCCTCTCTAGTGTCATTATTTCTGTTTCACAGCTCGTCCGTGAGGTCGGTGGGTTAGGGAATGGGGCTTTTGCTGCCTGGGGTGGAAAGGCGAAGCGTCGTGGTACAGGGGGGGTAAAGACGTTTAGGGAAGGTATGTGAAGGTTTGTTTATTTTTTTTAACACAACAATCAACAATAAAATAGGCAAGATTTTTGATGTTTTAGATGTTTTGTAAGACTCCAGAAATGATGTGCTCTTTGAGATGTCCCATCAGACTTTTTTCAGTTTCCAAAGCATAATACGACCTAAAGAAGCGCTCCTCTGTTTACACCACTGGTGAATATTTTGTAAAATGAGTACTTGGCTTCTGGAACAAAAATGCTGATGCATTTTGCAGCCGCAGATTTGTGAAATATGTAGGGCTGTGGCTACAGAGATTCAACCTTCAGCCCCTTCTGTTTTGGGAGAAAGTTCGTCTATAAAATGAGGTTTTCTAACGGAGATGGTTCTATAACCTTGAGTAATGAACACTGAACAAAGACGTAGTGAAGATACTTGGTAAATAGCTTACTGTTTTCCTCTTTCAGAAATATATAAAAGATGGATATATTTACTTTATTTTAAACTCCTATGAAGAAGGAACTTCAGATTCACGGATGCTGGCTGCAGCTAGGCATAGTTAAGCATATGGTAGTGCATACTAATATTTTAATGAATTCTGTAACATTTTGTTTCTAAGCTTGGTTGCCAAAATGGGTTTTAAATATTGGGGAAACACTGCTCTTCTTGATGATAGGCTGCACTTCAGAAATCAAGTGCACTGGGAAGAGTCACGTTTTGAAGAACAGCACCTCCGCTGCTCCATAGAGAGCTTCAGCATGAAGTAAATTCATCTCTGAGGAGAAGTGCTATTCGCATTTAAGTATTATTTCTAAGTATACTTACTAAATGTTATTCACGTGTGTTCATCAAGCAAAGCTGCTTCATTCCTCTACTGTAGTTTGTGATAGGCAGATGTCTGAAGTTAGCAGTGCAGCAGCTGTATTATGAAGTTTCTTGGTAGGTCTCCATTCCCAGCGGAGGGGGTGGAGGAATAAGAAGAACAAAGTCAGCTGCTTTTACTTGATTGATGATTATCTGCTAAGAACTTCGTTAGGCCTTGTGCTAGGTTTTGGTGGTGGACACTGATCTTTACCAGATCAATTAAAATAATATCTAGGGAGGCGAATGTATTTAGTTTTGAAGCACTTCTGCAGTAAATGGTAAAGGTTTAGTAATGCTCTGCTTTGTGATACATGGGACCAGAAGTGGCTACGTTTAAAAATGTAGACGCTGAAAACCTCCTGGGACTCTGACAGCTGCCGCATCAGACAGGGATTAGAAGTTTACTGGAGGAGTCGAGGGCAGCACTCGATTTGCTCAGACAACTTGCTGTTGTTAAAGGCATCTTGCTGTTGTTAAAGGCATCTTGCATCACTGCACAGTATCAATGATGTTATAGTTCTGTTTGAAAATACATCTTATTCTAGAGTTAATTAAACTTAAAAGGTACAAGTCTTCTCTTGTTCTAGCCTTAGAAACCTAATTTTTGGGAATGCTAGGAATCCGTGCAGCTGGAAGTGCATTCAGTCCCGTTGCCGCTTCAAGCCAGCGTGCCAGGGGTGGCTGTGATTGCATTTCTAAGCAGCCCGTGTTTCCCTGAGTGCTTTGCTGGGTGTTAACTGCAGCCCGGGCTCACGTTGGCGTGAGCGTGTGGGGCTCCTTGCTCGTTTTGTCAAGGCTGTTTTTGTTGCACGGGTCTAAGGGGTGTGTAAGTTCTGGGGCCTGGCATGTGCGTACGTGAGAGAACGTACTATGTATGCGTGGGACCTGGTCTCTAAAATAGTACATATTCAGATTTAAATTTGGATTGATTGCCAAAAAAGTGCTTGCAAGCAGAGGTGCCCTTAACCTGCAGTATTTGCCGACTACATTATATCTCCTAGCTACGCTTTGTAATATGTAGGAGCTCGTATTTAATTAGCATCTTCATTTTTTTTTTTAATATCTGTTGTTCAGAGGCCACTTCATGCCAGGCCTCCATGCTTCTTCTGCATCAGGATGGGAGAGGGTGGACTGCTCTCTGCTTTTTGGGTGTTGGCGTCTCCCTCTAGAAATGTTAGAGGACCACCCCCCCCACGCCTTTTAATTTAGTTAGTACCAGAATGAAATTTTCATCATGTGCAGAAATCAGGAAATGAAGAACTTTTTTGAAAGGAATGAGCGGTGCGCACGCATGGAGTTGTGGGTGTAAGCAGCCTTTGTGCTCTCCGTGGAAACTCTGGTTTTGGGGAAAGTTGAAGGTGGGCAACGGTCCCTTGCTCTGCTATTGGTGTCGCGGAGGAGGAGGGCAGCAAGAGAGCAAAAGTCCCGTATCTGGGAAGGCCCCGCGCCACTGCTGGGCACCTTGGAGCTGGTCTTACATCTCCCGGCTGGAGCTGGCTGTGGGTAGGTGGGCAGCGACCGCTGCGTGCGGGATGTGGCCCTGGCTGCCCCGCTGCCCTTTCTGCTGGCAGATCCACCTTCAGGGGGATCTCTGCTCTCTTGCTGGGGGTCTCGTTTGTATGCTGACCTATTTAAATGTATACAATTTACTTCAAGTTTTATTTGTTCCTTTTTTTTTTTTTCCTTTTTTTCCCTTTTTCCCTTTTTTCCTTTTTTTTCTTTTTATTCCTTTTTTCCTTTTTTTCCTTTTTTTTCCCTTTTTTTTTTCCCCTTTTTTATTTTTTTCCTTTTTTTTTTCCCCTTTTATTTTTTTCCTTTTTGGCAGTTACCGCGAGCGGGCAGCAGAGGGTCTTTGATTTTGCTTTTTTTTGGGGGAAGGGGAGCTCTGGAGTGCTGGAATATAGGCATTCATTCTGTAGGAGAAAATCAAAGTGCAAAGAGCATGCTTTTTTTCCCTTCCTGAGTAAAGGCTGTGCGCAGAGTTCAGAATACGGATTCTAATTGTCGAAATACTGCTGGCAGTCTCGCTTGCAGTGAGAAGACAGCAACTTCTTCAGTTTTCTTATGCTGAACTCCAGAAACTGCGACGTGGGTGGAGTTTCACTTACCCATCACTGACTTTTCAAACTACGCAGTTAGATAAGACTGAGGCAACTTGCTATAAATGTGGTGACTTGTTAGACCGCATTTATTGTGCAAATGAGCTTGCATCCTGCAAGATCAGCAGAAATGCTTAATGTTTGCCTGGATGGAAATTAATTAAAATTTGGTGACTGAAATTAAAGGAATGGATTTGTTGCCCTTTGTGTTACGTGAAGCTGTCTTTCGGTTCCCACAGTGGGAATTAGCGCAATTGCAAATGTTTTTTTGGCACGTGTGAGTTTCAAGTCCGAGTTGGTGCTAAGTTCTGGCGTCTGTAGCCTTCACAGATTTAGACAAAACTTGTTTCACTTCGTCTGCTGCCCTGTAACACGCATTAAATGTATTTGAAGCCGCTAACGGGAGCAAGCATACTAACAATCCAAAAATACACTATTGTGGTGGTGGTGGAGGTTGATTTGCTTGTAGCTTGCATTTGCTTAAAACTGATTTGAGTTAATCTGTGAATTTGAATGTAATTGTTAGAATAAAAAAAAAGGTACCTGTGCCGTACATATCTCGGATATATATCCAGATTTAAATTTTTGATTGCCAAAAGCATACTTACAGACTGAGAGATCTTTAGTGTTTGTCAACTAAATTATATCTTATAGCAATGCTATGCAATAGATAGAAACTCTTAATTAGATATTCAAAGAATGAAGATGCTGTTATTCAGAGATGCTTCATAGCAGGCCTCCGCAGTTCTCCCCTGTCAAGATGTGAAAGGATTGTGTGCTCTGTGCTCCTGTTCACTGTTAGCGTGTTGATTTCTCTTTCCAAAAATACTCTCTTCAAATGTGAACCTTCAAATTCAATGTAATTGTCTGCAACCCCCACAACCCCTTCTCCCAGAAAACGTGGCTCTGAAGGCATCCTGGTGGCACGCTGAGGGAAGAGGGATTATTCCTGCTGCTGTCTCCCCTCTGGAAATGTGTAATTAGCAAGTGTAATTTGTAACTGGTGGGTTAGTCCCCTTCTCCTTTCCTTTCCCCCTTCGCCCCCATCCCCTCCAGCCCTGCCCTGTGAGGCTCCAGCATCAGAGCACCGCCGGGTCCGAGGGCTGCTCCCAGCTGCCCGTAACAGCAGTCCACTCGGGTGCAAGCCTTGGAAGGCGCGAAGAGGTGGGGAGGTGCGAGCAGAAAGGTTTTCGGGGGAGCCTGGAGCCTGGCTTCTGCCCCGGTGCTGGCGGGGTGCTACTGCCTGGACTTCCCTGGGAGATGAAGCTGTGGCTCGTCGGCTGCTCCGCGCTGGAGCTGAGCCTACTGACAAGGTCCTGCTGGACCTGCTGTCCAGCTGGTCTGGGGGTTCTTCTCCATTCACTGCTCAGGCATGAAGAGGAGGTTGGGGAAAGGAATCGTGTTTCCTCTTAGCAGTTACAGGGAGAAGTTTGTAGTGATTCACCACGTAAGTTCCTTGCTACTTAGAGCGGTTACATCCCTTAGCCTCTCCGGAGGATGCCGTGCTGCTGCCGTAATTCCTCAGTAAGGTCTTTCCGGAGGTTCAGGTGTGGGAAGCAATGCTTGTGCTAAAGCGAAAGATTCATGATGGAAGTGTTGCTCCAAGATAGATTTTTATTGATTAGATTCATGAGTATTACTGCTAATTTTTTTTGGAACGAGCTTTGTGGTGATGTTAAGGAAGGTTCGGCTGCCAGAGCTGGATCTGGTTCAGGTACGTGCAGTCGCTGTTTGCCTGTCGCCACTGCTGCGCTTGTCCTCCTTCAGCCCTGCCTCTCAGAGCTGAGCTCGGCTCGGCTGACGGAGCTGCAGCCCAAGCCAGAAGCTGTTTGAAATTCAGGGTGAAGATACAGCCTCACGTGCGATCTGATCAAATGGCGTTATGTCATTCAAACAAAAATGCACTACATATTTTTATCTAGCTAGATATGTTTAGATCTTGATTAATATCGAGAAATACATAGTGAAGGAAGCAATACAAAAAAAAAATGTAATTTTTTTTTCTTTAGATGTGAAAACTCAGAGTGTGACTGCATGTTTAACTCAGAGCAGCTTCACTTTTTCATGGTTGTTACAGTATCTTGGCCCTGCCACCCTTGGGATGGCATTAAGGCAGAGCTGGAAGGCACTTCTGCGTTTGAAATGTGGGTGGCACAATGCTTGGAAACCTTGGAGAGGGATGGAGAGGGCTGAACTGGGAGCTTTCTCTTTTGGCTCAAGTTGGGGGATTAATTTTTTTTTTCCTTATTTCCCCCTTTTCCGTGATGAATATGCACAGCATCTGAGTAAAACTATGGTGTTAGATCTTTATGGCTGAGGGTTTGCCTTTGCTGCGAGAGCTGATCATCTCTCCTAGCTCTGTGTGAGTGTAGCTTCTAGCTGACGGAGTGTTAATGCTGGTCTAGGGTCTGGTCTCTGGTACTGTTGGTGGGTTGCCCCTGTTGGTGGGTTGCCCCCTTATCCACAAACGTAGTAAATCCAGTAAAAGCCTCCTTGAAATAAAAGCGAGGACAGGAGTTTCAAGCAGTATTTTAAAACGCAGCCTGTTGCAATTGGTTTTGGGAAAATAAAAAGATGCTATCTTAACGCAGACTTTTCCATGCTTGTTAGGAAACTTGAGTCGCTCTTGAATAATCCAGTTTGTTTAGTCTATGAAAACCTGATACTGCACTCTTGCCTATTTCTTCTTTACAGTTCTGTGGCAATGACAGAGTAATAAGTATTAAAAGGAGAAACCATAATCTTCTCTGCTTGCAGTCCAAGCCAACACTCGTCATTCCCTGATGCTATGAAGTCATCCTTTGCTTTGAGGTTTCTAAGACTTTGCTCCAAACATCTGCTCTGGGCGAGTGGTACTGGCATTACTGAGGGAGTCCTGGCACCCTTCCACTGCCTCCGACCCCTCTTCAGACCATCCTCCTGTGGCCAAGGAGACCAGTTCCGCAAAGCCCACCCCGTCCTTTGACAGTGGTCACTCCTTCCCCCTTCTGGAGCACTGGAACGAAAAGGAAGATGTAAATGAGTTTGCAATGGTTGCACAACCTGGTTATGCAACGAGGCTGACGTGGTAGCGTATACATATGTAGAAAACGCCTTTTTGAAGAGATGACATTAAGCACAATTTCACCACCTTCTCCCCAAAGATGAGGGCGACTGCGTTGCTGGCTTCTCCCCCTGGTTGGTTAACCTGGCTGTTAAAGCACACCAAATATTCAGCTTCTGTTGGCTGAGGATTATTGTTGATGGAGCGAAAAAAAAAAATTGGTTCTTGTGAACTGTTTATTTGGGAAGGAGTTTTTTAGCTTGGGGCCCAGAGTCAAGGCAATTAGTGTTACAGTAGTTACTCCTGGGGAAGTGTCCTGCACTGTGGTGAGTTTTTGTACTGTCAGCATAACCTAAACCACCTTTTAAGTGTGTGTTGGTGTTGTGTGTTGTTTGTTTTTTTTTTTTTTTTTAATTTTTCTCAAATGAGCGTTGGAGTTTCACTTGGAGGCATCGTGTGCTAGTCCAGCAAGTCCATGAGCGAGTTCTCCGTGTTCCTTGCAGCTGAGAACCCAGTTCCTTACTTCCTATGGTTTTGAATTTCTCTGGAAGAAGTCATGTGGCACCGCCGACTCCTGCCTTCTGTGGGAAGGAGAGGGGACTGATGGTACGCTGCTCTAACTGCTTGACAAGGCCGCCTTGACGCTGAATGTGATGCAGGCATTTTTTTGTTCTCGCTTCTGTGGCGAGTTGCCCTGCATATCACCCGGGCTGGTGGCCAGTGCTGCCCTGGGAGCCCGGCCGGGGCCCGTGGCCAAGCAGAGGCGTGATGCCCCTCACTGCATTTGCTCACCCCCTCGGGGGTTCTGCTGGCTGCCCGTGTCCTCTGTGGACCTGTGAGTATGCTGGGGGGCTGCGACTGGGGCTGGGGGTAGCTCCCGCAGTGGATGTTACTACCAGGCAGCTTCTTGCAAATGTCTTGGACATAACTGCTGGTGCCTTGGGGTAGGGGATGGACTTCTGAGGTCCCTTCCATGTCTCCAGCTGAGCAGGTTTACGTTCAGCTGCTGGGCTTGTGGGAAGTTGTTCTCCCAGCTAAGTTGTGTGGTCTCTAGAAACTAAGCCTATCCCATCTTGACAGAAACGGCTGGTGCCTCTTGGCCTGACTTTGGCTGGTGCTTTTTTTACATACGTGTGGGAAAGTAAGCCTTTTTCTCCCCTGGTTACTTCTCGCTTCTGGATTAATTCCTGGCAGGTAGAACAAATAAATGGTGCTAACTCCATACGTAAGGCTTATTGCTGATTGAAAGAAAAATTTTGCAAACTAAGCAAGTAGACTGACCTGATGACTCCTCATGACAACTGCCTGATTTCAGTTAACATTCAGAATATTTTTGTCCTAGTTTACTCCTTGGAGGCTAATAGAGTGCTGCTAGAGTAATTTCCAGATGAATCATGCCATCTGCCAGGCATGCTTTGCTGTTTCAGCAGTAGGGGAGGAGAGAGAATATATATGTACAATGGTCTGAAGCAGTATGTTTGCATTCACTGTAAAACTAATTTGACTTTCAAAGCTTTTTTTTTCCTAGCAGGCTTTTTATATTCCTTGCTTTGGTCATCAGTTTAACATGTGGCTCCAGCACTGATATTGCTCTGTAGAGTGGTCAGTGCCAGACTTTGCAGGGACTCACAAGGCACAGGGCACGCTTGCTCTGGCCCGTTCGTGAGTTGGAACATTGCAGAGTCCTTTTTTGAAATGACAGTTGAAATGTTGACCCCTGGGACTGCCAAACTGAATGAGCTGTCATTTGCACCCCCCTAAAAATAAAATAGTAATAATTAAAAAAAAAAAAGTTGTAAACAAACAAAACTGGAGTGGGTAGCCTGGCAGCGCAGAGGGAAAGGTCACTTGTGGAATGAGTTCTGCAGGGCTAATGTTCAAGACTTGTCCTTCAAGGAGCTCTCCTGAGCCAGGGAAGGAGCATCCCCAGCACATGGCCGTCTTACGTGTGGGAAAGAGCAAGCAAGCTGACTTCTGAAACCAAAAATTTGTAACAACAGTGGAGCATTGAAAGTGGCGTGTCCCATCTCGTGTTTTGTCCAGAAGCAATTATTTGGGAAACTAGCCAATCTGTTAGGAAGGTTCATGGGTTTGGATTTGGGTTTTGAGAGGGCTGGAATCATAATCTCAAGGAGTTTGTACTTCAACCCTATCCTGTCTTTGAAAACAGGCTATGATATTAGATAATGCTTTAATTATTACCAGACAGAGTAAATTCTTCTATATTAACAATCCTCTCTTGCTGCCTGTCCTAAAGATCTAATTTTCTCATAAACTGATTTGGCTGGTGAACTGTTGCACTGCAAAGTACTAATAGAATTTGTGCTTTGTTCACGTCTTTAAGCTTTTTGCGAGAATTTTATCTCGTGCTTGGTTTTAGTGCTTTGAAAAACCATATTTGAAGAAACTGAGAGCAGAATATTGAAGTATGGAGCAATTAAACTTTTTTCCTCCCTTTTCATGCATTTCACTCTTACCCCTCGAGGGAATGATATATCTGGTAAACTCCAGAATTAATTATATGAGGTCAGTTGAAGGCCCGAACAATAGCATGCTCTCTGTTTTCAGGCAGGAAAGACAATTTTTAAATGCCAGGAATTAAAAGCAAAGATTGCTTGCCTTATGGAGAGGAGTTGTTGCACCAGCTATCGAGCTGACATGCAGGCAGATCTCTGCTACCCTTAGATGAGGATTAGTTTATGCCCTGAAGCAAATGAGTTATTAACTCTTGTAATTTTATTTTAGCATGTTTAACAACAGATACTGTTGTTTATAAAACCCATTTAATCCCTTTTTAATCACTGCAAGTTATTTTCCAGTAGTTATCCTGCAGCCATGGGTTCCAATGGTTAGTTATTTACTGAGCAAAACATAGCATTTGTCTGTGTAGTTTTTTCAGTCATTCTTTAATGCCTTGGATTAGAGTTAAAAAAAAAAAAGTAAAAAAAAAGTTGGGCCTCTATTTCTGTTGCGTTCTCCCCCCTCTTCATTGCCCCACTCTTCAAATACCTGTAGCAGCCCCTTCCTTTTGCTCTTTACTCTTTGGACTCTCTCTGCTGCATCCTCATTTGCCTTCACTTTTCCCTGGCCACTGCTGTTGCTGATGGGAAATACCAGCAGATAAACCTAGCAGATTTTTATTAGCTTGGGCTTTGCTCTGCACCTCAAGGCATTTATTGATAAATAGGGGCCTTGCATTATGGAATGTATAAAGAGGAGCATGTGACTGCCCTCTACATTGGATTTGAGAATGTGGAAATAGTGGTGTTGGTGGTGTTGTTGTGATGCTCTTAAAGGAGGCAGTGCCTTTTCTTAGAGCCAAGGGTCTAAGAAAGGCTGGCAGGCTTTCAGGTGTGCAGGGGGTTCTTCACGTGTGAAATACAAACCGTTGACTTCGAAATTATATACAGCTGAGAAGAAACATCTTCATTTTAAAAGGTGGTAAGAGCAAGAGCATTGTTGGTAGACGCAGAGAAAGAGCACCAGGGGAGGCGGAGGGCTGAGTGGCTCTCCCAAGGGAGAGAGGGATGGAAACTGTTGGAGCTTGAAGAAGTCGGTGGGAGGAGAGTAAGAGAATAACTCACTGTAGTATCGGCATCATTGCTTGATCTTTTCCCCGTGTTTCCCATCTACTCCTGGGGCAAGAGCTGGTATTTGCTGTGCTTTTCCACCGCCAGCCAGCTGCTGTGCCAAGCAGCGCGGATACCCAGCAGTCGAACTGATGTGCAGCCGGTCCTTCGGAAAGCAGGCTGAAGCGAAAGCACACCAAGCGTCTGAATTTTCAATTTACAGTCCACGTTGAGACAGAGGTAAGAAATATTTACACCAAAAATCACTTACCAGGTTAGGTGTCTTTAGGTAGGCACGTTGTGTAAAAGTAGCAGCAAACAATGTGTGCATAAAATATGACCCACGCCAAGGTCTTTGGGGCCTTTTGTGCTGTCCCGTCTGTGACCCCGGGCAGTGCCGTGGCTGCGGAGATTTCCTCTGAGGCAGAAGTCTCCAAACTGCTCCAGTTGTTCCGCTGAACAACGGGGTTTAGTAACACACCAGCTGAACTTGCAGCTGTGGCCCAGGGCAGCGTTTCGTGTTCACGAGCCAGCTCTCAGGGCGGCATCCCTGCGGCTGCTGTCGCTGCCCGGTGGCAGTGCCCAAGGCTGGAGACATGGGCAGGATGGCGGGGGTTTGTGTGCTGCCCTCTGGAAGCTTTTGGGGTGACTGAGTGGAATCCTGTGTCCCTTCCTCGCTAGAGGCCAAGGAAATGGGAAAGGAGGATTTTGCTGTTCTGGACAAAGTGTGTTTGGATACGCGGGGATGGCCCGTCTGCACAGAAGGGGGGGTGGAGAGCCCCAAGCCTTGTCAGGTTTGCTGGCCACTGTGCCAGGATCTCTCAGTGTCTTGCAAAAATCTGTCCTCTCCGTTCCAGCCACCGGGATGCAAGGTAGCAATGCTGCCTTGCACAGGGGGTAATTTTGTGCTCTGTCAAGCGTGTCTCTGAAAAGAGAAATTATGCAAGTGCACCCTATAAGGTCCTTTCCAACGCAGCGTGAAAGATTAGGAACGAGAATGAGAGAGTGATAACGTTTGTGTCTCTCTGGCTGTAGGAGCTTTGCCTCTTGGCTCTGATTAAGTCAGTGTTTAGCCCGTGAATATTTTTTTTTTCCTTAGTGTTGGGAGATCTGCTATTACAAGAGATTTTGCCATCGGGGCCGGATGGCATAAAGTGAATACTTGACTGACTTGAAATAATTTGATTAGTCTGTCTTTTGCTGGGAGAATCCCTTGCTCAAACCTATCCCAGGGATAAATGAGTCATGCAAAGGAGAAATTGAAATTGCCAACCAAGGCTTTAAGTTTGTTGCTGCTAAGTGACTGTTAAATGAGCTTTGCTGTAGGAAACGTGCCTTTTCCTAGAAATGTCTTTAGCATGGTCTGAATTACACTGAAATGCGAAACTTCCTTGCAAAATTAAGGGGGAAAAAGTCACAGGGCAGAATATGCTTTTATTGTCAGAAACTTCTGACCAGGTTTATTGCTTGTGCTGCTGATTTGCTAATGGACCTCTTATACTGAGTTTTATTACGTGAAGAATAGAACTAGAGTAGCAAAACGTGTCTGTACTGACCTGAATATTTCCTCTCCCCATTAACACCTTTTTTCCCTTGCCATGTAAATTGTGCATTAATGTTCCCATAGGTAGTGCCAGTAAGAAAAGTAGAACTCACTCACTATTTAAGATTTAACCTTTCATCTTGTACTGGCAACCTAAGGATCGAGTGTGTAACTGCTGATGGGAACTGGTTGTGTGAGAGCCTGATGAGGTTCTGAGGTTCCTCCGCAACATCAAATCTTCAGAGTATGAAGCAGAGTTTTTTTCTTTGTCCCTGACTGGTTAGCTGGTGTGTAGACCACAGTCCTCTTCTGAAGTCTGTGTGAGATTGCCTGAAGTTAGAAAGCCTAATAGTAGCCTTTAGTTAAGCCTAGTGGTTGCCTTCCGTGTGTTGACTTTTGTGATTCAAAGTACCTCTTGGTGTTGCAAGGAAAGCCCTTGGGTAACAGGAGAAGCAAAACAAGATGGCTAGGTATGAAGATGGTTACGTGGTCTGCTTTTAGCTTAGGAGACTGGTCGGTTTGGGATCGGTGAAGGAGAATAGGTTCCTGCTCTAACTGTTCACAAGGAGAAGCTTCATCAGGCATGGCGAGTAACTCCTAGAACTGAGGCAGCCCTTGTGAACATCCCCAGAGATCCTTTTAGGCTCAAATTATGAGACGCCATCAGTTTAGGGAGAAGGCCAAGGGACAATTTGAAGTGTTGACAAAATAACCTCATCACATTCAAGCCTGTAGTCCTGAGTGTGTGGGACTCGGGTGGTATTTCAGACCACGTTGTTTCCAGCTCATGTGAGGACTTGGTGTTTTGGCTTCTTGGGGGAATGGCTTAGTTTGCCGTCATGCAGATGTGAGAGTTTAGGAGCCTCCGGGTTTCTTAATGTGTGGCCTGTATGTTGGGAATCTGGTTTGGAAACCAAGCTCTGGGCGTCTTCTTACCTGTACAACAGTGGCCGTTAAAGGACCGGGGAGAAGGTTGTCCAAGAAGGATTAAAAAAGCAAGAATCTCCTGCTCTGTAGAGAAGCCATGGGTGTCACATGCAGTAGCAACAGTGTGCTCCTCTGAGGAGGTAGAGAGGTGATGGTCTAACATGGGGTCTAACCAGTGCCCGACTCCCTGCTCGCCAGCACTGGGAAGTCTTAAGTCTGGTGTCCTAAAGACTGAGTGCAACCACACAGTTCACGCATAGCATAGTTTTTTTTTTTAATTCAAATAAATAACATAACTTCCATGCGTGTGCAGTCTGAGAGGGTTCTCTCCCTTTTCCGTTTTGAAAGCCAAGCCGGGGATGAGGAGCAGCACGCTGTGCGTCCTGGTTGCGTGTGACGAAATACGCTCTTTGAGCCAGGGGTGGCGGTGGCATCCGTAAGCATCAGGCTTGCCCGCTCCCAGGACAGATGTCAGAAATATCTGAGCTGCGGGTTGTTTTGCGCTTCCTAGAAAGTCTGCAAAGGCTGGATGGTTTCGGTATGGGGACAAAGGCTAGAACGTGCCGGTAACCTCAGTGGGTTGCAGAGAAATTTCCTCATGTTTGGGAGTAGTAGGGTTCTGAAAATCAAAGCAAACAAATGTCTTTTGGTTGCGGTGTTTATAAGAAAAGGCAAGAGAGGAAATGAGAAGACTTTGAAATGCGAGTTAAATCACGAGTGCCATGAGTTGGTGTGTTTTTCTCATGTTTGGCTTTGTAAAAATCCCGCTTTCTCTCGCCGAGGCTTAGTAAGGAAAGTTTTACTTTCTAAAGAGAAGACGATGTGTGTCACAAAGAAGAGGAATATCTTAAAGGTATACAATCTGCGACGTAACGGAAGGGTTTGTTATGGAGAAAAACTGCAACAGTAAGAGCTTATAGGATTTCCTATTAGCTCAAAAAAACAATCTTCACCTGGAAGCACAACCTTTTCAATAACATTGTAGATGCAGATGAGAATAAAAGAAAAAGATACAGAATTAAATGGATGTTATAAGCAGGCTGCAATGAAAATGAAGGTAACTTGCTTGAATTGTATTTAAGAAAATGGTGATTCCCATGCAGAAAAATTGAAATAATAAAAAGAGTCAAAGGAAGAACTTGTGTAGTTCAAAGCTAGTCTGCTTTTTCCAACTTTGTTGTCCAGTACAAGGTGTGACGTCTGTCTGCGAGTTTTGTCGTTAGGCATATGTATTCTTTTCCATGATCTTTGGGTCAGAAGGAAGAGGTTTTTTTGCTCTTACTGATGTAGGCTAGAAAAGAGCAGACTTTTGCTTTCAGCAGCAGTGCTGTGTAATGTCATCAAATGAATCTGTTCATATCACAGGCCAAAATGGAAATAAATAAAAAAAAAAAACCAGAAGCTTAAAATGAACCATTTTTCCTGTATTTTTTAAGGGTTGAACTGTGAAGTGTGAAAGGGATTGAAAAATTATAAATGTATCTGTGGGTTATTTATAAATCCTAATTTCTTGCCATTCCAAATTCTGTGTGCTTATACTTCCCTGTAGTGTTGTCATCAAAATTGTTTTGATTTGTAATGCTTTTTGAAGTGTAGCTCTGATGTGAAATGTGGCCCAAAATTTATGGAAACTTTACTCAGCTTAGAAAAAGGCTTTAATGAGTCACAAGGCAGTAATGAATCCAGCTTCTGTGCTCATCACTGTAATATTCATTATTATGGCTAACTGTCTTACAACATGCAAAAAAAAACGGAAGGTTCAGTTCAAGAGTTAAGTACCGTTGCTTGGGATCTCCTGTTTGCTCCTGGTGGGTAGCAGCTTGCTGGCCAGTCCAAGGTCTGTCGTTGACCTGGTGGATCCCCCAAAGAATGCTCTTGCAGTATTTGAGGGCTGTAAAAGAAAAGGGGGTGAAAGTAGCCAAGTTGGAAAGGGGGCATAGGTCGTGTGGTTGAGGTTATGCCCAGCTGAGGAAGCTGTGTGTGACATGGTGGGGGGGTAGATCTGCAGGAAACCATGGCATGGCTCGTTGTTCTTGCATGACTTTAGTGTATCAACCTTCCACATGCCAATATTTTCACTTATTTTGACATGGATTTGTACTGAGGACAGCTGAGAGGAGCAATTACAAGCAAAAGCAACCCTGAGTGTATCAGAAACCTCCACAAAATATTGTAAAGTCTAGGGAAGCCCAAGAGGAGAGGGCTTTCGTTGTCCTCGCTGGCAGTGGTGGGGCAGCTGAGGAGGAGCCCGGGGCAAAGGAGAGGGCTGGAGCTGTGTGGGGGCTGGTGGTGGAACCTGAAGCCGAATCTTGGACTATGAGTCAAAGTCCCATGACTCCAGTGCAAGACCATTAGTCCTTTTAAGTAGCTGCCTTAAGGGCTGCCAAGAACTAGGGCTGATGGATAGCACCAGAACAGAACTTGAATTATTTGGGGTTTTCAGCTGGAAAGCAGCATGGGGTGGAAACCAAGACTGCAGCGTGTCTCCCAGGCAGACTCTGGCAGGGTAAAACGTGCATGGGAAGACAAAGTCTGGCCTGCTGCAGCTGTAGCTCTGGGTCCTGACCACTGTTACCCAAAGGTTCTGGAGATTTTAAAGGTCGTGATGAATTTGAATTACCAGAGCGTGCTTGAGAAGCTGCAGAAAGGGTACAAACGAACAATTTCCATTTCTTGCGTCTATTTAAACTGTACGTTTAAAAAACCTGCCAGTCAGGAGACACCACTTTAAAAGCGACTTTGTACTTTTATCTGCATTTTGTTGCAGTATTAGTCTTTTGGTCGTAAATAACTTAGTAGGTATTGATTACCAGCTTATTAGCAGTAGTACTCTGGGAATTAACATTTGCTTTTCATACTCCAGTCTAAAGCATTAGTTTACAATTTGTTATTCTGCATATAATGCAGAAGAATATTAGGTTTTTTATTTTACAATGAAATATTGGAGAAATTTTACATTCTCAGTACGTGTTATTTTAATTTGAAGAATTTTGCATTCTTTGTGTGTCTAATGTCAATTACTGTGTATTTCAAATATGCAGAGTCATAGAGCTTGCAATTCTTTGAGACAGACATTTCCCCTGGAAACAGTCAGGACTGTCTTTGTGATATACACCCCAGATTTTTTCCTTTAAACTGTTTGTGCAAATACTGGTCTATCTGTGTATTCTACTATTTTAGGTATTTTTCTTTCTTTTTTAAAAATGGATGCTACTTAAGACTTTTATATATAATTTGCTTATAGATTTTTCTATATTGTTCTATTCTAAATTTTTTCTGTATTATTATGTTGTTTTAAGTCTTCTGTGTATGTAGGCCACTGTGTGTGTGTGTGTATATGAAAATATACATGCTCCGAATTTGAGCTTGATAGAGCCGTCATAATAAGTCTGTGCTTTTTGTCTAAGTCCATGAAATAATGATGCTTATTTTCTTCTACTTGTTACAGTTCTTTTAGTTTGTAAATGGTGTTAAGGACGGATCGCATCTTGCTTGCGATACTCCTGATGTTGTGCGTTGCTGTGTTAGGTCAAGAAGGAGTATTGCTGGGGTGCTGGTGTTTCATCTGTCTCTTCACACTTTTCAGTGGGACGATTTTTGTGGTTCGTATGTAGTGTTTGGGCAGACCTGGCAGAAGTAGGGCACCATTCGCCTGCTAGCAATGCACGGAGCGAGAGATAGCGCCTTTCCTATGGAGTTTACAGCCAGAGGTCCTGAGCGTGCAAACGCGCGGCGGAGCAGTTGTGGGCATGTTGTGAGCACTGGAACCTGATGAAAGACAGCTTCTTGGGAGCAAAAGTGCAGGCGAGGTTAGAGCCTAGACCTTTACCTAAGCTTGGGCAAGCCGTTGTTTACAGGAGTGAAGTGGTGGAATCACTTTGGCAAAGAGGCTATTTGTCACAAATTTCATATTCTTTGGCTGTTTGTGCAGTATTTTTTCTTCTGTATTTTTTCCTAAGGTATTGTTTTTGCAGACCATATTGAAAACATGCTTCTTTTTCTTTTCTAATTTGATTGTAATAAGGGCTTTGTTAATCAAAAATAAGTGCAATAAGGCAGAATGACTTGGTTATTTTTACATTTTCCTGTTTTAAAAAAAAAAAGCCTCAGTAAGTGAGCCACAATGAGCCATGATGTATTTCCTCCATCAGGATGGAAAATAAGCCATTTATTATTTCAGCTCTGACTCACAGTGAACCTGCTGACACTGAGACATTTTATAATCATAAGGAACAGGTTAGGGCAGTAACCTGGACGCCAGGCTGGGGATTACCTACTTATTACAGTGTTTTACAACCTGGATGCTTTAGGTTTTCTGGCAGAATGTCCTAAACCTCACACTAAACACCACGTTGTTATTGTACAATTACTACTTGCAGGTCTTGCTGTAGGTGGTGCCAGCTAGACAGATGCCTTCATTATAATTATCCTTTTTACTATATATAAAGTTTTCATCCCTTTAATCCATGTAAATTTTACTGCTCTTGAAAGTGGCACTAATAGTTTTACTTCTCGCCCTTCCTCCTTGTCCCGTGTTGTTCCCGAACTGACTGGGGCTGGGCTTGCTCAATCCAGAAAAGGGATATTTCCAAGGAGAGCCCGGGTTCTGCGGGAAGCGGCGCTGATGACTCAGTAGGCAGCGCTGGTGGTCACTGCATAGTCCCCTGACACAGTCTGCAAGAACAGCAGTGCTAACTCCGGCGTCCCGGCCAAACTCCAGCTGAATAATTACTTTCTGCCTGCCTCGAATTCCTCTGCAGCTTCAGCTGGAGAAGTTGAGCTTTGTTTCCCTTCTTATAAACAATCCTGTAGTGTTCCAGCGGAGTGGCTGCTTCATCGCACCTCGGAGGTAACTGTAGTTTGACGTCGGGTGAGTGACTTTATCCTTGTGTTTGTGTACAGCCCGAGAAATGCTCTGGTGCCTTTTTGGATGAGAAGTCCTGGCTTTCATTCTTTGCATTCGTGGAAGCATCTGTCCCATCACGTTTGGTGCTTGTATAAATAACTTCAAAATATGTGGCCTGGGAATAAAAATAACCAGAATTTGACTGGTTGACTGGCCAAGCCAACTCCTAAAATGCTCCTTTTACTATGAAATGTGTGACATCATCTTGTACTCCACTTTTTCAGTAACAGCCTGTGAATACTATTGCATTTACTGATAAATGAGGGCATCTGTGAAATTCATGACCTTCTGGTAGCTACATTTTGAAAGATGACTGGGAAAGGAATACCGAGATCCTCATTAATGGATGGGCCAGGACTCTTCTCACATAGCTATTTAAGCATAGTAGGGTGGTCCCTTGCTCTTTGGTAAGCATCACAGTGGGCAACCTGCGACTGGATGTCTGTAGCCTACTCAAACCCACAGCTCTCTCAAACCCAGAGCTGCCACAGCTCTGATATAGTGAATCAGAGAAGTAGAAAGGTAGGTCAGAAAGTCATGTCTACTTTGAGAGTGCCTTCAAAAATAAGAGCGTAGCTAGTGCTCTGCTCTGGGCCTTGGTCTTCAGACAACCTCACCCCACCATGCTGGGGGGGAAAGCCAGCTTGCTTAGTGGGGACCAGTTTTGGTGGGTACTGTAGCCCCTTCCACATGCAGGTGCTCTGCCAATATTTCATTAATAGCAGAGACTTGAGGTCTGGTGCTCCTGAGAGAGCAGGTGGTCAGGGGTTCAGTAGATTGGTTTTTGCTGGTTAGTTGGTTTAATGTGGTATCTGGCTAATGAGTTCCCTGAGCTGCATAGCTGAAAGACTCTTATGTCAAACTGATTTTTGTCAGTAAGTGACAAATGGAGTGCAAGAGACGAACTGCAGGTAGAAAAACTGGTTGACATGGCTGAAGATCTTGGCTCCTTGATTTTGTGTCGAAGCTCTTGTGCGTAGGAGCTTGAATTGCTTTCTGATGAGGAAGGTGGAGAAGTTAACCTCAGAGTTCAGCTTATGCTGAGATTTGCTGTTGAGTTCATCTGACAGAGGCTGTATAGGCTTTTGCTTACCAGATACTGAGTACATGTTTGAGTACAAATACTAAATCAAGATTCAATGAGACTTCCTATGTATGTAAGAGCTACCTTTTTGCCATTTATTCTCCTGAAGAAGTTATGCTTTGAATGATCCACTCTTGAACTGCCCTTTAATTGTTTCATCCCGTCTCTTCTTGATGGGGAGACTACTCATGTCTTCTTGAAGCCTGTCACTTAACAGCATTCTGTAGCTAACCGTCAAATCCTCCATTCAGCACACATTTTGCTGTTTTGTCCCTTCCCTCCCTGGGTGATCGGAAAGTACACCAGTGTTGCAGCATTTCTGTCTCGCAATATTGGATAGATGCAATATCGGATGTTTGATGGGAGTCAAAATAATCCGCTGCTTAACCAATGCAGGTTGCTCACTTAGCTGTGCAGGATAATTTGAGCAAGGCATCAAAAAGGCTGCTTGGTGGGTTTCCATAGCAAAGTCTGCTTGGTAGTTTGTTTTTAAAGCATCTTTAGGGAGTGTGTGGTACTTAGTGTGTTGTCAAAATCAGGTTGCAAGAAAGCGTATGGATTAACATTTAGCAGAGAGAGTCTGATAGCTTCAGGCTCCTTGGAAATGGCAAAATCAGAGGTACAAGCAATTCATCATAATAGCTCAGGAACTTTCACTAGCTGTGTTGAAGCTCTAGTGTGTGTAAGAATGTATGACAGCTGAAGGCAGAGGCTTTCTGAGAAAAAAATCTGGTGGTAACAACGCAGTTTTCTTAATAAATAAATGTTAATGCCAGTCTTCATAAACTATGGTATAACAGAAAAGACAAACAAAGTTACTGGTCTCCTAGCTTTCCTTCTCTTCTTTTTTTTTTTTGGAGGCAGGGCTTCTCTGTGTATGAAGTTTATCTTTTAAGCTGCTTCTTCATAAATGCATAACCTCTGCATATTTGCATGCAGAAGAAACTAAAGTATGCAGCCAGTGTAGTTCTCCTGGAATTGTCCAAAGATCCAAAATCTTATCTGGTTTTCTGTAAGCCTGTCAGCTCCCAGCGCCATGGGTCTGCACAGATCTTCCAAGGAGAAGACGAAATAAGAGATTCTAGGCTAAAATACTGTCATATCTAATCTGAAAAATCACGGTATGGGAAGAGGTTATACAAAGTACTCGAGAGGCGATGCGAGCCCAAGGGAGAATTTATATTGTGAACCCTTTATTTATCATGTGAAGCATGCTGGTAATCTGTCATTTATTCTGATGAATGATTTTTTAATTTTATTTTTATTTGGCCTGAACTCCTGTTGAAGGGAAAACTGGAAGGCACAGGTTTTGAATGGACGTTGGCTACGTTGTTTGCAGAACCAGAGAGCTTCTCCCAGAACAGGATTAACATGTGCATGGCACTGGGGCTCCTGTGTGAGAGACAGGTAGCGGGTTTGGAGATGAAGTTGTAGTCAGTAGGTGCTTGCTTTGGGGTCATGTGGATGTGTAAGTAGAAAGAGCTGCCTGATTTAAATTTAGAGTAAGAAATTACCCTTGTATGTGTGTCAACAAAGAATGTGTAAGTAGGTGTTCCTTGGGAGTTACAAGGTGTTTTTTTAGTGAGATTGTTGTGTTGTCAAAATACTTTGTATTTTCTCTGCTGTTGTTACTTAGTCTGGCTGTAGCACTGCATTGCATGTTTGTCACCACAAGTTCTTTTCTAGGCAAGCCACATATCCAGCTAAGAGAGTTTTCTCCTTGATACTTTCCTTTAAACTTCAAAACAGTGATGCAAATAGTTATTTATGAAATAGCAAAGACTTTACTGCACTTGTTTTGGGAGGAGAAGAGTTGAAATAAAAATGAGAGTTGCAGGACTACATTCTAGATACTTAAATTCCAGGTTAGTAAAGAAACATACAGGGGTTACAGCTTCCCTTCGATACACTGTGCTGGATAATGAGCAGCTTTATAATCATAAAGTAGGAATGTGCTGATGATTAACTCTACTTTACACATGCCAAGGCATCTTTCTACTACAGTTATTTGATATTATTAACTTCACACTAACTATCAAAGAGTGGTTTAAGGCTAAGAATGAATTAAATCCTACCAACCCAACATTCCCATCAATTTATCAAGTTAGATTTGTATTAAGCTCCAGTATGTGGGCCTCTCTCAAGTCATTTGCTTTACAATACGATTTTTTGTTGGGAAACTGTATCTGAATATGAATGTATATTTTACTGTGTATTTCTGGGGAAAACTTGGGAGCATTCATTAATAAAAAGTTGAATTTTTCCTGTAAGAACAAGTATTTGTAATTGGACCACTTCTGGATTTGTGCTACACAGAGACTGAAAAAATTCTGTGAGCAGTATTTCACTAGAGCCTATTTGTGGTAGGTATCCCAAATACTCAATAGAAAGGGTCTTTCTATGAAGCATATTATTTCATTAAAAAGACTATAGTGAGAGCCGTAAGCTCATGGTGCAGAGAAAATCCAAACCATAATGTGTCAGAAACGATGGTGTGATCCGTATTGCCCCTGGGTCTCCACTCACGTCATTTCTTTGAGCCATTGCTTGCTATGTGAACCCACCCCTAAATATCCAGGTAAGAAGCCTCTGCCCCCCAAGGTGGTATCGATGGAAAAGCAGAGAAGGCAGTGAAGAAGTCCTCAGGAGTTGCATTGTAGGAAGTATTTAGGTGTGGTTTTGAGTCTTCTTTCTTTCTGGGACATGGATACGATCCTTTTTTTCAAGTATATTGCCTGGACACAGTGCTTTTCTTGGGATGGAGAACTCCATTGCTGTGTGCAACTGTGTCCCATCCCTTTTTTAAATAATTCAAAAATGGCTTGTTATTCCTTGCTACAGCATTCCTGATGCCTTTCCTCTGTTATAAAATACACACCCTGAAAAAGCTGTTCCCAGAAAGAGGTTCTGCATTGCAGCTAGTGGCTTTTTCTTCACACCTATTGGGAAACGGACCTTCTAATGATGGTTTCTACAGAGCTGGGGCGAAAACAGCTCCCTGCGTCCTTGAGCACCAGCCCTTGTGCAAGTCCTGTGGGGATGTCGGGGCACGCTATGGCATGGGTGAAGCTGGCAGGGTGATGGCTGCCAGCTTTGTTTGAACCAGAGGCTGTGAGGACTGACCTGTTGCCCAGATGACTGATTTTACTTCTCCTCCACACAACCCTCTGCTGCATTAGGAGAAGCAGCCCATGTTTTTGTGACAGGGAAGCCTTCTTTAGCAGCATCAGTCATCACTCCAGCTTTGTAAAAATCATGGAATCATTAAGGTTGGAAAAGACCTCGAAGACCACCAAGTCCAACCGTCAACCCATCACCACCACGCCTGCTAAACCATGTCCTGAAGTGCCATATCTATGCATTTTTTGAACACCTCCGGGGATGGTGACTCCACCACTTCCCTGGGCACTTCCTGTTCCACTGCCTGACCACTCTCTCAATAAAGAAGTTTTTCCTAATATTCAATCAGAACCTCCCCTGGTGCAACTTGAGACCATTTCCTCTCGTCCTATCGCTGGTTACTTGGGAGAAGAAATAATAAGACTGCAGTAAAAGAAGAAAGCCTGACTCTCGGTCCTGGTGCTTTTGCCCCCTCCACTGCCTCCTTTGCCCAAGGCAAAGAAACCTGCAGCCTGGTGCTTCCTTCCCTGCCGCAGCAGCCTGAAAGTTGCCTGACCACGATTAAGGATTTCAGCAGGGCAAGGTGGAGGATGAATAGCTTTTGTAGAAGGAGTACGGCTTGGACAGATGCAGTTGGTTGAGTCTGGGTTTGAGGAGATAAAGGATGGGCGTGCTGCAGTGGGCATGCGTATGATGTAGATGGATGGAGGATGTCATGCTGCAGGGAGTGGAAAACACCTTTTTGCGACTGCTCTCAGCTTCCCGCTTACCAACCTGGTAATGCCACCACATTCAACTTTGCCTACGCTGTTGCGAAACCTTGAGCTGGTCCTAGGCAAGTATCAGTCACAGGTACTTTGTCTGGGCGAGAGTTTGATGCCAGAATTGCTAATCGGATCAGGAAGTCTGGGTGTGCTTTTTTCTGCAGCGGTGTGTGGGCAGAACACTGTGCCTCCCGCTCCCGCGGGCGACTGAACTTGCCGGGTTTTACAGCTTTTGAGACTTTGGCCTCTATCACATGCATCAGCACGAAAGTGGTGCCAGGCTGGAGCTTCTCAAAGAGGCGTTTATGTGGGGAGGCCAAGTTCAAAACCACCCTCAGAGTCACTGGCTGCAGTAACACGCTAGAGGGGCTGTAAAATAGAAGGGAAGCTGTTACCAGGAGTATGAGAATATGCACAGCCAAAGCCCAGTGTTTCTGCTGTGAATGGCCTGGGTGAACTGCAGTTCTGACTGAAATTGGGTAGAGAAACACAAGGGAAAGTTATTCCAGTATATATAGGTAAACAAATGAGAAACTCTGCTATTGCCAGAATGGGCAGCTTTTAGAAGATTTTAAACTCATGTTTGTGTTGGAATTTCAAAACATACAAATAAATGACATGAAGTTAGAAATGTGGAAAACAGGATAGACACATGACCGAGTGTTTATGAGCAGCTGTCCCGTCCCAGACCTGCAGCGCAGCATGCGATGTTGTTGTTCCTCCTCCAGCAGAAGGTGAGTGGAGAGAGAGAGCACGGTCACCAGAAAGGAGCGAGCGCAGCTTGGCTTGGTGTCATCTGAAATCCTTTCACAAGGGTGTTTTTTTTAAATTAGAGCGCACGGTACTCTGAATCATCTCAAATAAATGTATTCATTTTTCAAGATCCTTTTTATTTCATTCCTTATTGCACGATTTCTGTTGTAGTCGATGTTTAGTGGTGCTGGAGACTGCAGCAGCTCTCAGATGCACCCTAGGCCCTTGGAAGCCGCAAGCCTGTGTTTTGGTTTGGCAGATGCTTTTATTTAAAGGATAAACTTGTTGCCACCATTGGAAGTCATCTTGGGAGCCAGAGAGGTCCTTCCTCTATGGGAGGCGGTGCTGAAATTTGTCCCGACTCGAGCGGGAGATGCTGGAATTCCTGGCATGGTGTTAGAACGCTGTGGAGCTGAGCTCACTGTGAGCTTTGCCGTGGCACGGAGCCAAGCAAAGTGGGCTTCTCAGGGTGCGGATCCTTGAGATCTTCTGTAAATACAGACGTCCCGCAGCCTGTGCTGTGCAGTGGCTCTGTGCCACTGTGTACTTTGATTTCTTTAAAACGGAGAAGAGCAAAATATGTTTCCTCCTCCTCTTCCCTCTGCCCTCTGAACCTTGCAGCCCCGAGAGGCCCGCTGCCGGCCGGGGCAGGGTCCTGGTCTCGGCATGGTTTCCTGCATGAACCTCTGCCCTCCCGTCTCGGGGCACCATAACTCTGCGGCCAGGCTGTCAGGAGCTCTCTTCCTGCGATTGTTATCCCGACATCTCCCCTGCAGTTTGTTTTACAGCACAACGATAGCGAACGCGGGGAGGAAGGAGCGGGGAGGAGCTCCGGGCATAAAAGGCTTTCTCCCCTCCTAGTGCTGCTGTCTGTCTGGGGAAAGCTGCGCCTGGCTTTCTCTCCTGCTGCGGGAAGGCATGGTGGTGTTGGGTTGATGGTTGGACTTGATCTTAGAATTGTAGAATCATAGGATGTTAAGGGTTGGAAAGGACCTTAAAGATCATCTGGTTCCAACCCCCCTGCCATAAGCAGGGACATCTTCCACTAGACCAGGTTGCTCAGAGCTCCATCCAGCCTGGCCTTGAACACTGCC
>Ga0065711_1031747_pt1 | contig 28845 bp, 15 predicted proteins | sample Hoacrofraction12_FD_59098 | JGI IMG/M metagenome (GOLD analysis project Ga0065711, IMG submission 59098) | Hoatzin crop microbial communities from Cojedes, Venezuela - Epithelial fraction 12 v2 (version 2) | ecosystem: Host-associated > Birds > Digestive system > Esophagus > Crop | place... | reverse complement strand
AGGGGCTGCGTGAGGCGGCCGCGGGGAGGGCAGAGGGCGAGGGGAGCCCTGAGGGGCGGCCGCCGGGGCGCGGGCTGTGCTGCCGGGTGCGGCCGGGCCGCCTGCCGCTCCCCTGCTGAGGAACAGCCGTTTCCTCTGGGCGTCTTCCCCGCTGCCCCGTCAGCGGCCGGGACGGGGCCGCCGGCGGGGTCCCGGCCGCCGTCAGGGAGGGGGTTTCTGGTTCCTGGGGCCCGCGTTTCCCGGGCGGGCGGCGAGGTGCCGGCCGCTGCGGCGCGGCTCCGCCCGTGGGAGGCCTTGCCGTTCGCTTTATCTTCCTGACAGCCGGCTTCTTCAAAAATAATAGTTTTCAAGAGTTGGAAACCGCGTCTGGTGCGATCCAGCACGCTGCTTAAGCTTGAGCGTGCGGTCTCTGCGGTTGTCGTGACGCAGGTTTCCAAAACGTGTTCAGAAATACCTGCTCTCTTCTGTCAGCGCTAGGTCTCAATCCTTGGAAAGCAAAGGCAGCTGCACGGCGCAAATTGTGTGTGCGTTTTTTATTTTCCTGTGAAGAAACACATCAGCTGGGACAACATTTCTTCCCCCCACTCCTCTTGTTGGATGGTCCAACATTTAGTAAATGCTGTTTCGGGAGGAGCGTTCTCCAAGCTGTTCTGCTGCTGTTTGAAGGGACAACTGGTGGTTACTCATGTTCTTGTGCTGGTTTGGTTTTGTTTTCAGCATCCAGTGCTGTGATTGGAGACGTGCGTTCCTCTCGCGGAGGCATGGTATCAGAAAAGTAGTGTGCCTGGACCTGTGATGAGGACCTGCAATATTTGCTTGCAAAGGACAGAGTTTTCTGGGGTAGGCTTGCTTTATGAATTTATCAGTCAGAAGCGTGTTCTGCTTGAAGTGTGGCTTTTTTTGCCTCAAGTGCGTGGGAAGCATCAAGTTAATAAGATCCAAGAAAAGAAATGTTTGAAGTGGAAAGCCCCAAAATAAGTGAGCAGTTGCCTGCACTGATAAAAATACCAAATCTTGTGCATTCTTGTGTGTTACTACCTTATCTGAGCAGGTCGGTTAACTAAAATGAGGTAGATGGCTATTCTCTTAGAAGATTAGAGATACTCTTTGTTTTTTCTTGTTCACGATACACTGTAATTGCTGTCCTGTTCTTTCAGTTGAATACTTCTATGTAAAAAAGGAAAATCACACAATATTCCAAGAAGAGAGAGGAACATGTGTATTTGTGTGGTAGTTCTTTTCTGTGGAATTAGTGGCGATTTTGTTAATAGTCTTAAGGTCTTGACATTTGAATACAAGGTTCACAAACTGATCTGTTCACACATGCTCGTCAACTAGGAGCAAATCTTTAAACTGCTCTTATTGGAGTATCCAATGCCCCGTGTTACTCCTAGAATCAGAATCCAGGCCAAAATAGGTAGCTTGATGTTATAAATTAGAAGTTAGAGAAGTTTGTTTTGTGTGGGTGTTCTGTAGTCTACCTCAGATGTCTGTAGAGGACATAGATGGTTAGGTGTCTGAAATTCTTGCCTGGACACTGCTATTAACTGAGCCTGTCAGTTATTGCAAAATATTTTACAGGGAGAGACTGTCAAATATGACTTCTCTTATGAAGTAGTTTCCTGGTTGAATCTTCTTGCACGTTTTGTACTTGTAATGTTAGTACATTTCACAAATACCAGGCAAGCTTTTCACATGGTTGTTTCACTTTTTCTTTTTTTAAGGGAAAGACAAAATGAACCCTTTCTTTTTTCTGGGTTTTGGACATTCTCATCTAGTCTACTTCTGGAACAGAAGTGTACCTTTCAACTCAACAACAAATGAGACGTACTGCTACAGCACTGCCCAGGGCAGCACCGTGCTCCAAGGAGTAACTTTTGGTGGAATCCCAACTGTCCTGCTGCTTGATGTAACCTGCTTTTTTGTAAGCCCAGTTTGTTTTTTGTATTGAAAATCCTACTGGCCTTCTTGAAAGTTAGATTGTTCAGAATTCTCTTGTTTATCAGGTGGAGATTTATTTCTGAGAATATTCATAATAATTAATGTGCTAAGGCCATCCTGGGAACATCAAAGCACTTTTCAAGTATTGATGAATGTTCACATATATGTGGGATGACTGTGTCGCTGTATATTGCATGTGTAGATTTAGAGAGAGTGCAATATCATAGGGTCTGCATGTGGAATCGCGGCAGGCTTTGTAGTGGTACCTTAGATTGCTATGTTTTGTCTTAACTGCAAGAATATTTTTTCCTTACTCTGGGTTTAAGTACTGGGTACCTTTTCAGGAAGGGAACACTGTTCTTGACTTGATTGTTTTTCAAAAGGAAATACAATGTGGAAAATCTGTCATTTCACAAACATTTTTATACTATAGATTTCATGAAGCTTTCGAGGAAATAACGTGCTGATCAACTCAGTCCTGACAATAGGAGGAATAGGATTAGTTGCTGGTCTGGAGGCTCCAGGACAGGCCTGAGACTCCAATAAAACTTATGATTATTTCTGTAAGCTTGGTCTAGGTGGTCTTAAGCCACCAGAAAAAGAGCTGTAGACCTGCAGATTGGCCTGATAAGTGAAGTTTGTGGTAGTAAAATGAGACTAAAGGGATGAGATAGTTACTGAGTTCTAGAAAGCCACTGTGGAGAAACTTAAAACTACCTGTGTAAGGTCTGAGCTGGTGCTTTATAGGAACGTAGAGGATGTTCCTAAAAGCTGTGTAGCAGCATTCTTTGCTACTGACTTGGTATCTGCAGCATGCTACCATAAATCCATTTTCTGAGGATGTACAGTATTTACTGCTCTGTGCAACTGATGGCACAGCATTTAGTAAGATTTAGTTGGTGTGTTTGGGCATACTCATTTTTTTCAAAGCTGTGGTTAAAGTTTAAGATACTGAGTCTTTGCTTTTGGGTTCCTTGCTGTTGAACCCTCCTCTCAGACAGCATTAGGTAGAGAGTTAGACGCAGTGTAGAAGTCTCATCTCCAAGTACCAAATACTGCATTTATTTAGCAACTCCTGTATTCCTATCTTCATGACATGTTTACTGCAGATCCCTTTAGTAACTGTCAGTTGATGGGTTTCTGAATACTGTTTCTAGACTTGTTTCCCAAGAGAGTGAAGTTTATATATTGCATTGTCTTCCCATTTTTATCTGGCAGTTCCTCTTAATAACTGTAGAATAAATTAGCCAATTTCAGCCAAAGTGGGCAAAGAGTCTAGAGAACTTTCCTGCTTGCATGAAGTTGAATGGCCAGTTGAAGGAGGAAGATCTGAATTAATATTCCCTGTGGGAGGAAGGCGCTTGTAAGGAGGTTTTATTCATTGTGAAATGCGGAAATTAGCTGTGTAATCTTGACGCATAGATAATCTTGACATGTATCCTGGCTGGCCAGTCAGTATTTGCATACATCCAAGTAAGTTAAATCACTAGCACCACTTTCTAGCCAAACAGGTATGGGATGTAGGAGGGGCTAGGAGGTGAGGGCGTGTATTACATATGCATGGAAAACAGGCCTTGTTACTTCTGCTTCATTGGTTTGTACAGAGCAACTTGTTTCTTAAAAAAAAAAAAAAAAAAGAAAAATACATGTATGAAACACATGCTGGGGTTTTTTGTTGTTTATTTTCTTGGCCACTTTCAAAAAGTAAAAATACGGGTTGGGGGAGATAAAAAAATACATTGTCGAGATAAAATATAAATTTCTGGAGTTCCAGTTATAATACTGTATTACTTTTATTGAGGACAAAAATAATTCTCATACTTGAGAAAATAGCTGAGTCCCCTACAGCCTATTTAGTCACTGCTTAAAAATAAAATAAAATACCAAGCCTTTCATCATAGTTCTGGCCATTAAGTAATGAATAATAGTAAAGGAGTATTTATGAAAGTTTTTACTTTCTCTCAAGTACTACTCGCTACTTTTCTTGTCACAAACCTTGATACACTTGCAGTTCAGAAGTATTTTTTCATGCATCTTCCTTTGTAAATTGGAACAGGAAGGCAGGTGCTCTGGTCCTTTGGTCCCAGGTAGGTTGGTTTGTAGCACGGCCACCACTGAGTTGGTTAACATATGACAGTAGGCTTAGGAGCTAGGACACCATTTTTTGACAGTTCCTATATACCTAAGAATAATTATGAAGTGGAAAAATTAATATATCAAAAATATTTGCTTTTTATTTTCTAGATTTTGATATTACTGTTTTCCATTATAAGAAAGAGATTCTGGGACTACGGTCGTGTTGCTCTGGTGTCAGAAGCCGAAAGGTAAAAAAGATAAGCGATCAGACTCATATGTTTAAACCATTTGGGGAATGTGGAAGTAAGTACAGTAAATAGGGCTTAAATTAAGTGCCTTTGTATCAGTTAGATGTGTTTGTAATCATGTGCACATACTTGTTAAGGATGTCCTTGTGCTGCTTTTTGTGAAATACGTCCCACTCACAGAGTTCCTCTTTGCAGTGCCAGTAATAAAGTTGTGTGTTGGCCATTGTCAGTGAATTTCATTCTACAGTTGTGGGTTAAGGAAGTGGAGGTAAGAAAATAGGCTGCTTGTCTGCTAACATGTGTTTCTGTGCTAGAAGGATGTTAACTATTTTGTTTATTTTAGCTCAAGCCCAGTATCTTTCCAGAGATCCCTATGCAGCCTGTGTCATAATATTTCTGAAGAGTTTAAGTATAAAAAGGTGTATTTTTGCAGGCTTCTGAAGTTCTTCACTGATTTTTAGTAATAGTGCAAATGAGCTTTTGATTTTTTTTTTTTAATAGGACTTCTACAGGTTGATATCTTGGGATGTTTAAAAGCGATCTGTCTGTGAAGTGGGTAAACTTTTAACAGCGAGCCTCTTCCTGATATTAGTGGTGTAACTTAAGTTGTGGTAAATTCACAACTAAGCAACAGGAAAGGACTAAAAATGTGGGTTTAGATGTAATCTATGTACAATTGTGAAAAGTAGATGGTGAAAAAAAAAAAGATGGGCAATAACTGAGACAACTTTGATCCAGGTAGGTCAGGCAGGAAGAATGAAGATGCTCTGGTATAGGCTTCCGTGTGGGTTGTAGAGGCCTGCATGGGACAGACAGGTCCTTGAGCAGTCAGACACCTAGGAGCCTAAGTTATTGTCCCTGCCAGACTGCCAGCTAGGTCAAAATTATTATAGATACACCTATGAACACACTCCGTTTTAACGTGTATTGTCCTGTAATTATGGGCACATCACCATTGCAACATTTCTTTTTAGCAACAAACTAACACCAGGTACTCTGCTATTTTTGACGGCTAAGAGTCTCTAAAGTTTCTAGCCTTGCTACAGGACGCAGTCTGTGTGAGGAGGTGGCCCTGCAGGTAAGGGATTTAGTTGTGCAGAGAAATTCTGAGCAGTGGCTGTAAGACGGAGGAAGAAGGTGGAGCGGAAAGAGGTGGTGTCTTGTAACAAGGAATATCTGAACAGGAAGCTAGCTTCCAAATCTCATCATTGCTAGGCTTCCAGTCCTGTGTGCATTGTCTTATGTTACTGCGGTTTTAATATCCCAATAAAACATTGTTTTCTCTCTAGTTCAGTTATGTGCTCTCACGTCAGAAGTTCACATGTCCTCGCTTTTCAACATCAGACGTAGCACATGTTTCTAAAATTGAGCATATTCTAACAAGGTGAAGACCACAACTTTCCTAAGTGAAAAAGTGGTTATATACTACTTCCCTTAGTTCCTTCATAACTGTTAAAGTTGAAATAATGTGGTGGAATTCCCACATCTGTTATTAAAAATACTTAAACGCATCATTCAATGTATTTTAGTGAATCAAGATACAACCGACTGTCAACATCTTCATCAGTACCTGAAGATCTTGAATATGATAAGGTAGGTATTATAGAGTTCCGATATGGCTTTTCTAATGTAAACTATTTAATGGGATTTGTTGTAATTTGCCATTCCACCTAGCCCAATGAACCAGCCAGTAAACTGGAAGACCGTCTATATGCATACATTAGTAATGCATTGTTTATTGTGTTTTTATAGAACTGTATGTAATCTCTCTCTCTTGTCAAGCAATTTTGTATCATAAACCAGTACCTTGTGGTGTTGTTTTTAAGTAACTTTTTTTTTTTTTCATTAGGAGAGGAGAAAAAAGACTAGTAAATAATTTGTACTTAAACAACAGTTCAAGAAGTTACATGATGTTCACATTGCAAATAATACTTAGTTGGTCTTTGTAGTGCATTATTTTCCTCACAAAACTGAGAAAAGTGGATGCAAGGGTGAGGCTAGTAGTGGTGCTGTGTACTCTTAGTATTACAGCTGGTTTGGAGTGGAAGATAATTTTTTGGCCAGACTTTTAATTGGTTCCCGCCGTCGTCTCTCTGGAGTCTTTGAATTCATACATATCTGTCATTTGGTGTTGCAGCTTCAGAATGAACCATGCAAGAGTTTTCCAATGGTGGCAGCCTACATTTTAACATTTTATTTATGCAGCAACTTAATATCTAGCCTTGCAACTAAATAACTGTGTAAGCGCATACTGGTGTTTGATCAGGATTGCTCTGCTGTTTGTGTAGTTTTCTGCATCTTTTTTAAAACCCTGAAAGCAACTTTATCATTGAAGCTGTTGAATAAAAATGTGTCTCTCTAGTTGGATACTATTCATTTGAAAGAAGAGGCCTTCAGAGAGAGAAGATTTTTTTGAACCATACTGGAACATTCAGTGAGATGTGATCTCTGCTGTACAGTTTCGGAGGAGGATTTGTAAACCTATATAACAGCGTTGTTTCGAACTACTGTTTAACTGATTAACTTGTATTAGACTCTGATGGAGCTTATGCTTGAAATTGGAGAGTCTCCGGAAATGGTTTTGGAAAAAATAATCACCTTTTCAGCTCAAGAACAGTCCATTAAAAAAAATTTCCTAAGAAGTCTCAATCTTGACTTCTGTTCACTGGGAGTTGGGCACACTTGTATAAATTTAAGAAGTCCAAGTGATAAAAGTGCAAGTAATATAATGAACTCCACCAACCCTTAAATATTCTCTGAAGACAGACATATGAAGTACCTTGTGAAAAGTATGTAGAGTATTAGGTATTTTTCTGTATGTTTCTAAATGATGATTTCAGAGCAACAGACTGCCAGCTTTTTAGCTAAGAGACTGGTTTAATAGAAACACTTGTCTTAATTGTACAGGTTAGAGACTTTTTTTTTTGTATATTAGCTCCTAAAAATGTCCTTTTTTATTTATAGGGGTTTTGTTCTTGGGTGACAGCTGCTTTTCGAATGCAGTAAGTATATGAAACAGAAATAGTGAGGTGTGGTTTACTTTGCTCTTTTTTAATCAGAAAAGGGGGGCTGCAGGCAAAATGTTTTGTTTTTCCCTTGAGCAGATAGAATTTAATACCAACAGCAATACAGGTGCCCATGGTGGGGTGGAAAAAGATGATGAAAACAAGGTCAGCTTATGGGAATACTCTTCAGGATACAGTCATCCTTCTGTTGGCAGCCCAGGGGCTTCCTGAGCTTGGGACAGTCTGACCTTAAGTGAATCTATGGCATTTATATGGATTCTGAGCTAGTAACTAGGCTCTTGGCTTTTACTCTTCAAAGAGTACTGTGTGGGTGTTCCCCTGTTTGAAGCCAGTAGGGCCCCAGGCAGGAAATGGTGTTTCCCTGCAAGGATTTCTATGGAGAACTGCTGGTTTAGTTGGGGCTGGAACTGACTAACTCCCAGAAACTAAGCATTAGGTATGTGATGTTCATTTGTTGTGTCTCTTGAAGCTTAGTAAATCTTGGTTTTTAAAAGTCAATTTCTAGCTTGGGTACATGGAAGCAAAAAAGGAGTGGGGATTGAGTCTGTTTTTCTCTATTTTTGCTAGTTCAGTTCCTTCCTTTTCCAAGAACTGCTATTTTAATGATCTGTCCTGCTGACAATGGATAGATGATGAGAGTTCATTCCAAAGCCTATTAATACCTTCTGTTAATTGGATGTCTTAAGAGTAAGGTGATTCTGTTGCAATTTTCCTCATGGGGAGCCTTTGTGGAGCTGAGTAAACACTATCACAGTGTGATCTTAAAGTTTGAGAGCTAGACTTAAAGCAGGAGGTCTCAGCAAATGACTTTGTCCTCTTTTAGGCTGATAAGACCTTGGATTTATATTTGCTTTTTCAGATTACTTGTTTCTATCTTAAATTCCCTCATGTTAATTTTTGTATGGTGATACTGCTCAAGAAAAAGACACTTTTGGAACTTAAATTTATGCACGAAAGAACACAACTATGTTGAAAACGGGTCATCACTGATGAAGATGTCACTGGGTAGACTGAGAAATTAGCGTGTGTTCAAAAGCCACCCCCCAAAACCCTAGATACTAAGTAGACTGACCAGGTGCTTTTTTGTCCATGATGCAGTGATGATGAGATTCATGAGAGATGTGGTGAAGATGCCATACATTATCTTGCCTTCCAGCGTCACATCATCTGTTTGTTGATTGCTGTCAGCATTTTGTCTGTGTGTGTCATATTACCTGTCAACCTATCGGGTGATCTACTTGGTAAGAATTTTTTTTGTATTCTGAGAAGAATTTTGTGGTTTATACAATTGTAAAAGCTTTTAGGATTTTTTTTTTAATTCTGGTAAACTTTGTAAGGTGGGTTTACAGAGCTGTTCATAGTTGATCATCTTGGTGTATAATGGTGCAAGAAAAGCAATAATTCATTTGCTTTTTCCAGGAGCTCTCAAGTGGAGTACTTGCTTGTGTTTTCTTTTGTTTGAACAATAGCATCTTATTTTGGGTACTGATCTTGCTGATCTTGGTCCCCATAATTTATTCTCTTCTATTGTCCTGGATAATGTGGCCTAGTTTTTGTTTTCAGTTTACTTCTACCAGTGTTTTAAACAGCTTGTGACTTAGTTCTCCTCTGTAATGGGATACGTTGTACTTGTGCCTTTAGTGCTGTCTCTTTGTGGAACTGCCGGGTCTGACTTGCCTTTTATGAGCTCCTTCTTAGCAATTCTCTGTTTGTATTAGTATCTTCTTTCTTAAAGACCATTGCTATTCTTTTTTTCTTTTTTGCATTTCTTTTCTTTTTTTTGTTCTTTCAAAGGACCTGTTATCACTGCAGTCACTTCTTTCCTTGCTTTGCATCTCTGTGCTTTCAGCCAGCATCCCTAGTTTTACAGAATCAAATCCATCACAAGTGGTGCCATAGTTGCTGTCTTCACCTCCTTCATAAAGTAAAGAGAGAGGTGCCAGTGCCTTCAAAGAACTTACAGAATGTAGTTCCCTCTTCTGGTCTAGTTACTACATATATATTTATACCAAAATGGATTTTGTAATATGCATTGATTTGTGTGCACTGTTCTTCTCTAACTACAATTTGATAAAAGTTTTGTAGTATCTAGGATACCAATAGATGCTCGCAGGAGAATACAGCCTCTGTTTTCCTGCATTAGCTGTTGTGATGCTAGAAAATACAGCTGAAAAACAAATGTGAAGTTTTAGTGTCTCTCCCCTTCCACCGTATATTGATTTTGTGCATTTGCGGTTCTTTCTGTTGTGATGACTTAACTTGCAATGTGGTTTAACAGTCTGTGCTAGAAGATTGTTTAGCTTTCCAGGTACGCTTAGCTCTTTTTCCTTTGTGAACATGTACTCAATTTTCACTCAATTACATTATCATTTTTTAAAATACTTGACAGTCTAGAGAAACAATGTAATATAAATGCTCTCATTTTTGATCTTACTAAGGTTATCGGTACTGTTTTGTCAATGCTGAATTAGTGTAGCTTAAAAAACTGAGATAAGAAATCAGTGAAGAGGGAATAAAAATGTGAAGGAAAGATGTTCAAATCCCTAAACGATATTGTTCACGAACATGAAGGGACATTGGAGGGGGAAGGGAAACAGCTGCAAAGATCTAATATTCAGATTTTTAAAATAATCTATTGTTTCTCTTGATGGGTTGAAATGTGGTATAATCCTAGGGCTTTTTTCCAACTTTAAAATGCAGTACAGTGTAAACCAGCATTTATTATGGTTCTAAATCTTTTTAACAATGAACATGCTCAACATTAAAAAGAAGTATATCAACATTTTTAAAAAAACAGGATGAAAGCTGACTTTCTGATAGTGCGCATGTGGGTGTTGCACCAGTTAATTATGCTACTTGTTTTTATTCTTCTTAGATAAAGATCCCTATAGTTTTGGAAGAACAACTATAGTAAACTTACAAACTGGGTAAGTAAATCTTGCAGAGTACCTTTATGGTTACGTCTGTTTCCTGCCATAGTCTCTAAACACAAGAATTGATACTTGCAGCATGGCTCATAGGGTAGGAAGTGCTTATTCACGCTTCGTCAGCTCAAACTGGGATATGTTCTGCTTCAGGCTATGCAGTTACAGTGCTGATAAGAAATCTAGAGACTTGGCTTCTACTCTCTCAGCTCTTACTTCTTACCCCACATGTTTCTCTTGGCTAATGACTGCACATCTAGTGATACTATTTTCAGAATTTTACACATTAAAAGAAACCATGCTTCAGAAGGAAAATAAAGCTCGTAGTTTTACCAGAATGGGTAACTCGGATGATTTGAATTCCCTTACATCAGAGCTATGTGTGTGCTTATGTCTCCCATCCAAGATCACGATTAAAATTACTTCTATGTGTTTTAAAAACTGTCTGTAAAATAGTTGAAATAAAGCTGTACAATCTTTCTGGTTTATTACTTGATCAGTCCACATCTGTCCGTGATACTATGTCCAACAGAGTTTCTGCCAATGCACTTTGTTTTTTTTAACGATGTTATGAATCCTGTTAACTAGTGTGGAGTTTTTTTGCTTGGTTGGGTTTTTATCTGTAAAATAGGTTTCTGTATTTAGATTAATTGTAATTATTAGTGCTCCTCACAAAACTGAGGAACTGTTCACAGAACAGAGCTTCTGTAAGCTGTGAAGAAGGAGCTGTCAGAGAAGCAGAATTTACTCACTGTATTAGGCTGTTTTCACTTTGATTAAGGATTACATTTAAGGATAATTCAATTATGCACTCAGCAAAGTAAATAAGAAGGCAAATAAAAACATTTTGGCAAATAGCATAGAGTGTGCTATTGGTCATCTGAATGAGAAGGCGCAAGCCAAATGCTGCCTAGAAATGTCCATGTCATAGAATATCTGTTTCGTTTGTAGGTCTGTTACCCACAGAATTTTATGATAAGCAAGTAACCCTGATGGCTGTCCAAGACATCTGCATAGGCATGACTGACTACCAGTAGCTACCTTTTTTTCTTGTTTTGTGTTTAATGACAGATTCCAATCTGCTTAGTGTTTTGATGGCTGCTTGTATCAGTTGGACAATTAGTTCTTCCTGCTTCTCATATTCATAATGTTTTGTCTGACAGTAATAATCTTCTGTGGCTGCACACGGTCTTTGCTGTTGTTTACCTGATTCTGACTGTTGTCTTCATGAGGCATCACATGAAGTATGTCACATATAAGGAAGAAAACATAGTAAGTTTCTCCATGGGGGTGGAAAAAAAAGTACAGCATGTTTGCAGCTGGATAATGCTAAAAAGCAAATTGCTAAGATGCCTGCAAAGGTCCACTGAATGAATTTGAAAATGGATGGAGAGAAGGGGTTGGGGAGGGATTTGTGAAATTTTGGTGTAACCTATTACCGATGTAGAAGGTGAACGTGGTGCTGTCTTGAATAGATGCAGCTCCAATCAAAAATTTCCTGCCTTTTTTCCCTCTACAACATGGCTACTTGTGCTGTGTCACTGCCTTCCTCGTATTCTTGTTTTCTCTTTCATGATGTACATTTTCTCTTGCAGGTTAAGTGCACATTGTTTATAACTGGTCTTCCAAAAAATGCAAAAGAAGAGATGGTAGAAGGCCATTTCACGTAAGTTCCATGCATGAGCAGTATCATTGGAAACAGGAGATTTAAAATTATCCTAGTAGTTTTACCTGCCCAAAAAGAAATGTTTTTTGACTTTTGCAACTGTTTAAAATTCGTATTATAGTATCCAGCTTCTAAAAGCATATCTTATTCCTTAGACAGAATTGAGAAAAGACTATATTTCAATGAAGGTAGTTAACTGATCTTAAATTTAGCATCTAAGAAAGTGGCTGTGTATCCACACTTTCCATTCATGCTCCCACGTGGCCTTTACTTGGGAATAATGCTGCACATCTCATTAAGGTAACTGACAGCAGCCATCTCTCTGGAAGTCTCTACTCTGTCATACATCATTCAGAAATGAAATGACTGATTGAGATGTCAGTTAGACATCAGTGATGCTCTTTGAAACAGTTTCTTCATTGTACTTTGTGTTCTTACTGTTCTCATGTCCTGTTTACTGCTCAGTGCTGCCTACCCAACTTGCACGGTGGTGGAGGTCCAGATGTGTTATGACGTAGCGAAGCTTATTCATCTATTCAAAAAAAGGTACTTCTTTTTGTAATCTACATGAATTTAGCATAATTTTATGAATGCTTTGCCAGTCCTTAACATATACCACTAGTAGTAAGCTTGCACATGCTAGAAATGAATTCTGTTCTTAAAGTTCTGGTCTGGACTTCAGTTAGTTTCAGCTATGTTTTAAGGTGAGTTGTGGTGTTCAGCCTGTTTCTTGTGATATGTTGTGTATTGCATGTTGCGTAAGAAAAGCTTTGACGTGATGATTATTTATTTATTTATGTATTTATTTATTGTCAGGCAGTGCAAAGTGGAAAACCCAACTATTGAATTAACAACTCTGGGTCCCTGCTTCTTTGGCCAGAGGTGCTGGTCACAGGAGAAAGAAGTGTTATCTTCTGGGCTGTACAAGAATAGCAGTGTTCTGTTTTTGTTTGTTTTTTGTTTTTTTTTTTTTTTCCTGGAACCTCACTACAAGTGTAGGCTGTATAATGCTACTGCAGACTTGAAAATAAATTATACTAAGTAGCCAAAATAAAGTATATGAATATCTTTGGTGAATGATCAATTTGCTATCAGTCCTTGACATAACTTTTTCTCTTGGGGATTATGTTCTTCTTAAGATTGATGTTGATACTGTGTTCTAGCAAAATGTTACGGATGTGTTTTTCTGTCCAGAAAACAGGCAGAAAAAAGCCTGACTTACTATGAACACCTGCATCAGAAGTACGGGAAGCGGGTCCAAATCAACCCTAAGCCATGTGGTCAATTCTGCTGTTGTGAAATGAGAGGATGTGAAAGGGTAAGAGATTGTGTTAATTTTTAGTTATGGCTAGGTAGAGAGTTAGAAGAGCAGAGAATAGTTTTTGTGTGACATCTTGTTGAGCTTTAGAAAATTCTTCAGTCATTTACTGTAGCTCATCCTTCATGTTCTTGCACTGTAAAGAAAAGGAATTCCCCAAAACTTTTGAAATGTAATCTTAGTGCAAAAATTGAAGTACAAAAAAAAATCCTGTTTGTTTATCTTCACGTTGTGATATGATTTGTGATTTATGGAAGTAGTATGAGGAAGAGAGACTGTGGTTTGTGTAAGCTCTATATTAATGAAGATATTAGCCATCTGGTACTTGGATGTAACAGTCCTCAATTTCCCAACAGGAGGATGCTGTAGATTATTATACCAAAGTTAAAAATGAACTGATGGAAGAATATTCAAAAGAGGAACAAGCTGTTCATGATAACCCACTGGGAATGGCTTTTGTAACATTTCAAGAGAAATCCATGGCAACCTAGTAAGTTTTGTCTGCTGTCTTGTTTGTTCTATTTTAGCTATAGTAGTACAACTGATCTACTGTTCGTCTTGCTTGTATGCTTATGTTGGTTCTTCTTCCTTTCTTCTTTTTCACCATCCTGTGGATTTGGTCTGCTTTGCTTTCCGGTAAGTTTTCCTGTAAGTGTGCATTTAGCCTTTATGCTTTGACTGAGGAAAATATCTAAGGGACTAAATGGCTTTGGATGTTTATTGGGATAAGGAGCCTTTCTCTTCTGCGTGGGATCCAGTCCATCTATGTAATTTAATAGTAGGCCAGACTAATTGGCTCTTGAATATGGATTACTGATTTCTCAATTTTCTACTGTGCAGATGGTCCAATTACCAAACTGTCAAAGTGGGTGCAAATTACACTGCTAGTTAGTCATCTCAACAAAGTAGAGTTAGTGACTGACCTGGCCATAGGTGACAGATACACATCGTGTATTTCTCTTACCTGTTATTACAGATACATGTGTAGGCCTAATATCAGAAGTTGTTCAGTGCTTTTTACTCAGTCATTTGTAGAGAAAATGCATGTAGCCTCTCATTTTCTCTTGGCACTTTGTGAGCATCTTTTGCTAACACAAAGTGGGTAAAGGGAAGCAGAGTAATATTTGTATTACAATAATAGCACATTATACCTTTTTTTATTCTTCATAGCCTGTGTAATTTAAATTGTCTGCATTCTTTTGACCTTCAAGTCATGTTAGAGAGCCAGTCTTTCAGGCTTTTTTCAAGGAAGTCCAGGGCATAGAATTCCTTGCAAGAATTTGAGGTGCCAGAGGAAGTTTTGCTTGCTGCTTTTTAACTAAGTAGTGATTGTGTGGTGAAATCTGCCCCCCTCCTAATTTTGTAATGTTACACACCATATTTAGAGAATCTAGAGCATTAAATAGCATTTTAAGATGTGAAACTGAAAGAAGAAATAAGCACCTAAGTTTCTTCTCTAGCTGCTGAGTTGTCATATACAATTTTGATGGGATAGTCTCTCCTTGGGCATGTGTTCTGAGTTGCACTGCAGGCATCTCTGAGTTGAATTATCAAGAACTGAAGAGAGTTGTTTGTTTAGCTTGGAACTGATGTGGTAGACTCTCTTCTCTGGAAAATTAGATTAGATTACATGTGAAGCTGAGGCTACCATGAACTTACAAAGTTATTAGATGTCCACAGAGCGCAGAAATAGGAGAGAAACAGGAAGCCAGAACTGAGGTTCATGGAGTCAGGTGGTTGTAGAAGCTTGGTTAACAATGGCGCTGGGTAGTGTGGCTGGTAGTGCTAAAGCTTGCTCTGTATGTGTTTTTAAAAATAAACTGTCAAAGTATAATTAACTTTCTTAAATACTTGCTGCTGCAAGATGCTGGCAATTTGACATCACTGCTTGAATTCTGGTAAGGTAAAGATCTGGGTTTTGGGGGTTATTTTTGTTTGTTTGGTGTTCGTGTGTGTGGTTCTCTGTTTATGTTAAGAGCACAACTGAGAAAGAAGCATGTTCAGGAATTTTAAAGTCTGCCTGTTCAAATATAATATGTACTGTTTCCATGCTAATGAGGTTATCTGGAGTGGAACTTCTTTTACACAGTAAGGCACACACAGTTGTACTGTCTCTGAATATATGCCTAGCACTTCTGTTGCTGTATTTTGAGAAATCTTTGAAAGCATTTGTTCTGGGCATGTTTAAATATGTTGATTGTAAATCAACTCATAATATTAGAAGATAAAATTAAGCATTGTGATTATTTTAGGAGTGAGTGGAAGAAGGTAATATTTTGAATTGTGAGAACACCAGCATGATAAAAAAAAATTTCTGAGACAAAATTGGCTAGTTTTGATACTAGTGTAACAAAATGAGAGTGCAGACTAATCTTTTAGTGTGCTTTGATTTGAAAACAGGCGTAATTACGAAAAGAGGTGTGTGGGAAACTGATTATCTTTATTTTTTATTTTTTCCAGTGCCCTTGGGCTTTGATTTATGTTTTTATCCTTTTTTTTTTTTAGTATGAGTCACTGCTGTTCATGTTGGTAGAAGCACTGAACAGTTCAAACCAAGACTGCTTTTTGTTTGCAACTTTGTCAGATCTCAGAGACCTGTGGTAGTAACTGTTTATGTGATGGTTATTATGTGCATAATATAATATTACATTGTTGTCTAAGTACTATTTTGATCTCTAGTTATTAAAAGCAAAAAAACCTTTATCGCTATTCCAAATATTTCTCATTACATGTGCAGCATTTTCAGATGTAAAAATTTGGAAAAATCCTCTTCCTCTTTCCTTACAGTATCCTGAAGGACTTCAATGCCTGCAAATGTCAGAGTATTAAGTGTAAAGGAGAACCCCAGCCATCGTCCTACAGCAAGGAGCTGTGCATATCAAACTGGGAGGTTACATATGCTCCTTATCCTGAGAATATTTGTTGGTAAGATTCCTGTCTTATATCCATTTATTAATGAGAATGTAGGTTTAGAATGAGGACTGGAGAAGGGGGCTGAGTGCATTTTTTTTCTTGATGCCGAAACTTAGACTTTATGTAGTGTTTGGATGTGGCTGATCTGCGTCTTTATTTCCATTACTGGTGTTTTTCATTGACCTTGGGGAGGTCTTTCAGAGACTGACTAGTTTTGCCACCCTGAAGTTCTCGTACCTGCAGTTCCTGTACAGTGAAGAAAAAAAAAAAAAATCAGCTTATTAATGTCTGTGCCTCAATGTTTCCCGTTTTTGAGGTTAATGCATATCTAGTGTTGAGATCTGAGGAAAGCAACTTGATGTTACTACTGAGTATTCTCTAAGTATGTATATTTTTTTGAGTTGCCACTGGACAAGTATAACTTGATCCAAACACAAACATGTACAAGTTATTGTATTTCACCTGTAACTTTTTTCAAAAAAAGAAGACTTTTTTTTTCCTAATGATTTTAGTAGGAAATGAAGGTGACTATGCCGTTTATTTCCAATAATTGATAGGTGTTCTCTAGAACTACAATTTTGCAATTGGGAATAAAGTACAGAATCTTTAACCAAAAGGAAGACAGCCATGATTCTTAGTTGTGTTATTTTGAGACATGAATTAAAAATCTCTTGCAAGCTGCTTTCCAAGTAGGGTCAGTTTAATCTGCCTTTTTCAGGAAAGGGTTCTTGATGTGCACGTGCTTCATTTCCTCTTCCTTTCTTCAAGCACTGTCTTATGGACACAAGAAATGATCCTTGTGATTCAGTGGGTCGAAACACTTAGAAAACTTTTCTAAGCATCTCTGAGAGAGGAAAATGGTGGGGTTTTGATGGTGTGTGATTAGTTGTGTTTTTTTTTTAACTGTTCTTTTTCTTTTCTTCCCTCCCCATTGAATAAGAGGAGGCACAGGGGTTTGCCAAGTTACTTACCTAGGTTCACAAAAAGAGTTGTCGTAGTTGGGGATGTCACTGAACCTCTGTATCCCTGTTTTGTCTGTTCTAAATACTTGGCTTTGGCTGGGGTTCAAATTATTCCAGTCCTTTTGGGAACCATTTCAGATAACATTTAAGAACTCTGTTGAAGAGCTATGGTTGCTCTTTTAATATGGCAGGAGGGGATGCAGGGATTTTTAATGATTTTTTTTTTTTTTTTTCCAAATCACAGTTTCTTGGTAGATTCTGCTTCTGATAGCTGTGCTCCTTGCAGAAATTGTCTGTATCTTCTTCTATCTCTGTCTCTTCTTGTTCTAATGTTGTTTAGTACTTCGCTATTATTAAACAGTGGAAGTGTTTTCATCCCAAACCTTAACTACGTTAGACATTGTGTTTGTGTTATGAAAGACTAAATATGTTCTTCTGCAAGCGCAATTTATGTTATCATTCAAGAAAGGTTGCACTGCTTCTATTTGATAGCAACTGGAACTTGTGTAGTGCTTTGTTAGACAAGTTTCAGACAGTGAAACCTCAATTTAGAAAAAGCAGTGCTAGCTGTTACTTGACAGATAGTACAGCAAATGCTTACTGCTTGTTTTTATGTCCTTTTTACTTTTTTTTCAGGAAAAATCTTTCAGTGCGTGGACTGAAATGGTGGTTTAGATGGGCCTGCATTAATTTGCTTCTTTTCATTGTGCTGTTTTTTCTTACTACTCCTTCCATAATCATCTCAACCATGGACAAGTTCAATGTCACTAAACCTATTCACTACCTTAATGTGAGTATCACCATATGTTCAGATGTCGGCTGTGTATCAGACCAAAATGTTGATAATCTGATAGGTGTATAGTAAGATACTGAAACAATGTCTACAAGCTAAGTTCAGTTGAAATTCTCAGGACTATTTTATGTAACTGCTGATTAAAAAGCATACCTCCAGAATCAGGTCATTAGTCTTCTTTTGTTCCTTGGTAGTAGGCTGAAGTAATTTTGTCTGAAACTTTATATTATTATAAATGTCCTATTTGTTTATAGTAAAAATATGTAACTCTAAATTCTGTAATCAAAAAACTTTGCCAAAAATGGAATTTCAAGTTCAGCTTGCATTTTGATTTTTTTTTTGTGTGATGAAAAGAGGGCAATACAGTTTTTGAAATGAAGTAGAATGCCAAGAATTTAGTTTGCTTATTGGATTCAAAACAGGATGGCATATATATCTAGTCCCTAGCTTGACTGCAGCTAAAATCACTTGCAAAATGTTCATTTTAAATACTTCCCCAAGCTAGTGTAAACTACATAAAAACTGCTTGTGAGACTTCACTATCATGGAATTTAATTCCCAATGCTACTTTATGGTTTTTGTCTTGCACACGAGTGCTGAGCGCTCACTCATTTTAAGGCTGTATCTGAATACAATTTCCACAGTCCAACCTGCTATAATTTACAAAAAGCAAAACATTGTAGCCTCTGTTCTACCACAGCTGCATGAAAATATTTTTAATACTTATTCTTACTTTTTTTCCCTCCGCTAGAATCCTATCATCAGTCAGTTTTTCCCAACGCTCTTGCTCTGGTCCTTCTCAGCTTTGCTACCAACAATTGTCTATTATTCAACTTTGCTGGAGTCCCACTGGACAAAGTAAGCAAGATTTTCCTCTGTTTTGGCCTTATCAGCTGAATTACTAGAATAAATGTAGAAAGTGTTTATCTTTCATGTAGCTATTAAATCTGCAGACCTCTTGTAGCGGAGAATGTAATGTTCTTATCTCTTTCTAATGTTATAACCAAGACTTTGGAGTTTAAGTAACTTGTAATCAACACAGCAAGTGTAATCTGACTATGTGATTTGCTTGTACTTTCTCCCCGGCTTTGTGTTTAATCAGGAAAAAATGTATAAGCGGGCTCAGGGGGGGTAGCTTCAACAGGAACATGGGAAGTGCCTCTGATCCTGTAACTAGCTCGCTCCCTGGGAAGATAGGAGGTGTGGGTTTGGATCCCTTCCAGGCTGAGAACATCACAGAACCCCAGCATCCCACTTCAACAGAAAGTGCTCCAACTGGTGGCATGCTACTTATAAAAAGGACATCCATCTTTTTGTTGTTTTACGTGGAAAAAATGGTCTAGATGTAACTCTTGGTGCACAGCTTGGTTGCTGTCGGATATTGTTAGTGGTGATCTGAGAAGACCTATGGGATCAAGGCCCAGCTGATGAGTTGATGCAAGATTTGCAGATGTGACTGGTGCACTCCAGAGATAGCAGCACATCACCGTGCTTGACGGCTTGAAGAACGCGGCACGGCTTAGTTTGACATACCACATTTCATCCCCAGCTTACCTACAGTCAGATAAAAGCTTGATACTGCACGCTGAATCCCAGCTTCTCTTGATTTCACTCAATCTTTTTCCTTAACACCTGCAGCCATTTTTTTGGTCTGTTTTTATATTCTAAGGTAAAATTTTTTTGACTTTTTAATTTTTTGTACCATTCCCTCATGAGACATCATGTCCAGAATCTACTGTGTGTTCATCAGATTTTTACGCTTTTCATCAACTTCGTTTTTTGGTAGTTGTGCTAGGCACATGAACCTTGAGCCCTGCTCAGTCTGTTGATATAGTTTTCTAAAGTCACTAGTGAGCACAGATCTGATTTCAAGCCTCAGTATAGTTGTACTGATACGTCCCACCGTTCCCGAGGGCTACATGATGCTATAACAAACCCTCTGTGGTTTTAATGCACTATCAGATACCACCTTTAACAGTCTGAATTGTTTATAGCAGTTGTTGCACTTTTCTGGCAACAGTGTGTCACTAGATAGATGTTCCTGCTGCTGTAGTAGGGGTATAGCGTTAGCAGTGTCATGTTGTTTCCAAAGACTTGACACTTGGCAGGGGCAGTCAAGTAGCTTGTCTAAGTGTCTGGTTTCTTGGCAGTCGTGCCCTTTTACAAATGGCCTAATCCCTCTTGGCGTCACACTCGAAGAGCTGTTTGTTTACAAGCTACTGCGAGATTGAGTGTCGTTGGGTGAGAGACCAGCTGTGGTTGTCGCACATCCCCTTGCTTGTGGTGCAGACCTGTAGTGGTGCTAGTCCAGAGTCTGGGTTAATGTTCAGAAATACTTTCTTTGCCCAAGAAGATGCTGAGAGCCTGCTTGGTCCAAATTAGTGACTATCTCAAGATGCGAGTATCTTATAGCGATGTGATATGGTAGGGGAAGCTGGAAGTCTGACGGGTGCTGGCATTCTCTAGGCGAGATCCGTCATATGTGGGAGTCTTTCATATGAGTTTCTCATTCAGCAATTTTTTGTGTTGGCAGATCTGCAGAGAACAGAATAATGATGCATAAAGTCTACATATTTTTGATCTTTATGGTATTGATTCTGCCCTCCCTTGGTCTGACCAGGTAAAGTATCGTAGTTTAACGGAGTAATGTTTGAGTATTTTTATCATATGAGACAACTTTCTTCTGTGTTCTAGTTGCTAGTTGAGGTATAGTTGATGTACCCCCACTAGATTTCAATGTTTGTCTTTTCATCTGAGGACCTCATAGCCCTTAAAAGTTTCCAAAGGCTGACTTTTCTTTTAGCAAAGAGATGTATGACCTTGTAAGATCAAGAGACTAATTGAAAGTTGCCCATATTGACCATCATAGCCGAGAACCCAGTTTCCTGACTGTGTCTTACACTTCAGTTATAGTTGCCCTTTCCTTTCCGCCTTTACAGTATTTGACTGTTTCCCTGGCTGGGTAACATGTATTTGTCCTATCTATATAATAACAGCTAAAAATGAATCATTAAAACTTTAGCATGAAGTAGACATTTGTTTTGTTTTATTCTGTATATTTTTGTCAGTAACTGTGATAAAGCTGAAGTAGTGTTCAGATTATTTGATTAAATTCTCTCTATCTGCTATCCTGATCTGAACTACTTAGAGAGAAGCAGTTTTACACAGTACTGAGCTGTTGGAGACTGAATTATATTAATCATCTTTCTTTCAGCCTTGATTTTTTTTTCCGTTGGCTGTTTGACAGAGAATCGTCTGATTCTGCAGTAAGGCTGGAGTAAGTATTAGCAACCCTTTGCTAAAGGAATACTTAGGATTTCTTCTTTTTTTTGGCTATTGACTAACCTTGGTTAGTGTTTGTTAAAGTTTGCTCGGGGATGGTACCTGAGGGTGATGTTGAGCTGCTGAATAAGGGGAGGAGAATGCAAGTGATTTTGCTATGAAGAAATCCATACTTCTTTCCTGCTAGGTAATGTTTGCAAACCTTCAATAAAGAGAGAATTATTTTCCCAAAACCTTACAAATTTTGTAGAAAACAAGAAAGGACAGGATGATATGATGCAGGTGAGAGGGGGCCAGAAAATCTACTGAGTATTGTTGCATATCATGGACAGGGGACGTTCGCAAGGATTACAGTGAGACCAAAGAGCTGCAGCAGTTCTCTTTCTGAAATCCATTGACTCTTGATTTTAATACATGAACGTTTTTGCACCACCACTGCAAACTTGCAGATATTGGTTATTATGAGCTCTTGTGACAGTGGCTGGAGGGAAAGAATAGAATGCAGTTATCAGGACGTGGTTAGTTTTCCAAATCAGTAACAAGAAGACAGTTAGGAGTTACTAAGCTAGGAGAGACAATTATTCTGTTTCAGTCTTCTCTCATCTTGGGTTGCTGTTGCAGACATCAAATGTTGCTTTTGTCTGCTGTCAGCCACACATCAGACTGCTGTATGTTCTCGTGAACAGTTTATTCCTCATCCGAACTGCAACTCAGCCAGGCTCTTACTGTATACTACACTTACTGCTTTTGTAGCTATGTATTCTTTTTCAATAAGATTATTGTAAGTCTTATAGCCACTTCAGTGCTTATCCTTATGGTAAGAAATTTCTGGAGGCAATAGGTATCCATTGTATATGTGCTGCATTTGCTTGTCTGCTTTCGAGTCAGTGTCCAATGTTTTTCCTTGCAGATGCGTCTTTTTGCCTGACCAGGGAGCCTTCTTTGTGAACTATGTGATTGCTTCTGCTTTCATTGGCAATGGGATGGAGCTGCTGCGCCTGCCTGGCCTCATCCTTTACACCATACGCATGATAATGGCCAAGTCCACAGCAGAAAGGAAAAATATTAAGCAGGTATTTGAGCCCCTCCTTAGGAAGGGACAAATAAATGACTAGTCCTTATCAGAAACAGTGGGATCCCCCATCCCTCATACCATTAACTATCATCTCCTGTCATTTTTTTTGGCCTTTTTTTTTTTTTCATTTATCCATGACAGGCTCATATTACCTTCATTTGAGGCACAGAGAATGGGGAGGTATTTATTCAAGTCAGAGATAGCAAAAAATCAAAACCCAGGCTCTGAACTTCAGGTATTATTCTCTTCATAGCTCCAAGTCAGAGTTTTATGATTTTAATTTTAATTTTATAGGATAATTCTGATTTTATCTTATAGTCTAAACTTCAGGGTTTTTTTAAATTCAAATCTGTGTATAGTTAGTTTCTTCTGTTAGTCCACAGGTGTGTACAACTTAGTTTAATCTGAACATATATCTAGCAAAACATATACTTACTGTATGTATTGCATTTTAAGTGGTGGACTTTCATATCCAGATGATGTTGTCTTGCAGCTTGAAATTCCAGGTGCTACAATGGGAACTTGAGCCTATATACAGCTGCTCCCATTCTTTTTCTTTCTTTTTTTTTTTTCTTTTTTTCTTTTTGGTGGGTGGGTGGGTTCCATTTTGAAAAGATTCTTTTAAACATTCACTTCTGTTAACTATTGCATGTTACCCCTTGCTCTGGTTGAAATGATTTATATTGATTCCTCATCCCAAGAGGAATAAGTGGGAATACAGACCACACCAAAATTTTGATAACTTGAGCTTTTCCTACTGGGAAAGCCAGCACAAGGAACAGTACAGATTCAGTGGAAGCTGCAGTGAGATGAAGGCTCCGAGTATGGCACAATTATTTTCTGCTTATGGTTTTAAGTAGTTGCTACTTGTGGATGAAAATGAATTCTGTGAGGGATTACTTTAAGGCTATGAAAGAAGCATCATATTTTCTGTAAGTACAGCTACTTAAATCGCATAAGACTTCACCTCTCTGATTACGTCATTTCTGCCTCTTAGGGAAATAACTGATCTCTCATAGGGAGAGAATAAGAGAAGGTGAATTGTTGCTTTAGGGAGTCTATTCTTAACTTCCGACTCATTGATAGATGACTTGAGAGTTTGGGGTGTTTTGTTTTTGTTTCTAGCAACAAGCATTTGAATATGAATTTGGAGCAATGTATGCCTGGATGTTGTGCGTGTTCACTGTCATCATGGCCTATAGCATCACGTGTCCCATCATTGTCCCGTTTGGTAAGTTTCCAATGAGCTGTGGGCACTGTGTGAGCACGATAGTGGATGTGGGAGGTTTGGAAGGCCCAGTTCTGCAGTCTTATTCCAGTTCACATACTAATAATCCTTAGGATTTGGATCCAAGTTTCCTACTCTTCTTGTGGAGAAACAGGGCAGAAGATGGTGAATTACTTGTCTCTTGTACTGCCTTTAGGAGTTGAAAGTATATTTAATGTCTATGAAGGGCTTATTTTATTTCTCAAGTCTGAGTGCATTAGGCTCTGGTGTTGGTTTTTAATTATTAAGCATAGGAGTTTAGGTCTGTCTGGGGATGAAGGAATTATTTTTATCTTGGCGTTCTGGAGGTCTGGGAGGAGCAAGCCGCAGAGGGTACCCAGCCTGGAGGGCCACCTTAAGCAGCCAAACTTGACTTAAAACATTTTAATCCACAAATCCTTTAGGCACATTTGAAATAATTTTTGTCGTGAAGATTGGCTGGTGTATGTAAAATTAAGCACAAAAATAAGCATGTTGATCCAGTAGCAAGAGACTGGAAAACTACCTGTCCTTTTCACTACTGTAGTTCTTCTGTATTGCAAACCGTTTAATATTCCACATCCTGAAGGAGAATGAGAAAAGGGGCTGTGGTCACCACTGTGCTGTGGACAGCTGTGTGCTCCATGGTCCTGACCCCAGGGATGTGACCTGATGATGTGCTGACTGCTTTGGTGGGACATGGCCTTGGTGACTACCATAGCTGCCCTTTGACTGAAAAATGAAAGTGGCTTAGAAAACCAGTTAACTAGGAGTTCAGGGCATGTGGGTGGAGGACAGCTGCCCTGTGGTGTAGGTGGAGCTGCAGTCCTATAGGACTCTGAGAAGGTCTCTGGATCTCTGAGTCACAGACTTCCTTTTTTTAGGCTATTTCTCTTGTTCAGTTGGTTTATCTCTGTCCCATGAACAAAACTTAACACTTCTGCCTTAAGTTGCCTATATATCTGGCTTTGACTAGTTTCTTTTTCCTGTACCAGCCATTAAATCCTGTATGGGTGTGCAAGAGACTCAGTAATCTGTCTAGAGCTTGTGGACAGTTGTTCATCTTTAGTGGCTGTGACATGATCTGCATCTTAGTTTATTGCATTTTACGTTCATAGAGATTCTGGACTGTCGTAAGAATTATGTATAAAGAATCTTCAGCAGCTACAGATATTTCCACTCTGGAAACCTGTTTATCAGACATAAGTAGTACTATATCATTTTATATAGTTGGTATTTTCCTTTTCTAATGCAAAATTTTAGAGAGCCAGATACAACATAATTAGCTAATTAAATATTGTTCAGAACTGGTTTTAATCAACAACCTTATTATTGGGAGAATGTGGCCAATTCTTTGGTAACAATGTACTTGATATTTATTTATGTTTCGTTTTGTGTGCAGTTGTAAATATCTGAATGTGCTACTGCATACCAGAGCTGTGGCAATTCACAGCTGTCACAGCAGTAACTGGCTTTTTTTGGGGATAAGAAGTAGCTGGCTTGAAACCCAGTCATGAATCTGTTGAAGGATGAGAGGGAGACGTTAAGCCACTGGTTAGACCTTTCTTCCTTACCAGTAACGTGGTGGAGGAGTTGCCAAGTCTTCCCTGCTGGCTTGGCCTCGTGTGCCAGCAGCACTGGGAAGGTGCTCTGGGTTCTCACTGGGAGCACGAGTGGTGCCGCAGCGAAGTGTGTGGAGAGAGGCAGGGATGGAGAGACCCCAGGGGCTGGGAATGCGACAGCCTTAGGAGCAGGCTGCTGTCAGGCAGCTTTACCCTGTTTGTATTTGGGCTGTATCCGCCATCGGTACCTGGATTTTCAGTCGCTTGGTTAATATAGATCTCCTCACAGAGCTGCTGCTTTTTATCAAGTCTTCAACAACCTCTTCTTGGCTCTCCCATTTTCCTTCCAGGTTTAATATACATACTCCTGAAGCACATGGTTGACCGTTATAACCTTTACTATGCGTATCTCCCTGCCAAGCTGGAGAAGAAGATGCACTTTGCAGCTGTGAATCAGGCTCTGGCAGCTCCAATTCTCTGCCTTTTCTGGCTCTATTTTTTCTCATTTTTGCGGCTAGGTAAGTGTTGTCTTTTTCTACCTAGCTACTGCTCCTGTCTCTCTTGCCAGCTTACCTAAATTACATGTGAAGTTTCATAGGCTTTGTGGGTTTTTCTTTTTAATTCCATAAATGGGAAGTCATGGTGGTTACCTGTGGCACTGAATTATACAATATTTGCATTTACACAAGTTTGCATAAGGTACTTTGATGAAGATAACAGTTTTAAGTTAACATACTGGCTAGCATGGAGCTCTGTATTTCTTCATTTTACAGGAGATCGTGTGTTCCCTGAATCTGTAAAATTTGAATCAGCCAGTTGGCTGTGGAACGACAGACAGTGAAAGCCATTAAATAAAACAAAAATCTATTCAGAATTAGTTCTTTCTAGTAAGATGGTCTCTGGCTTCACTACTTGCATTTGTGTAGTCTTTGCATAAGTTTAATTTGCCTGCATGAATTGGCTGCTGCCTCTGTTGTGCAGCTGTCATTTAGAAAAAACTTTTAAAATGTTGGCTAATGGTAGCAAGACCTGTGTTCTACATTATCTGTCAAACTTCACGCAGAAGACTGCAGTCAGATGGTGACTCTACTCCCCGTACTGTAATTGAAAAACTCATGTTTTGTGTGTAATTTGATTTTAAAATAGGGACGTTCTGTATTTTGCACATACTTGGCATTGATAGTGTTGGCTGTGATGTACTAACAGCTTCGACATCAGAAAAAGTAGGCGATAGCTTGTGGCTTTTTATCTGTGCTACAGGCGAAGCATTTGGTATGGAACAGGGATGCCGGTGATGCTGGAAGCAGTTGAGCTTTCCTTCTTGGGAAGGTGGCCCTTGGTATCTAACCATTTTTTGCCCTCTTCTCTGCTTTCACAGCACTGATGGCAAAGGACCACGCTTGCATTGTGTTTTTCTAGCATACCAGTGGTAAAAATGATATTGTTGGCAGACTGTCATCTAACTTTAGAGATGGCTCCCTGTGGATGTAAGAGGCACTCGGAACTATTGCTTCAGGCTGTCCTTGGATTTGAGCAGATGTCCCTGCATTGCTTGTATGTTTGAGAGCTTGTTTTTTCCCTTGTTTTGAGAGCTGGCTTTGCAACCAGGAAGGCCAACAAATCTACATCCTCTAAAATAACAGCAGAATTTCTAGAGCGTGCTTTTAGAAAAATCAACTCCAGACATGCAGCAGTCAGTGCACCTCTTTAAATGTTACGAAGGAAATCCTGGCATAATGAAAATTAAATCTTTATAATATTTTCTGGTTCTGCATCTGTGATAAAACCGTAATTTGTAATGAAACTTAGTACTGGAAAACGCAGACCGGATTGCCATGTTTGGCTTGGTCAGTATAGAGGATCCTGTTGACAGGATGATGTTCGGCAATTTGTCATTGCACAGGGCAGTCTAGCCAAGTGGTGTGAGTCTGAGAGGTAGGAACTTCAGATTTTGATTTCATTGCCATTGATTTCATTGCTGCTTCTTGTGCCAGAGAGGAGGAAGGAGGGGGAAGAGTGCTCTGCCTTCTTATCTGCAAAATAAATCAGTTGATGGTGGATTGCCTAGTCATTGATTTGTATAGTTTGCCTGGTATGGATGTTTCAGTCTGGTTGCAGAGTACAGTGGTAACACTCTGTTTTCTCACTCATTATATTAACTTAAGGCTGGAAGGACTTCCATCCCAGTTCTCGGTCAGGATGAAATATCACTCGACAGCACACAGAAGGTGATAGGCTGTACTGGTGTCACTGATCTCCTTCTCAGTCGCTGTTTCCTTCCTCAGCTCTCATGCCATCCATCCATCCATCACCCACCAAGAGCACCACTGGGCCTCTCGCGATAGGGGCGGTGGTGGTGCTATCTGCTGTTCAACCCCTGTCTCCTGGGGCAGTCACTGAAGTCCCATGTTCTCTAGCACTGTTGGCAGGGAGGTGTGCTGAGGAGACAGGGCAGGGAAAACTGATCTTTGAAGATTTCTTCTTCCCTGATCTCTGTTTGCCATGTGGTTTGTGCCGTACACTGGCTTTGACGTAGACATGCCTCACCAGCTGGTAAATACAGATGTAACCTACACTTATAAAACAACCTCTTCTAAAGGACATTGCAGAATATGCATAGGGAGTTCTTTTCACTTCCCTTTTGGGTTTGAACAGTGACATGTTTATGGGGTTTTTCTGTTGGGTTGGGGGCTTGGGGGGGGGGTGTGTGGTTTCCCACATGAACGGATCTGCACAGGGTTTATATGACCTGCTGAAAAGTAAAACTTGTCTGTTCCACTGCATCTGCTGGGGTTGCCATAAAAACATTTGAGGGTTGGTGGTGCCTCTTTTGACTGAAGAAGCTTGGAAACAGCTAGTTTTTTGGCGTCTGGCTTTTTTTTTTTTTTTCTTTCCTTTTCACTAATATCTTATTTAATTCACCATTGCTGCAAAATGAGGTTAGTGTCTTCAGAATATTTCTCCAGCGGACCTGAAAAATAATAAGTCACTGTAATCATTATAACTTCTTCCATGCTAGAGGCTGCTTGCTACCATGTCCTTTCCTGTAGTTTCATATCTTTCTCTGTCTCTGAAGAAAAACTTACCTTTCAGGTTTTTCCGTTGTTCTTTTTCCTTGGATTCCTCTCAGTTCTGTCCATATTTTATCATGGTGTCCTACACAGACAAGGCTGCTCAAGTTGAAGGTTCAGTAGTGCCAAATTATTTTGTATAGGTACTAGAGACTTACTTTCTTTTCCCCCGTGTTTTGTGATAGCATCACACTATTGACTGCTTTCCAGCTTGTCATCATCAGTTGTATTCTGCAGTGCTACAGACTTGTTATCCCTTGTATCTACATTTCATTTTTCTTTCCAAACTGTAGTTATTTCCAGTTTTCTACATGCAGTTTCATCTTCCTGTATGTTTTTTTGTTTGCTTTTTTTTCTTGAAAGATGGTGGAGTTGTTTAATCTATCAAGGTTATTTTACAGTTTTTTCTACTATTTTATTTTATTTGGGTTGTTTGCAAACCATCTAGTTCAGTGCCATCATTGTATTTAATAAATGGATTCTATCTATTACATTTCACAGATCATTAATGAAAGTGTTTTAGAAGTGGGTCCAGAGTAGATGATTGAGGGGAAAGGAGAAGAACTGCTCGGAGTCTTGTTTATCATTCAAGTATTGCAGCCACTTTCCTTGGCCTTTAAGGAAGCTGGGGAAACAGCTTGCTCAGCGGTTTTAGCAGTCAACAAGCTTTGTGCATAACGAGATTCTCCTGTTTGGCTGGAAGTGGTGTGCCCAGTCTTGTAACGGGGGGGGGGGGGGGGGG
>Ga0065711_1005398_pt1 | contig 28848 bp, 15 predicted proteins | sample Hoacrofraction12_FD_59098 | JGI IMG/M metagenome (GOLD analysis project Ga0065711, IMG submission 59098) | Hoatzin crop microbial communities from Cojedes, Venezuela - Epithelial fraction 12 v2 (version 2) | ecosystem: Host-associated > Birds > Digestive system > Esophagus > Crop | place... | reverse complement strand
AAAAAAAAAAAAAAAAAAAAAAAAGAAAAAAGGCCAGAATCAGAAAAAATTCCAAAAATTAACTTTCCAGCCACAGTATTAACTGAGCCACATTAGACATCCTGTATATTGTAAAGCATAGACTAAATAATAAACAGTAATACACTACATGTCACAAGGAAAACTGAACTGGAAAATGCCCTCTAGTCTCCCCCTGTGTATGTGCACCATGGCTGAGTTAGTGATACAAACCACATATTTCGGACTCTCCTTGCTCTGAAGTTTGGACTTTACATATTATTCTAGCACTGAATTTTTCAGTTATTTAAAGCATAGGGGGATTTCTTAGAACTGCAAAATCTCAATAACTTCTTTCATTCATTGTAAAGGTACAGTGTTTTAGGAACCAGCACCTAAAGCAGCTCTGATGGAGGCATGAGTAAATGAAACACTTTTAACTCTAGCAGCCTTCACCTGGGCACCATTAACAGACCAAGGCATCCTGCATTCGGTAGCCAAGTTCCTCAGTGGAAATTCAGCTTCTTTAGGAATGTTCACCACTACTGCAAAAGCACTTAGACAAAATGAGAACAGGATAGTGAAAGACAGTAGAAGTTGAAGGCAAGTAAAACTACTTAGTCACAAATTTGTTCCTATAACATGGAAAAGACTTCTCAGATCTTGACAACAGCCATGGCAAGTCCATAGGAGCCACTGAAGCAGCCCTTCTTGGGCTTCAGGTATTAGTGGTATCCAAGGGCTTTAACAGACAAGCTCAAGTAGAGCTCAGCTGAAGCCCTTTAAGATAATATTGAAATTAAAAACAAACTGTGTTTAATCATGTATATATAAAGTCAGATGTAGATTGTAACACTCTCCCACGTAAGGATTTGCTTTAAAGTATTTTTGGTTTACTTTTGGTTTACTTAACTCATCACACTCCACCATACTCTTCTATATGACTTAGCTGCATGGCACATAATGGGACCTCCGTAACTGTAGTGTATTAGTAGGTTCCTGATCCAACTTGGGGATCAAAATAACCCCACGCTTCATGAAATGAGAAACACTCCTTGCCCAACTCTATTAAAACAGCCTTTTACTTTCAAGAGCAGCAGGCATGCAGGTGCCTTGATCCTACAAGATTCTACAACATTTAATCTCCTAAATGTCAACCTTGCTTTTGAAATGGGCCTAAATCATTAGATACTTTTGAGAATGTCATCCTTCATCTTTAAGGTTGCTGTGACCACACACAGTCACCACTACTCTTGCAGTTCCGTGAACCAGGATGTTCTGCAGACACCAGTTACGCTGCTTTCTTTCCTTACTCAGGGCTACAAAACAAATCTGATGTCTCTAGCTTCAGAGACTTTTCAGAATGCAAAAGTTTCATTAAAGCATGAGGAGGAAAAATGTATTTTATTCATGGTCTCATAATTCAAAATCCTTTCTGACATTCTAAAAAATTCACCTTAGGGCTAACACAAAGCATGGAAAAATTCAGAGCAAAAAGAATTTGAGAAAGTTATTAGCAAAATGTTATTAGCCAAGAGTGGGGATTAGAACTCAGCCTTAACAACTGCATTTGCTATTGCAACTACTATAATAATTTTTACACAGGGGCTGCACAGCGAATTAATTTTCCTAAGGCATTACAGTCAAACTTAGCAACACTATGTTTGTGTGCACTGACTTACATATTCCCACCTCATCCCCATCTAACACAGCGCTGTTTTGGCACACAACACAAATAAATGACTCTTATATGGGCTGCTACGCATGGGGTTCAGCTCTTTGTTCTCCTTCCCAGACATCACAACAAAACTACACTGATGTATATCAATGACGTGGTAAATTGTGGCAATGCTGCTTAAAATAATACCTTGGTTTAAAGAACACATCAACCACTATTACGTAAACTATGGACATCTCTGGAAAGGACCCCCATCAACTTCAGCTGCTTTGTGTAAGAACTTCAGCTTGCATCTAGGAGTAGCCTATGACCGCTGTTTCAAAGGAAGGTATGATGGGTGGTCCAGAGGTCTGGGTGCTACATGGGGGCTCAGAAAAGCTCTATTCAGTTCTCCAATTTATCACATTCCTATGTGACTTTGGACAAGTCACTGCTACCTGAAAGCTCTGAAGTATATGGGTACCCACAGACGTATGGGGATCTGTGTCTTAGCTCTCCACCTGTAAAGTTAAGAAATTATACTTGCCCTACATCTGAAAGATTTTTGGGAAACAACTATCTTGACAAACATGAGCTCCCATGAATCCTTACATGAATAAAACCCACCACTGTTGACTGTGGAATTACAGTTGCCTACACAGAAAACATTTGCCCAGTCCTCGTTACACAGGTACAGAGTGTGTGCCCTGAAGCATAAGGATTTCTGAATCTTTCAAAATTTCTGCAGGAATACATGAAGTTTGGGGTTAATATGGTCTCAGACCTCCTTAACCTGAACCTATGCAGTATAAAATTAAGGTAAAGGTTCTTAAGTCCCTGTGAACTCAGAGCACCTCATCTATAACATCAGCATCTTGAAAGTTACACCTTTGGCAAAAAAAACCATGTCCCTCTCTATTTGCATTACAGAATTGTAATGTCTAATCATTTTGTATTTGTCTGTTTTCCTGCACTGCTATAAAAGTGTAAATCCTACTCGAAAAATCTCTTTTTAAAAGTTAAAAATCTCCAAAGACTTATAAGCTGATGTGAAAGATTGACTTAATTGAGCAGTATATTTTTGATTTACTAAAGAAGTCTAAATCCTTTGATTAAAGTGATGTATAGATTTTAGAGAGATTAGCCAATCTAAAACGCATTAAATTCCGAGGCAATAAACCCATTCTGACTCTATTAACATACATAAATATAAAACTATGTGAAATGCAGCTAGTGTTGCCAGTTATGGTGAGCTCTGATTACCTTTGGGTTCTCAAATTAATGAGTTTCCATAAAACAGATACGGCATTTATTTTACAGTAGTTGTTATAATCATATGTTACTGTAAAAGTACTTATAGAAATGATCATAAACCTACTGACTTCAGTACCAGAAACCCATTGTGCTAGCCATTTACCAACACAAAAAGAGTTCCCTTTCCTGCAAAATTTCCATCAGAAGTTATAAGTGAGCCAGAGACAGAAGCAACTCATTAAACAAAAATCACAGGATACATTACCAGCACCAAGTTTTGTACGTGCCACACAGAATAGCAATTTTAATTAGAAGTTATGATGACAAGGGTATGGAAGTGGAAGAAAGGCCCACGAAAACTGGAGGGCTGCCAGCTTTCTGGAGGTCAAAAATGTCTCGGGAACCTGTGTTTTCNTTTACAGAGGTTTTCTCAAGACTTGATCTCAAACACNGCCAAGAGGACCAGCAACCCCTTTGAACAGCCCCAGGCTCTGTGCTGGCTGCCTCGCCAGAGGATGCTTCTGCTTGCTTGACCGCAAGCCAGAGTTGGGCTGTGGGCTCTCGCGCTCTGACAGATTTTGAGCAAACAGGGCAGCGGCTCACTCTGACTGACACCACCAGCAGCACTCTGCCTCCTCGCAGGAGTGCCCTCGGGATAAGCATACTGATGATTACAAGGTTGCTCAGACCCCACTGTAATGGAAGCCATGAAAATACCTCAGATAGATGCTGTCCAAGAGCCAGATAACATTTCCATCTACAATCCCTCCCCAAAACACCACGTAACCAACCCTGGGGTTATTTTTAAAAGATACGTTTTTGCATCTGGAGCTTTCTGCTGACTGATGTAGTTAGCATTCTCTGTTGTGACAATGGCTAGGAAGACAAGGTGACTCAGGATCAAAAACTTATTCCCCAGGGTTGCCAGCTCAATACCAGGTCACTAGCTGATGCAAATTAGTTACCTCATAGCAAGTATGTGATCTTCCCATTATCCCTAAGGTAAAATGCACCACCTCCAGTCACACCACAACAATTATATGTTAGCTTGCAGAGAAAAAAAAAAAATATTAAAACCACCCCACAGAGTCTTCTGTATTCTACTGAGACTTCAATTATCTTTCCCTCACCACAACAGCAAGGGGAGAAGCAAAGCAGCACTGCTTCTTTGGGTATAAACATGAGACATAAAATACAACAAACAGTAGATCCACCATGTTACCTTCGGCAAAAAAATAAACCAGTTCCAAAGAGGCTTTTCAGAAGAAAGCACTGGCAGGTAGAGTCACATTCCTGATGCTCGTGTGGCTGATGTTAGGACACCTCGTGTTGGAAAGCAGTGCTATTTGGAGGGTAAAGCATTGGCCCAACACTCCTACACCTTCTGCATGACCTTGGGACTTGCAAGTCTTCTTCTTCCTCTCCTGTCTCATGGTCACTTGGTTTCTACAAATTAGAAACAGTCTGTCACTACATAGATGTACAGGCTGTAGCACTATGAATTCCTAATAACCAGCGAGGGCCCCTCTATTCCAGTGGAATATAAATAAAACCCAGCACTTCTCCTGGACCTCTGCAAGTTAAATAAAGTAATCGCACAGCCCTACCACCAAAGCATGGGAAAATGCAGTAAGGGATTGATTCCGGTTTGTCTTTGAACTTCCTGTACACTCATCATAACCTTCCAATCCCTTATTTATTTATTTTTTTAATCTTTTCACCAAACCCCGTGTTGGAATACAGAGGAACCAGAAAAGGGGCACTAAAGAAAAGCAAATGAATAGACTAAAAATATTCTTCCTAAACATGCAGAAAAATAAATAGGTGGAAAATAAGCCCAGCTCTCTTGAGGCAAGAGCAAGGCAGCATATATTAACGGGTCATAGGGATAGCTGCAGTAATTACATTTTACATTGCTTTAGGTTTCATTTATGCTGTCAAAACTGTTTTGTCACACTGGATTTTTTTTTAATGCATTTCAGATTTTGCTAATCTCTAGAAAATCTATGTATCAGTCTAATCAGAGGATTGGGGGGCTCCTTGCTGTATCAAAAATATACTGCTCCATTAAGTCAATCTTTCATGCTAGCTAATAATTCTTTGGAGATTTCCAATTTGTCAGAGGAAGGGTTTATTTTTTTCCTGTTCATGTAGTTAAGTTTTTCTAATGATGAGTCTCAAAAATAAAAAAAAAAGGGGAAAAAAAAGGGTAGACTAAAAGTCATGGTCATTAAAAAAGCCTGCATTGACCAAAACTTAGCACAGGAGTGCCTGAAATCCCAAATATTTGCACCAAGAACAGAAAATAAAATGGAAACTGTCATCATGGACAAACTCTTGGTTCCTCCTCTTACACTTCTTCACACTATTTATCTTCATTTCCAGGTTGCTCTTGACCTATTCTGACCTGCATCACCATATATCACAGACTTACAGATGGGTTTCAACTCCCATTGGCCAGTGGGAACAGCCTCATCCCCACTTATGACTGCTCCAAATGACCACCTTCATGCTTTCCTGCAAAGTGCTTCTCAACATAGAAGGTATTCATTATAAAAAAGACAAATCTGTTCTACTCCCCGCTTTCAAATCCCTCCCTTTAAGCTCTCTTCTGCTCCAGTGACTACAGGAACACTTGACTTTGACCAGGTAGCTTATGGCTCCGGCAGAGAGGCAGGGCTCAGGAGTTGGGACAGGCTGTGAGCAGTGACTTCTACTGCAGCACAACTGAATAAAGAAGAGAGCATCTACTTGCAGCTATGGGCAGCCTGTAGGCCAAGCAATAAAGTACGGACTCAAAGAGAAATGAAGATTCAGAGTGAGTGTCACTGTTTAAGACAGCCTCCAGGGTAAGAGGAGGTACACCAGTGTTCAAACAGAGGAACTCCTACTGATTTTCTTGCCACATTTTGTGACTTGCTCTCTTCTGGGGAACAGCCAAAAACAGCTCAGGGTTTTCCTGCATTAGACATTATCGGAAAGAGCTAGCATCATTCCTCTTCTAGGGGAAGTTGCAAGGACTGGAGGGAAATAAGTAAAAGACTGCAGACTGGGAGAGGAGAAGGGAAAAGCGGTAAAGGAAGGATTTTCCACAACAGTTACATTAATATCTGAGACATACGAATGTTTATACCACAGAATTAAAAAAAAAAAAATTTCAAACTTTTCACTATCATTTGCTGTATTCATTTTTAAGCATAATCCTGCACAGCAACCTGAAACTTTACTTTACAGTCCCTTACATTAATATTAGCTCCTCTCTACTCCCAAAATAACATCTGTCATACGTACTTCTTGTTAACACAAATAGATTAGAATATCTTTGAACTCTCCTGGTATGTGCTTGTAAAGCACCAAGAAACAGGAAGCTTGGTATAGGATTTCCAATTGAATCTGAGCACAGAAAATAAAAGAATATTTTGTCATCACACTCCAGTGCAAACTGCCTGCTGGTCTGCCTTGAGTTTAGCTCTGATGCTTAACTTCCCAGAGAGTTAGTGATGTACAAGCGTAAATTCATTAGTGCCGTTCGTTATGTTCTCTGTCCCTGCAAGGTCAATACACCAGCACAGATACAGGATCCCAGCTATACTCTATGATAAATCCCAACTTTATGATTAGAAACATTAGCCCCAGACTTTTCCAAACAGGATTTCAACTACAAAGTGGTTCAGAAATCAGTGTTAGTCAAGAACGACTTAAAGTCCAGTGAAAATCAACAGAAAATTCCCCCAGCTTTGTTGTCAGTCAGCTCCAGTCCTCAAAGAACAAACAACAGAAAACCAAACCACATTGCATAGCTAAAAGGACAGTCAGCATCACTGAGCAGTAATGAAAAACTCACAGTCACAGTGAATGAAATTTTAGCCTCTCAGTCACTTCATGCTAACCAAAATCCATTGAAAGCAGAATGATTAAAGTCCACCTGGTGGATTTACAGGGCTTTGTGCTGATATGAGACTATTTAGTCATGAGAGGCAGCCTTTTGACATGATTCAGTTGACTGCCCATGGCATTTGACACACACCTAAGGAGTGTAAGTGGTTACTGCTATTAGTAAAGACTTGAAAAAAGACACTTGTCACATTAGGTCAGCTATCTCTTAACTTCATCCTGTGAAATGTCACCAGTAGCCCCAGGCTTCTCATTTCTTATCAGTCTTTCAGATAAACGTAGTTATTGTCTTAAAACAGTAAGAAACAAAGAAAGAAAAGTGTGAGTTGTTTATTGTCTCTTCCGTAAATGACACATGATTTCATGGACCTTTTAGAAAAGAACAGACCGTAGTGGATTTGTACACTATATTTTTATAGGGAACTTTGAACTGCAACAGTTTCTCTCCTGCAGCAAAGAGTATTTGCAAAGACTCCCTGCAGTCTCTTTGCAAACAGGCAGCTGAAGACTCCTGCTGCGGTGTGGCTGGCACCAAGACGAAGGCATCAAGGTCCACAGACCTAAACTGATGCCAATGTGCTTAAACAAGCATCATCACTGACATAATTTAGAACAGTCTTAAGGGTACTCTAGTGTAGAGCAACATCCAGACTACCCAACAGCACGTACAGGAACAGGGAGCACCTTTGCCATTCTTCCCGTTGGTGGCATAAGGGGCATTTGTCAGGTGCAAGGAGTGAGCCAGGCATGGTGATGTGCTTCACACCAATATAAACGAGTACACTGGGAAACAGCAACAGAGTTCTCGCCAGTTGTTCTGAGCAAATTCAATTTCTTTGAGCCTATGAAGAGTTTCCCTTCTCTACACAAGTTATACACATTGTATGCCTCATTCTACACAAGCATTAACCTGCTTTTCTAATTCAGACCCAGGCTGTCCAGGCCCTTGCAGAACGAAACTCTATCAGAGAATTACATCCCATATGCTGAACCCTCACCCATTACTGTTACTCACTAGAACAATAACTACATCAGGGAGTTATCCAGCAGTTCATTGTTAAGACATTGATCTCCTGCTCACAGACGTGGCTACACTCAGAGGACATTCTGGGAATCATGTATTATTTCACGTCTTTGCAGAATCTAGCTTTTCTGCCTCATTTAAAGCCTAGAAAATCTAAAGCCTTGAATTTGAATTCCTGCCTTGCCCCATGCTGAACCTCTATATTGCAACGGGAGAAGGATGGAAGCATGCGAAAAAGGAAAGAAATACAGAGAAGGGAGACATAGATGAAAATCTTTTATAATATCTTGGTTGGACAAGTTAGTGTTTGACAGCTTGAATTTATGTGAACATTAACAGAATTGATAAGTCAGGGTCTTGCTGACCTTGGTAATATTCCAGAAGTAATATTTTCACTAAGGTGAACTATTTCTGGACATTTCTCCAATGTACTGAACACAAATATTTTTTTTTTTCTGACATTGGAGTGAGCGCAGCTCCTTGTTTCTGTTCTCTATTGAATGGGAACAATATATTCTTATTGCAGCCAAGGTCATCTAAATTCTTGCCCTTTGGCAGAGATTCACATTTCTCCTGCTAAATGCTTTAATAAATAGATCTTGCTTCTCTCTCTTTAAACAGGTTGCCACAGACCTCAACTGGTGAAGCCAGGCTTCTCAAAGGTGTGGTCCTGCCATTAGGAGACTTGACTTTCCGATAAATCATCACTTTCTCTGTTTTACCTCATTGTATCCATATGTTGTTTTCCCCAACAGCACAGCTTTGCTGTGACTACTTATCAGCACTCCTGACCAACTAAGGCACTCCACATACAAACCATTTTTCTTGGGCTGTGAATGAGTTCCTCAAGCTGGGCAATAAGAGGGATGAAGATGAAACCAAGATTTCCTGAGACACAGACCACCTATTTTGCTTTTGAATGTTTTAATAAGGAAGTGAATATTATTCTTCATCAGCGTGACTGACACCCAGAAAGCACATAGTACTGAGACCCCAATGAAAATAAGTGCCTTTTCCTTTCCATTCTCAAGTGCTGAGGTGCAGAGTCTCTTGGCCTGACCAGAGTTCACTGACTGAGCATAAAAGATCACAACATCCAGAAAACTGCACTGAACGAAGCTTTCCCTGGTGGAAATCAGCACAGATCCCTGGCCTGGAGTGATACTGATTTATAGCAATTGAGAATGTGTGCAGCTAAAGTCATTTAATAAGCAACCACAAAAAACATTGTATGCAATCATCTCAAACAATCTATAACAACAAAACCTGTATGCTCAAGAAAATTGCTTGATGATACTGCAGATATGTACATTTATAGAAGCTAATTAAAAGAGAGCTACTGAAGCTGTAGAGAACATATCTTTAATTACTGGCAATACTCTGAATGGCCCATGGCCCATGGCCCACAAATGTATCTCTATCATAATCATACTCAACCCTTCTCCTCTTCAAAGTGTATCATAACTGTTTACTAATTAATCTTTAAGCTTTTGTACCACACAGCATGTATACAAAATTGACTACACAGTTCTGGAGCAGAAAAGAAGGATGCGATGGTATGTTAAAGAAATTACTACATTTGCTGAAAGACTCACTACTTAGCTTTTATTTTTATGAACATCTGTAGAGTTCTGACAGTCAGCTGCTAAAAATTCTGATTTACAGTCAAGTTCTCAATAGTACTTAATATCTGAGGTTGCAGTCGTTACTTACCTTCCTGGATTGCACTCAGGCAAAACACCTCAGGCTCATGCATCACTGAATCCTGCCTCTACTCAAAATAACAACTACCGAAGTTTTTTCTTGAAAAGAGCCTTAAACTCTACTTTCTCTCATTACAAGCAGTAACTGCTGACATCAATAGGAAATGGCATAAGCCTTTAATTTTAAAGGTAATAGCAGGTAAAGGTACCTAGCCCATCCTTGTTTAGAATAGGATATGACTGAAACAGCTGCAACTGTTAAGGCTGATCATTTCAAAGTTTTATATTGATCTCAGGCTGAATTTTTCGGAGAGATCATTAAGTCACTTCTGTAAATAAGGATAGAGAATGAAGGAATTTTGCTGCCAGGTCAAATAACTCTATCACAGTCTTGTTCAGAAATAACTTGAAATTGCGCAAAGGAAGTAATGTTCTTTCTGGGGAAAACTGAATATGGCTGAGTTACAAAACAAGACAATCATTAGTTTGAAACTACATTTTAGGGTTTCTGTGTCACCTCCAACATATACCCCATCTTAAGTCAACATTCAATATCAAATAATCAAAGTTAATGAATGCTGGAATTTCAGGTTGTTTGGGCAATTTCTGCTTAGTGGCATTGTCAGTTGTCACTAGGATGAATACACTGAGAAGACCACACACTGCCCACTCCCCTTCCCAATCCCCTACCCCCCCGCTGCTGCACCAGGTATAGGCAAACGGAAGTTTCATGTCTTTCTCCCTCATTCTGAGATCAGACACAAATAAATTCTTTCTTCTACATGAAACTCTAAATAAATGTTAGGAGAAAGAAGTCACAGACCTTGCTGTCCTTCTCTTCGGTGGAGACAGCAGCAAGGCAAAAGAACTGAAATCACATACAGCCTGAATGAGCTCTGTGCATTGCAGCAGTTACCCTACACAAATAAAGTCACACTACTTTGCAGTGACTAATGGAGTGGGGCTTTATGAGACAAAAAGCGACCAGTTCTGATGGGAGGGAGAATTTTACTTCTATGAATAGGACTTTTCAAGGGCATACAGCTGCTTAGGCAGGTGTGTGTCTTCACGCATACACATGTGCAAGAAAAGAGAAGAGAAAGATTTCACTAACCCAGCTTCAGCTTTGGAGTACATTGTGTTCACGTGTTGCTAAAGCTGATGATGTGCCAGTACGAACCAGCTCATCAGATGGGCACAAGCTCTCTCTGTTCTTTCCTATGAAGGTGGCAGATAAAAGACAAGGCGTTCAAGTAGCTGACAGGGTAACCTGTAAGTGCCTGTCCTGAGCAATCTACTTGTCAGCTTTCCTGGCTAAGAGAGGAGACGTGTGCCACAGCTGTCAGCTTTATGTCATCTTTCTTCTCTGCCTTTCATCATCTTTCATCCCATGAATGGAGGTTTTCTTTGACTTTCTTTTTTTGGCGCAGCTCACAGGAGGAGCTCCTTTGTCCCGCTGCCCTAATATATCTGGTGAGTGTGCAAATCTGGCCAGTTCCAGGAACAGCTAAATGAAAAACAGGACAGAAGACACAAGGAAGCCATCACCATTCAACAGGCATGCTGAGGCCTGGAGGTGTAAATTCATACGCTACTCCTTATGTGAGCTAACAGAGTCTGCTCTTTGGGGCACCACAATACACTGACCACCATACACGAAGCAGTATAAAAAAGAAAGGGCTCTCATTTTTTTCCTTCGAGTGATTCCAGCAAGCCTTCTTCATCACAGCAAGTATAAATGTCTGTGAAAACAGGGAATCTCAAAGCTGCTTTTAACAGTGTCATCAGTAACATCACAGATGAAACTAGCTTCCAAGTCTGACATGGAAAATCTCTGCACCTGGTCTGTTTTGATATCTCTATCTGGCAGAAGCCACCTAACCCAGGCACTCCCTGTTGGAGTTTTTTGTGGGTACAATGAGCACTTAAAGAGCCATCTTCTTGTGAACGAGAAAGGGCTAACTCCTCAACAAACTTTTCATCCACCACAATAATCTAACAGAAAATGTAGGAATGGCTTATGAAAGTCTCTAGCTCTCAGCAGAAAAGTCTATCTAAAAAAATAATCAGGCCTTTAGGGAGAGGGCAACTCCTTGATTCCCCAGAATTGCCAATACACATGCAGAAAGGAGACTGTGGAACTCCTGTGCAATTTTAGAAGATCCACAAAAGGTCAAAGTTTAAAGTAGCACTAGAGACTGGCAAGAGACTGGCAAGAGCACATACTTAATTTTAGAAAAATAGTATAGCTATGATTGTAATGCATGAGGAGAGGAATGTACATCAGAAGTATAACTCAGGAAGCATGACATACTGGGAAAAACAATGCATCAGCAGCTGGAACTACAACTCTGAGAAGAGGCCATGGTATCGCAAGCAGATGCATTTTATTGTCAAACAGATTCTAATGAAGTGTCTCAATTTAAGAATGTCAACAATATTCTACTTTGAGCAAGAATATTTCATCATTCCCAGATCAAAGTTTTTTTTCTGAACTTTCTATTCCCTTCCTTTTATAGACATAAAACATCAGATTTAAAGGTATATAAACTTTGACTCTTTACTCTGACTCAGAACAAAAAAGTTCTAACTGTGAAAGCGGCTCTCCTCTGAGCACAGGGATTGACCTGATGACATGCAGAGGCTGCTTCCAGCCTGCATTAGTCTTCAATTCTCTGAAGGTAATTGTCAAGGTAAATACTGAAATGTAGTCCTGAATGGAAATACCACTTTCTGCTCATCTCCTGCTGTTTTCTGAGAGGCAACAGATGAAAGTACATTAAGCTCTCCTCTCCTTGTCGTACGTCCACTAGCTAGCTGACATTTGCTTCAGTGTTTCAGTATTAAGTAAGGAAGTTAGAGCCTGTTCTGCTTTCAGGTGTGGACAAACTACAAGAACAGAAAAGGAGAATTGAATGAGAGAAAGCATTTACAACTGCCTTCGGAAAAGGCAAGTGTTCAGGTGGCAAACACCTCTCAGTTTTCAAGAGTCAGTTGTCAAAGATGTAAGTTCCTGCATGCTGGGCTCTGGGATTTTTGAAACTACCCATTTGAAAGATTAATTTTTAGATAACTAACATGATATTTGCTAGGTTCATAATGGTCATTCTGCTTGGGTGTTCCACCCCTTCTCTTACCCCACGTCGGCCCAGCTGCCTCTGCCTGTACGTGCTCCCATTTTCTCCAGGTAAGATCTGCCGGTGTTTTTCACAGTGACTTGTACAACAAAGCATCACTCTTGGTATCTTCTCAATACCGCTACAGCCATCGTTGCCATCACGAAGTTTGGAAACAACAAGAAAGTGAAGTAAAAAGCGCATTTTACATATTTCAGATATAATTATGATTCCCACCTGAAAAACTTACACTACCTGACCATCTCATATCCAGTCAAGGAAGTTAGGCATCAGATTCAAAAGATATTTATAGTCCCTCAAATGCCCTTTGAAACTGACTTTCACAGATTCATCTAGTATCCTAAAACAAGTCTATTATAGTGCGGGTAAGGAAGCTCCTCAGTATTGAGCTTCTAAACTTCCTAAATTTCTAGTGGAAAAATGTTTGTGGGGAAAATAAAATTCTAGTTTCGAAAAGAACTCTACAGCACTTCTGCAGCAAGGATCCTTTTGGCTCTTGCTGGAGAGAAAAATTTCTGAGCAAAAAGCATATCACAGTTGAGGGCTTTTTACATATAAAATACTGCTTTTATTTAGCAAAGTAAGATGATTCAAAATCAAGAGAAAGTGAAACTGAAATATTATAACTTAACTGATTTTCACAGATACCGGCTCACTGTTTTAAACTATAAAGGCCATAGTTGGACCATAGCTGATAAATGCAAAACATTCTCGAAACATAATATAATCCTACTTAATTTATCATTATTACTTGGCCAGAAAACAAACAAATGCAGTGGCTGTATCACAGCAATTGCATTTGATCAAGCGCACAATAATCTCATTCAAATTAACACCGTAATTAGAAAGTAATTGCTATATAACCAGACATCAAACAGACAAAATCACCCTGGGTGTTTCTAACAAAATCATTTGGTGTCAGTTTAATTCTACCCTCTTTGGAGGCTTTACTCAAAAGGTGACAGTACCGAGACTTCCTGAATCCCCTTCCTAATTCTTGCCTTACAGCAAGAAGGGAGATGCAGAAATCCAGTGCCAGGCAGCTTCTGACCCACAAACTGGCATCAGTGCGCAGCATGATGGACCACAGTGCATCGCCACTTTCTGCTGCAGTACCAGAAATGCTCAGGTGCCCAGCACAGCACCGACCCCTATCTTCACATATTAATCTCAGATTTAGAGACTGGCAGAGTGCAGCACCGTACTGGCAAGCAGAAAAGCAGGGCTAATGCAGGAAAAGTATCTAAGCCTCTTCTCAACTGGATGAGGGATATTCCCCTGAGGACATGGTATGGGAGCTCAGGCTTCCTAGCATCTTATCTGACGCTGCATGCTCTCAGTGTAGGACCCAGCATAAGAAAGCTTTTTTTGACACTTGGTATGCAAAAGCTTTACCAGCACTCCAACTGTTCCTTCCCTCTCTCTTTAAGCAAAGCGCTAGTAGGCAACAAAACGCTTGGGCAGAACTAGCTTTCATCCATGGTCTCTTAATCTTGAGATCAACACAATCTCAGCCTGGAAGCCCTTTCCTCAGTTTCTGTCAGGCTCATCAGAAGAGTGGAAATCACAGTAGGTGCCAATATGAACTCTAGTCAATTGTTACACACAAAAGGACAGTTCTATGTGAATATTCTTTTGTACTGTGCATCAAATGGCCTTGTAATACATGTATCTTTTTCTCTGAAGAGCCTCAAAGCAAACTATTTCAAAGGCAGGAAGAAGCAAATACCTGAAGCTCTCTAATTACAGAGTCTGAGATATGCACGGCAAAGTATTAAAATAAATTATATAGATGAATTATCAGAGAAGAGAGTGGGGTTGATAAACCATATTTAGTATACTAATCCTGAATGTTTGTTTTGCATTTTTTCAGCCTTTTAAGATGACAGGTTCTGACCAACTGCTTCCCTTAGAGGTTGGCAGCTTTCCTGCTCTAGCATTTAATTTCTGTTTGATGTTCTCAACTTTATGTCAATGTACAAACTACTGTTAAGATATATAGCAGCGATTAAAATAATTCATCCATCTGATTATAATTAAAGACCTAGCTAAACGTAATGACAACTTGATCTAGCAAAGCCAGCTCTCATCTTTTAAAAGGTCTGTGTACATTTAAAAAATAATGCTATAAATGGGTGACAGACTATTGCAACGTGGCCATTAAATTCAAGTGAATTAATTAAACTTGTTTCATAAAAAATCTTAATGACATTTACTGGCAAGACAAGTAAGGCAGAAATTGCAAGTATCTGTAATTGCTCCCGACAGTATCTCACTGCCTCCAGAAGGCCTCATCAGACCCCTCCAAGACCCTAGCAGATACCTGGATCAAGGCAAAAGGGTTTTATGAATTCGCTATCCCATAAGGGTGGTAAGTCCTTAAGTAACAACCAAACAGTATGCCCTGCAAGACAGGAGGATGGCTAAAGCTATATGCAAACCAGTCCTTACTCTGCTGACCTCAATGGCAAACTGCAAATTTAAGATGATACTGGCTGGTATCCACCTAAGGAACATAAACACAGGGAGAGCACAAATATATATACACACGGGACTACTCTGGGCATCACAGACACTGGTCTTCTTGAATGAGAAATATTTGCACATACCAGAAAACACATCAGAACCATGGACCTAGACACAGATTAATTAATCTCATGAAATAAAGCAAGGACATTCCCAACAAGCTGGAAGAGCTTGCATTCCACTTTATGGCTTTGCCTACGGGCAACAGGAAAGATGTCCCACTTCTGCAAAATATTGCCTGTTGTGGCAGAAAAAGCACAGAGGACTTCCATCATTCAGATAAAGGATTTCTGTTGTCTTGAATAAGAGCAGGGTCATATTCAGAAGTTAAACTACGTAAATAACCGATTTTGACTTTGCAGCAGCCTTCAAAAATTGGAGAACATTGTTTTGGATCTATCCAATCCAAATATCTTTCAAAACACATTATGCATTTATTTTAATTCTTTTTAGCTAGGGGACTGTGAACAACCTGTCCCACTTTTTCTTCCTTAATAGACTCTGAAGTTTTCTTACTTCCATCCATCTTTTCCAGTTGCATCTCCTAGTAAAGTGCCTAATATTAAGAGATAAAATTGGCAAAGTACAATATTTTTCTCACTCAGATTCACTCTGTAGATCATACACTACAATTACAGTGTTCTGCAGCACACATGCCTCTCTTTCTACGTCTGGTCTAGCTCCAGAAGTAGTGAAACAAAGGCAGCTGTTAACATTTCTAACTGACCAAGTGAAAACCCGAAGAATATGAAACCTCCTGAGAAGACCTAGAGTCATGAGATTTCCAGTTAGATAGCCAGACCAACTTTCAATGACCTTTCTGAGAGAACTGAAAACTTCTGGCCGCTTGTCAAAACTGAACATCCAACCCTACTGCTGAAGGAAACCCGTAATAAGAGATAACCAAAGCAATATCAAAGGCACAAAATCCGTGAGATATGGGTAAGATAGTTGTTTTGGGAATAGCCTTTTCTGCACTGCACGCTCCATGCTGCTTCATAATTGTATGCAGACACACTAGTTCCTGTTCTGCCCTAATCATGATATCACAATACTTACTGCCTTGAACATACAACCTCAGCATTCCCATTCGGATGTCTCTTAATGGGCTAAAATTGATTCAAAATGTCAAAATATTACAAGAGAGACCAAAGGCAGAGTTGCCAACATTAAGACAGAGCAGTTCTTCCATCAATCCCACTCTTGCCTCGCTCTACATTATAGCCACAACCTCCACCCCTCAAAATTATTCCATACGATTGAACATGAGAGCAAGGATATCAAAAGCTAGCTCCTAACCCTTCCAGACCAGTGGTTCATAGTCTGTACTAAGTATAACCATTCCCAGAAGCATAAGCCCATTTTCTAAGCTGTCAGCAAACACATCCAGTTCCTGGCAATCACAGGGCATCTGGATTTGAGATGTAGAGTGAATCGATAGTATAGACAGCTCTGGAGAAACATCCAGAGATGGGAGAGAGCTAAGGGTAGCAGGGTCATTATAAGAGCAGCATGACAGCATGAGGGAAAAGCAGCAGGGTTTTTAGGCACACCAGTCTGAACTTCTATAGTTTTGTGACATGGTAGCATTGATGCTTTAAGTGCAGAGGCAAATTATCTGCTGTGGGAATTAGATTCAGGGCCCGCTACTGTCAGCTCTCCAAAAACAGACACCTTCATTACCTGTGTTGCTCTCGGAGTCCAGAGCAGCGACTGGGCTTCGATCTGGTAAATGTTACACTCTGCAAAGATCCAGGGCACCACTCTTCTCACCCAGGGTAAATCTCTCCCAAAAGACTGATGCTGACACGAATCAGGTATCATTAGAAAATGATGTCAGATGAATAGAGTTGCATTTAGTTCTGCAGGTTAGCGTACTTCAAAAGGTGAATTCATGTTTTGCCTGGAGTTTGTAGGAAACCACCTTTCCTGAAATGACACCATCTGACTCAAAACTCCCAGGGTAAGGTTCACATCTCCCTGTGTTGACATGACAGCCATGGTAGTCCAATCCAATCTGCTCTTTGATTCCTTGTGTTTCTTATTATTTATGACAAAGCAAGGAATAGAGACAAATGGACAGATAATCAGAGGTGAGTGATACAACTAAATGATAGCGATGTCTCAGCAGGGAACAGACAACTGCTACAAAACACCGGTTGTTGCTCCAAACACACTACCTTCTGCTATAAAACTGACCTGCATTCAGAGGACTCTCCAAAAACCTACTTTCAGCCATGAATACAAATGCTCTAGGAATCTGACTCGTTTCAGCCATTCCAGGACCAGCTGTTTTTAATTTCTCTCACTATTCAAAAATGAACCACTTGAATTTGTAATTGTTGGTCCAAACAAAAGGCTCTGTATTTTGGGGCTGGGGTGAAGGGAGGAGGGGAAATCCGGCTCACCCTCAGCTACCACAGAATTGACCAGCATAGAAGCCAGGGTTAACATGCAGCAGAAAACAGGGAACCTCAGCTGCAAAGCAAGGCCTGGGTCCCCTGTAGTAGCTGCTCTACACTCTCCTCCTTGGACAAGAAGGTCCACTACAGGCTTTCATTTCAAACCTTTCCTCACAGTTATTTCTCCCATCTCTCCGAGTCCAGCACTATTCTGCTTCAGATGAGGTGCCACCTAAATTATCTTATTTAGATTACTGCCTGGGACGTGAAGAATATTCCTTCTGCTAATTTTAATTACAGCAAATTATAACCAGTCATTAGGATTTGCCAAATCTAAAGGGAACTGACATTTTCTGGAAGCTTCTTTATTGGCAGTCTCAATGTAATTCAAAGCGAATTTTCCTCAGGAAGTAGGACATACAGTGTCAGAACCAGGAAATGTACACCATGCTCCTAGAAGTCTGCCGAAGGTGGGAGACAACATGACCCAACCATGCAGAAAGGCTGACTCTTCAGCACTCCCACACACAGCTCTCGCACCACTGAACTGCCCCAGGACCCACACATTGGCACCCTGGGGAGTCAGGGCTATAGCGTTCAGCAGATTCATCTGCCATCCCTCCTCAGTGTGACACCAGAGAACTGCCATCTGAAGTAATTCACCAACGCCTCCACCTAACCCTGTTGCTGAGGGAAATCCAGCTGGACTTCTACCCTAACACCCCTTCCTTTACACAATTCCTATCTCTTTCTTCACAGGACCTCCTCATCAAAATCTCCTTGGCACAACCCAAGCTGGTCTTCTGTCGCTGCAGGAAGAAAAAGTTCAGCATAGAGGCAATTTGTACTGCAGAGCATACATAATTTCTCTAGTCAACACATGCATCTGGCCAGGGTTTCTTGGACTGCTTTACAGAGCAGTGGATGCTGTCCAGAGCTCTCTGCTCAGTGTCCCCGACAAGATGGCCATCAAAGACCAGGTTAGGGGTCAGTAACCCAAAGCCATTAGCACTCCAAAGTGATTGATTATCAGCATGTGTGGTCTCAATCAAGAGCCGGTAATGAGCTGCATTCATTAATCCCATTTATATGTCTGCATAGTCCAGTCTTGAATTTCAGAGAATAAAATGGCTTCATACTGAGACTGCACATTGCACTACCCAGCAAGATTTAGGAAGTCCTACAATGGATCAAGGATTTGCATGTAATACTGTATTTTGAGAATTTCATCCCAGGTATTTCTAAATACTGAACTGACTGGCTCCACAGCATCATCTGCACACCTGCAAGCAGCACCAAGTTGCAAGCTGTCTTCCACAGCTCTGTACTGCAGTTTCATCTGCACTTGCTTATTTTTACATTTCCCTTGCACTTTTAAAATCACTTTTTATGAACAGAGCTATATCCAGTGTTACATCCACTCCAAGTTTCTGTTCCTTTTTAGATCGTTATGAGTTTTCTGTTTTGTGTTTGATGAGCGCTTATTTTCTTCCTGTAATCTACAACAGAAACCTTATGTTCTCAATATGCTGCCACCACCACTTCCTTGATTGTCCTGTCTTCCTTAAGCCATTTTCCTCTGCATGGAGACCCATCAGCAAGTAACCTGACTCCATGCCCTACCCTCAGACACCATTTTGAATGGGCCAGACTTCCATGATCTGCTGAGCCCTACACATGAATCCGGACTGCTTTTGCTACCATTAAAGTCAAACATTCCTGCCTCCCCTCCCCAAAGATCCCCTTAAGGAATTATAAAAATAAAGGGTGAAATTCTGGCTCTGTTGAAGTCAATGGGAACGTTGCCACTGACTTTAATAAGGCCAGGACTGACCTCAGCACTCGGAGCTCCAGCACAGACTCTGGGTTTCATACAGGAGGACCAGGGGGTTTTCAGCTTCACCACTTTTGAAAATAATCCACTGAATCTCAGAGAGGACACTTTCAACTTATTTTACTCTGTCAGAAGACATTCATATTGATAAACTCACTGACCAGAGTAGAATAAACATGCCAGATCTCAAATCCCTTGCAAAATACAATAAATTTGAACCAGTTAACTCTCAAGCAGAAACCACATTATCTGAGAAGATGACTATGTTGGAAACTTCACCCACCTTCGATAGCTCAAGGAATTAGCTAATTGCATGGCTGGCTGTCCAGAAGCTGTCACAAATTTTCCAAGAAAAAATTTAATACTTGATGTAAAAAATAAAGTCCTTTCAAGATGGACAGTTTGAGAAGTTAGGAGCTTTTTTTTTTTTAACAAGGTATTAGCTGGTTAAAAATAGATCTGAATAATAAATGCCTTTAAGTGTTCCCAGGCCTTCTTTTGTAGAAATGTTTTTAGCATTTCATGTGGGGAAAAAAATATGCACCAGTGAAAGGTAATGATATTTAGCCTCTCTACTGCAAAAGAACAGTAAGTATGTTAAAGGTGACCAGCAAACAATTATTCAAGCAATTAAAAAAAACTTTACCATTATGCACTGAAACCTAAAATAAGCAAGGTACAAGTGATATTGACTGCACAGTAAATTTAAACACACTTTTATTTTGCAAATCCCTTGAAGACCAATCTCATAGGCTCTCCTTCTATGTGATGCCACAACATGTGTTGCACTCATGCTCTACACCACAATGCTCTGCTGGAAGCAATCTCTTGGGGTAGGCAAATGCCACGCTCAACACTTAATATCTTTCTTTCACACCCACAACCCAGAACAAGGAATTCTTTATTTCTTCAAAGACCACCTCTGCTGAACACTCTTTGACTAACAGCAGAAAGTTAGGACATGCCTGGGTAATGCCCAATGGATGCCAGGATGAAAGAACACTCTCCAAACAAGGGCTCCACGAAGCGCTGTGAAGGAACCAAGCGAGAGGAACCAAGCTCCTGGTAATGCAACCTCTAATGATCTCTAGAAAGGCAGGATCAGGCAAAGGCATGACCCCCAGAGTTTCGCATAGGGTAGGAAAGGAATTGAAAAGATGCAGAGTTGTAGAAAAAAAATACTGATCAGAAAAAAAATGAGACAGAAGGGAAGAGTTTGTGATTGCTTCATAGAGAGACAATGACAAAGGAGACAGAACTGGTCTTCTGAGGAGTCTTCTTCCACTGCGATTCACTGATTCAGCAAGTCACCTGGTACAGGAGTTACAGACTGAGCTACCTGCTTCTTTGGACACTCAGGGATTATTGGTCATTCTTCAGAAAAAGCCAGGTGACTAGTTACTCATGCTGACAGCCAGCTGTTGCTTTCAAACCCATCTTCTCAATGAAAAGAGCTAAGAACTAAGAGCTGAACTTAGCTTTGGCATTCAAGAAAGGTCAAACAGTGTAGAGCAAACACAGCAGTTGCAGGTTTACACCAGGCCACAGCCTGGCTGTATGACTTCAGGCAAACTGTTCTGTCTTCCGTCTTGCTTCTCCTAGTTTAAACTCTTTAAACTAGCAGTAGGACTAACTTTCCTCTCTGACCACGGCCCTCTAAACTCAGTTTTAGAGGCACTTACAGGGATAGCAGTGTTGGGGCTATGTTGGTGTTGCTGAAAGAGGGTTTTGCTTGTGTTTTGTGCGACCATCTCAATTCCACGAATGAGTTTAATAGGTACATGTGAGTATACAAATAAACAAGTATTTCTAAACACACAACCGTATTTCATTAACTCAGAGAGACCCAAAGGAACTAAGGAACTGTAGCCTCCACCTCTACCTAAGCCCATATAGCAGTAGCTGATTAAAACATAAACATGTAGCAGATACCATGACTGAGAGCCATACACACTCATCTGGCTGGTCTGTCTACCGGTCATCTCCCACCACTTAGCAACTAAGTTGCAAGGACCCAGGTTACAGCTATCCCGTATCAGATTAGTAGAAAATTTACTCTGACATTTAACATTCAAGAGCTGTGATGAATTAGTCCTGTGTTTATTGGCAAGTGAACAAATAAGAAGATGGACAAAAATTCATACACAATCCTTCAAAAATAGGAAGAAGAGTACTATGAAAAACCATACAGACAAAAAGGTCTTAACTGCAACGTGATAGCAGTTTAATGAATGTATCCATGTAAGAATTCACCACTCAATGGCTCAAGTCTGGAAAAATATCTGTTACATTCCCCTAAGTACAATCCAGTTGACTCTTTAAAAAAAAAAATAAACAAACCCTCAAATGGCGAGGCCATACTACAGTCATTTTGGAGAAGAGCACTTGTATTCACTCATGTCACTGAGCTGGGAGCTCATACAGCTGTTTTAACTTAAAGAATCACAAACGGCAGTTACAAAGCATGAGATTTTAATACTTGCACAAAGTTTATTGTGTTTCCCAAACTCAGGTCACAACACCCATGGGGAGACAGCTGCCTGCAGGCTTTACCTTCGGCAGTACCCAAACACCCTGGCATGTGCCACTAACAACACATTTACTCCCTATCGGCAGAAGAAAAACCTCATAAGGAGTGGACTCTAGCTACTGCATTCGTAAAGAACAGTTTTGCTGTTTCACAAACTTGTGAGGAACCAGAGAAGTCGCTCAGAATCACACCTGCACTTCAGTCAAAGACCTAAGATGAAAAATCAAAGGCCCAACAGCAATAGCAAACCTTGGCCATGCAGCAGCTCAGATACTACAGGTAGGTTTTAGCACAGGAATAAATTCAGCACAGGAAGGTTCAGATTTCACTTCTGGTTGTTTCCCATTTCTTTCACCTCTCTTTCTCAGCCCCCTGTAGCTTTCTCCCTCAGCAATCAGTCAACAGCTCTGACAGTGGAAAGACAGACCATCAGCTTCCAAATTCAAGAAACCTCAGCAGAGAATACCAGAGAAAAATCAATTCTCAACCTACATAGTTTCAATTTTACCCTAAAACCACCAGTCTGCAGTTGAAAGGAACCTAGTTAATTATAGAGATGACTGAAAAGAAGTTTCTTTGCCATTTCCAACTAATTTGAGTGTGTCTATGCTAACATTATAATGCTAATCAGCAGGTATCTTCCTGAAACAAATCTTTCAGTCTTCATTTGCTGTGCTTTGGTTCCTATCACAAAGCAGACTCAGGGCACAGAACTGAATTCTTTCTCATGAAACTAAACCAGAAGATGTGCTCCAAGTATTAAAGGACATTAAGTCTATGGGTCCATACCACATCCACAGTGAAACCCTCGAGCCACATACACTGTGGACAACTGTTCTTCAGCATCAGTTTGTCTGCAGACGCTCTCCTGCTCTGGTGCACCCCTTAGTGCAGGCATAGCTGTGAAGGCTAAGACAATATAATTTTTTTTTTATACATTTAAACACTAAATAATAAACAGGGCAAGACCCTCTTCCTGATGTAAATTTACATAGCAATTTTTATAAGCCAAAGTTCTGAGATTCTATTTAATTTGGGGTTTTCTTCTTTAAACAGCATTGTAACTGGTGTCCAACTAAGATAGTCTGCACAAACTTTAATTCCGTAAAGATGAAAAGACTGAAGTTTGTAAACATTATTTTTATATACATTATCTCATCTTCTAAAAAAAAAAAACACCTCAGGAACTTTCTGTTTCTCAAAGCTCAGGGATACACGAAAATAAAACACAGTACAGAAGTTGTGGAACTTAAAAAGTGGTTTATACAACTTATATCGTTGTTCCTCAGAGTTCAAAGAATTCCAGCAGGAGACACGGTGGAAATGAGTCTTGTTTGGTTCCAAGAGAACCTACAAAATCTATAATGTTGCAGTCGAAAATGGAAAAAATAAAATTTTAGTTTACAAATAAAAATACATAAAAGGTTAAGACGGTCTCCCTAGTGAAACACTGATCTTTCCAGTCCTAATTAGAAGATGGCGGAAATCTACGGTATACAAAAATTGTAGATAAAGGCAGGGGATTTTGAAGCCATTTTAATTCTATAATGGAATTAATTCACATCTACAAGATTTAAAAAAAAATTTTTATAAAAAGCAAATGTTGATATAAAATGTTTTCAATTTTTAAAAATAATATTTTAAAAATATTTTTAAAAATAATTTTTTAAAAAAATATTTTTTAAAATGGGGAAGGCTATTTTATTGTTTCTAATCATGTCTAACATCACTGTTGCTGACTATACCTGTTCTATTTTTCTTTTTCAGCTTTTTCTTTTTTTTTTTTTTATGTTTTCTAGACTTTCTTTTTTCTTCTGAAACTTTTTAATTCCCTTGTTCAATTGCATCCAGTATCAACAAAGGAGAAAAAGAGGTAGAACTAAAATACCAAAATTCCAAAAGATTAACATTTCTATTTTTAATGAAAAAGCAGAAAGTGTTGTTTCTAATCTAGTAAGAAGACTGTCTTTCATCACAAATGTTTTGAACAGGAAATGTGAACAAGATACACTGACAACATTTAATTTTGTCTTATCTAGCTTTAGTTAACATAATGCTTTACATATTAGAAGAAACAATTGTTTGTACAAGAATTATTAGTGTCAGTGCAATTGAACTAGTGCTAGCTATTTCAGGAATTAAAAAAGCAAAACAAAACAAAACAAAAGATTCCTGTTTATATAAGGTGTTTCTATGGACTTATTTACTAGTTAAATATTTCACAGGCCTAAAAAGCATACTACTAAATTAAGCTCTTGCCACTCTTTGATAACACATATCATTGAAGAAACATCTCAACCAAACTACGAAGAATTTGAAGAAAGCTATAGCAGGGCATTGACCTCTTACGAAAACGCAGAAGTAAAACATAAGGATTATGTTTACTCTGTACGAGTTTCCTGTCGACACTGTTTACTATTGAGCAATAAACACACTTGGATTGTAGAGATATATCTTTAGAAGAGGTATTAAGAATCAAACAGTTTCTGTAAATCTTCTGAGTGGTATTAACATTCAGATTTAAACAAGGTTCCACACATAACACGCATTTGATCATTTAACAGGTCCATGTCCAAAATATTTCTGGCTGCAGATGTATAGTTAGTATCTAATTCTTCCACTTAGCTTAGCCAAAATGCTGAGATTTAGTCCTATTTTAACTAAACATATCCTAAGTTATTTTTATGCGTGTCTCTTGGGTCTCATTTTCACTGAAGCCAATTTCTGCTGTGGTGATGGGCTGTAAATGTTTCTTTCGTCCATTTCCCCTTATTTATCCAGCTTCTTGGCATTATCTGATAAAAGTGCTGTGGACACCCTCACTCCCTCATGCAAAATATAAACAAATGGGACATCAAGAAAATGCACCATCACATCACTGTCCCAGCACTTCCATTACAATGGGTTGGAGTCCTGAGGGCGATTTACAGTACTAAGCTGGTGACATTGAGATAGTTAGGACTAGGTAACATTGCTTCCTCTGCACAAAGTAAACCCCCTCCAAAACCTCATCCATTAGCATCAGCATATGCACATCATTTACCAGAGCCTGGCTCAGGGAATGATGTAGGGAATATTTCTCCAGATTACTAATTCTAATTGTTTAGGGTCACTCTAAAACGTCTCATTTCTCTTGTGAAAAGGTAAACTTGGGAGAAAATGCATTTCAGACTGAAAGAAATGTTTCTTTAGATTCACAACTGACAAGTGGCATTTTTTCAATTTGAGGGCACTTCCTTACTTTTAGAATTTTTTTTTTTTTTATTAAATATAATTGAATCTGATCTTGGAACCCCATTTTAAAACAAAGCCTAAGCATTTCATGTAAAAAATTCTGAAGTGACAGCTTTCACTTCACTCATTTTTTCCAGGGTGGGAAAGTTTGGTCAAAATTGTTTGCAAAGTTTGACAAGGTTGACTGAAATCAGTTCCAGTTGAACTGAGTCTGATTTTTCAGCAAATAAACCAGACAAGTGACTATTTGTTTTGCCTATCTGTAAAAATAATACTGGCAATTTCAGAATAAAATTTTTGTCAATAGCTGATAAAGTATAACATGTGGAGACAGGATGAACACTGCCTTGCTTTGACAAGGGCCTTGGCCATATGGGAGTGCATGTGGACTGGTGCTAACGAGAGGTTTAAATGCTTATTAATCCCTCCATGGTGTTGTACTTGTCCTTGTCCCCTACAGTGTGTGCCACAGCCCGGGGTGCCTGTCAGCCCACCTCTACCCAACTCTGCACTGATTTACATCAGTAGGGTAGGGACTCTGGCTCCAGGTCCTCACTATCTGTCACGACTATCCGTTACAGAGCCCAGATAACGCAGAAGTGGACTCTTCAAACCAGTTACATATGTAAGAATAGTATTTAGCAAGAGTGTGCATACAGCCAACCTTCTCCCGCTCCTCAGAAAGTCAATGTTCAGAGCAAACCCCTCCTCTGACTTGTCAACGCATGCTGCCTCACTGCTTACTCTTCTGAGATTCCAGGCCTGACGGAAGGTGATGGGAATTGAACTTCGGCTCTCAAGAGCACCTGGCTTTGTTATCTCTAAGGGCCCAGGAAGATTTCGGGCACTATCACTCCGTGCCATGTTCCGACACTTGACTCACAAAGTGGCATGGGTGTTGGCTTACCTCCAGGCTGTAGATAGCAACTGTCAGCAGCGAGGTGAAAATGAATGGGAGTAGAACAGAAGCAGAGACCCTACTGCTTCTTTTAGGAAAACACTGCAGCTGAGGCTGCTGAGGAGTCCCCTCTCTTCTGACTCTCTCTGAACATCAAGATCTTCGCTACAGAGAGTCCAGGAGGTTGTGTTCTCTCATGCTTTTTTAGTTCATTATCTCTACCTGTCTTGGTGGCCACACACAAACACAAAAAATATTGGTCAATACCAAATAAAAACTGATGGATTTCATAACAAGACGCCAGGTGGACCCCAGAAACACAGCACAGGTTGGAGCTATGATACATGTTCCAAGTATTGGTGAAAGGAAGGAAGTTCCCCATTTTCCCCATGCAATTTGTCTCTTCTTCCAGAAGACAGGTATACTTATTACGTACAGATATATTCTGTGTTTACTGTCCAGAATAAAGAGACTGAAAGTCCATAACCCTAGACAACGTAACAAATCACAACTGACAATTTGATTTGTTTTGCATACGCTTGAGTCACAAGCTACAGCCTAATGATAACAGCATGACATCTCTCTGGAAACAGATACCAGACTACTAAACCGATCTTCTCCCCATTGTTGATACTTGCTTGTGTTACATGCATAAGACAGATGTAGGAATGCCCTAGGAGGGAGGGAGATACTGCTTTCAATGAGAAACTAGATAACAGTGAAGAAAGCAGCTGCTTTAGAGAAACCTCATTGCTTCTAAAGCATTCAGAACTGTAGAGGCATTTAGTGTTTGCTCTTTTATCAGTGCAGCTGCAAGTGATAATTCAACCTCCAAGTGGTCTTTGCTTTTGTTCCATTTGAATTGAAAAATGCCCTAACAAAAATCCTTGCTTTGTATTGGGATTATATGCTTGAAAAGAACTGAACAAATTGCATTTAGAATGATCAAAATGGATCATTTTCCCTACCGTGTTGCTAGAAGACAAAGGTTGCTATTTGAAAATCAAATTTTACTACTATCAATACTACTGCCTGATGTGACTGTAGTGATATAGCTTTATCTGTCAAATTCCAAGACAGATTTACCCAAAAGACAGTTATCTTTGTTACCCTCATCTCACAAACAGCAGTTGCCAGTCACACACTGACAACATTTCACTAGACATCCTAAGCATCTTTATCATCTCAATATCCCAAAATAGAATGCCTTCTCTATACTGATGTCTCCACAAGAAACTACTGCACCATGAACGTTACTTCTCTCATAGCCTCACTCCTTGTAATGTCCCAGTGCCCTACAGAGCAGCCAGTGAGGCAGTAATGAGCTCCATTTTGGAGACAGAGACTAAGGCCTGGTTTCTTGTACATGGAGGAATCTCATTCCCACTAAAAAAACAAAGCCTTTATCCTAGCTTGAATTCACCTTTTGTGAAAGTGGTACCACTGCATACATGGACAAGAGCTCTCCTGTTGAAGAAATCTACAGCACAACATGAGGTTGGTACTGTATCTTGTGATGTAGTGATCTGAACTCACTGCGCACCCCAACGAAACAGCACAGCTAGTGTTAGGGAGCTGTATTTAGACAGGCATTTGAGTCCATGGAGAAACTCAGCAGGCAAAATACACTGACAGACACGCCTACTGGATGCTCCCCATTTCCCAAACAACAATTTCCCCCAACAGAAATGCTGATTTAAACTGTTCATGCTAATGTGAGTGCAGGATAAGGTTATGTGATTCTTGGAGCCGCTACATCAGGTCATGAATGATGTAGTAATGAAGAGAAAATTCCTTGCTCATTGCACAGCAAATAAAGACAGGATTGTGAAACTGCTCGCTGCTGTGCTGAGCTCTGCCTCTGTGTATGCACAGTCAGATTTGCAGAAGAGCCCTGCACAGAGGATTAAGGAGACTTTTGAACATCATCTCACAGCCATTTCTCTAAAAACTACTGAGTGCTAAGCACTATGAAAATCTGATCATGAATGTAAGTTCTGATATTTATACCCCTGCTTCCAAACCCAGGCAGCTGACCTGTTCACAGAAACTGATGTCCCCTTAAATTCTGGTGTGCCATGCATCCGTGTCCAGGGTCAGAAACTACCAAACCCTCTCAGGAATTACCCTAGGGCATGATGAAATATCTTCCCCATAGGCTGGTAAATTTTAACTCTCATCTCTAAACAGAGATGAATCTAAAGAGGTTGCAAGATGACCTCACCATATCCTGAGGTTTTCCCTGCTGAGCTACTGTACTAAAGTCTCTCCTGCAGAAGAAACAGTGACCACAGTGGAACAAACAAGACTTTTTGAGCCCAGGTTTCAGGAGTACTGCATATCCACAGTTTCCACTGACTTTGCTTAGAACTAAAGGTGCTCAATGGCTCTAAAAATCATAATAAAGGATCACCTCCTATGTAGACTTAAGATTATTTAGATTCTGTAATTCCACATGTTACAATGTCAAGAGGGTTTTTTTCAGGACATCATTATCTCCAGTTTCCTAGCTTTCAATGCTTTTTCTGGAGATAATCCCCTTCAATGCAGGATTTTCTTGATACACATGCTGAACAAACTCTTGACTAGGTAGTTTTTATACATGGAATACAGATTGCTTTTTACATAAACTTTCAAGAAACTCCAAGTGTCTTTAGTTTCAGCTTGGTCTTTAGAGATGTGCAAAAGCTTTGGTGGAGGGAGCGTGTATTTTTGAAAGGGGAGTATTAAAAAGGATTGATTTTTTTTTTTTTTTTTT
>Ga0065711_1031746_pt1 | contig 28849 bp, 13 predicted proteins | sample Hoacrofraction12_FD_59098 | JGI IMG/M metagenome (GOLD analysis project Ga0065711, IMG submission 59098) | Hoatzin crop microbial communities from Cojedes, Venezuela - Epithelial fraction 12 v2 (version 2) | ecosystem: Host-associated > Birds > Digestive system > Esophagus > Crop | place... | reverse complement strand
TCCCCGCGGCTCTCGGGGCCGGGGGGCTCGGCGGGAAGCGCCGCGCCGGGGTGGCTCCAAGTGTCCCCCGGACTCGCTGGCCCCCGCGCCGGTCCGCTCCTGGCTTTGTCGGGCGGAGAAGCGTTCCTCGCTTTGCGGTTCTTGCACGGGGATCCGGCGTTTTTCACCCCTCTCCTTGCGGACTTTAGGGACTCTTGGATAAGGTAAGCAGGAATATTAATTTCTTTTTTTTTCTTTTTTTCCTTTTTGCCAGTCGATATCTTTGTACAAGTGGTAGTGGGGTGATGAATGGGGTGGAGGAGCTGGCGATTAAAGGTAGGGCAAAGTTGGGTGCTTGTTAGCCCTTAGGTCAGCGTAGGGGCAACGCTTGGAGAAGAGGTGTGCAGTTTTCAGTGAAAACGGCTCTGCGAACAAAAGATGAATCTGGAATGGGAAGTTAGAGGGTTATTTTTCTTGAAAACTTGCTGTCAGGATAACATTTGAATGTTCGAAAATTTTAAATTTCAGAAATCTGGGGTGTTATAAAAAGATATCAAAAGACAGTACAGAAGCTGCTTTGTGTAAACACCAGTTTGGGGGAACAACAAAAGCTCTGACTGAGTCTGTCTGGGGGAAGAAGGGATATGTAAGGTCATTCTGGGAAGTAGAGAGCAAAGTAGGAATTAAAGAGGATTTAAAAGCACAGCCTCATGTTGCTCTGTGTTCTTGCGGTGCCTGTACGCCTGTGTAACGGAAGGATGGAGATACCTTGTTACTTGATGAACAGTTTAATGGTTGAACACTGTAAACTTGTGGAACAGCACCTCTCTGAAACGGATCATCCCAACCTCTATCTCCAAGGTCAATCTGGTGTGCATGTGCCTGTGAAAGTTGCAGATTGTTTCCTTTGATATTGACAGATAAATGTCAGGTCTTCCTCCAGGCTACAACAAGGTCTAAATGCAAATATCGGACTTAATAATACTGTATTATGTTGCATTATAGGACTGCTGTTGGTAATTGAATGGAACTGGGAAGTGTAGGCAGATGAAATGCCTTGCTATTCCAGCAGCATTTAACCTTTCGCAAGCTTGGTAGGGCGCTCTGCTTCACAGAGGGGTTTTCTACTGCTTCACCGAGTTGTCAGAGTTCTGCACACGCAGATCTGAGTGCCACGCAGGGGCTTCTGCACACGCAGAATGCCACACAGGGATTTCTGCACACACAGAGCTGACTGTCACGCAAGGATTTCTGCACACGCAGAGCACCATGGAAGGATTTCTGCACACACAGAGCACCACGAAGGGATTTCTGCCTGAGATTAAGGCGGATTCCAGAAGGGACAGGCTGCTGCTGCTTGTAGCCATTGCTGCTGAAGTGGCTGAACAGAACAAGCAGGCAGATGAGGTCCCCACCCTGTATTTTTTAGCATTACGTAGTACTTCATACTCTTGTGGTTATGATGAGTTTTCTTTGGAACAGGGACCTAAGCCACAATTGTTTCTTTACATGGTTGTCCTGCACAAGCACTAATAGTTGTAGTAACAGTGAGCGTGAGGTAACTTTTGCTGGTGAGACAAAGCTGATGAAATGACACTGTTTCACATCATTACCACATTTTTTTTGCCCCTGCGTCATTTATTTTATGTTAAGGTGGGTTGTTTTTACTGATTATTTTATCGGGTAGAATACAAAGATAACCATCGGGCAGCAGCACAGAACTACTGAGGAGTGAAGCTGAAAGCAACCAAACTGAGGAGAAAGTAGTTTAGGTTGCCAAAGCTTTCATTAAATTTAGGTAGAATTAGGAAATATATATGTTTTATCATTCCCTCCCTCCGCCCCTTGCACTTATTACACAGCACTGGCACTGTTTGCAAACCTTCAGTAATAGTCTACCGATCAGCTGGGACAGCTCTTTTCATCCGTCGTTGATATGAATATTAATTTGCTTTGAAATGTTTTGATATAATTTTAAATAACTATACTTTTCAAAGTATGAAAATACCGGATACTTGCTTTCTAAAGCAGACATTACAGAAATAATTTTCGAAAAGTTAATTTTGAAGCATGCAGTGCGAACAGTGCATTAACTGAGAGAATAAAACCCCAACAAAACAACTCGAACACATTAATTATATGGTTGAACTTTCGACGTCCGGCTGTAAATGTACAGGGCCTGAATCTGCAAATCCCTGTTCACTTGGGTAGTCTTTGTTCATGCATATAGTCCTGATAACTGCAAAGGGACTATATCCATCACTACATGAGTAAGTCATTGATCTTGCTGAGATAAATCATTTTACCAGCATCAATCAGATGATAAACTTTGATTCTAAGACATTAATTTTGTGCTTTTAAATTTATATCTTATACCTGACTGTATTTTCGATGTAATATTTTGCCTTCATTTTTACTGGGCTGCTTTATTTTATAAATCATGTTTAAGAAATGGAACTTTGAAATGATATGTAGACTCTCTAGGAAGTAAAATGGCATTGCTATTTTTCAACAAAATGGTGTTCTAAACATACATACACATCAAGTGTGGTCCATAGCTGTTTTGGTCATCTGTTCTAATTCAAAAAAGTCTGCGTTCAATAGCAATCCTTCTTCAAGCACATATGTATACTTTTAAGGATGTGATCTTGTATAGTGTGCAGTTCCAAGACCTTTAATAACATCATTCAAAAGCTGAAGAAATCTCAATGCTGATGACTTGACCAAACAGCTGACTGCAGGACTAATGCAAACTCGGGGAGGAGTTTTGTCATAAAATGTGTATTCAGGGAAACCTCCTGTTTAAAGCACTGCTTTATAGGTCCAGCTTACACTGATCTACACACAAAGATGTGCAGGTGCAGACTTACAATTATTGATAATATCAACATACACACGACCTGTCAGACATCCTAAGCTTACATTGGATAGTGGATCACTTGGCTGTTTGCTGGGCTGTAGCCTTTGACAGTAGCTGGTACTCAGTAAAAACTCAAATGCTGTGGTTGCTCATTTCTAGGTGTGTTCTAGATCTATCAAATCATGACACTTTGTAATTCTGATATTATTTTGTGTGAGTTTATTCAATAATCCTTAGTATTTGTTTAAAAATGACAAGATGTTCAATCCAAGAAAAAAGAGCTCTTACAATCACATAAATTATGTCTCTAATAAATAGCAAACTGTTTTTTTTCCTTTGGATAAATGCACGTGGTTATAAACTGTTGTCTTATATAACATTGTAGAAAATGTAAATTTTGTGTCACTCTTCTCTGACTTTTAGATATCATAAAACACTAATGAAAGCAGGACTCTTCTTGGTTAGTTCCAAACCTGAATAAAAGGCTGGAGCTCCAATACGAATAGTTCTACATTTTAACAATTCTGAACCTGGCTTAGAAATTTCAAATGTAAGAGGTCAAATGAAACTTAGGTAGCCAATTCTGAATATTCTTCTCCAGATCGGCAAATATTATGGGATAATTAATGACATTAAATATTGCAGGAATGAATCACGGGCTCAAGGGGGAGTAATGAATCAAATGATATTCTAAACTTTTTTCTTCAGTTTTTCTAAGCAAAAGCAGGAAAATAATTGTTAATTATTCAGTGTAGCTTGGCCTGTTATGCTATGTATTTTTAAACCAAAATAAATAGTTTAGCAAGATTATTTGCAAATCTGTTTAATCCTGTTATATAGTTCAAGTTTGGGTTTTTTTTTTCACTTTTTTTTTCTGAAGCATAGGGAATAGCTGTCATCAAATCAAAAGTCTGGGAGCTTGTTTGCGTAAGATATTATACATATTTAATACAGCTCACTTTTCCTTACCTCTTGGTAGACAGAAAAGACAAAGATCATTCTTTTATATTATTAGAAGAACAGTAAATTGAAACTTGTTCTCTGTAGTAAAAAGATATTAAGCAGGCTGTGGGTTGAATGAGAGTTGTGGTTGACCAGCACCTTTGAAAACAGTGTGGTATCAAGTTCCCTCTAACAATCCCACTACCAAAGGTTACTAGTGCCCAGGGAATGTAGTCAAGAGAAATCAAACCCACAGGCTAACTCTCTTTTATGCTATTTCCTCAATTACTTTTTTAGATTTTGGGTTAACAGAGTAACCTCTAGTTATGAAGTCTTGTCTCCTAGTAGGTAGATTGTGTTCCTTTCCAGCACTTGCATTTATTAACAGATGCGTCTTGATTTGGATGGGCAGTGCAGATAAAGACATTTCTGCACAGTTAGTGTGGCAGAACTGTGAAAATAGTCCCCATTTGCCAGTATCTCCCATTTCGTCTTTGTCATTCATACCTCTGGTTGTACTGGCCAAGTATATCGGCCAAGATGTGTAATGAAGTAAGTTCAAATCAGCCAAAGTGTTGTGATCCAGCCAGGCATGATTCTTTACCAAATGGGCATGGGAATGACTTCAAAATACTTATTTATTATTTATTTTTAGCTTTATTTGATAGCAATGTGTATGCAGGCGTTTACCCTTACAACCATAGGAATTATAATAGTAAGTCTATTCTATTAATCACTCTTTTTACCATACGCTAACTGAAATTAGTGATGAATTATTTGGCTGCATTGCTGAGTTGTGCAAGTCTTGAGAAAACAGTAAGTTCTAAAGAGTTAAAGGAGGGGAGAGTTGGCAATGCTTGCACTGATTGCTTGAAGTAGGTTGAAGTTCACCGTTTATTTGCATTTGAATTAATTGAGATTGGTGCCCAGCAGTGCTTTTCAGAGCAGGCTTCAGAAAGTCTTTCTTGTATAATAAAGTACTTGAAAATGTTAGTTGGAAGATGAAGGATATTTAAAATAGTTCTTTCTTTTCCTGACAGAGCAAGCTTTTTTCTCATTTTCCTCTAAGAAAGGCTTATTGTAATTCTGAAATATTTTTACCACTGAATGGGCGTTCTAATGTTAAAAGCCACTATCATTTTTAAATCATCATGTTAAAAACTTTCTGAAATATTTTTAGTTTCTTGACAAAGTTCTCAATAGCTGCAAATATAAATAAATTAATCTTAAAACAGCTCATAACATTAAATTTTATTTAATGATTCCAGATTACTACTTTGTGTACTTTTTCTTCCATTAGGAAACATAATATTTTAGATGCTTTTTACATTGTATCTCTGAATCGTACATATTTTAACTAACAGAAATTTATCTTCCTAAATAATATGTTAATCATACTTTTAATCACATTCAAACAAAGCAGTGAGTGATGAAACAGAAACAGGCAGAAAATTTTCCTCCATGATGGGCAGTGGAAGCAAACTCCTTTTTAAAACAGCTTGCAGATTATGACAGGCTTCAAAGTTGGAACAGTTAATGTTATAGGTTTTTTCATATTTTCTTTCACAAAATTTCCACTATAAATGATAAAGTGTGTTACTTCAGGGTTTTGCTAAACTTTGTCAACAATAATTACTAGGAAAGAAAGAAAAAAGCACTTTCACATCATTGTGGCAAATCAATGGAAATCTTAATTCATATGCAAGAACAGTCAAAAAAATAAATGCAATTCTCATTTCTGTTAGAGGTTGAATATAGTACCACCAGTATTAGAGTTATATAAACAATCCTTTAGCATGTATTTTGTGTCAGTCTTGCCCTTCCAGTGATAAGAAACAGGAGCAACAAAAGTATTTGATGTGTGAAAATGTCATGATATCTAAGAAGATATTTTTAGGAAAAAAAGTAAATAAATTGTAGAAAAGAGGGCAAAATAGCTGCAAAAAAATTTACTCCTTATATCCAGTCTGAACCTCCCCATTTCAGTTTATGTCTTTTTGCTGAACTTGCTCCAGTTTATCCATAGTTTTCTTGCGATGGGGGGCCCAAAATAAGACACACTATTCTAGATGTAGTCGAACTCAAGATGTTGATGACTAGCATTCAAAAAAGTTGCAGTATGTATCTACATACAAAGACAAAAATATATATAAATAATTGTTGAAGAGAAGTAGAATAGGTTAGGAAGAAAATTCTATGAATTACATGTTCCATAATTTGCCACAAAAGGATTTCATTTTTTCCAGGAAAGCATAGCAATATGGCCTCTGCTCAAGACCAGCATCAAAATTCCTGTGTTAGCTATCATACCTAGCAAGTATTTATTTCCTGTATGAACTCTAGATGAGATTGCACCAAGTACAACTGTATATACTTTATAAGATTGTATTCTCTGCTTGGAAAAGTTACCAAGATCTAAGTTTTCTTTTAAGAAATTACCCGTGGAACCGTCAGATTTATTTTTTTATGCAGTGTTCAAACATGTATAGTATATAAATAGAAAAGACTAGCATCTGCTTTCTGAGAACAAACTCTGCTTTAGGGTAATGGAAAACTAAATGAACATGAACAAATGACCAACTCACAAGTAACTATTTTTAGACTTGCAGCAGTCCAACCTATTGTACACAAGTAAAAGAAGAGATGCACCATCTTCATTTTGAAATGCTTTTTGTATTTGTATTTTTCTTTCAGGAGAAGCAGAATTATTTTGGTGCATTTTAGAGTGTTTTTTGTCACTTATGTATCACCGTTTCTAGCAGTGTCTAATTTTTCCCTTCTAAGGATCTGGCTTCAGTCTTAAGTCAAGATAAAGCCTTCATAAGACATGAAGTTTGTACAACATCTTAGTGACTATTCAGTTTTTATGAAAGATATGAGATTGTTTAACCTGTAGAATGAAATATGAGACAAAGTACCTTTGATAAAGACAGATTTTCTCAGTGTTGTTCAGGTATTCCTCAGGCCTGAGAGGTGAATGCTCAGAAAATGGTCAGAAAGGCAGTATCATTTCCAAACATTTGCTCAGTTAGCCCTACAGTATTCATAGGGGTGCAAAACCTGTTATTAATATGAAACATCTCATATTAACAGTGAGTCCTTTTCTTCTTCATTCTATTTGAAGATGGAAACATGAGTTCAGCTCATAATCTGTTTTAGCAGCAGAAAGGCCACAGAGAAGGATGAGAGGCTCTTCCTGACAGTATTTTTAACTTGTCCTTGTAAAATGGAATTAAGTCACATGGGTCTTCCCTCTCCTTGTGCAGCCAAGGTTAGCACTAACCTCACCTTCAGTGAGAAATCGTTGTTTTTAGTCTTGAATTCTGATTCTCAAATTGAAGTACAGTTCATCACATTGCTGTTCTTCCATATTATCAAGTCCTTTGACAGAGGTAATTCTTATTTAAAATAAACCTCAAGACACACAGCACCAGGTTATGATAGCTTGAAGACTGATTATATTTTGTATTTATTTCCTATTCCTTTTAAGGTGAATGAACCTCAGCTAGTATAGTAAGAGTTAAAATATCTGTTTTTAATTTTTTGGCCCTCAGATATCCTTGTTATGTTTCTGTCTTCCATTTATAGTACCTTTATATTCTTACATAATTCAGAAACCCAGGAATAATTAGTGCTAAGGTAATATTTTAACATGAAAATTATGTTTCTATTTTAGATTTTATGATAGCTGCTCCAGGCTGTTTCTGATAAACAGTGATATTTTGTAAAAAAATGTTCCACACATTGACACATGAGCTTATTTAGTTCTTTCCTTGGGACACTAAAAAAACTCCCATAATTAACATCGTTCCTGAGATTTAACTTTTGTATTACGCTAATTATTCTTTGAACTGGAAGCAGTTTTTCAAGTGCATTTAAACTGTTTTGCTTAGCTATAATTACATTTTAGTCTACTGTCTAATAATAGGTTGATTCTCTTCTTTTATGCTTAGAGATTTATTTTCACAAAAATATTTTAACAGTCTACATTTGTATGTTCTTGTTGCACTCAGCCGGGTGGAGGGAGGTTAGCTACACCTTGGGGGTTTCATTCAAAGCATTAGAAGAGTGCTTCAGGCATTGGATCTTAAAATCGGTGTCCCCTGTAGACCAAAAATCTACTATATTAATAGATTTGTGTACTTTATACAGGGTGGTAGTTGCAGTGATCTACTGCTCTAAGCTCTTGGTAATTTCTTGTGTTGTCTTTGTAAAAATATATGCGGTATATACATAAAAAGTTAATAAAGCTATACTGGAAATTTGATTTATATTTCCAAAGCCTCAGAAATCAATATAAAAAACAACACCCCCACACCCCCCATGGTATCGTAATTTCTGAGATACAACAACTCTCATTTTAATAAAGAGTTATAGATGAAAGTTTGTGATACAATTTGCTCAATGTAATAAGTTAGAGTGTTTTTATTAATTTACATGTTACTTCTGACTCCTGCATGAACTGTGTGAACTAATATGGCTAATAATTTTGATTTTATCATTCTCTGCTTACCTTGTAAGAACCAAGAGGTCCAAATTCAGTGTGTTAGTCTTGTATTTTTGATAAACTGGGTATTTGTTCCTGGAGTTATCAAGTGTGTAAATGCTGAAAGAAAGCTTAAAGATCTGATCATGAAGCACTTAATGGTTAAAACAGGTAGAAAGTCTGGTGTGTTTTTTCTTTTTTCTAGTAAAGACAGTGAACAGTGGATTGTATGCATGCAAATAAATTCTGAGTTCTAAAAATCTATGTTATTTAAGTATTAAACTGGGGTTCTTCCAGGAAGAGTTATAATGTTTATATATAAAGTATTGCAAAAGTCATTGATAGACTTGTTTGTTGTTTTTTTTTAATAAGATTCGAAGTAAAGACTCTTTTCAAACTTCCCACATATCTGAGGTTCTTAGGGCCTCAGATTATCATTTTGATTTTCATCGTCAATTTTCTTATCCTAGCATGCAGCAGAAGGTTGTTGTGGCACATTGATTTGTATCCATTAACATCCCTCTAATACTCAGTTTGATTTTAGGAATGGAGAATATTGGTTATTTTGGGGGTTCTTTAGCATTGGTTAGTCATTTCTCGCTGGAACTGAATTTTTGAGGTGACGTTTGGTAAGGTCCACTGATCTACAAGCCATGGCTGATTACGGAGGGCAAGAAGGATTACCATTTGCTGAAAAGAGTTATTGCTGTAACTTTTGTCAGTGAATAGACAAGTAGCTTCTCAGCCTACTGTTTGTTCTGTGTATAGACAAGGTTTGTAAGCCAATAATCATTATAAAGATTTCATTGGTTTTGACTAGTCTCTGAGGGATCATTACTATCACAATCCTCTAATAATTGCATCAGAATTATTTGTGTGGGATAGATGTAACGTATAACTTTCTTCTATTTCTGGTATTTATGTCCAGCACTTCAGTTTTCCTGTGTTATCTTTTACATTATTTTTTTCTCCCTTCTTTTGATAGTCATTTATTTCGCAAATGGCCTCTTTCTGAATAAAACAAATCACCTGCTAAGAGTAAAAACTGATGAAATAATTCTAAACCAGAAGAACATAACTCATGACCCACTGAAAGAGAGTGAAATAGTGATGTAGTTATTTCTTTTAAAGACACAAAGGAGGGAAGTTCACAATAGCTAAACTTGTGACATTGTGGCTACTTTTCTTTCACCTGCTCTCTAGTGTGAAAAAATAATGGAATTACTTATGGAAAAAAAGAAAAAAAAAGAGTTTTCTGTGCTCCCAGGCTAACTGAGAACGGGTATCATTACATTTACATTAATATTATCATAGCAGATTTGCATGAGTGAAAATATGAGGATAAATCAGACACCATATGTGCAGCTCCACACTTAATTACTAAAAGAACACTTCTGTAATGAAAATTATGGCATTGTTTTGAAATTTGCTTCTTCATCTTTATCCTTGCATGCATTCTATTTCTGGCCATCTGCAGGAAATATTATGAAATCAGAGTCGGTGCACAACTCTAACCACAGAAGAATATTAATGCTAAAAATCTGTATTACTAAAGAAGGCTCTTAAATTACTGGATACTCACCAAGGGCTGTTATGAATCACAATGTCAATCTAACTTTTTTTTTCTGTTATGTAATGAAATTGAACAACAAAAACTCAAAACCTAGAATGCTGCGTTAGAATGGATGTTTACATAGTCAAGCTAAGTTAATGTCACATAGTGAAAACAAAACTTTTCAGATGTTGTCTGCAGGATGAAAATCTGTTACTTCTGTCTGGATAATTCATAGTGTCCCAACAGCAGAAAAGTCTTTCACATCGCTGTGGGATTCAAAGTCGAGCTTATAGGCACAACAATATATGACAGATACCCATGTACAAAGCTTGCTTAAAGAGCATTTCAATTATATTTTAGGTATAGTGATTTAAAGTTTATTGTGCTCACTTTGACATAATAGGGCAAGTAAAGACATGAATTGGAGAATAAGCTATGTATTTTCATGCTGTAGCTAAATAGATAAGTCCTTACTGGACTCTGTTATCTATCAGGAAAATGAAACGTAGAAGTATTAAACTATATTAATCCATCATTTTTCTGACAGTCACTAAATGGAATTGGTGGAATAATTTTAAAACATTCTTTGTCTAGCTGAAGATGCTTTTCCTGTTGTGTGAAGATATTGAGAAAGTAGGCGTCATGCACAAAACCATGCAAATACTGTGATTACTTAAGTGTTTTACTTAAAGACCAGTTGAGACATCTTTAGTTTGTCCATACCTAAAACTGATAATAAAGCTTCATTAAAATACTAAGAAATGTCAAGCAATGTGTACTAGAATTAAGATTAGAAAATATTTGCAAAGCTTTCACAAAAAAAGAAAAATTTATGTGATTATTAGACTTTTAAAGAGAAAGTATTATACTATAAAGCAAAGTTTGAAGTTCTAGAGGAGTATTGGTTAATCCATGTAGGGGCCACTGCTATCCTTTCTGTCCTGTTACAGCTGTTGATCAGTCTTTCCTTTCCTTCTGTTGACCGATGGTATTAATATGAGCGGGTGGTGACATGGACTAGGGAGCTGATCTGGCCAGAAATTAACCTTTTGCTCCAGTGCCCTCCACCTCAATTGGGTATCAGTTGGAATATCATGGCCTAAGATTTGCTTAAACTCTTATGGAACAAACCAGCTTTCTTCAAAATCATGTAGAATTGATTTGAGCTAGTGTGTTGCTGCAGACATATAATAGGCTGTAAAAATAACTGTCCAAGATAAAAGCTGAACAGAACAGCTCAATCCTATGACTTGTCACTGAGCTGCAGGTAACTGCTCCACCCCCCCCCGAGACATAGTTTTAGGCTTTTTTGTCAGGGCTTCTGGTGGGATACTTTGTCCGTATGGTATAAATTCAAGTGAGTGATGGTAGCCTTATGAGAATGTTATTCTAGAAAGAGATTGCTGGAAAGCAAACTGTATTTATAGCTACATTTATAGTTCCAAGTATGTTTCTGTTATCCCATTATGGCTAAAAAGATAAAATAAAAAAGCTGTGAAGGGATGGCTTGCCTAGCTTTCTACAAAATGGTTCTTCAGCTTTTAAATGTCCCTTTTCTAGATTTGCATCTCCCTTGGTCTTCTAGAGTAGCCAAAACTGGGGTAAAAAGTAGACCTGAATCCAAGCTATTTTTCACTACTGATGTTCAAAGAAGTCGAGTAACTTTGGAAATAAGGGATAATTTTGGATTCTTTTAATAGCACTACTCTCTTTTTTCCAACGTATATTGTGTAGTATCATAATGTGCCCTCAGAACTGAGCACCTCTCGAATTGGAGCTTTGGTTGTCAGTCGGGGCTGGCTTTAAGCATAGGAGGCTGCCTAAAGCAGCCAGCTACTGGCAGAGAGCAGCAATGGCTCTGCTCTTGTTTTGTTTCCAAGCGTTCAACCTGGAACTGCAATGCCAGCACTAAGTGTTGGTAAGGTAATCCTTAATTAAGTGAGAATTAGGGAATATGAGCAGTATGCACCACTACAAGGGATATCCCATCTCATTCCTTAGCACCATCCCATTTCAGCCTCATCTCCCGCCCCATGACAACAAGAGGAACAGCGAACCTGATGCTTCAGTACCGTCCCCTGCACTCCCTGCCTTTATCCTTCTTCAGCACTCTCCTTCTTCCCTCTGGAAGTTTCTGTTGCTACAGGAATAACTCAGTCCCAGGCCTTGTTTTTGGAGGAAGCAGAGAGAAGTCTTGACCTCAGTTTGCCATCAGCTGTTATTCAAGGTGATCTGTGTGCTGCCTTGCTTTGGAGGACAGAAATTGTTATCCCCTCTCTTCATTGAACATACAGATTGTCTCATTTATGAAATTGTGTGCTTAAGATGTTGAAGAAGAGAAAGAAAGGTGGATTTTTCCCTCCATCTGTAGGTAGGGTAATCCTGTTTTTCCATCATGGACCAAAATGAGAGATTTTGAGAATATGAGAACGATTATATGAAACTTACTAATATTAAAGGGGTTAATTAAAGACAAAAAAGAGGCTTTCTTTCATCTGAATAGCCTTCACTGAGGCTCTATTCTCTGCATAGTAGTCACATAAGAGCTGCAAGATTATAAATGTAATAGTTCTCAGATTGCATCAAATGTTGCTGAAAAAGATGAAAACCTTTTTTTCTGCATTACAGTCTCCTGCAAAATAAATTAAAAAACATTCTTGTTCTGCTTTCATTAATCAGTGATGGTTTGCAGAAAATCTCATATAGAAAATATGAAAAATTTGGAATTGCTGAAAGGTAGACATTCCCAGACCTGGAAAATACAGACAGAGGCAAGAAGAATTTTGAATTCTCATTGTGTAGGGATGCTTACCGGAGTCAGCACTGGGGGTACATTCACTCCGACAGTAACCTATTTATCAATAAAAGGCCTGTGTATAGCTGCAGTACTTGGTCATTTGCCACCAATTATCTGATCAGCGTTTTTGGCTGAGCAGTAGAAACAGGATGCGATGTTCAGTAACATGTCCTGGCTTCTTTTCATAGAGTGTTGCTCCTCACAAAGGTGTCTTAGACAATCTCAGAGTCTATGTGGTTGACTCAGAAATTGGGAACTGTGTCAGGGTGGGATGAAACAGGGAGCACAAACTTACATCCCAGGGAGGTGGCACAATTACTCTTGAGGTTATAGCTTCAGAATGATAACTTTATGTGAGAAAAGAGATGAGATGCTCTTGCCTATACACACAGTTCATATTAGATATAATAAGGAGTGCCTGGTGATGGTTGTACCTAAGCCATATGAGCTTTAATTTTGTGTTGAAATATGGTTTTGGTTTTGATTTTTTGGCTTATTTTTTTCTGTCAAGAGGCTGCTCATAGTGGTTTTTGGCATCATGTATGTTCAAAACTTAGTTACAGTAAATTTATGTTAACTTTTCCCTGTATTTCTATTGTATAAATAAAACTGAAGAAGTTTACCTTGCTTTTTGCTTTTCCAAAATATGTATATATATAAAACATTTAAAACTTTTTTGTTGTTGTTCAACAAATGAACACAACAATTTATTGTTACTATATTATACAGTGGTGGTGGGGGAGAGATGAAATTCATTCCTTTCACACACCAAACATTTCACAAACACATATGGGCTGCTCCTTACTTTGTTATGTATTATTCCCATTCCACTCTTCTTAGATTTTTTTTTTTTTTTAGCTAATGAATTATTGAAAAATCTTATTTTACAATCCATTTTACCTATAAGTTCATCAGGACATTGTCGGTTTTCTGATTTACTGTCAGCTTTCCACCATCCATTTGGAAGCTTTTGTCTAGTAGATATATTAGAGCAGTATAAAACCACACACAGTACAACTCTGTAAAATAGTATAAGGCAGTTAAAACATAGCAGCAAATGAAAGTTCTGATCCTAATGAATGGGATTGTGAGCATACAAGAAAAGAAATGCATTATTTCATTAGATGTATCTATGCAAAATTTAAAGACTACAGTTGTTCAGTGAAAAATTAAGATGATCTATGATGCACTAAATTTACTATAAATAATAGAAGTAAAAGACCAAGTCCGCTATCACAGTTAAAAAACCTTTTTTATTTCATCAGGCATGACAGTGCAGGGTGGAGGGGGGTTTGTTCTATAAAATCTTAGAACTGTATTTGTTTGCTTCATATTCTGCTCAGTCTATTGATTTCATTTTACACAAGGAGAGAAGACCCTTCTTTTATTTGCTTGGAATTTAATGTTCTAGTGAAGCAGCAAGTCTAGCAGACTTCAGAGTTTTGATTCAAATTGGGGTCAAAGACATATCTTCAGACTTGGACCCATAGTATTCCCAAAGAATGCAACTAAGCTGACAGGTTCTGGACACTTCCCTGACTGATAGATCTAAGCAAGCTCTTGAATACAACACATTGCGCCAGCAACCCAAGCCGGCTTTATGACTGACAGAACAAGTGCAATTTTCTGTATTTCCTCTGACTATGCTGAATTCAGGCTCATGAAGAAAGCTGACCTTTGTGGCAGTAAAGTAGAAAGAGAGACAAGTCACTGCAAAGCAGAAAAGAAGAAAGGTGAAAAAACTCCACAGCAGTAAAATTAAAAAAGAGAAGATTCCTAGAACTATTATAGCTGTTCAAGTACAGAACTCTTTCATCTATTTGTACATTTCTGTGGATCTGTATAATTAGGCACAGACTTTATTTGAAGACAATCACAAACAACTTCGGATTTCATTCTTGTTACTTAATGGAGTTGAGTTTTATTTCCATGCTTGTGAATGTTCATTGTCACTAAGTCCTATAAGTAGGGTAAAATTCTGGACCAAACACACTCCATGTGAATTTTAAAGTTGTTTTCATGTTTTCAATTAGGTCAGGATTTCATCTGTAGTTGACTTCATTATATTAATGTGAGCACTGGGGGAGAGCACTGGAGGGCAAACGTATTTTTTGTTCAATCCTGGTAAGGACAGACTGCCCTCAGCTACAAAATGGCCTTGTTTATTTAAATAGCTGCAACATTCATCAGTCCTACTGGTTACTGATTGAACTGTGGTTTGATCCAGTGATACCAAAATCCACATGCATATTTATTGTCTGCAGTTTGATGATTTGGTATTTCCTATCAGTGTTTGTACTGTTGTTTATACTCTCCATCACACAAAGGTGCATCCATCTCCTGCTAATTGTTCATCCGTGTTTAAGGAGGAACTCATGGTTCCTTGCATGTCATAAACTTTCCCATATCACATTTCTCTCTGATATGTCCTCTAGCTATCTTCCCATGCTACAAAGTCTGCTGAAACACTACTTCTCTGGCCCAAACTACCTACCTTCTCTCTTTACATCTTTGTTTTTTAGCACCTGGTTTCCTTCTTTATGGTAATTTGTATTTTTTTTATTAATTCAAATTACATTAGAGTTAAAAAACTCAAACCTGTCTGTTCCAGTCTTTGACACTTTCATGGTGGTCTTGAGCCACAATCTCCAGAAGAGCTGACTTTAAATCGTCTGAGTTATTGAAAAATCCCTTTCACTGGGTAACAAAGATGGGACCCATCGCTGTTGACCAGAGCACTTCAATACAGCAAGTTTCACAAAAGTAATGGGACAAAATCATAATATTAACCAGAATACTTACTTAATAGAAAGACATTCTCTAAATTATCAAGGTGGTTTGAATTAATGTTAGGCGTATCCTGCTTTAGCATTCATTCAAGGAGTTCAATAACACCAAGGCTTCAGTGTTTCTGTTGGTAAAAGATGCTTTACCAAAACCCAAAATTTCCTTGAATAACAAAAGGGAGAAGTAGGGGTGGTAGATTAGCATATCATAGCAAATATAGAGGAATTTAGTCTTTAATTTAGTCTTTAATTTAGCAATTCACCTGTTTAAAAAAAAAAGGTATGTCTTGAGTGGCCATTGTGGCTTTTCTAGGATGACATATTTGCACAAAAATAAGCTTAGTAATTGACTATGGAAGTGTCAACAGCTGTTGTTTCTTCTTACATTTAATGAATGTTTGCAGTATTTTATTTAACAAGACTAAGTAAAAACTTGAAAAACAAAGTCTTTATTTTTGCTGGCATGCACAAAACACATGGTTACACAATAGTATGTTAGGGGTTAATTTACAAATTTTGTAAAATGTTAACTGTATCACAATATTTCCCTGAGTTCTAAGCTGTCTGATTTTATATCTCTGATTTCACAGTGTAAAGCAGTTGAATTCCTATCGGTTCAAATACTGCTATGATGATAAACGTTAATCCTCTAGGATATTGAAGAACCAGCTGTAACAAGCTTTGTTAATGAGGGAAGAAAGAGAGTGCCTTGCTGACAGTATAACTCCCATAAACTAGCAGTTGTGTATATCAGTGATGGTAAATACACCAGTTTTCTGAGGTTGATACTGAAGTCTTAGGAAAAAAATTAGATCAACACTCACAACTCAGTTCTATTAAAAAAAGCTCCTCTGAGATACATGAAATACAGTACCCTCATTTCATTCTGCTTTCTGTAAAGAACTTGTGAAGTTGCAGTTGCGAGATCACATGAAGAACACAATAAGAAAGATTTAAAATTGCCAGTTCTCATTTCATTATAATTAATTGAAACCTGGGTCACTGACGCTAAGACCTCTGGTGTCATCCTTTGCACAAATAAATATACTTGAAATGGTAAGATTACATCAGAGTGTGAAGGTAGTAGCAAAGATTTCACCTAATAAGTGTCCCTGCTCCACCCAGTTTCCAGGTGTTTTTGCCTTTCAGAAATGCCCCCGCCACACTCATGAGAGACACCTGTAAGCTTTTAGGCCCAATTCCGAGGAAGCTCATGTAGAAAAGCCCTTGGCAGACATGTCAGCAGATGCTTGCTGCTTGGGTTTGTGTTGTTACCCGCTGACACCTGACAGTGTAAGCAACATGAAGGCAGAGAGAACACAACGGGAAAAGGCAAGGAGAACCTTCCCCTTGTGCTGGTGGGTCCCCACAGAGGTGTCTTGGGGGTTGCCTCTCAGAGCCACTCCACAAGACACCTTTGTGATGTCTGCACGAAGACTCAGTGTGGTGGTACAGGACCAGCAGCACAAGGGTCTGCACTCCACCTTGCTCTTGTGCAGTACAGTAGTTTTGCAGTTTAAATCAGGAAAGGAGTGAGGGAGAAATGAACAGGAGTTTGCAGAAGACAGGATCCGTCTGGCATGGTAAGTGCTTTTCAAGACATATTAAAAAAAAAAAAAGTATTTCTCTGCTTGTGTGTTCCAGCACATGAGCTGGCAGCAGCATTGCTGGCTGTTCCAAAATGACTGTGCCATCCTCTTTCAGCGGGTGAAGGATGCGGAGCACGTGCCTGCGTAGTCAGGGGCTGTAGCCACTTAAAGTAGCTGCTGAGAGACAGAACAGATTGGTACGCAGATGCACGAGCTGCTGGCTGCTGTCACAGTCCCACATTTCCCTGTTGCCAGCCCCAAGCCTTCTGTACGTAGTTAAGGTGACCTGACCACTCCGGTTCAGAGTGTGGCTGTCGCTTCTGGAGGAGAACTGGAGGGTGACAGCATGACGTGTGCTCTGCATGAAGGTTGGCAGCAAGTGCTGGAGCTGAGAGCTGCCGTCACGACGCTGTGATCTGCTTTCCACGTAGCATTTTAACGAGGACAAACTTTGCTTGATACGGATTATAGCTGCAGTCATAGAGAGACTCTGATACTGTGATTACTTTGCAAGAACCCCATTTTTGGTGTGACAGTAGAGCCAGGTTGTGCTGCAGTAGAGGCAGGCGAGTGGGAGAAGACATATTTTTGGCTAAAGCTTCTGCTACCTGTTCAAAGATCCTGTGATATAATAATCTCTATTTATACAAAAAATACCTTGTCTGCAGATGCCTTTCTGCCATGAAACCATAATGGTAGATCAAAGCTCTAAAAGAAAGGGTAGTAGTGTTTTCTATCCTGGCAGGTATTTACGTCCATCAGTATGTACAATGAAGTCCTCAAAGTCACAGGCAATGAAGCATGGTTTATATTCATTACTGTAGCTGTATTATAAACCTATTAATAACATGAATGTGGTGACAGAACTTATGCGCTTTTTCTGATCCACACAAAATAGACAATTAATTTTATTCTTATTTTTTTCATAAAAATAGACTGACATCTTCTGAGGGTGTACAGTACTACTCCTTGCTATGTTGAAAATGACCTTTTAAATACTGTCAGGTTCGTATTTGATGTGTCCTTTCTCTTAAAGGTAGGAGGAACACAATGATCTAGCCAGCATTTAAGATTTCATTTATTATACTTTTAAAGTTGATTAAATCAGTATATTGGGGCGGAATGGTTGTATTTTCAAATGAATTATGTCTCTGTTCTTGAAGGCAAATATCTTGGTTAGTCACCATCTAATAACGTAGAACAATAGTGTAAATAGATGACAAATTTTGGAAATAATTTCACTGAAAGTGAAAAATTTCTTAATTTTATATATATATATATATACACATTTTAAAATAGGGCATTCTCATATTTAGGTATAAATTTTGACTTTTTGTATAAACTCTGGCTAAGCCAGATTTCATTAATCATATATAATTTTAATACACTTTATGCATACATACATTATCCCATTTGGAACTGGTTGTGTATAATATGATATTTTTTCAGTCTTTTCCATTTGTGAAGATTATAGCAAGGGGAAAGTTAAGATAGTGCTTAGTATCTATTTGCTAATCTCGCATAATAGCAACATCTCTCCTAGTCCAACAATTCCAAAGGAAGACTCAGGCAGAGAACAAAATTTACTTTACCAATGAATTGCTGAGAAGGTTTAGAAAGCATAACAAACTTTGTGAGGAAGCACTCACCATGGTATTCTAGAATATATTAATCATGGTTAGATATTCACAAGGAAGGAGTCAGAACTGAGATTTAGGTTTTTTCCACAAAATATTGAATTTGCAAGGGTGAAAAGCATTAGAGGAGAGAAAAGGGGGATAGAGATTCTGATTGCATTTTCCCAAGAATTGAAAGGAATTGTCTCCAACTCAGGCGTGACTATCTCATCAACAGGAATAACTGCAGCAATTCTACAAACTTTTTGTGTAGTTTCCTTTGCTTTAAAAGAAATAATCACTGAAAAGTATTTGAATTAATTGGTATACTACATTTACATAGCCTTTTATGGAAATAGAAATAGACAAGCAATGTTTTGTCCCAAAATTTGTTGTTGCTGCTGGCTTTGGAGCTGAATAAATGAACCAATGATTTTCAAAGCAGTTATCCATTTCTCACTGAGTGTAATATTGTCATTCATTTTAAGATAAAGCAGGCAAAGTGCATCACACACAGATTCCATAAATATCTGTAACTTGTGCAGATACATATTGAAGTATGATGTCCAAATCCTGATATGAATCAGTCTAACGTATCTTTGCTTACAGAAGAATGTATATTGAATTTACTATTGATAGCTAAATTTCAAAGAGGTTGGGTGTTCAATTTTTGTAAGACTCTCTGTCTCAGACTTTGGATGTGCATTTGATTCCTGTCCTCACTATTAATACTATTTGAGGGTCTGAGTGCAATAGAAATGTTGAAGATTATTCAGCATCAACTGCCAGATTTGGAAACACAAAGAGTTTAATGCTGTAAAATCAATAGCCTTAGCTAAGTAAAGAGGTAATATATAATTTTACAGTATTTTGCCCTTTAATAAGTAAAATAGTGATATAACTATAACTGAGCATCTTGCAGCATAAACCACTTCTGAGACAGTCTGAAAGTTTCAAGGCTAGTCGATTAGCCCCAGTTGCTCTGCTGAGCAGCCTAAATTGTGTTTGATTGCATTGTATCAAATGTATTCATTGACTGCATTTTTAATCAAGACTGTATACCAAGTGGAATTTTATCAAGCAGAATTTTCTTTAATGAAATGAAATATTTCCTACTTGTACTTCAGAAGTTTCAGTAGAAAACTGTGATTAAATCCTGCTTCTTTGCAATTCTGCTTTGAACGGAGTATTTTTCCCCCATCTCAGTGATGAGGGTCAGCTTCAAGAATATATATACCCTCACAAGACAATAAATCATAACCATGTGTTTCTCTATGAATGGCTGCAAACTGAATACGTGAGTTATTATTGTTATAAAGAGGTTTTGAATATAACAATGATTTTGGAAACTTTATGAAAATAAGTTTATAGAACAGTAACACAAGCTACATATTATCTGGGACAGAACAGGTTGCTTGCCCAAGGAATGACCTTCTGGTCTCAATTCCCTTACCTAAATGAGACAAGTGAAGTACCCTAAAGTATTCCATCTGCCAGTTTAGAAGGTACAGCTCTCCCAGCAGTGTTCCTCACCCGAGGGTTTTAAGGAACAAAATTGTCATAGAGTAAAAAAATCTTCTTATGGATAATAATTTATCAAAAATTTCAGAGTTAACTGAAATGGAGAGAAGTCAACAGTGAGAAAACTGCAGTGTGCATCAGGTTCATGAATGCTCTGGAACTGGGCTAAAATATAAGATGACAGAGCTTTCTGAGAATCAGAAAGGAAAATCTAAATTTGATGCTGAAGAACCTACTGTACAGTGAGAAATAAGGAATAACCATTGTTTCTTCCACATTCTTCACTTTATCCCTCCTCAGCTTTTAAGGCAGACAGAGAACAATGCAGAAAAATCCCACAGTATAGATCAGTTTAATAACAGCAGATGAAACTCATTGTTAGTAAGAGAATTATTTATATGCAATGAGTAGCTGTAAATTAGCTGTTTGCATTCATAGGATGTAAGATATGGGAGTTATTGTTAACAGTTATCTAAGAATTTCAGATCAGTGTTTAGTGGCAGACAAATCATTTATATACTAAAAGATGTGCTGGAGTATTTTTTATTTCAATCTATATATTAACTTATAAGTTATAATATAAATTATTTAATTTAGTTATTTAATTATTTAATGTGTAGTTTATACATTTATATTTATGTAATATATCATTATAAAATATAGACTGTTATAATTTTTTTTATAAATCATATGCATATTAAAATATTTTAGAGTATGAGAATTATTGGGAATGTCGAATGACGAGGAAAATCTGCTGCTAAGTGCTTGGTGCATCCCTATCTTGAATACTGTGTTAGTCTCTGGTTAAATTCATAAGAAAAAAAACCCCAAACTTAATACAATAAGGAAGGTACAGAGCAAGAAACAGGAAAACCCAGAGGTACAGATTGGCTTCTGTTTGAAGAAAGAGTAAACAAAATAAATTAAATAAACTCATCAGATTTCCAAACATGGTTATATGAATATAAAGAAGCAACATTTTTCACATTCCATAACATTCTGTTAACTCTTAACGCCCTTCACTTTCTTCACTCTTAACACTCTATAATGTAATGTTATGGAAATAAAGTATACAAATTAAAAAAGGAAGCAGACAAACTTAATGAGCTCAAGCCCATCAGTGGTTATTACACAAAATGGCTGGTAGTTATTTAACAGCATTTGCCTCTATTTATGGTATCACAACAGTGCTTAGTGCAAATAAAGAAATGGAGAAAGGTTTTTGGAAAAATAAGGTACAGTTTGGTTAGTATCTGCTTAGTGACACCCCCTGGTGAATTAGGTGAAAAGTAAGATAAACATACAGGACAAAAAACTTTTAAACATTTGAGTGGTGAAAAATGTGGGGTGGAACTAGTTCTTATTTCTTCAAGGCCTTAGAATTTACTGAATACTTAAGTAATTTCAGAAGATCAAAATATGTCAAATGATACTCAGTTGAGATCTCTAGAAAACAGCAGACTATTCATAATGATGCTAATCAACATGTAAGTTACTCTCTTGTCTGGAGATCCTTACAGGTATGTGTGAACTGTATTGTAAGATATGAAATGTGTATTTACTTAGGTGCATTGCATGACCAAACACATCCCTGGAAAAAAAATCTAAAGGTCAGAGATGTATCTGCCTGAGAACCTGATTGCACGACTTTCACAGCGGAAGCAAATTCACTGCACTGCTTTGAGTGATGCCTCAGTGACTTGACAAACCCGAGAAGCATAGAATTTCACTGAAACTGTAAAATATAATTGAATAATACTTGCTTATTTCTTGGAATGTTTCTTTCAAAGCTGGCCTCTCCCCTGTCTTCTCTGGCTGTGCAGCTGCTTAATTCATATCCTAAGTTTTAGTCTGTGGCAAGTCCCTTGAGAGACACAGTCAGATTAATGCTTTATTCACCTTTGATTATGACGCACAGCTCCCCCTCACCTCACTTCCAAAGTTCTCAGAAATATAGAAACCGTCTGGGAGATTAAAGTAGAACTATTTTTTTTCGTTTTACCAAACAATGATAGCAAACAATTACCAAGGCTTAGTAGCTTGTACTCAGGAGCTCTATGTTGAACTCTCATAGTTCAAAATATTTATTAAAATATGTATTAATAATGGTTAAAAATCTTGATTTTCAGCATTTTCCTATGAGACATTGTTTTGATTATAACTTTTAACTTCATTAAAGTTTTGTTTCACCCCGAAATTCCTTAAGCCCAGTTACCTTTAACAAGAACTGGAGATACATTATTTTACGTAATACACAGTGCACTTAATAAAAGCCTGCTATGGACCTGTAGTCATTCATGTATTTGAATTTAATGATCTGTGAAAAAGTTTGACCACTTAAAACTCTGTACGTCCACCGTGACTTGAAACATAAAAGAGAAAATAAAATTAGTCATATAACGAAAAACCTATAAGCAACTACTCTACAAATATGTAATTCATGAAGTTAAAAATACAGAAAAATGTTATCCAGACACTGAAACATCAAATTCTATCAGATTATAAGCAATCAATGAACAAGATCTAGATTAGTAATGCAAATGTGAGTTCAGAAATACATCACTTTGCCCCAGAGTGCATGATATAAGTATCTTTTAAAACAACAATTTCTGATTGTGAGATACTATAACTATTAAAAAAATGTACAAAAATCCTTAACTTAGCATTTGTGCTGGACTTCCAAATAGAAACAAGCAGCAAGTTATTTCAGGTATCATAAATGTATAGAATGGATGCCTTATTTCTTTCTGTTTGCCTGTACACAGCAACAAAATCTAGAGTTGTATTGAAGCTTTGAAATCTCATTTTTATTCCAACTCTTTAACAATGTAAGTCTTTAAGGACAGATCATAATTTTTCTTAGAATAAAGACTTAATAATAACTGTTTTAAGGAGAACTATGATTTTGGTAGTAGTTTTGAAATAAATAACCACTGAAGTTTTGCAATAAATTCAATAGAAAATTTATGATACTTTGAAAGAATTGGATGGATTTTTTTTATTTCCAAAGGGCAAATAAGCACTGCAGGCACCCTGCATACTTTTTGGATTTTAGGTGGCATCTGTCCAAAAAGCTGACTTATCTAATTTACATTTTAAACGTTCATCCCAGTAACAGGCGATGACATCAGAAACTGAGCATGTAATAATTTTCTCTTCTTTTGGACAAGTACAAAGGAGAAGCCTTTGAGGGTCAAACAATTTTCAAAACTATAAGGACTCTGTTCTTTTACACCACGTGAGGCTAAAACATATGCGGTTTAGATGGAAGGGTGGTGGAATGTGGCTGCCCTTTCTGTCTTCTGTGAAATTACTGTTCTCCAACCTAATTTTCATTGTAAGGAGAGATATTCCACAAGTGCACAAAGGGTACAAAGGTTCAACTGTGCACAGCTAGTTTTAGCATGCATAACTGCTAAACTAATCTGATTCTGACTTTGAAAGTTAACAATAAACTATTTTCAAAGGCTTTTTTTCAATAAGCACAAATAAAGGGGTGTTTTCTTCAAGATTAAAAGTCAAGATTCTGTTTTTTCTTTTTTTTTTTTTGTCTTGTAATAGACTTATTGTTCCAACAACAGCGAATCTGAGAACAAACACAGATGCAGTGAAGGAAAATGCCATTCCATGACATATATGAGTCAGTGGGCTAGATTTGTTGTAATAATCTTGTAGTAAAGGTCCACCAGAACATCTGATTAGTGGTTCTGTGTTGGTGGAAATAGGAGGGAACCCAAGAAAACTTACTTAGTGTGTCACTTTCTGTCATCACTTTAATATTCAGTTATTGAACAGGTATAGAAGAACAAGCCTTAAGTTATTTATGTGAAATATTACTCTGTAATAAAGCTTTTTGTCTTTTTTCAAATCATTCACTACTTAATGTATTCTGCAAGAGGTCTGCTAGGAGAGATACCTGTACTAAGTATATTAGAAAAGCTGGAGTACCAAAAAAAGGTATTTGAAGTGGGGACTGTTGGAATAAGCAATGATAAGTGAGAAGAAATCCTAAATTTGATTAACAGGGAGACGTGGAATGAGGTTGGTTTTGGTGGAACAAAACATAGGTGGTATCAAAGTAGTATTGTATATTGATCTCAAACTTGAGTTAAAAGTATGAAAGCTAGGCAGGCTGGCAAAAGTCAGCTGAAATAAAAATGAAACAGACAGCAACTGCTGTTTTACCAAGTTTACCACAAAAAAGGGTAGCAGACTTATGCAGGACCCCATTACTGAGACTGTGAATAGAGTTAAGGCCAGAGTTCATTTAATACCTTTGACGTCTCCACAGGGATTAATTCTATGCAGTCCTTGCCTTCGGATGACTGCGAGGACTGTGACTATTGCTATATGAAGAATGATAGTAGTCAAAACCACAGTTTGTGTGACAGTATTGCCAGGAGCATGACTGTAAATGATACAGGATAATAAGTGATCTTCAATTTGTTCACATTTTATGCTCAGCTGATTTCCAATAAAAAATGAAGTCTTAGGCAAGACTTTAACATCCTGTACACACTCTGGGCTCTTAGGGCACACTTACGAAGTTTTGTACTTGTTCATGTATTTCTTTATTCTTATCAGAGATTTCCACATTAGCAGAGTAATGCATTAGAAGCAAGGTAGAAAGGGAAAAATTATAGTAAACAGTCATGTATAAGTCAGCCTGCACAGAAGTTGTTCATCTCTGTCCTATATTACAGGAATAAATAATATAAACTAAACAGAGTGGCTTGCATGTCTCAGTGATGAGGATCACTTTGATGTGTTGTCTGTTAAGCACGATAGTTTCAACACAGGTGCTGAATATCAATAACTATTGAATATCTCTAGTAGGGAGAAATGTGCACTTCTGAAATTCACACTTATAGGTCTATTAGGAACCATACAAGGAAACTGTCATACCATATGTATCTATAAAATCTGTGAATATGATTGTTATAGGCCTTCCATAATTCTGATTCTTATCTTTATGAAGTTATAATGTCTTTGTCCAGTCAAAAGCAGTTCTGGCACAAATCCTCTATGATTTTTTCATCATCTCCAGCAAGTATTTTCTTATAAATTTCAGGACAGAAGTTTGTCAAGGCCTTTAACAATAGAAACAGTTCTGTACATTCTTCCAGATTGTTGTGTATCTCCTTTTATAATATCAGAATCTAATATCCTTATTTTAGTTCTAATGGGTCACATTTTAATGTATCGCAGTAGCTGGATAATGTAGGACTAGCTTACCAAACCAGTCTAATTTTGTCTGGAAAAATAAATTTTTTTGTTCATTTGAAAAGAATGTAATTTTTTGATAACCTGGTTTAAAATATACTAGAACATTGCAATCAGCACAAACTAGGTTTTTATGATGAATGCAGGATGACAAACTTATGGACAGAATGCAGATGAAGTGGACAAGTTCTGTAACTGTGCGTAATTGTATGCATACCATATGGTATGCAGTCTACTGGATAGAACACGCTGGAGGGATGGGATGCCATCCAGAGGGATCTGGACAGGTTTAAGAGGTGGGCCTGTGTGAACCTCATGAAGATCAACAAGGCCAAGTGCAAGGTACTGCACATGGGTCAGGACAATCCCAAGCACAAATACAGGCTGGGCAGAGACTGGATTGAGAGCAGCCCTGAGGATAAGGACTTGGGGGTGCTGGTGGACGAGAAGCTAGATGTGACCCAGCAGTGTGCGCTTGCAGTCCAGAAGGCCAACCATATCCTGGGCCGCATCAAGAGAAGTGTGGCCAGAAGTTCGAGGGAGATGATTCTGCCCCTCTACTCAGCTCTGGTGACACCCTACCTGGAGTTCTGTGTTCAGCTCTGGAGCCCTCAGCTCAGGAAAGGCATGGACCTCTTGGAGCAGGTCCAGAGGAGCGCCACAAAAATGACCTGAGGGACAAAACAACTCTATAATGAGAAAAGGCTGAGAAATTTAGGGTTGTTAAGCCTGGAGAAGAGAAGGCTCTGGGGACACCTTATAGCAGCCTTCCAGTACCTGAAGGGAGCCTACAAGAGTGCTGGAGAGGGACTTTTTACAAGAGTCCATTGTGACGGGACAAGGGGTAATTACTTTAAACTAAAAGAGAGTAGATTTAAATTAGATATAAGAAAGAAATTCTTTACCATAGTAATGGGTGGTGAGGCACTGTACAGGTTGCCCAGAGCAGTTGTGGATGCCCCCTCCCTGGAAGTGTTCAAGGCCTAGTTGGATGGGGCTTTGAGCAACCTGATCTAGTGGAAGGTGTCCCTGTCCATGGCAGGGGCTGGAACTAGATGAGCTTTAAGGTCACTTCCAACCCAAACCATCCTATGATTCTACAATATTGGTATTTACTGTTACAATATACCTTTAAAATACAAAGTCTGAAATTGTTAATTTAACTCTCTAGTTTAATATAAAAATTGTGACTAGGTAAGAGTCCTTCTGCTAATTTCTCTTTCCAGGAACCAAAAGGTTGCATCAACTATTAAGAGTGGTCTTGTCCTTCCCCTTCCTCATATATCTTTATATAACATTTCAATTTATGAATATGAAATATGGGTAAGCAGTCTGCAATTTTAAGCTTTGCATAAGAAAAAAAAAAGGATGAAAACAGTATTTCAGTTTTCCATGCATTATAATAAAGTTTCATAAGTTTGTTTGAAATCTGTTATTTTCAGCGTTATACACAAATTTCAACAAGGTGCCACTGTTTATGCACATAAGAATAGTTATTGAACACCTTGTGTACTCCCAGTAAAAGACACTATGTTGTAATGTTATGAATTATCTGTTAAGAATTATTGCAAAGTCTCCTCTGGGATGACGATATAATTCTTGCTAACCATGAAATAGCATTAGACAAGTATGAAGTAATAAATATGCACTAAAGTGTACCAACAGCAGCATTTGAAACTATTTCTGAAGAGAAATAACATTCACTGAATGTCAGTGGTACTAATACAAAAGTATTTACATAAGTGCTGAAGTCCCATGACCTAACAGTTCTTTAAGATGTCATTTGTTATTTTGGATTTGTTTCTAACAAGTAGTAGAATGCTGATGCATTTACCATGGTAGTGCTTTGCCTGTTCATGTCATCTGCAACACAAGTTGTGGGATTCTGAAACAGAAATAACCAAAAATTCAAACCAATCAATGAAAAGTTTTTTCAAATAATCTACCCTGAATTTTGCACTTGATCGCAGTGAATTCTGGTGCAAGATTTGGAGATTTTACTTAATAGACTGGAATTATTTTATTGCATATGTCAGCGTTATAAGAATATGTAGACTGTACATAATTTCAATAAGGCAATTAAAAAAATTTCTCCAGAATCTTGGCAGAAAATACAGTTTTGCTTACTTTTTAGACTTCAGTACTGGTGAGATAGAGATGAACAGACATATGCCAGATATTTTACACTTTTAGATTGTGAGCAGTGCATCAGAGGAGACAGTATATAAAAGAAAAAGTGAATGAGCATGTCACTGACCATCATATTTGTTCCGTTGTTTGAGAAAAAGTGTTGAATGTTTCCCCATTTCTTCTCTATTATGTCCTGTCTTTTCTGAGGCTTTTCCTCTTTGTTTCCTCAGTGAACCTCTCATGTGGGTATTGAATAATGATAAGAAAGTCTTCAGTTCACCACAATCATATTGATATAGTGGTTCCAAATACTACTACCTGTTTTCTTTTTCTTTTTTGTGGTTGTGCCAGATGGATTACCCCGTTTCTACAATGTTTATTCAAGTCCACAAATGAAATATCAGTATTGTAAACTTTTATTATGTGACTTGTGCCAATGTAATACTGCAGTCTGTCACTGAACTTCTACGTTTTGTTTTGACAGGAACAGACCTGTAAAGATGTTTATGTGGTGGTCAGCTGTTTTACTTCTTGGATGTGTTTTTCTGGGAGCAGAGGGGTGGCCAGCCAAGGAAGGATACGACTTTCGACCCTATCAGCCCCTAGTAAGATTACGCCACAAGGTATAGATTCTCCAACACTTCTGGATTTTCTTCCATGATCGAGGGTTAAATTACATGTTGGCCTTTTCTTATTTGTGTTTATTGGAGTAATGTTCAGAAATTAACTTTTTCAGTAACAACACCTGCAAAAATATTACTTGATTTGATAAGTAAATAGGAGCTGTTTTGATTTAAAAGCCCAGAAATCTTTCAAAGGTAGTGAGCTAAGCTCTGTTCCAGTTTCACAAACTAGATATTATGTGCATCAACAGAAACCTAGAGAGAGAGCCAGGAGAAGTATCTCTTAAAGCAATTGTCAGCATTTGCTTAAGGCAATATCTTGTCCCAGTACTCACTAGATTTCTGACCGAGCAGCAACGAGGGGAGCCGCCTGTAAAAGAAACATGGTGTTGAAGCTAAATGATCAACAGAAACTTGTCTGCATGAGGTAGATCTTCACAGTGCTTGCTGAATTTAAGAATTTTGAACCCTGGCATAATGCAGATGTTTCCTGAGATACCGTTTCCCAGCTTCAAGCCCTATGTGCCATTCAACTTTTGCCCACCGGCCACAGCTTTGTCATGAATCCAGGACTCCCAAAACAGTTCACAGCTGGCAAATCCTGCTCTGCTTCTGGTAGCTAGAAGCAGAACTGCTGTGGTGGTTCTGTAAAACAAGGAACAGGACTGTAAATGTCATAAACATTCCAAGTTTAATATTGAGGGGATCAGACATACACATATGCCTGTGTCCACGTGCATGT
>Ga0065711_1003964_pt1 | contig 28849 bp, 13 predicted proteins | sample Hoacrofraction12_FD_59098 | JGI IMG/M metagenome (GOLD analysis project Ga0065711, IMG submission 59098) | Hoatzin crop microbial communities from Cojedes, Venezuela - Epithelial fraction 12 v2 (version 2) | ecosystem: Host-associated > Birds > Digestive system > Esophagus > Crop | place... | reverse complement strand
CCCCCCCCCCATTGATTTTGTTTTCTCACAGAAATTTTTAAAAGCCTCCTTCTGTCCCCTGAGGCAACATCACAACCAGCCATCCTTTAATTGTTTGCTGATGGTGACACAAGCCTGTTTGTGCAAATTTTGCATTTTAAAGACTGTTCCATAATTCCACTAAAAAAAAATTTAGTAGCAAGGAGTCTGATTAAGAAATTGACTTTTTAATGAACATCTTACACTTCTAGATGAGTATCATAGAACACTGACAGTTGTGGAGGTGCTGTTCAATGATATTCTGATCTATAATTTCCATTAAGATGTCACCTAAGTAAAGAAGAGCATCAGATTTTTTCCAAAAACAGATGCATTCACCATTTGATTTTATGCATTAGAGAAAAGTGGTGGAGAATGTCCCAAGTAGATATGGGGGTGCAGTGAGCACTACACTGAAACAGCCTCTAGAAATCAGCAGAAACTTCTGCAATTCTGCCATGAGGATACTGTGTTCAATAGGTATCTAATTTGATTATCTCTAAAAATCCATTTGCATTCCCATTTTAAAGATGCCTATACTTCAGTAAGTTTAATTTTAATGTATTTTAACTCCTTTCCCCTAAAAGGGAGATCTTGTGAAAGTAATTTTAAGCATGTTATAAAATCAGTGTGTGAGTTGCTTTGAACTCTCTGCTTTTAAGTAATGACAAGTCTGTTGTACTACACTTAGCTACACTAAAAAAAAACACACTGAAATTAAAGATTCCATTTATAAGATTCCAGTTATGAAAGTCTTCTGTTTTGATTATTACATTTTCCTACAGCACCTCTTGCAATTGTTGTATTGCTAGCGCATGGGACAGAAGCTGCTTTGTTCTATACTCCACAGCATGCAGAGCAGATGGACAGATGGACTCATACTTTCTGCACGGATAAAACATCTTTGTGGGTAGAACGCAGAACTAATGACTGCTCTCTTAAGGTACCACATCAAGTAGAACTCAGTTTTGGCTTCTGACAGGATAACTGGTAGTTGTGCAATAGTCTTTGGGAACACTCTAATGTGTAGACTGAAACATTTCACTGATTTCAGGCACGTGTCACCGAAGTCATGAGACATTATCATCATCTTCAGACACTGTTGGCCACTAAGTGATGGAAAGACAACATGAACTTGTGCTTGCCCTTTCATTATATTCTGCAAACCACTGTACTTTACAATTTGTTTTAGGGACTACTTACGCAATGCTCTCATTTTATTTTTCTGTCCTCTTAAACCATCTAAGAAAATGTTTTTGACCTATACTTAAATAATAAATGTCTCCTACAAAATCCTGAAGTTGTTACAAACAGGTTATAAACCATTCTTTTTCTCTAATCTACAAGAACCTGCTTGCTTCTTGCTACATAGGAAAACTCATTTCTATCAAAGTTATCTATGTATTCAGCAAGTGTGGATACATTTGTTTAAATGCAGAACTAGTAAAGAATTAATACTGGGCTTATAAAGTAAAAGATGATAAAGATTAAATGTGCAGCAGCAGACTTATTAAACTAAGTACACCTAAAAAATGAGTGCACTGCCTTAATAGTACATAACTAAGACTTTAATCAGAGATTTTGAAGTTTCTTGTATTTTTTTCCTGAACAAAAATTAGTGTTCCACATGGTAGATAATTCGACTAGATAATCAATAACCTAGTCTAAAATTTTGTATACATGGACCAAACAGAAATCAGTCAGCCAGATGAAGTAAAGTTTCCACCTTATAATTTCCTCCAATTAAGAATGTATAAACCTCATCACAATTCCATTAAAAAATTAAGTCATAAAAATTGTAGCCATAGAAACCCTGCCAACTTGATTTCTTCATTATTTCATGTTCTTATCTCATTGTTTAATCATCCTGGAAAATAATACAACATGGACCATCAGTCATTCAGTGAAATGATATACAAGCCGTAGGTGTTGCTCTAGATAAAGATAATATTTGACTCTGGTGAAAGTAGTGTTTTTCTACCTGTGTGTGATGAATTAGAACTGGGAGCTTTTAACTGATGCTTGCAACACAGTAGACCTTTATTTTATTCTTTTAATCTATAAAACTGAGAATTTATTTTTGTTCAGTCTTATTTTTCTTCAAAAGCTGCCACACAGAAAAATCTTAATGCTGTAGCATGGGCTTTCCATGGAAACTATCCACTGAACAAAAATACAGTACTGCAAACTCCATCCAGTAAACTTTTATTCCAAATAACTTGATATGGCATGAATTAGTCTGAGAGTCCAAAAAAATAATTTAACATTCTGAAGATGACTAGCTGTAATATCAAAGAACACCTGCTACATTTGCAACCATTTTTTCTGGCAATATTTGTTTGTTATACGACTTATTTTGACCAAAGCAAGAGACAAAATAATTTACAGTTCCACAGAACACTTGAAAACGGTTAAAGTTAGTAGGAATCTGAAATGTTAAACACCTCCAGTTTATCAGTTTTTCTGTTCTATAAAGACAGAGGTATAACAGATTACTTATTTCAAAGAGCAATTTGAATGTTTACTACAGACACTTACTGTGTTTTAATTTTGCCAATTCTAATTATGCTTAAAAAATAATCTTCATAACAATGAAGTCCTTTGCTCCACGTGGTCCTTGTTTTTCCAGAGTAATTTTTAAAAAGAATCTTTAATCACAGAAGGTGAATAGCTACTGCAGAAACACTGTCTTAGGGGGCATGAGCCTCTTAGTTTGAACTGTTCTCCACTGTTTCCACAGTGAAGCATACATCAAGAAAAACACAACTGAGAAACTGATGTTACAGTTTTTATACCATTAGACTGTAAGTCCTGACCAGTCTCTGCCCCACTGAAAAGGAGATCTCATAGGCAAGAAATAGATACAAGGAGAGACATGTCTCAAAGAGCAAAGTCACATTAATGGCACTTTGTAAGAATGCCATGCAATACAGGGAAACTGCAATCAATTGGTACACTATGGTTTTAGGGAACTTACTCTTAAAAAATAAGGAGATTTTTTTGTCATCTCCTTGGAAATCATATACTTCAGAAGTCAAGACAATACTTTAACACAACTCTGGTGTGAAACACTGCATTTGGTCTCACATCACTTTGCAGGAAGAACACTAGAATTCTAGATTTGTTGCTAAAATGGTTCTTAAATGTAATGTTTTTGTTCTTCATCCTACTGCTGGTACATGACTAGACATAAATAAGTAAGGTTCAGTCTCAAACTTCCTGTAAGCTTCATGTTGCAACGACTTGAAACAGATTAGGACCTGATCCTGAACTAGCCACTTTCCACCTATCTACAATGCAAAACAAGTTCAGCTGAAACTTTAAATACTGCTTTGATTTGCTTTTCCCTGATACAAATCAACAAATGCTGAGATGCCATTAATGTTAGCACATCTAAACACTATTCATTACAAAGTCCCATTTCCCAGCCAGACAGGTCTACATTTCCCATGGTCACCTAATTAATGGGTGTCTATTAGACTCCTCTGCAAATCTTACCGGGTAATACTTTCACAAAACGAAATTGAGCTTGCCACAGCACAAATGATGCAGTACCATGGGGTACAATTAACTATACAGAGACATACTTTATCCTAAGCCTTAGGCACAATCAATAATTCGTTTCTTTTCTGAGGTGTTATGGGGTTATAAGCACAAGATGATAAGCTTGAATTACTTAAGTTTTGATGACCTTTTTCTATTTGGATCCTAACTCTCAGTAAATATGGAGCTAGAAAAAATTTTATTGCACAATAAAATTCCCTACCAATTCTAAAATTAAAAAGCTTAACTACCTCAAATATAAAGCACTATCTTGTCTATGTAAAAATTTAATAGCTACAATATTAATAAAACAGTATGAGGACCAACTAATGCATATTCTGTCTTTCATTTCTCTCCACACACAGGACTGTTCTTTGATTTTTTTGAGACACTAATTTAGATAAAAACAGCACGTTCTGATTGGTCAATAACGATTTGAATGTACAGCTCCTGTCCAGTTGACAGTGCAAGACTTCGCAAATCCACAGAAGTCAGCCAATACATTGCCCAACCTCACTATGAGCATCCAAGAAATGAAGTCTCCACATATTCTACTTGGATATTAATTTTCACTAACTATTTCACTATGTTTCAAGGATTCGTTTTCACTAGTCTCCCAGACAGTATTCTTCTTAACGACTTCTCTTAATTAAAGAGCTTTATATTGAAAGGGAGAAAAATTAAAAGAGAGAGTAACCTGTTACCATATTATTCTATCAGCATTTCTCTCAAATGCATTTACAATTTTGTCCTCAGACACAGAATTTGTTTCCAGGAATGAGTTTCACCTCACTGTAGCTACTTAAGAATAAGGGCACAGCATATATTAGCTACACAGGCTCTCACAATACTGTGTAGAGAGAAGAAAGCACATCCCTAAAACAATAATCTCACTTAGTTGATAACATGTTGGATATCAGTTACCCACAGAAAGAATCTAGGCAGCTCTCAGACTAAATAAGTGTAATCATCTAAAAATCAACAGAAGAGACTAGAGAATAGATCCAAGTGTCCAAGACACTCCCCCAGTTGTGCTTTCCTATAACCCGTGTGGTCTTTTCTAACTCTCTAACCAACACTCACTTTCCTGGAAACATGTGTCCAAATGGTACATTGGGATTTTTAATAGCTGAGATATCCAGACAGTGCTGGCACGTCAGCCCAACTGTTCTTTATCATTTTAACTCTAAAGAGGTCACAAGTAAATTATTCTTGTATTTACAAACAACTTTGTTGCAACCATAAAGAAATAATATTAGACTGTACAATTTATTACCCAATACTTTAGAAGCCAAATTATTTTAGTAAAAGCCTAAAGGTGATTCTCTTGCCAGACTATAGCGAGGGGAATAAAAGCCTGAAGAAAGTTAGTTTCAAATCCTTTTTCAAAATTTACAATGCTTATGCCCTTTCCAAGGTTACACAGCAAGACACATGAAATCAGGGAACACAGCCTGGAGCACAGTAAGAAAAATGATAGGTATAGGCAGTAACTGAATACGCTATGAAGCCAATTAGCAAATGTGTGTTATGATGCATTAGGATGCATACTGTATAAGAGGGCAGGCAAAGCTGACCGCACTTAGACTCAAGATGCTGGACCTATACAGCAGTACCCAGCTGTATTACAGTGCTATTAGCTGTGGCCTCCCAGCTGCAATAGTTTGCTTACAATATTTCTAGAATAAAGGAAACACGAGTAGTGGTTCCAAAGACTAGAGGGGCTAGGACCAGTGCCCACTTGGAAAAAAGAGAAAACAAATATACTTGGAGCTGCAAGACAACTCCAAAGAGACAGAGTATCTTGACAGACTATGATATATAGAGTACTTCAGGAAATCTCTTTCAGTTTTGTGAATCCCTTATCAATAGCTACAGACCAAGGAATATTTCTTGTTGAAACCCTCATGATTCACCCCTAAATGTGTAAAAGTAAATTGTTTTACTTTTATATGCTCATTCAGGTGTTGGATTAGAACAGACTAAAATGCTTCTCCACAGTGACAAGTCATTTGAGCTTCCCAGAGTGCCTTTTTGTTTCTTACACAGTTGCATGGGGATTTGAGTTCAAATAAAGAGGTTTTTACTGGACATTTTAACTCTCCAAGTGGACACAGAATGTCTCATCTTCCAATTCCACTGAAATGTAGTAATCCTCTAAGAATTTCCCCAAGTAACATAATACTGCTGCATGCATTACTCCCATCTCCTTCACAGGTGTAGTTACATTTAGCTATGCCCTAGAAAACCTCCCTTTCTAAAGGGGACTCTTGAGAATGCAGTCAGCTGAGCATAAAATTGAGAGGCCTAGAGGTTACTTTAATTAGGACGGGGAATTCATCTTGACTCCTGCTATCCCCAGAATTACAGGAGCTTACTTCATCTACCAGCATATATTCAACCTCACTTTGCCACTGCTAGAACAGAAGGCTATCAGAGATAGTTTTACAGAACACTTAGGCAGTCTCAGAACACTGTGCAGTATTTATCATCTACTGTAACACATGAACCTTACCAGAGTTGATTCAGTCATGGCCATAATTCAGAATTTTCTTCCTGCTGTTTTGGCATCATTTTATCTGCTTATTTCACATACAGGGTAATTTCTTATACTTTTTCCATTAAATGCTATTGACACCACATAACTTAGTTCTCAAACTGTGTGAGGCTTTCATTGAATAGGATGTCAGCTGAAGTTGTAAGCAGAATTATTTCATGTAAATTTGATGATGGAAGAATTCAATAATGAAGTTACTTTATCAGTGTGTGCTTATATCATTATGAAATGCCTGTCCACATATCGTCTCATGTCCGTTTCAGATTTTAAAGACACCACGACTTTAATATCTTAGTTGGGAAGAAAAATAGAGGAGGCTTCAGTCTCTTCTAATATCTTGAGCTTTTCTGTGAACATTTACTGATTACAGCTTATGTGATAAACATCTCTAGTCTTACAAACACCATAACTGTTTCAAAGAAGAGTAGTTTATTCGCTTGTTTAATATCTATATGGCAGATATTAACTTTCCTTAGGACTTAGTCTTCAGGATTTATTAACCAATTATGAAAGCTAGCTTGTCAGTGTTAATATGCTTCCACTATGTATACACAGTACTTACAAGAAAATTGACACCATTCATTACCTACACTGTTTTCAAAGTTTGGCAGTTTGTACAATACAGCAAAATCTTACCAGCAGTGCAGAAGCGAGATATAAATGTGTACAGGCAAAGAAGGAAAAGATATTTTGAGACTAATGTATAGGAATGAGAGCCAGGACACCTAGGTTCTCTTCCCAGGATCCCTGCATCTTCTTCTGTGACCTTGAAAAGGATATAACCTTTCCAGCTATCAGAAGGTAAAAAAAACAAGCCTAACTCACATTAAGTGAAAGCACCTCTGAGCCTCAGTCTGAAGAATCTTGAAGTGTCAGCAAGGCAGCTCTATTATATTGGTCCTGGTGCAGCTTAAAACTGTTACCAAAGAGCTCAGAAATCTGTCCTTGCCTGAGGTGACCTAACATCACCTCACATCCTCTTGCTGCAAGGCAGCTTTCCTCTTTCCTACCCCTTTGCCAAGAAGTGGGACAAAACAGGATTGGATTAGCTACAAGTCAGATGCACACCAGTAAGGAAACCCCTTCAGTGGCACTATCTGCTAGCAAGATTACACTTTTTTACACTGTAAGTGGTACAGAGCGGTTAGTGCATGAGCTGCAGTGCTAAGCTATTCCTAACACATACTGAGATGCTTGTTCAGTTCATGTGGTGACAGTGATAAAAAGACACAGAGCATTAGGTGACTGAGGTGGTGACTGAGAACAGTTTTCATTGTATGAGAGATGGAATGGATCTATAGCTGAAATAACACTTGGAAGCTTAAAGGAAATATTCTCTTTTGCATATGACAACAGTTTGAACAGCAGAAGGTCTAAACACTTTTTTCCTGGAGTACTTTATATCATAGTTGTGAATTATAAGCTATGCTGTGCTTATCACACCCAATAGTTATCCAATGTTTAGGCACAAACGTTGTGTCTAAACTCTGCTTTGTAAGCTTTGCCTTTAGTGACCCCCACGCCTCATTGGAAAAATCAATAGGTGCAAGACCATGAACAGGTAGTGAAAAACCATACTCCATCTGCTCATGAAGGGCAGTCAGAGAGATGTGGCTTCAAGTTCGATCTCATTTGCATCCAGCTGGCTTCCTGTAGACAGAGCTGGAGTACAACAGTGATTTCAACTAAGTCCTTGCTTCAAATATCATATGGCACTTACTGTGAACAGTGGAGACCCACAGTACAATGAGTAATCCCTGTGAAAGTCTGAGCCTGGTGTGACTCATCCAGCTATTGAAATTAAGACATTGGTATTCATGGGTTAGGTTTTTTTTTAAATACTTCTGAATTTAGTTTTTTGTTTAGCAAGGTCAGTCAACTTTTGCTCAGCTCATGGAGAACAAAAACTTCTCTTTGATTTCAATCAGACAGTTTTGGAGCATTGCAGTAGATGACATCTGTCAACATTTGAAAGCTACTGTATGGGGAGAAAAATAGGGATAGACCTTTTATTGAAATACTCCATTGAGCTATTAAAATGCATTAATCTAAGATCTTTTGTGCTAGAAGAGCCTTCTGGGGCACAAAGCAGAAATGTGAGCTTTTTTTAATGCAGCAAAAAGCAAAATGCTTTCAAAAGAGAAGCAATTGATAAATATGCAGTTAATATTTTGAATACTTTGCTTTAACCAGGCTAGTGCTTATGAATAATCTATTCACTCATCCTCATGATACATTTGGAAATAGCTTTGAAGCAAGGATTCATATATTTGATAGATGTTATGCTTTTAAGGTCAGAACTGAAGAGTATGACCATGTAGTCTGATTACCTACATAACTGTGGCTACAGATTTTCAGTCAGCATTTTTCTTTATATGTAATGGAAATGTAATTAACTTCTTTAATGCCTCTAACTAGACAAAAGGCAATAATAGTCTCCTGTATGATTTCCAGCCAAACATATCATTTCAATCTGCAACATTTCCCGAATGCTTTGCAGATATTTGAGGTTCAGTAGTAGCTGAGGCAGGTGTAGTCCAAAAGAAAGCAAAAATCTTTTGCAGCTGCAAAACCCTTCATGTTCATCTCTCAGTACCCTAACAGACATCTACATTCAAATGAGTACATGAAGTTAGGAATACAATTGGAAATGTGGTGCTGCTAACCTGGAATATGACGTAATGACTTGACCTTTACCTGAATGTGCTATCCATCTGTCCTGCAGAAAACATGTAACAATGAGTCTCTCTGGCAGTTCCATCCACCAAGGGTCACTGCACAGAAACCTGTTGCTATTTCACCTCATTTTTAGTGTTGCTAGTTTACTCTGTTTCACTTCCATCACTTTGTGGCCTTGAGGGGTGTCTCTCATACCATAATAGAAGGCATAACACTGAGTAACCTGAGACAAGTTGGGTGATGCTGTTGCAGTTCAAGGACATCTAGGATTTCTAATATTCCCAGCATGCTTGGGAAAAGCCTGTTCTGATGAAAGAGTTCAATAAACAGTGGCCTCAAGACTTGAAAACAGCAGAAGAATGATCTAAATGTTTGTATCTATTAGAGTATATTAGCCAATAGATAAACTGTCTAGAACAGAGGCAAGCCACCTTCCTTTGAGTCTCCCTCCAGTGTCCCACATTGCAGAGACTAGTGCAGCCTGTGAAGCAATCCAAATTATGCCTGGCTCTGAAGCAGAATATTTCTTACGGAATGAAGCCACAGTAGTCTTTGTAGCAGACAAAAGTCACTGGTGTCAAACTATTATAACAGACAATCCCTAAAGTAGGGCGATTTCAAAGGAATCTACCATTTAAAAATAGCACCGTTCTTCACTGTTAACCAAACACTTTTCCATCAAAAAAAGATGTAAAGGAGCAGCACCTTCACTTACCGTATATAAATGCATTACTAAATACAATACTTGCAATACAGAGTGAACACCATATTTAAACTCATGGTAATATTACGTCTTTTGGGTGGTGGGGAGGAGTAAAACAAAGGAATAAAACACATGCTAGCTGGCTGAAATTATTAGTAGGTAGGATGGTGTGGTTACATTCTGTAAGTGATTACAAAATAGCTTTGAATAAGTCTTCCAGGGGAGCGATGATTTTTATACCTCAGCTTCTGCAGTGATTTGTATGATAGCTTACCTTTTATGGCATCATGCCTGCTGTGGCTCAGCCTAAAACATATTCAAGCTTATCTTTTCTCCAAGGGTGATTTTTATACCACAGCTTAAAATCCTAAATAAAATGCTTTATTCAATTTTGACTTTGCATGCAAGTACATTTTCTGTGGAAGCACTTACATGCCACAGCTGACATTGAACCTTTTACATTTAGTCAGAAATAAAACTTAAAATATATATATTCACATCTGATAGTGATATAACAGGGTTCTATGCTGCTCATTGCCCAAAAGAAACATTTCTAGCACATAAACAAGCTGATAATTTAAGCCACTTCCAAACAATGTTGATGATACATTATTGAAAAATATCCCAAGATGACATTGTCCTTCATGCAGTCCAGTAGCAAAACTACTGCCAGTTAAGCTTTTAACACCACATACGCTCAGATTTTTCTAGTTTGTGTTAGATTTGGCTATTGATGCAGCAGGTCACAAAGCAATTTAGAAGCAATTAAAAGGTAATGAATGTGCTGAACAGAAACCTCTGCCTGGGAGGCTTTCTCTGTGTACAGGGGAAAGTAGATAGATTTGTGTCCTTCAATAATTTCTGCTGGTGAAATAGCAAAGCAAAATGCTTCTGAAATGAGCCCCAGATGTCTGAAGGACAGTCTGGTTTTGTGAGTATGAACACTGCTGAAGTTCTGTGATACATCAGCTTAAACTCCTACACACAAAAACCAAAGCAACTTCTGAAACAGGTAGCTATCCAAGTATTCTCTCTCCTTAAGGCTTTGGGGAAAAATAAAACTGACACAACCCTTTAGATACCACACAGTTTCTGTATACTGCTGCATAGCTGTGAGATGAATATCCTATTAAACAAGGTAGAAATTATCTGTATCGTTAATGAAGGTGTATGTCAAACACTGATTAAAACAATTATATTCTGTTAAGCCATATGTACTCGGAGTGGTTTATCCTCATGTGAAAGATTTATTTGAAATCACATTCAATGGTTTTGTTTTCATTAAAGTTATTGGACCTGGTATCTCAAAGCACTTTGTTGATATTCCACTGTGGGTCAATCAGGTACAAAAATAGTGTACTTCTCTTTCCACACCTTTTAATTTGGTTGTATACCTTTATGTTTTCAGCCTTTTGAGTACTCTTATTCGAACTAATGGATTGACTGGCTTTAGATCTATTCAGGCCAAAAGACATTAAGGACATCAGTGTTTTCAGTATCAAAACTAAGCTCCTACAGAAATACTGAAAACTGCTTTCTTACCACATTTATATATATTCATACACACAAGTATGTACAGTTAAAACCATAGTTGCTGTATATATTCGTTAAATTTTAGACAGACATATACTGTGTATGTAGAGAAATTAGTTTGAAAATAGCTATCTAGATAATATAGAGGCAAGATTACATTTGCATCTAACAAAGTATATATTGGCATGCACCCTTACTTTCACATGCCAGAGTTTCCTGCCTCTTCTCATGACAATGCATACTTAGTAAAAAATAAAGAAGCAGAGAACCCATGTTTTACAGAACATACAAGCAGCTTATGCTCAGGTTAGCCAGAGCCCATTTTAGTAATGTTTTGAAATATTGATATTTTCAGAAACCTCATGTCCTGGTTTTGGTTAAAACAGAACCGATTCTCTTTTAGTTAATCTTCCTTACAGTTAAATTCTTCTAACTGCATTTCTCTGAAGCTGGCTGTGTATTTTACAGACAGTGTCTGCTCCAAAGCTGAGAACACCTAGAGTCTTGTTGAGCTAATGGTAGCAAAGGAATGCAGAAGGCGGCCCATCTTTATAATTATTACTATAGCAGCCAAGGTCACCGATAGATCTCTTAGGTCCTACAAGTGAGGAGTCGTAAAGAGTTGTACTTGCAGGAAGGGGCAGACAGAACAGGTGGCCCAATATTGACCACCACAGTATTCCATATGCCATACACCTCATACTCAGTTTGAAGCTGGGGGATCACAAGGGGCTCATTCTCTTCATCCATGGCTGGTTTCTGAAGAGGACCCTGCTCCTTGTCCTGTCTGCGATCCTGATCCCAACTGCTATCTGTGCATTCCTGAGTACAGTTCCCATCTACTGCTGAGTCCAGTCTGGGACTTCCTGGTGCTACCTGGCAGCTGGTGGTGGGACACCAGCCCCTGCAACACCCAACTGCGGGAAACTCAGTATTGGTTTTGTATATTTTGTTTTATTTCTCTTATTAGTATTATTACTGTTATTAATAAAACTTGTTATATTAAATTTGTAAGTCTATCCCTTTTCCTCCTTTCTCCCTTTCTCTGGTGGGAGGGCAGGGGTTAATAGAGAGAATCTGCCACTCAGTTTATTGCCGCCCTGCTCTAAACAGTGACACCTCTGAATAGGAATAATCAATATATTTTTGTAATATACTATTTTATGGTTTGTGAGTAGTTCACAAGTCAGATTTCTTGAAGCATATTAAGTATTTGCAAAATAATTTAGGAAAATCATTTTCAGACAGTTGGAAATTAACTATATTCTTTTTGCTGTTTACAAGATGGGATCCTGGCAGACTGGGGGGCAGGGCCCAGGCTGTGGGAATGATGGCAGTGGTACTGCCAGTGCCAGCAGCACTAGGGTCTGACAAAAGCCTACCATGTCTCCCTGGCCTCCACAGGACTTGGGGAAGGGAGATGAGGGGTGACAGTACCTCTAGCATAAGCAGGTGATACTAGTGACACACTCATGTAGACTGACATTTTTAGACATAATTGTCTTCGTATATCAATAGAGAAAATTCTGACCTAGCTTTTTTGTCAGAGATCAGTAACAGACAATGCGTAGTCACATTGCATGTTGAAATGCACTCCAGGCTTATACTTAAGAAAAAATGCTCTTATATCAGCCATTTTATTATTTTATTTACAAATAAATTTTTATAATATTACAAGATGAGAATCTGCAAAAGCTAGCAATGGCTTACCTCTTTGGAATAAAAACCTAAAACCTGACTGCTTTTCCTTCAAAAGCAGGTGTTAAATCACAAGATCCAAAACTTGCCAGTTTTGGGGATGACAGGAAAAAAGGAAAAAGGACTGTGTACCCTTCATTCTAGAACATTTTCTGTGCTTTCAGAGGTCAAAACACACATAGAAAGACTCAGTTGCATGCATTCTTACCTACTTCAACTTTTTAAGATATAAAACATATTTAATCTTCTGTTGAACCAAGCATTGACAATTCAATGAGACAGTTACGACAATACCTAACAGTTCACAATAAATTGAGACATTATGTTAATTTTGTGTGCCCACAAAATAGTCCTATTGATAATATTAATTCAGCTATTCAGTCCTGATATTTATTAAAGGATTCAGTTAAACTTTTGATCCAAAATATTTTGTATCACACAAAAAAATCTGTTATAAGCCAAGAAATGTTAAGGTAACCTCATAAAAAAACCAGCTTGAGAATGATTCACTGAACTTCTTTAGAGTTAGCATATTTTTCTGATATTAATAAAGATGGCAGGATCAGGCTTGAAGAAAAAATCTGTACCAGACTACTGTCATACAGGGATACTCTTTATAAATTTAAATTTATAAATTATAATCCATTCTATGGATTCTCTTTAAATTGCTATTTCCAGTATTTCCAAGGCTAGGAAGGAAAAAAGAAAAAATATCTTAAAATGCCTGGGGGCAGCTTCCCAGCTTGCATTTTGTGAGGCTGTGAATTATTTCACATGACAGAGGATAACTGCACATAACCCCATTTAATGTGATATGGCACTTTTATAAAAACTATTTCAGCTGCTCATAAAAACATGATGAAATCCTATTAAAGAAAGTATATCACGGCTACCTGTTGTAGATAGTTTACAAATAGAGGTATCCTGAGTCTACAGTAAATGTTAGCTCTGCTGCTTAGTAATACTGAACAGTCAGCACACAGCAGCCACCAACTCTCTAGGATGGAAATTTTTGTATGAACACTCTGTCGTCAACCTAAATTGCTATTTTGATAGGATATATTGTAACAATTACAACAGAAAAGAAAAGCAGATAAACCAGGAATGAAAGAAAAAGTGACAGCAATCAACTTGAGCCACACTTCCCAAACATGGTAAAAAGAAACCATACCATACCTCACCTCAAACTCGCAGATAATAGACAAAATACCTACACAATCTGACTGGTGTCACAGAACAAGCACGAATCCAGTCCCTTCCAGTGCAGAACTCCAGACACTGAAATACTCTGTGTTTATCTGATACACTTAGAAAATTATTCTGCAGGAACTGGAAATAAGCAAAGAAACTGGCTAAGAATGGCTGAAATGCCTTCAAACTCCCACAGCAGTCACCTACAGACCTTGGCATATAAAGGTGAAAGTAAGACTTCTAGAATATAAGCTGAAACTGATGAAGCAGGTCAAACTGAGGTGGGTAGAAAATGACTCATAGCTTCATAGAATAGTTTGGATTGGAAGACATCTTTGAAGGTCATCTAGTCAAGCCCTCTTACAATGAGCAGGGACATCTTCAACTAAATCAGGTTGCTCAGAGCCCCATCCAACCTGATCTTGAGTCAGCTGACGCTTGTACTGGGAAGTCACTGTGATTAAGTAGGCAACAAAACAACTGGAGTTCCTGCTATAGTGTCCATTCCTCATCTCACTAACAGAATCACAGCAGAGCACACAGGTCATGCGAACTCTTAACAACTTTAGTAATTGTCACCAGGAAAGAAAAATGAGTAATACTGGGCTCTTGGAAAAAGCTGTTTTACATTTACTGAAGCTGTGTGAAAGAAGATGTTGAAGAGAAATAGACTTAGCACCAATTTGAGGCCTATACACACCCAAATAATTGAAAGCTTATATGGGATCAACTAGCATGCAGGACTGTTTTATACTCAAAAGCTTATTTTTTTCCCAAACTAGCTTTTAATCACTGCAAAGTCACTCTACTGACCTCATATCGCAGATCTTGGACAACCCTTAGAAACCGATCTGAAAACTTTGTGCCCATCCCAAAAGCCAGTGTAAGTTTATATTTTTTGCACTAAATCATCCCAAAATCAAGTTTTCTGCTGTGTTTTAGCCTTTATACTCCCCACTGGGTTGTGGTGTCCCAGGTCAAAAACCATGAGAAAAGCTTCTATTCACTGTTAAAAAAATACAGCATAATTCAGGTTTAGTGTCAAGCTATGACAGGGCTACTCCTCAGTGGCATTGGAAGGGTCCAGCACACCTCGCTATTTTCCTGCTGCATCTTTGATTTTACCTCTTCCAAACCTGTGCTCCAAATCTTGAGTGCTTTGTTCACAAGATACATTTTCTTCCATGATGAAAATGGAAAATGTACCTTGTTCAGCATCTCTGGAAATCAACATACTGATTTCTGCAGCTGCATACTGATGCAGAAGTGCAGCTGCAAGCCTCCCAGTTTGTCTGTGTTGTACTTACTCCATTCCTCGAACTGTATTGACAATTCCCAACTCCTAGCTCTGTGTCCACTGCTGCTCATCCCAGCAACAAGGGGTAGGATCATGCAAGTAAGCCTAAAGGATGTGAATACTTGCAAGTTCCAGGTTTGGGTATTTAGCTCAAATTTCTATCTTGGAAAGTTTCCTATTATATTTGATAGAGAGTAATGATCTGGAAATGTAATTTACAAAGTGTCATAAGTTAGGGGAGCAAACTTAACAAAATCCAGCTCTGTCATCCTGGCATGACACAGTGTCAGAGCAGGCCCATTTCATATGCATTTCAATAACACATCTGTAGACTGAATCAGAATAAGTTCCTGAAAATGACCCTGGAGGCAACAGTAGCAGTAAAAATATGTAGACCTTTATAAATGGAAATAACAGAAGGAATAATTAGCATAGTGATCTTGTTAACTTCAGAGTGTGCTAACCTCTTCCTTTAAGAGTGGAAAGAATAATTGCATTTTTACAAACCTATAGGTGCAATAAAAATAGCTCTAATTTACAAAAGGCAAAAAGTGGGTCCTTGAAGTTTTATGACACTCCAGTATTAAAGCTGTATAATGTGCCTCTCGCTGTAGATATTCAAAAGCTACCCTTTTTCATCTGGGCCTCTGTGCCTATTACAGGTATGATCTAAAAGCTACAGAAGTAAGGAGTCTTTCCAACAGCTTCAGCAGACTTTGGATTAGACTATATATTATCACTGCACAAAGGAAAACAGAGCTGGTATTCCGGACAAAGAGTAACAAATGAGCGATTAAGCCAGGTCAAATAACCAAAAGATAAATACACAATTCTACAAACAAATACGCTGTACATTTGTGCTGCCAGTGAAATTACTTTGGATAAATTGTGTCATACAAAAGCATGCATGATTCTGCAAACTTTTAAGATACAGCTCACAAATTGCAATGAAGAGTTAAATGTATGCAAGTGCTAAATTAAACATGGAGTTGTGCACTTTGCCTATGATTCAATAGGGTACTTTGAATGCACTTAACTAAGTGCATTGACTTCATATGTTTGAAGTTAAGAGCATATATAACATGCTGGATCAGCATTTGGTAATCCATTTTACTGGATGTCCTCCCATGAGATACCTCCTCCTCCCTTGGACATGCCTACCCACCTCCTTGTACCCCTTCCCAAGTCCTCATTTCTTCAGCTTACTTCACCTTTCCAGACTCTCTCTCCTCTCTACTTGCCAATGCATCATGTAATCTTTCTTCTCCTTCTGGTTTTCTCCTTTCACCACAGCTCTGCCTCCTCCCTCCTGCACCTTTATAGGGTCTCACCCTTCCCTGCCTCGATTTGGCTTTGGTGCACCTTGCTAATCACGTACACCTTGCTGCTTGGGGATGAGCATGCTTCAGCAGAGTTCAAGAGCTCAGGATTTTGCCAGTTATAAGCTCTGGTGAGGAGCATTGAACTGAATGTTATGGACTTATCTCAGCAATTAATTCAGATCATTTAGTAGATCTGAAAGAGCATAAAAATTCTAGAATATGAAAGTCATTGGCTGAATGTAAACTTAAAAAGATTCTGTATTTTCACTTGACATGAATACTGAAACCATGAACAATGAGCTGCTTCTCACAGCCCTGTGTCTAGCAAGGTCGAGGATAAAAGTAACTGGTGATGAAACAATATGAAAATCTAAAGAGGCAGAAGACATCAGCATTTCCAGTCAAGCTGCCTGGTCAAGAAAACCCCTGATATCATGTTAACTTCTCAAAGAAGTCCTGAGCTATTCAGAATGAAAAGGTAGAGGAAAACTGGCCATTATAATGAACAAAAAAGAGAAAGAGAATGAGAGAGAAAAAATAGATGGCTAAGTATAGTGGAAAATGGGAAGAAAGATGAGCATTAAAAGAGAGAAGGAAAAAGCTTCTACAAATACAAGTGCAGTTAGGGGTGAAAACTGAGTGAAGAGTCACAGGGAGACTGGATACACAAAGTATCAGCTTCCTGATAAGCATTCTAACTTTGGTGATGCGTTCTCCAACATATTCACAGTCCCTGATCAACTCCCAACAAGCATACAACTTACTTTTAAATAACCAAAACTAAAAATGCCCCCCTCCATTCTACAACTGTGCAATTTCACTAAAAATGCCTTTATCAGGTAGGGGAGGCCCCCTTTGAGTAATGAGTGTTTCAAAAAACGTATGAGCAACTAAGGCTAGAAACAGGTGTTTGATACCACTAAAACCAAGCAAGTCTTTTCAAGACAGATTAGAAGGTAACAAATTCTAGAAGAGTCCAACACAGACATACACAATGATTCCTTGCATCTTCGAATGTTTTTGCCTGCATATTTTAGCTATCTTTCCCTGAAAAGCTGTATTCTAAGGTACAAGGTAGCATAACATTGCAGATAAAGATATGTGAAATTCAGATATAAAACCTCTTTATTTTTTTATTATTTTTTTAACAGTGGCATTTCTGTGAAGTGCAATGGTCATGGAAGGCATAATGATATACTTGAATAAGACATTAATTGCCATACATTTATGATGATCAGCATATTACTCTGGCAGCTTTAAATATGCGGTGAAAAGTGTCTTCCAGGCACGCCACAATTAAGAAAAAACATTTTGCTGAAGTCAGACCTAAGGACCTACTTAATGGTAAGTATATAAATACTTTCTTGAACTGGGAAACCAATACCCTCAATGTCATCCCCTTCACTAGTCAGTGTACAGATCTCCTCTTCTGATTCCTTGTAACAATAGCTAATCACGAAGTTGTTATGCACTTGAGATACAAGTCCAAAACCAGTTTGTGCTGATACTTGATGGTGCTCCCAAAATAAATCTACAGAAGTATTTTCCAGGCTTTTTATCTGTTTAATAAAAGGTCACCATTTCCTCCTGCTCCAGTGTTCAAACTGTACAGTTCTTCAGAAATTATTATTTCTAGCACATTGCCTCCTAGAGCATGACTATTCTGTAATATCCCTTAACAATCAATTAAGCCTGAAAAAAGTCCTATATAGAGTTAATGGCTTCAAATCTTCCTTCAAATCCTTTAAACAAGGAAGTACCTTAAAAATGAGGACATTTGAAAAGCCATAGAAATGGTAATGTTAAGATAGTTTAAAAATCCTTAGGCTAATGCTAACTTGTGCAGTCCTGCTCTTCCAGCATCCTGATTTTCTTGTCCATACAAGAAATTGATAAAAAAATTATAGAAGCATTCCATACAATGATTAATTTCAAGCTATTCTTAAAACATGTTGGTCATATTCAAAACTTAGTCATATAATGCATCAGAATTCTGTTTTTTTGTCATATAATCCTAACATGGGTGAAAGTGGGAGGAGAGTAGTGGATTGGAGAAGTCCATAACAACCTCTGGCCTCAATGAACAGACACTGAATACACGATTAACTTTTCTGCACAAAGACTTTTCACATGCATAAATATTTTCAGTCACGAACTTAAATTCTCAGTACCTTCTAAAATACCTGTACCCAGACACCATGCAAACAGAACAGGAATTTTGCTACATACCTCACAGCTATATGCATTTCCCAGGGACTCTCTAACAACTACACTTTCCGAGAGTACAAAAGAAAGTCTGAAATACTGGGGTTACAAAGCAGCAATTCCAAAGAGATTTTTGTGCCCGGTACAAGTCCAAGAAGGGGTGCGTCACCTGTAGGTGGCAGTATCTTACCGTGTTGTCCCGATAGGAAAGTAATTCCCTAGGTTTTTATTCCCGATGGTGAAGAGATGGCGGGGCAAAACCAGAAGACACATTTAAGACATAGGCAAGCCAGAACTGGAGATCTTTCAAAATTTGTTCATTACCAGTAGAATCTGCAGGTTTTCCTACTTCATTTCTATGGCCTTAGATGGCTTATTGACCATACTGTCCCTTTTTGCAACAGGGGCACCAGACCTGGACAATGGTAACCATGAGCAAACCTATTTGCCAGCACTGCCAACTTTATCATATACTTGTTTTTTCTTAAAAAAATGCCCTAATATTTTTTGGGCAATAGTTTAGCTGTTTCCTAGAAGGTAAATATTCAAGCTAGCACACGCTGAGTGCACACGCACTTTTTGTACAGCTGGAGAGTAGCATACTTAAACTCAAAGTCCTTTGCAAGTGGGTTGAGATTCATAGCCGTGAAGTCCACACATTGCAAAGTATGAGAAAACATACCTCGTTTTTTCTAGCACCTCCAGTTATTGCAGAATAATAATAATAATAATTCCATAATTAAGCACAGAGTAAGTTTCAGTTTCTCACACTTTAAAATTTACTCCAAAACACCATGAACTCCTCCAAACTCAGTCTACCACAAACTGTCAAACTCATTCATGTTGCATTGTTCAGGTGCTCCATTTCAAAGAAAGTACGTAATTGCTTTTTCATAAAATGTGTACCTGCCTTTGAATTCATAATCTGTTTTTGTATGAATGATAATAAAACATTTTTCAATATACTATACAGAAGAAGCCATATAAAGCAGTTTGTAATTGCAAAATACTGCAATCAGCTGAACTGCAAGCAATACAAAAGTCAATTAACTGAACCATCATAAGAAACATCTCTTTCAAAAAAGCATTATCTCTTCAAGAGAGATGCTCCTCCCTCAAATAAGTGGAGAATGATAGCTATACAAAACAGAAATCAAGAACTATTAGAATAGATTTGCCACAGTGACAGAAACAAAACATATGTTAGAGGTAACCTTAGGGATACAAAATCTTCATAAAGAGAAAGCCAGCCAGGCAGGCACACACAAGAGCTATTCATCAAAACTTTACACCTCCTTTCACAAGAAACACCTCCAGTTTGGCACTGTTCACACAAAGGAACATCTGAAAAATTCCTAATGAGAAACACTCATAGAAGAATCAGTCTTACACTTTCACCACAAAATTGAAGAGTTCAGAAAAGAAAATAAAGAGGTAGGGTGTCTCAGTGAGCTCTCTAAAACAGATGATGGTGTTACATAAAACGTACTCTTTTGAAGAAGACAGAAACATGCCTGTTATCAGAATTTGCAGTGCCTTTGTGATTCTATTCCCATTATTTTTTATAAGACACCAAGCCCACGTTAGATTCAGTAGTTCACTTTCAACTGAAAGCCTTAGTTTACTCTTTTTAAAGCAGAATAAAAATCCTGAATTACCTTTTTTCACTATTACTTTCTAAGCTCCCTAATCAGTATATTCAGCCAAATTATTCTCCCTTAGCAATATCCAATTTTTTCAGGTAGTACTTATTCCTAGTAGATGATGGACACATTTGAGAAATTTCTTTTGCTCTCCCCTAATTTCTCCTTCAGGGCAGGCAGTTACACTCTCCAGTTTGCCTCCCTCTAGAGCTGCCCATATTTGCATTTTAAGGAGCAGCACCAGACATAACCTTTCTTACTTCAAATCAAGTAATATCTGTTTGGGACATATGAGGTAGCTGGCTAGTAGATGTAACTCCTTTCAATAGTGACTTGTCTTCTAGGAAAATACAACTGCTATTCTGAGTTAATCAGCTTACAACAAAATCATTTGAAAACTAAGGTAGGACAGTTCTCACAAAACTGAGGCTGCCAAGGGCAAGGAAAAAAATAGGAAGTTAACTTGACCAGTAGGTAGGATAAGTCAGCATCACAAGATATAAGGAGGTGCATTTCACAGAACTTCTGCCTTATCCGATGTAGCACTTGAAATACTTGGTATGAAGGAGCCAGAGTATTGGACAGATGACTTGCAGCTGAAGTATGTGAATGCAGTCATAGATAAAATTCTCTCCATGGCTCCAAGAATGTTCTTATTTGTCTGAAAAATAAACACATATTGGCTACCTCTGTTCATCAGATACTTCTTGTGTTTCTCCCTTCTGTCTAACATGGTGATAATGCCATCCATGCATTCCACAAAGGCAAAAAGATTTCTGAAGCTTTCACATGACTGTTGTTCAGTAGAGATGGCTGAGGCCACACTGTGTACAACTAGGGTGAGAAAACATTGCAGACTGCTCACACTGTGAGCATTTCCCAGTAGCACACTGCGTAAGGCAGAGACCACAGATTAATGGCGACACTGCAGTCAAGAGTCCACACCACAGTGCTACAACAAAGTTTGCAATTTATTCTTAATATGCAAGCCCTAATTCTTGTATTTCCTAACTTTTTGGTGCTTGACTTTGCTACCTTAAGTGTTCCTGTAACCATTTTGTTTACAAAGTCTATAAAGTGTTATGTTAAAATGGTATGCCATACTGTTAATTGTATCATAAATAAAGCTGACCATGTTCCCAACTCCAAAAAAATCTACCTACACCTAGCACTTCTGTTATTAAAAAGAAACAAGAACATTTACCAAAATGACACTGCATTAGTTATCTGCCTTCAGTACTTTTCACTGTGCCTACTCCTGTACTGCACAATACACGTATCACTATAAGTTAGTGAACTTTATCACTCAGTAGGAAAGAATAAATGCATCTAAGCACACAATGTCATGGATTTTTCTCTTGCTCTTTGCTATAACCATGACAACATTATATATCAGTCTTACTGCAACAGTTTGGAAAAATTAAAGCATACTATACCTGTGCAGTCTACATGTACATGTCTCCATCTAGTGGTTGGTCCCAGTGCACAACTTTTCCTAAAGGGCTCGATTTGAAGCAATACAGGTGTGTATTTTGATACCACAAGCCTCCACTATTTCCCCCTCCTGAGTCACTATTGCCCATGGAGCACAGACAAGAGCATGGGAAGTGGAGGCCCTTTGCCATAGTGCTGCTCGCAGTGGCACCAGCCTCCGCCTGAAGCAGTTGTCATCTGCAGATCCACATCCATGCTCCTCAACACCTTGCATTATTCATGTTTCAGGTTTGCAATAGGAAGCCTTTCTAGCAGGTAGTTGGAAGTTGGGGAGAAGGTATCACCCTGTACTAGCTACAGACACATTACTACTGGTCCCACAACAGTAAAAAATATGGAGGCATGGTAAGAAAGTAGTATGTGTGTGTTGCCTGAGCAAGAACAATCTTGGGCAGGGGAACAGCTCTAAGGAGATTGTAAATGCCCTCTGGTCTGAAGCAGACACCAGCATGTACTACAATGCCTGTAAGTATGCAGCTCTCTTGTTACTACATAATTTATATACATACATGTTCTATATGTAGCTTTATACATATATAAAATTACATAAAAATTATATACACATTTATTATACATCTAAACATACTTGGGATAAAAAAGACTTTCCAAGAGATAAGCAAGATAAAATCTATTCTCAAATACTTTTTTGTTGTTGGTTTGGGTGTGGGGTTTTTTAATTTAAACTTGAAACATTGTGTAACACTACCCTGAAGCCAAACTAGTTCGAGCTTTTCCAAGCCCTTAATCTGTCGCACTCATAGCTCAATAAATAGTTACTGGATTAACTCCTTCCATTTAACCTGCTTGTTCATATATCTTTTTTATTTAGCCCATTTCTAGATCTTTATGTAATTATGAATAAACACACCATTATTATTGACAAGATGACATTTCTATTTCTCTCGTTGTCTCTAACAGCACTTCCATAAATTGCCAGTATTCTCCTGAGAATTGCTGAATTATTACCTCTCAGGAGGTATTCAGTACCTTTTACGATCATCTGTACAGCCTAAATTTATTCTCTCTTGCTCAGAATGTGGCACACTTTTCCTAACTTAGGGGAATGTTTTGAAATATTTCTTTATTGCTGCTGTTGCAAGTTACTTCACTGACACTTCCACTCAACCACTAAAAGCTGTCTATCAGAATCCATAAAATCTAATCTAGTACCTCACTTGTGTGATCACAGTTGCAAATAAACAACCTAAGTTTAATTTCATAGTTAAGATATTGAAAATATCCCTCTACAATACTTGAAAAAGAATCAGAAATGGTTAAAAATTAATCTTTGCAAAGAACACTGTAGAGTGAGATTCACTGTGGACACCTGCGGCAAGTGTAGTTGCCACCACAAAACAGTAATGGCAGGAGCATGTGTTAAACCATGTCCCTCTCCTGGGCCAGCGTTACCAGCTTTGAGCTTTATCCTGGAATTGTAAACTTCAGTTCCTACTGTTAGAAGAAAAATGTGTGAACAGAGAAAGGAGGGTGGGAAAAGGCAGAGGTGCTTCACCTCACTATTTTCCTAAGAAGCTTGTACAAATGAAATTAAGAACATCTTTTAAACTGAAAATGCTGAAGATGGCTTATAGCTCAGGCCTGTCTCCCTCTTCACTACGTACTTTCACATGCACCCTCTGCATCAACAACATTTCTCTCCATTATGAAAGGATTCATGGATGGGAATCGTCCATGTAGAAAGTACTCTCCCCCAAACACACTTTACAGGCTTTATCTTCCAGTTTAGCACCTTAAACAGAGCTTACTGTGGGACTACACAAGCCTCTATACAAGCACAAGGGAAACAGGTAGAGGACAGGAGTGGGGTTGCTTTTGTCAGTGACTGGTGGCTCTCAGGATGCCTCTGCTGTGCTGAGAGGCCCAGTTGAAGGAGAACAAGGCTGTGTGGACAGTCAGGTCCCTTTCCCTGTTGAGTTATGACCCTTGAGGACACTGGGACTTGCCAAATACTTATTCCTGCTGAAGCACCCCATGGTTCTAATATCACATTTTCTTCATGACCACAGCCACATCACCTTGTTACACTCAAACTGAGCCAGCTCTACTTATAAAACCAGAGTTAGTAGACCTCCACTGCACTTACTGGAAAGCTGAAGAACTTAAGTTACTTCTCAGCCAAATATGTATCCTTTACCAGAACACCCATTTGTCCTGAATTTAAATAGCTCTTTCTTCCCAGCAGAGCAAAACAAAAGCTGAAAAAACAATCACTTTCTACAAGTGCAGAGACCTAGCAGTTGCACATTTTTAGTGTCTTTTCCATGACAAGCCCCAATTCATGCTACTAGAGCTTTTCTTTATCCTTTCCCATTTGAACTCATCTTCTGATATGATTCTGGGTAACCAGAATTACAGTCAGATTTTGAGGAGTGTCACTACAGTACGTTGCACAATAGCATTAATACTTCTTTTTCTCAGTTGGGAAAACAACATCTTTCAACGCATCCTGAAGGATCACATTTGTCTTACAGCTCTGTCTCATTAGTGCCTGACAGTCACTCTGTAAAAGAGTACACAAAGTTCTCCCCTCCCTTAGCCGCTTCCAGATGAGCTTCACACTTGCAGCAGAAATCCTTAATGTTACTTTCAAAGGGCATGTATTTGCATTTTATACAATTGAATTACAATTTCATTGCCATTATTACAGTCTTCAACTTCACCCAGTTCTTCCTTTATTGGATTTTCATCCTCCTTTGTACTGGGACAGATCCACATAACCAGTACACATCTCCCCTACTGCTCAGAGAAAGGCCCTGAATAACTAAATATTTCAGTCTGCTGCTAGTGTGATACATCTTTAATTCATTTATAAAAATGGAAGAACTGCAATTCTAGAGGGGCACAATCAGAACTTTAGGACTTGGATAGTCATTTTTGTATGCAAACACACAGAAGTCAAATACTAAGGTCCTATACAAAAGTCAAAGTCATCTTGAGACTCGCTTTTACATTTAAGCACTCTAACCATCTTGGTTAGAGCTTTATATTTATGCCCTCCTTACTCAGATACAATCTTGTGTTACAACAAGTAGTTTAGGACCACAGCTTTATCCATTTACACTTCTAGTTTTGTTCCAATGGTAATGCCATTATTCCAGAAACTAAACAGCAAAAAAAGCATCTTAATTGTATTTATTGTATTTATCAATTAAATAGGAAATGACTGTTTTGACAGATCAATGAAAAGGAGCAAAGCAGGACCAAGTTAGGCTTGCCATTAGAAAAGAGTACAAATCAGAAAACACCAAAGCTTGCAAATTCAGCTCTAACTCAAACACCTTGTAGGAACCCTGTAATTAGGGTTCCTTTCTAGAAGAACTCAAAATGGGGCTTCATCTGTCTTTGTTAAAATTAAGCGGTCAGTATGTAAGTTCACACAGATTTAGTTTTCGTTCCTTCTGGACTTCATTTGCCGAGGTTCAGCATCCGTGCAGGGACAGGAACGACTCTCACACATTGATGCAATGCACAGTCAGTTCACTTTATTGCTCCGCTTGCGTGGTTATATACATTTTTCATATCTGTACACGCAAGCACGCTTATTCGGATAGGCTACAGACATAAATCACGCGCTGTTCACGCNCCCCACATTCCCTTACGATTGGTAACTATGCACTAAAGCCAATAGCAACAGACTGCCTCCACGTCCTTGAACACATCTTGTTTTTGCTAACTCACATCATGTGCACTATCAGAACTTTCTCAATTGCTATTCTTAGCTGCCCTTTCCAGCAGCCTGTTCAGTTATGTTAACTGTTTTGCTTAAGAGGCCTAGTCATGCTAACTCTCAACCTACATCGACCCCAAAAATCATTTAGCTTTGTATAGGTGTTGTATTTTTTAAACAAACACTAGGAAAACATTTTTAGCCTGAAACTTCAAGTTTGCATTTGTACTATGAAAAAATTTGTATGCCACCTTTTCGTAGATTTCTAGGGAGACAGACTGAAAATAAGCCATACAACTGGAAACTTTTCTTGAAAAACAGAATTGGGTATTGGAATATATTTCACTGTTAATTATACCCTATCATACATTTTAAAAGTGCATGCATGAAGTTATTCATAATCAGCCTGTCTCCAAGATTCAGTTTCTGAAAGCATCAGAAAGACTCACCTTTTTCTGCAAAAGCAGGTGACTTGCTGATTGGGAAAAGCTGCACCAAAATTCCTCCAGAGTGGAAGAAAGGTGAATTCAGATCATGGGATCCCCACATTTTCTTAGTTACTGTATAACTTGGCTGAATTTTCACAGAAACACAGGTCTGGAAAAGACTGGCTGCATTACAGTGTAGTCCTTTGCAGTTGTGGATAATCCTGAAACTGATGCCCACTTCAAACAGCTCTGCAGAACACCTGGGCCCATGGGACACCTCACACTCTGGTAACAGTGCATCACAGATGCATTCTGTTGGGTGACAGCCATGGTGAGCAGCTCCCTAATGTGTTTTTCCAATGTGGAGGGCTATTGCCCTGTGAAGACCTTCTGTAGCAGAGGGGGCCAGGCACCCTTTACTAGGGGAACAGATTCAAGGGAGCGCAAGTTGACTGCACACCTAAACCACAGGATCACTGGGAAAGTGTTTCCATATCCCAGGCACCAGCAGAGGAAGAAGGGATGAAGAAAATGCTCCACTAATTACACTACTTCATAAAAGCGCTTGATTTAATGAGACAGGAATGTTAATATGATCCAATGTTAATGCTTAAACAAGAACTGCTTCAGAAACTGAATTTAAGAACTAAAGGCCTCAGGGCCAAAGTATGAATTAAGCAAAAGCATTGTGTCTTTATTGCTCTGTTGTGGGGATAGCATGGGAATTCACATGGAAAAGAAAGTGAAAGGTGAGAACTGTGGTGTTAGAAAACCATGATTCAAAAACTAGAACAAAGCATGGTTAAGCTGACATTAATGGAGGTAGGCATCAAGGATCTCCAAGCACAGGCTCAGTCTTTTTGTGATACAGCCACTGGAGGTAAGGAAAAGGATTCCCATCTATTTTACAAAGCTAAGCTAACATGGAATATATTCAGCCAGAAAACTATACAGTTTATTTTAATCATCTGCACTTATCAATAGCTATTAAATCCCAAACTAAGTTTGTACACTCTCAGGGGTTGTGGCCTGTTCCTGTCATGCTGCTAGCAACCTCCCAGACACCTGTTCAAGACACTGAATCATCCAATTGAAGTCTGCAACTCTTAATCTGTGTATTCCTCCTTCAAGTACAGAATCAGCCTGGATCTCTATTCAGCCATCCAGAGACGAGACCGCTTGCTATCAGTTCTCAGCTGCATCTTCCACAGGTTGCAAAGAACATGTTAAAATTTGTCCTTCCTAACATGATGCCAAGAGCCACCAAGGGAGAGTCAAAAAGTGACAAGCACTCAAAGCCACTGTGCAGTGCAGGCCATATTTAGGCTGCAGGCTGTCCTGTAGATGTACAGTTGGCCCACAAACTCTGCTTTCTAAAAAATGAGCACATGCATTAGGCTGTCCTGTCCTATATTAAAAGTGTAAGAAGTAGAAATAATATCCACTTCAAATTTTTTAATATATTAAATAAATCCAGCTCCTTCCTCTTCAGAGAGGAGAGCTTAGGCCTATAGGTCTATTTAACACCTGGTTAAACACTACTTAACCTCACACCACCGGCCAACTACTTTTCATATAAGCTGAATTTTAGCTAATAATGTCCCAATTAAACACCAGTCATTGTCATTCACTATCATTAGGCTAAATTGGTTTCCTGGGAGATGTCCCAATAATGCAGTCATTCTGGTTAAATGCTTACCAGTTAAGTAAGATATGCAACACAGAAGAGGGTTTGTGAAAGAACAAGAAATACAACTGTGTTTTACCCAATTCTGTGTAGCTAATTTGCCAAGAATTTTAAAATCACACGTGCCTCAGCACAAGCTTTGACTATTAGTTTTCAAATATACATGTGTATTCATGTGTGTGCTCTACCAGGCAGTAAGTAGCATCTGTGTAAATCCTGTTTCTATCTAAAGCCAGCATAATATACAACAAAAACTTACATGTATGTCCTCTGAAAGGAGGAATAACAACACGCTGTAGGAGCTAAAAATTAGAAGTAGGTCTGAAGTGCTCTGTGGGAGCAGGTTCAGCAGGCTAATTTAGGATAAATCTGTATTTAATGTTAACAGAGAAAAATGCTCTCAAGAATGCCTTGTGTAAGCCTGAGTCTTCATTTCCAAATCTGGCACTTCAAAGAAAGTGTCTACCTGGAGCTGCAATAAGTTGGGCACACAGGGCGAGACACAGCTCATTTAAATTCAGCCATTTAAAAGCAAGATTTCTAACTTAACCCAGTTGCTGAAAATTTCTCTTGTCAAAGAAGGGCAATTCTGGTCTCAAAATCATTATCTCCTATAAGAACAAATAAATTTCTTCAGATACTGATTTCTCTCTTGTTCCCGTAAGTGTGTGCTCATCCATGTTAGGTAAAGTATTTTCATTTTCTACTATTAAACACCACAGAAGCTACCCTGAAAGTCTGTGCAGTTTGGTATGTAGTCTACTTTTGGGACAGAGAAGAAACAAGCATCATTGAGACTGCAAAATTCAATTATTCACCTGTATTGTGCATGCAGTAACTTAGGCTAAAATGCAAAAGCTATATATGAATCTCCCAATGTCTTGGACAGAAGAAAAGGCTTGAAAGTAGAATCATAGAAAGTTTTGGGTTGGAAGGGACCCCTAGAGGTCATCTAGTCCAACCCCCCCACAGCGAGCAGGGATACCACTAACTAGATCAGGTTGCTCAGAGCCCTGTCCAGTCGGGTGTTGAATGTTTCCAGGGATGGGGCCTCCACTACCTCTCTGGGCAACCCGTAACAGTGTTTCACCACCCTCATTGTAAAGAATTTCTTCCTTATATCCAGCCTAAACCTACCCTGTTTTAGTTTAAAACCATTACCC
>Ga0065711_1003270_pt1 | contig 28849 bp, 18 predicted proteins | sample Hoacrofraction12_FD_59098 | JGI IMG/M metagenome (GOLD analysis project Ga0065711, IMG submission 59098) | Hoatzin crop microbial communities from Cojedes, Venezuela - Epithelial fraction 12 v2 (version 2) | ecosystem: Host-associated > Birds > Digestive system > Esophagus > Crop | place... | reverse complement strand
CCTGCCCAGGTGCAGGACCCTGCATTTGCCTTTGTTGAACCTCATCAGGTTCCTCTCTGCCCAACTTTCCAGCCTATCCAGGTCACGCTGAATGGCAGCACAGCCTTCCGTTGTGTCTACCACATCTCCCAGTTTGGTGTCATCAGCAAACTTGCTGATGGTACATTCCAACTCTTCATCCAGGTCGTTGATGAAGAAGTTAAACACGGCTGGGCCCAGTACTGACCGCTGAAAAAAATTGTATTGGCATCCCTGGGTGGGCTTTTGAGTACTTGAGTACTTTTGCTACTGTACAGACCGAGAGGTGGACATCATTCAAGTGTCCAATTCTATTTTCCCCGAAGTCAACGGAAGAAATGCAACAAATTTTGAGACATAGAATGCATTTCTAACAACTCCAGACAATAACAGTTATCTATCATGTGAGGAAATATATAACAGCAGACCATTTAAGTGCACTGAAACCCCCCTGCTGCAGTTCATGAGAAAATGGGGCCTGCTCTGGGAACGACCAATGTGGAATTTCAGCTGGAGACAGCACGATATTTATCTTTCCGCTGCCAACAGAGGAAAGCATGCAGCTTAGCAAGACAAGGCATTATTTCAGCTTTGACAGGGAGAGGGGATGAGAAAGGAGACAAAATGTTTTTTTCTGTGAAAACATCAGCAGCAGTATCTCCTCTCTCAAGAGGGGCCATTGTTCTCTAACCCCTGGGAAGGGAGTGAAGCCACCCACCATCACCCTGGATTTCTGCAGGGAACGGGGGAGCCAGAACGCAACCCCGGTGCCAACATGAAGGAATCTGACAGTCCCACCTGTCTTCTCATTCCTTCCACACAAAGGAATCTGACTGTCCCACCCATCCTGACCCTCCTCCGGCAGCCCTCCCACGCTGTTCCCAGACCACGCCGCGCATCGGGACTAGAGCTGCCTGGAACTGGTGCCTCGCAAAACACCCCGTCCCTTCCTGAGAGCCATAAGGGACGTAGAGCCTGAGCAAAAGCCCTCCCATGAGCAGTGTAGAGATGCCTGTCGCCCATGCTGTGGCTAATCTTGCATTGCAACATGCTTAGTTCACCTTCTCTCTGCAGTTAAAGGCATTTTTGTTTACAGTAGTTCAAGAACATCAGGAGGGAAAAGTCAGTACATGCACACCCTGAGTAGCCGCTACAACAGCAGAAGGCATAGGTGTGGAAATCTAAGGAGAATCCCTGTGTTTCCTTACTTTCCTACTTTAGGATACATGAGCTAGCAAAAGCAAGCCTGATAACAGCATCATCAGCCTTACAGTACAGTGAGAAAAGCAGTTAAGCATCTATCCAGACCCTTAAAATTATTAGTAGAATTCCTTCCATCTGTATCTGGAAAGCTAAATTGCTTTCAAAAATAAGATCCCCTATTATATTTCTGCCTTTATGAATTTTACATCTCTCATTCAACAACACAGGTCCATCCATAGCTAAACTCTCTGAAAAACTTCTTTACCATTATATCTCTAAATGACATTTTGGCCCATAGCAGGCTTTACAGTTAAAAATATGACTGAGAAGATAAAAATAAATGAACAGATTCCATTGTTCAGTGTTTTCTATTTGGAAAGCAGCACTGCTGATACAGTTGTAAATTAAGTTTTTTCCCCTGTTAATTTCAACAACAAAGGTAGTAGAAAAGAGTATATTGTTTAAATACATAATTAAAAATTGCAACCAGAAGCTACTAGAACATCATAACAGAACTAAGAACAGGTGAACAGTTTTTCCTCTGATATTAATTCCTTCACCTGGCAGTCAGGCAAGAAATTGTTGAGGAAAAATAATTACCTCAGCAAGAGGCCAGTAACATAAAGAGTTTTGTCTGGACAAACAATAAGACAGAAGACATGACAGAAGGAGGAGTGCTGAGAACTGGAAACTAGAAGCTAGTATTGAACTGAGCAGTTAAGCATATGGGCAGTAAGAAGCCTAGAACTCAGATTCAATAGCGGGCATTGATTAAGCACAATTCAACATTTTGCTCCTCTGAAGAGACAGACAGCAGTATTGACATTAACCCATGCTTTGAGTGAGTGTTCATTTTAGTACTATAAATTATCATGACGTCAAGTGCTTGGTTTCGAAGGGCAAGAAGACTGCAGACATTAAATGTTTCTAAGTGATAATGATCACTGAAGGCTTTTTCTTCTATGATGATAATTCTCTGATCGCACTAAAACAAAACATTCAAGAAAAAACACATACAAACATACTGGCATGTCCTAAACACACTGTCAGAGTTACGGAGGTGTAAAAAAGTACTCACTTGGTATGTGTCCCATAACCTGATGGTACACCGTAAAGGGACTTCTCTCATCAGCAAGTTATTCATCCAACGGAAAGCAAATTGCAAGTATTTCACCTCATGCTGATCCAAGTGTCTATGAACTTGTTCTGAAGAGAGAATAAACAGACATTTTACTGGAACTTTTCTGAAGTCCTTAAGTATCAAATACACTGTTTGAAAAAATAAAATACTTCTCTGATCCCAATCAAATAATATGTGGTGATGCATGCAAACTCTTACAACTGAATTAAAATCCCCAAAATAGAAAGAACTAGTTAAATGTTACATTGTATTTGTTTTTCCACCTCTAGATGGCTTAAACAACTGCTCTCCATTGTGCTATCTTAAAAAAAGATTAAGGTCAGAGCTTTACAATACACCACAAAAAATATACAAACTTATAAAGTGAAATGATTAGATACATATATCCTTACTAATTTCTTAGGCTACAAATTATTTGGGGCAAGACTAAAAGAAACAACGTTTGCAAATAACATAATGGCTTCCAAAAATAAAGCCATATTTATGGTAATAAAAAGAAGAAAATATTAAATTAACAAGTCAAAGAAATATAAGGAAAGTACATGTAAAGGTTGCATTCACTTGAGACAAAAAAAGCGAGCTTAATGTGCAGGAAATACAGTGAGCAAATTTAAGTAATTCGCAGCTTAAATAATTTCTTAGTATAACAAATAAATACAAATAAAACCCAGTACAAATCAATGGCTTCTGAAGCAGTACTCGCACACCCCATGCTTACTGTAGCACATTTACTATTTGAAAGCACTGATAATCATGGGTTATTGCTAGAGCTAATAAAACCAATCTAATACATAGCTTGTATGTGTTTAGCAGAAGTTCCTCCAAAAAGGATCACAGACATTCTGTTGACAGGTTTTAGCTAACAGGCTCAAGTTGGCATGGTGCACATGACAATTACTGAAGAAATGCTAATATCTTATTTGGATAAAGGTATGACAAGAAGTCTTTGTCAAAGCCTAAATAAGATACTCCTACTGTCTGTCTTTATACAAATACATTCTTGGGAGACGGTGATACCCAGATCATCCTTCATACCCATTCACAGAGGTGTATCATCAGCTACAACAATATATGCTGATCTTCCAAATTTCACATTTCTTGGAAAGATCTAAAGAGGCACTAGAATACTAAATTAAAAAAAAAAAAAATCCCAAGAGTATGGTAGTATTGTTACAGGAAACATTACCTAAAGAATAAGGTAGCAGAAGTTAAATTATACTAAATTATAATATAGACTGAAGTTATTAAAATAATTTTTTTTCTCAAGATGTATTTTGTGGCTATATTAAAGCATCAATATGGAAGCAGAAGGTAGAAATTTTCTAGATTTTAAAAACAATCAACAGTCAGCTTTTTTAAACATAAGACCAATCACAACACACTACACCCAAGTTTCACCTATCGTGACATCCCGTCTGTCTGAGACTACATCTTAAGCCAATTGCCTCAAAGCTTGTTTGCAAAGCTTGCTGCAGGACCTCCTGGCAGACAGGACCTCCTGGCAGACCAGCAAAGCTTGTCTGGAGCCCAGATCAACCTCCTGGCGGGCCAGCCAAAGCCAAACCAGACAAGGAATAAACAGCCACCCAAATCCAGCTTTGAGGGGAGTTGGAGGATGAGTACATCATTGTGGAAAATGTGTCTAGACACCGACCCCCTTCCCGACCTGCTGGAGCCAGGACTGAGCAAAACCACATGCATGGCACTAGGGAACATGGGGTATGTGCCATTGCCTAGGGAACAATTTCCCCGAACATTTTATCAAAGGCCATGTGACCAAATGACGAGGGGACCCCCACCACCGACGCACACAGGAACTACAGAGACCCCCACCACCGACACACACGGGAACTAGGGACCAACAGGACACCACTGGATCCACGGTGGTGACGACCTCTTGTGACTCTATCCCGACTGCTTGCTAGGTTTCTTTCTCTCCTGTCTTTTCCTCTCTTTCCTGTCACTGTTTCTTCATGTCTTCATTTCAATAGGTGATCAATAAACCTGTTTGACTGGTGGCATGTGACCTTCTTTGTGTCTTAATCTCACTCTGGGAATAACAATGAATCTCTATGGCTTGGGTCTTCCCGGACTGTAACACCGTCTCCAACGGTGTCTAAAAACAAATACCCATGGAAACGTATAAAGCGCTGGTATTTCTCCATGGCACGTCTCAGCCTCTATCTCTCCGGGGCTAAAGCACCCTTCAGCAGACCTGGTATCTATGTTCTGAAAGTTATGTCCTTCTGTTATATAGACAAATACATAAAGCTATTTACATACATCTTAAAACTGTTACTTCTCCTGGGAATTTTTTAAGCTGTAGCTACATACAAAGATGTGTGAATCTTTAAACGATTAATTTCATTTCTATGTATAACACTAACTAGATAATTCGATAGACTGAACTGCTACTGTGGGATGTGAAAAGGTAGAGAATGAGGGTGGAGAGGTAATGATCTTGTGCTCTTTAAAGTGATTTCATCAAGTCCTGGATAATCCCTCTCCTCTGTCATTATGTGTACAGGAAAAATACTGCAGCATTACCACTGTATATTGTGCCTACATATTGTCGATATTTCCAAAACTACAGGAGAACTGTTTGATGGATTTGCCACTACCCACAATCGCCTCAGCTTTCCAGTCTCAAGACCCTGTGACTAACCTTCTTCCTTCCTCTACAAACCCAACATCCTCCCATCACCTTCACAGCCTTCTTTCCCAGGCTTTCTGCAAAACTCATCAGCTGCCCCAGCTGGGAGAGAGACAACAGTCAGTATCAAGGCCAGCTCCGAGCTCTGCATAAGTGAGCAGCCGAGTAGCTAGTTGGCACTCCCAACACAACAGCCACCACCTGCGGGGCTCGCTCTGCAGCCCTTCCTCAGCAGCACCGCTAATCTGGGTCACTTTTTTTTTTAAATAATCAACAAATGAGCTTTATAAGAGTCGTGGAATTCTGCACAGTGGAGACTTCTCACCCTCTGTAAAATGTTGATGAAGCGAGTCCTCAGCTTGAAAAGTTATTGAAAGGAGAAAACAGATCTGGTGACCACATATGTTCTGCAACCTTAGAGAAATACGCTTAAAAATGAAACCAGGCAGTTTATACATAAAGTCCATATTTTGAAGACAGTATAAGCTTCAGAAGCATCTGTATTTTCATTTTCCACACCAAGGCCTTGCATGCCTCTAACTTCTAAGCATTTAGAATAGAGTAATATAGCTCAGTTGGAAGGGACCTACAATGATCATCTATCCAACTGCTTGACCAGTTCAGGGCTGACCAAAAGTTAAAGCATGTCAGGGCACTGTCCAAATACCTCTTTAACATCGACCGGCTTGAGGCCTGTTCCAGTGTTTGACCACCCGCTCAGTAAACAAATGATTCCCAATGTCCAGTCTAAACCTCCCCTGATGCAGCTCTGAGCCATTCCCACACATCCTATCACTGGATCCCAGGGAGAAGAGCTCAGCACCGCCCTCGCAACGTCCCCTCCTCAGGAAGCCATGGAGAGCAATGAGGTCATCCCTCAGCCACCTCCTCTCCAAACAAGATCAAAGTCCTTAGCCACTCCACACAGGACATGCCTTCCAGCCCTGTCACCAGCTCTGTTGCTTTCCTCTGGAGGCACTCAAGGGCCTTCACATCCTTCTTAAATTGTGGGGCCCAGAACAGCACATAGTGCTTGAGGTGAGGCTGCACCAACGCTGAATACAGTGGGACAATCACCTCTTTTGACCAGCTGGTTGTGCTGTGTTTGATGCATCCCAAGATGGGGTTTGCCCTCTTGGCTGCCAGGGCAGACTGCTGACTCCTACTGAGCCTTCTGCCAGCCAGTAACCCCAGACCCTTCCCTGCAGGGCTGCTCTCCAGCCACTCCTCTCCCAGTTTATACTTGGGCCCAGCGTTAGTCTGTCCCAGGTGCACAATCTAGCATTTGTTCTTGTGAAATTTTCAAATGTTAAATAAATTACTGGTGATGGTCCAATGCTCCAATCTATCCCGATTCCTCTGCAAGGCCTCTCATCCCTCAGGAGAGGCAACAGCACATCCCAGTTTGGTATCATCATCAATCTTGCTCATGGTGCATTCAACTCCTGCATGCAGAACACTGATAAAAGTATTGAACAGAACCAGCCCTAGAATTGAACCTTGAAGGACACCGCTGGTGGCCGGTCGCCAGCCAGATGTAGCCCCATTCACCGCAACCCTTCATTCAGCCAGTTCTTCACCCAGCGCACCATTACTAGGTCAGTTTTTCAGGACAAGTACAGAACCACTACTGTGTGTCTGCCTTTGCTCTATGCAGATTTAGCTGTAAGTTAAATACACTGAAGTGCGATATTATATTAAATTTATTTTCTAAATGTCAGTTTTAGATACCTGTATTGCAGACCACCATAATTAGATAATCCACTACTTCAAGCAGGATGCAAAAAAAGTCAGTTTTATTTCTAACTGAAGTTACTAACTCACAGATATTCTTGTTCTTCACACAGCAGAAACAAATTTCATTTGGTTGCTTGCAGTCATTGAAAGTAAGTAATTAAGAACAATAAATTGTGCCAGTTGTGATATTTCAACTACAGTTGTTACGAGGCATAATGAATTTCTTGAAAGTTGCTTTCTAGCCCAAACAAGTTGAAAAATAAGACTACTAAACTCTGTGCAGTATATATAATTGATGCAAGATTGTAACAGAAGATGAATTACCTAAATATGCCAATACTTCCTACTTTGTAAGTAATTGTCAGTAGAGGCTATTTTGCTGATAAAGATAATTTGGACAATCATAATCTAAATTTAAATTTTCCATTTCAATGAAAATAAATATGTGTGTGCAATGAACAAGCAAGACATATAATTACTGTCAGCTTTCAGGCTTCAAGTATTTTATAAAAAATTTCTACTACAGTTTCTGATAGTGAAATTATTTTACAGTTTTAAAAAAAGATAGTTCTTTTATCAAAATTCAAAAGAAAGAAGAATTACACTTATTAAGTTTCCCAATACTTTCAATAAATCTATACATACAGTTTTGGTGTATATAAAGTCTTCCGATTAAAGAATAAGCTACATCATACAGATGCATTCCAAAGTAGCACCCTACTAAAAATATGGATGTTGTACATCAAAAGTATTTATAACTATTTATAGTTTAAATAAATACAATTATTTGGTATATTAGTTTGAATGACCGCATTTAGACACCTTTAACAGATGCTTCGTATGGTAGAAGGACCTACACGTATAAAATATTTATTGTTAATGTTTAATGTCAGCTTCTCATGCTGTGTTACTGATTTCAGAATGAAATTTCCATGTGACTACAGAACCACAAACTAAAGCCACAGGTAAGGACAGAAAGAACCTGTACTATAGCATGACTTCACTGCTGTCCTGACTGGGGGGTACTGTCAGAATGAGTGTGTACCTAGGAAAGTTTACATATAAGCAAAGTGGAACTGCAAAATAATAATAAAACTATGCATGAACTGCCAGATTACAGTGGCACAGCATGGTGCCACTGCATCCATCTGCATACTTTATTACTTCAGAATATTAGCCCTTTGGTGTTGACTTATATTTAAAGATTCCTATCAACCCCAGCAATCTTTTCTGATGGTTGATTTCAGACCCAGTATGACACTTCTGAAAATTATTTAAAGTTCATTTTTTATGTATATTTCACACCCTGCACACTTAATTTTTAACTCCATTTTATCAATACTTTATACATATTTCATTGTAAATATAAAAAGCGCTAATTGTTAAAAATCACCTCAAATGCAGTTAAGCTATGAATCTGATAAATAGGCCTTTCAGTTCAACGAAAGGAAGTATTTCTCAAGAAAAGCCACACAATTCTTCTTGAAAAGTGTACACTACCTACAAGAGTAACTCCTCTGGTCCCAATCCAAAATGAACAGTAAAATAATGCATCAGCCTTTGCATGCAGAGTGATGGTTGTGCATTGTTCTTTAACGCGTGAAAACATGCCAGAGCAAGATGCCAGCGCTCCTGTTGTCCAGCCTCCCTCCAGCAGGATTTTCTTCTCTCTGGACCATGCCAATAAAGGTAAGCCGTACAGACTGATCATTCACACACGAACATAACGGAAGACAAGCCGCAGAAAGCAAACAGCGTGAAGCACTGACGCATTTCAGAAAGCAATGTCCATGTCTACTACAGAGGAGAATCTCCAGTCTAATTTTCTTCAGTTTTTAATTGGTCACCTTGTTATTTTTAAAAACAACTGACATTGCAAAGAAATAAATAAATATCATAACTTATAAAATTAGAAATAATAACACAGGCACCTAATAAGAAAGCATGACACCCAGAAGAACCATTGTTTCAAAACTTAAGGCCCTTTTATTTTGAAATACGTAAAGTCTCTTGCAGAATTAACATAGGACTTGTCTTTCTTTTAATTCTCTAATGACTCTTTTGGAAGGTTCCCTGTACAAAAACACAAATCTAACAATGACAAGAAATTTTTTAAAACAAACAAACAAAAATATTTCTTTCGCAGGTAATAAACTTAAAGGAACCTAGCAGAGACAGAACTACTATGCACAACTAAAAATTACTTCAGAGATACTCAGGGTCTACAGTCACTATTTTATTCATGGATTTTTTTCCCCTCAGTGAAGTCTTGCTATTAAATACAACTTGACTTCTTTCCGAAGACCTTTTAAAAAACTAATTAACAGACCAGTGTGATCCAAATTTCTCCTCCTGTCTTCTCTCCATGGGTAAGAAAGATAAAAATCCACCAAGTTTTCAGCTGTAGAATTTATAGGCATTTCATAGAATTTGTTCTTTTCCTTAGAAAAAAAATTTAATTGAAAAAAATTTTATCAGTTGAATTTAAAATCCAGACACCTTTCATCCCATGTTAGGTGAAATGTAGTAAGACAATATTATTTATGACTTAACTCACTTAATTTGACAGTTAATGGTGATAATGAAGTTTCATAACACAGGTTATAGCAAATCCATATTCAAATTTTTAAAATGTCCTGTGACAAATAGTCAAAGTACTACGGTGGATGGCATTTCACTGCCTCTTGGTTGACCAGATTTCTCCCACACACCACCATGCAAACATTTACCTTTTACTAGATAAACATTTACCTTTTACTTAGATTTTTAGAGATATCAGACCACCAGTTCAATTTTGCCACTGGTTATTACAAGGATGAATTTTGAAAAAGATAATCACATGGTTTAATCTCAAATTCATTCACAGGGGATGTGCTTGCAAGCCAGGAATTTGTCTGGCCATTCAGTCAGAACCATTAAACTGCACTGCCACAATGTGTGCGACTGAGTAGACAATGACGACGTTTCCCTCCTTGTGCAATATTGCAACTTCTCGACTACAGAAAAATTTTCACAGCCCAGCCCATGACAAGTATGAGATGTTACGTACCATCTAAGTAAACAGGGGGAAGTAACATTTCTTTTCCAGTTTTTTCACACTGCTCTAACTTGATACCTGACTGACAGCTCCCAAATACTAGTTTCCATCTACAAAACTTCAGTTCTGTTTTCTTCACTGTGCAAAGCAACCAACCAAGTAGATGCTGTTCTACTTCATGCAGTACTACAGTAGGCATTTACTTCTACTTAGCTGGACTTTCTAAAAGTGTGGGTATCTATTAAAAAAAAAGAGTACCCTAACACAAAACCTGTAGAATCTAGAGGAGACCTGCTCACCAGAAACACTGTTACCCACAAGGGTTGTCCTGGCAAGCTTTCACTCATGCGACCAGATCCTCCTGCAAAGCAGTGACTGTTTAAGCTTCACCTCTGACTTACCACAAGCATTTGATAAAACTGGTTTTCTTAAGTATTTTCTGCAAGCTTCCAGAGGTCCTTAGGGAACAAGCATCCCTTTGATCACATCAGCCCCTACATGGGTACAGTCATCCACACTTGTCATCCATCTCTTTGCAGGACGTTTTGCTCCAGCCTAGACTCACAGGCAGTTTATTAATACAGAGCAGTCCATGCAGCTGCATTCATTCAGCTAGGGACTCCACAACTGACACATCTACCGCCAGCTCATGTGTACTATCCGTTCAGCCAATATAGTAACAAAATGTTAAAATCTTTTCTACTACTCTTAGATTCATTAGACATTGCCATTTCCTTAAAAGTAGAGCTCCCACATCCTGAACCTTGCTGTCCAAAAGAAGGAACTTTGTCATCAGTAAATGACTGCTTACTTTTTAAGTACCTACTGAAAGCAAATTTTGTATTTCATTCTCTCTCTTCTTGAATCATTTCTACATTGTCCAAAGCCAGTATGTTTACAGGAGACAAAGGTAAAAGCCTGGAGTAAAATCTCAATACCAGGTGTTAGCAGATGCAGATTAAGGTTTACCACTCCCCAACCCGAATTAATGAAAGTCTGAACAAAAGTAATTCTGTCAAGAATACAGTTTGGCACTGAGTTATTATTAGTTATGTACATTTTTACTAATATACATTAATCACAAAAAAAGCTCCTGATGACTAAAAAAGACATTCAAAAGATCATAAATGTGCACTTGAAGACAAGATCTCATTATGATACACAATTCCCCTTCAAATAATAGCAGAGATCTGAGTAAAAGATCCACAAGTTGATTACACCTTGTTGCAGAATTAGTTTGCTTTATATAATTGCTAAAATCATCCATTGTAAGAATTATAATAAACGCATTTTTAAAAAAAAATTGAGTAGTCCTGTATAAAATGAAAAGACGACTGGCACAAAACCAGAAATATTACTGAATCTTATTCTCCTCACAGTCTACAATTTATAGATAATTGTCTATTTGAATTTAGCTCACTAATGTACAGCTAGTAGCTATGACTGAGAAACATCTTCTTCATACACAAAAGATACAGCTGATAGTCCAATACTAAAAAGCCCAAGATGCTGATCCCAACGTAAAAGAGGGAGAGAGGGAAGATTCAGTTGCCTCAGGGAACCAAATGCAAGTAACAATTCCATGGTATCCAGCACAAAATGGAGGACACTATTACGAAAAACAGCCAGTAGAGATCCAGTAAGATCTGCCATTCTAGCTAAAAGTTAAAAATACATCCTGTGTTTCCAGGTGGTACTTGAACTTCTTATTCAAAGTGCAACAGAAACAGTGAGAAATACGTTTGATGAGACACTTCTACTTCCAGGTAGCATTCCTTGGACTTCCGTAGCCTGTTCTTCTAAATCATAACCGTGTGCATTCATAAGAGGGTTTACGCCCAACACTTTTTAAATTTCCTGTCACATTAAACTTCCTTTTTCTAACCTTTTTTTTAATGTGCCATGAAAATAGTAAGTTTTAGCTATATTAAAGTGAAAGTGCTTACAGAGGTCAGGAATTTACAAAAGATTTTACAGTCAGTCTCAACTCCTGCTACAGTCTCTGAGCTCTGTAATAGCACACAAATATAATCTCCAGGGTAAAACATAAAGAGTAGGACTTAAAAGAGATATTAAATAATTATAATGCCCAGTGAGCAGCACTTAAGAGTGGATTAAAGTATAATACAGTAATTACAATCATAAAATCAGACAAAAAATAACTACTGGTGAGCTAAATAAGGTGGCTTTGTTAAAATGAAAAATAGCTTTATAGGAAAAATTAATTAAAACAATTATGAAATGCTTACACGATTTTTAATCACTTCAGCACCAAGACACCATACAAAGATGGACTGCCAGAGAAGATTCTTATTAATCCCTAATTTTCAACAGCAGCAGTAAGGTCTAAACAAATTCTATTTCCATTTCCAATTCAAAATGCTTCTGCATGGTTAAAGAATACCAGCCTTTTCACCTATTACAATTAGAGCTCTTTTTTCCAGATGCTTCAACACAATCCTAGCACAAAATTATAGGTATCAGTAAAATGCTTTACAATATAATTAAACATGAACATAATTTTGCACATACAATTAACTGTTCTTTAACCATTCTTCAAAAAATCGTTAGCATGATTGAATATGTAACGAAGATTGATCAAATGTCTCTCATTATCACAGTTTCATCATCAGTCCATTGTATGAACACTCAAGATTCAAATTAACAACCAAATCGGTTAATCTACATCTATCATGGTATACTGAACAGACCACTTGTTCTGTGAGTTTTTATTAAACAACAGTAAGTTGTTTAGTTAAAAAACATATTAGTCTTGGTTGATACTTTGCCTTCTTGAGATTCAGTTTTTCCTAAACAAAAAAGCAAACCGGTTTTTCGCTGCAGTTTGAAAAGTTCAATCAGCACAGAAACTGAATGTCCTTTAGAAACTCTGGAAGTGGCAAAACTACTCAACAGTTATCTCCAAGTGCTTTTTAGGCTTAATTCATCTTATGAAATTAAATTCTGAGTACAACCATGCAACATGTTTGAAGTATTGGACAGTTCAACAGGAAGAGGCATCTGTATCTCCTGGGATGAGAACCTGCTCAACACCAAACATCATCGCAACGCTCAGAGGAGTAACTGTAGGAATCTCAAATGAAGTCTGGACATTTAAGACTTTAGCAGCCCAGAAAAAACACGCCACTCAAACCAATTCAGACACTAGCAAGGATAATCCCACCAGTGCTAATCCTATTCGAACGAAGGATGCTTTATAAACTCCAATTAAATAAGAAACTGTAACATGGTACATAAATATTAGGAATTATATCAACCAACCTTTCAGACACATCTACTGCAAATATTTCAAAGCATGAGAAGTACACGGAGTGGTGCAATTAAATAAGTTCTTTCACTGTGGATAAACAAAAATGCTTATATATTTTAATTCACCATGTTTCATGAACAACTTGACCTGCACATATATACACACCACACATATAAATATATACAAGAGACTGATATTTTAAATTTCTATGTGCATAAATAGTAAAAATAGATGCAAAGTATAAATTTAAGGCCATGACATGAAAGGCCTTTATTACAAGTCCTTACTTGTGGCATTATTTACAGAACTGTGGACAACTGACCAGCCAAGACATTTGTAACCTAAGACAGAAATAAGTAAATAAAATGTGATGAGTGGAGCCAAGACTAATTTCTTCAGAACAGTAAAATAAAACACATTATCTGATATGTATTTCATTCAAAGTGAAGGAAACAAACATTCAGAAGATGGCTGCAGTAAAAAAACAGGACTTGTAAGATCCTTACTATAAGAAAGTTTTGAAAGGCGAAAGAATATTTTAACGGCACCTAGGTATAAATAACAATATTTTCCCAAACAATACTACATAGTAATTAATAAAACAATCATTCTTTAAAACAATTTGAATATAACAACTTCAATTTTGCACTAAAAATACCTTCCTTCCTTCTTGAAAAATTTGTAAAATTTTTTTTACAATATTAAAATGGAAAGAAACCAGAGATTGTCTCAATTAAATTATCATATGTAAGAATACCTGCAGAAACTCTACAAAACAGGGAGCCAGAGGATGCATTCACAGTGGACACACCAGAAATACTGAAATATTACTGAATCTTCAAAAAAATGTAGCTGAATTCTAGATGAACTTTCCTGCGGGAAAGTCAAAATGTAGCACTCTTTTCACATTCTTCGGTATTTTCCCTTTAACTTCTTTTTCAAATGAAATGGGAAAAAAAATATACAGCAACAGTAAGCCTTTTCTTTCTTTGTTTTTTTAAATAATTTTCTGCATTTTTATTTTTCCATTTCTTGTTACTAAGATTCAAGGGCTAATTCTACAGCAAGATTGGTGATTACCAGTGCAAGAATCTGGAACACTAATAATACAGAATTTATTTAACTACAGGAAAACATAAGTACAGATCAGGGTGTGCAGAACACAGATGCAAACCCCAGGAGTTCTTCTTATAAAAGATGTAGAAAAAAATCTTCCCATATTTACTCCCACAGAAGATGCAGAATATTTATACTAAGTTGAGTCGTCAGTACTGCTTTTACAGTTTATCGTAATGCTAATGAGAAGCTGACATAAACACAAATAAATTTATAATAGGTTATTTTATTTTTTTCTAGGACTGCCTTCTTGCTAATTTAGACAGAATGCCATGCGATTTTAACAACTTTTATCAATGTTTATGGAAACCCAAGACTACTTCTATCTACAAATGCTCAGCCTTCTCCAAATGGCTACCTCAAACTCTAATGTAATTACCAGATGTCCTACAGTAAACTGAAGAAGCTGAGACTCTCTCAAGCATGAAACCAGCCAAATGCTAAACATCTGTAAACTCGGGAAAGACAGAATCTGAATTAATTTTTGCATTCCTACACCACGTTTCTTTGCTTTCAAGACTAAATGAAGCAAAAGTGGAAGACAGCATGCCATGTGAGTGTGACCTTTTACAAACCGTAAGAGATGGTTCATGATTTATAGCAGAAAATCTCTACTGACATTACAGGAAACAGAAAAGATAATTAGTTATAACAGATTCCTTATATTAATAGCTATATATTGATCCTCCCTCTCAATATTTTTGTACAATTCATAGAACAATCTGAATGATGACAACAAGGAGATAAATGAGATCGAATAATGTCTTATCTCTAAATTCCATCTGGTCTATGACTATGTTCTATTAACAAACTCAAAAGTTACACTAAACACATGATTCATCAAAATTATTTTCTGGAGTTTAAGCAGACTGAAATTACGATTAAATTAACAGTAGCTTGGCTGTTTGAAGTCTCCTGCAATGTTCTGCAGTATACGCACAAGGATAGTTACTTTGAGGGGAGCTGTGATCCATAAGGCTGGGTTAATGAAGGTTGCTTGAATCACTAACATAAGGCATTAACACTCTCCGAAGCGCAAGCATCACTTTTCATACATTGGTAGTCCATTACTATTAGCAAACAAGCTGTGCAAGCTTCATTCACTCACGCAGCTACTTATTATGTTAAGATTCTGTTCACCATGCAGTTACCCAGCATCAAGAAAATAATGTGACACGGTAGCAACAGGAATATTATTTTCTTCCACAATAACCTTAATTAGCACTTAGGATTTTTACAGTAAACACAGATTGGGAGATATCTTTGTTAAAAACAAACTTACTGAATTTGAATCAGCCATACATTTCCCTTTAGCTACATATAGCAGACCCAGTATAAAGACAAAAAGACAAAAGCGAAAAGAAATGGAGAAGAGTAAAGCACAATAACATCTAATTTAATCCAACTATGTTGTGATTCCATCAAAAAGCTAACCAGGTCAGGATCCCCTACCTGAGGCATCCAAAGGTTTATGAAATGACAGCACTACACATCCACCATTGCCTATCTAACAACTAACACTTTATTTTTATATTACCTGTTCTTTGGTCTCTTTTTCTGGCAAAAGAAAGTAACTGAGTGGACAGTCTTCTAGACAAAAAGAAACAACCCTAAGAATATTGAAAAATGCCTATCATTTACTATCCAAAACTTTAACTGGACTGCTGTATTATAAAGGTTGTGATCAGCAGTACAAAGTCCAACTGACAGCTAATTACTAATGGCATCCCTCAGGGGTCAATACTGAGGCCAGTAATGTGCAATACATTTATTAACAACTAATGATGGCACAGAGTGGATGATATCAGATTGGGAAGAGTCGTTGACATGTTGAAAATCAGGGCTACTATTTGGAAGAACCTTGGCAGGCTAAAGGAGTGGCTGCTAGGAACCTCCTGAAGATCAGGAGAGGCAAACATCCTGTATCTGGGATGGCATAGTCTCATTCAACAGCACTGACCGGGCACCAACCGGCTGCAAAGCAGCTCTGCCAAGAAGGACCTGGGGGTCCTGGTGGACAACAGGCTGGACCCAAATCAGCAGTGTGTCCTTGTAGAATGGAAGCCCAGCTGGTTAAGGGGATTTCTAAGCAAGAGAGAAGCCAACGGGTCAGGACAAGTGATTCTTCTCAAGTATTCACCACTTGTGGGACTATTTCAGCAGCATTATGTCCAATTCTGGGACACCGACACACAATAGCAAGTCCAGCGGAGGACAATCAAGGTAGTCAGGAAGCTGAAGTACTTTACACATGAAAGGAGGCTGACAAAACTGGGTCTGCTCAGCCTTAAAAAGAAATCTATGAACAGCTGCAATTACCTAATGGGAGGGTGTAGAGAAGATGTAGCCAGATCCTTCCTAGAGGTACACAGAGGTAAAATAAAAGGCAGTGGACATCAGTTCCGTAACAAAAAATTCTAATTATTTAGATTTTTCTGAAAAATAATATCACAATGACAGTAGCCAAACCCTTGAAACAGTCTTACCCAAGGAGGCTGCAGAATCTCCATCTCTGAACTTACTCAAAACTCCACAGGGCAAAACTCTACACAGCCTGATCTAAGTTGGCACTGTCCCTGTAGACAGCAAGGCGATAGCGGAGGTTTGGAACACTGACTTCCACAGGCCCCATTGAACCTAAATAGTTGTAGGCTTCCATAATTTCCGTTACATCCAAATCTTACTGGCTTTCTTTTCAAATAGCAATGACAGCTTTTTAAAATACATCATAGTTTTACAATGAAAAAAAGTGTAATGACTTTTCCTCACTCTGAAGCGTTATAAACCCCGTTATTTTTTAAAATAGTTTCCTTTAACTTCTTTTCTACATATGCTACAGGTATGTCATATGAACAACACACACTGTAAAATATACCTACTATAAGATGATCACTTCCTTAAAAGCTAGGATTTTATTTTGCTTTCTCCAACTATACTGCTCAAAACAAGGAAACCATCCTCTACTACTCAACCATGTAAACAATCTAGAGTTAAGAGTTAAGATTAATCTGTCACTTTCTAAGTATTTAGGACTGCATGAAAAATCAACATTAACTAGAAAACACTCATGATGCCTACTAAAAACTACCAGAAAGCACTTCTAGTGTAGAAAAGGTATTGTGCAGTACCCATCTTCATTTTTAAAAAATCTTGGCAGTTATCTAGTCACAGACATCGATATAAAATCTGCCATATCATATAGCAAAAGTAAAATATACTTTGTATTGGTTGTCTCCTTTACTAAATACTACACAACCTGGATTAAAAAAAATTGAAGAAAAAAATTGGTCCATATTTAGAAACACAAATAAACTGTTACAGTTTTTTGATCCAGGACTACTTCAACAATGTCCGATTATATACAGTCCTATAAAGACCTCACAAAACTATTTTAAATCAACTAAAAATCAGGAACCCACGCTTTACTTTCAGTTACAAACCCAGATAAAGGACAGTTCAAGAAAATACATTTATTTTCTGCAACTGTTGTTTTTTTAAGTATAAAGCCTTAAAAATAATGCTTCCCAAACCTAACCATTGAGAAAAGTTATTTAACGATATCCCTAAAGCACTGAAGGTACAAATAAGCCTTCAGCATTGCTTGCTTTCTTAGAAACTAAACAGTAATACATTGTATTATACTTAACATTTTTATTAAACAAAACAATAAAGTTGATTATCAGAATGATATTTTTTATTTTTAAAACTGGGTTTAAGAATTTGTTTATATAAATGTTCATTGACTAAGTTCAGGAAGTATATTTATAGGCACAATAATTATATATTTTATTTAACAGAAAATCATTTGCTTCTATAAATCATTGTAATACAAACACCAATATTGATATAAACATAGAATGACATATAAAAAGTCACATTGCAAGCAGTTAGATTATTTCTGAAGTAACAAAATATATCGCTTAAAAAATGTTCTTAATATGAATATTTTGCTACCCTATGTACAGAAGTATCCCCTCGTAATTTTCATATCATTTACATTTAATACAAAAAAATACACCTACAGCAAAAAAATTCATATACATTTACATTGATAGTGCAATATTAGATAAATATTGTTCTCCTACCCTTAGGTTTTGATCATTAAAACTACTGTAGCACCCTAAAAGGGTACAAAGAACATTATCTAATATTCAGGATGTAAATATGTGCAGGCCAAACCAAAATCTACTATGGCAAGCACTGGCACAAGAAAAACTCACAGTATGTGTAAGGAAAAGATGGTATTAATCTTTCCGAGATTATGAAATATTAAGCTACACAAGAAATATTTTTCTATCTCACCACTGACAGGCCAGTGTCACAAATATATGCCTGGTTCTGCTTGGCAACATTTTGTTAATACTCTGTTCATTAATTTAACAAGCTATCAAGAGAGTATGTTTAGAATGGGCAAGCATTATCTCTTGCATTTTATTTAATTAAACTCTGTTCTAGCAATATGACAGTCAGCATTTCATGAAGGGAATTATTTTAAGGACGAAGGTAGAAAATATTTCAAAGTGCCCTGCTAAAACATGAAAGCATAATCTAAAATTACCCCTGCACACACTGTAATTTATCTATAATATTAAAGATGTTATTTCCAGAGTTCATAATTAATTGGATTCCACAGAGAAATTATTCAGGCATTCCAGATAGCAAAATGATGCACAAAGGCACAAAACATAGTGCCGAAGGACAACCATAAACAACCACCGCGGCTTACAACAATCATTGAGTTAATACTGGCTGCCTTTTGTATGTGGTCATTACTCTGCCGCAAAGAAATTGCCATCGAATTTTGATTATATTACCTTAATAAAAAGTAATGAAAGCGGCTCACGCTCTAGTGGCTTTCTTTTAAATGATACACGACAGTGAACTTGCAAAGGCCAGAGTGCCACAAATTGATTGAGTTTGACACCTCCTCTGAGGAAGGCAATGCTACCCCACTGCTGCAGGTAACTGCAGTGATGTCGGCTTGACTTCTTGCAAACATTTGAATGAAACGCTTTCAGTGAAACACCTGTTAGAAACCACGTTAGCTTTTGAGACTTACCATCGATCCGACTAACAAGTTCTTCCAATATCTTCACCTTCTTCTGAATTCCTGGCTGTGCAAATGTGTAGTTATCCTGAAGAAGAGATCATATACAAGCATAAGTTTGGGGGGGGGGGCGGAAGGGAAGTTTCTTTTCCTTTAATTACTCATCTCAATTCATATTTTTTCTATGTTTTCTTAAGGTGTTTGTGTTTTGATTTTACATTTCTTAAGTCTGCTTCTACAGCTAAGTAGTAAATCATCACATTGTACAGTCCTACTTCGAGTCCCCATCTCTAACCGCATACTCTACAGCTATCACTGCATCAATTGCTCTCCACTGGCTAGTCTAGTGCCCCTGAAGTTACAGCTGTATCGCAGAACTCCAATTAGCTTCAAAAGGCTGTCATCTTAAATGCCAAAATGTGCCACACTGGAGGTTTTGAAGGCTTTTTTTTCTCATAAATTTACAATTTTACCACAAATATGAAAATTTAGACCCTAATCAGTGCAAGGATAAGAATTTCATCTTTAGAAGTTCAGAATAATACCTTCCAGCAGCATAAGAAATCAAGAGTCCATTTCAATGGAGACGTGACTGTACTGAATCCAAAGTTACAGTTAATATCATGAATCAAAATCTAACACACAAGCTATACAGCTAGAATGGCAGGGTATTTGCAAGTATTTGTTTGAACGCATTACTCTAACTGGATTTTTTCTTTTTGGATAGTATCTCTACAATATAAACTACAGTTGGAAACAATGAGGAAGAGAAAGATATCTCCAATTCCAAAGTGATCAACCTTTTTAAATAAAGACATTATTTAAATACACAGCAATGCTTCTGAGTGTTTGATTGACAATCCCTCCACTCATTTCGTTATGATTTTCTATATAGAGGGATTCAAGAAAAGAAAATTACCAAAATATGTTTTAAAAGAAAGTTGCTCTGTAAAATTGTTTTCATGTAACCACTACATTGACAGAAAACCAGGATAAATAATTTTGTCTCAACTGCTATTGCATAATCCCTTTATGAAAAACAATTGCAGAGCTGAGCAACTACTCCAAAAATCATCCTAAAAATATCTTCACTGATGTTGCAATATTAATTTTTTTTGACTCAATTTCAAATTTTAACTTAGCCTTAAAGGGATGAATACCAGTTCATTTTTATGTACCTTGAGACATTTTTCTCTTCATTAAAATAAAAGGCCATATTGACTTTCTTGACTATATTTACACGGGTTTTTTGATTTTTATTTGTTTTATGAAACCGAATCTCAATTTAACCATTAAATTCTATAAAACTGCCATAAAGTATGAAAGCTAAGGGTTCACAATGGAAAATTACACACTAATAATTCTGTTGGTTACAGTACAGCAGCCAACAAGTGTTTTACAGTGTCAAAAAGTATATTATGGGCTCTGTTCACTTGTAACTGACAGCAGCAGTAGCTATTCAAAAAAATTCTAGCAAAGTTCTTCACTGGCTTAGCAGTAGCACTTTCATAGTATTTGATAGTAAAAATCAATGTATAAATCAAAATAGTGTTGATGAGAAAGCAAGGATAATTCTCCAAATTTTGGCGTTTTCCACAGGAATCACCAACTAAAATGGGCAACCATTTCATCTTGTTGGCGTCGTCTCTCAAACAGAACATGAGCGTCCTCAGCAGTGCAACAAAGCATCAAAATTGAAAGAACTGAAAGTCTCAAATTCAAATCTACTATAATCTTATTTCAGGGACAGAGAAACTATCCCATGCACTGGCACAATACCTTTTATACAAGTCTGACACACTCCGGTATTACTCATGTATCACATCCAGGATACGGCATCTTCAGAAATAGTATATTCATTTTCTTTACAGAACCTACTCTAACAATGAAAACGGTGTTTAAATTTTTTTCAATGTTTATATACTGTTCTATTTATTTATTTAAAGAAAGTTAACTGGTATTTCTAGAAGTTGTACTGCACTCAAAGTACAGCAATGTGGTACTCAATTATTTCACCTGTAACAGGTCCTTTGTAAAAGTATCTTCATGTATTTAACACTGAAAGACAATGCAGAGCTAAAACACTACTACTTCAACCATTAGTCTCTCCCCAGATAGGGCAACTCCCAACTTTAATCTATGAAACTGAAACTGGTTTCTTTCTCAAAGCATGATTTATTCATACACACCCGGAAATGCAACCCAAAACTGCCATCTTGGATCTGAAAGTAGTTTGCTCTTCACTACATTTCATCCTTGCCTATTCTTTTATTTTGCTGTTCATTATTTCAGCTGCAAATGAACACAGTTGGGAGTCACTCTTCTACTTGTGCTGACTCATCTAACTGGGAAGATCTTCGCTGGCTCTCCCAGTCCTCTCTTCCAATTAAACTATGCTGTATATATTCCCTCTTATGACACTTGTAATTGACTTTCAGGATTTTGCAAACTGGGAGAAGGACTTTGTAAACATAAAAAGCATTCTGTTATCTACTATTCTTGCTCCTTGCATGCCTATAGGTGGAGGAAGCTAGTAATACAGGTAAAGAGAAAAACATGTCAAACTCACGAAATTCATGAATTATTGCTCAGGGCTATACAGTAATACAGTGGTTAAGATTTTACTACTTCTATCACACAATTTAATTGGTGATACCAGCTTTGAAATTACTCAACTTTACTCCCAGCTCCTTTACCTCCTCCCCACCAAGAGGTGCAGGGGGATGGGGGTTGTGGTCAGTTCATAACACTTCATCTCTGCCACTGCTCACAGGCCATATGGCCTGCCAGAAAGCCTGCTCCTGCATGGGTTCCTCTCCCGGGGCTGCAACTTCCATCACGGCATCTCCACCTGCTCTGGCGTGGGGTCCTCCATGGGCTGCAGGTGGGGATCTGCTCCACCGTGGGCCTCCATGGGCTGCAGGGGCACAGCCTGCCTCACCATGGTCTGTTCCGTGGGCTGCAGGGGAACTTCTGCTCCGGCGCCTGGAGCACCTCCTCCCACCCCCTTCACTGACTTTGGCGTCTGCAGGGTTGTTTCTCACACTTCTCACTCCTCTCTCACAGCTGCTGTGCAGTGTTTTTTACCCTTTCTTAAGCATGTTACCACAAAGGCACCACGAGCATTGCTGACGGGCTTAGCTTTCACTAGCAACAGGTCCATCGTGGGGCTGGCTGGAACTGGCTCGGTCCGACACGCGGCCTCTTCTCACAGAAGACACTCCTGCAGCTCCCCTCCTACCAAAACCTTGCCACTTCAATCAATACAAGTTCTCTGCTAACTTTCGCAGAAAAAAGTATTCAACTCTCCTACCTCTTCCCCCTCACAGTTGTGGGTCCTCACTGGAACATTTCATTACTCATCCTGCAAATTCTTGTTGCATGTCCTCATCTATTCCTTTCGTAACTTTGACTGAAAAAGTCGTAAATAACTGAGAACAAGATTGTCTTGCCTCAACAGATCTTCAGCAAACAGTTAACATACAGTGCCGTGTATTTCTAACCATTGTTCTTGACACTTTCTAGTAAGTATTTGCGTATGACAAAGTACGCATGAGTACACAACAAAATCCATGATAAACATAAAAAATTCATGCATTGGTGTGCAATATCTAAATTCCTTGATGTTCTGCACAGATAGCTTCCGACATACTTTCAGTGAACTATGCTAACCTACTTCACAGCTGAATGGTTATAATATCTAGTTCATACTCCAACACATAATTAGTTTCACCCCACAATGCAGAAGGTTAAGACTTCATAACGTCACAAGGACTCAAAACTTGCTTTAGCCTCAAACCTTTGTGTTAGCAGTCTGTACTTGTTCTGTGAAGGCTAGTATAATCACCTCAGTGCCCTGCAACCACAACTAGGTCTGGCAGGACTTCTCAAAAAATAACCAGTATAATTTAAAATAAAATATTTTAATTACAGCCTTCACTAGACATGAAAAAACTTATTAGGTAATGTCTATCTTTTTTTTTAAGGTTAGAGAAATTCTAAATCAAATAAACTTGATTAGAAAGTGAAAATAAAGAAAAAACATGCTGAACAAATTTAACTGCGATTATCCACCCATATTCACAAGGTGTGCGGGGTAGATATCACAGTTTCTAAAAGCATATTTAACCACTGGGTATCAAGTCCCATCCATATTGCTAGCTCCATTCTGGATGCTGACAGTAAGATATAACTTGGAAAGATGTTTACCTTGAAAAGTAAGTCCTAAAGTAACCTTCTCCATGGATACACTGAGAAAGTGATATTGAGTGAACTAAGGACGGTCCTACTTACATTCTTAACATCCTCCAAATGTTGCAGCATCTACACCACACACCTCTCACATGTTTGTCTATCAGGAACAAAATACTGAAGTAGATTCTACTATTTTCAACCACATATGTCAACGACATTCTTCTTAGTCACTCTGATGCATATTGTAACAAATACAACAAATTCCAATCACCATACGCAGCCACAGTACTGACAGCTAGCTGTTCAAAATATTATTAACTTATGATGGAGTGCTAAAAAGAACACAGATGCTTTTTAAGTGCATGCTAAATGCACTTCAAAGCAACTGTTCAGTAAGTTCAACATACGTCCATGCTATTTTAATTTTAAATCTTTTCCAAAATACTACAGGCACTTCATAACATTGAGTCCATAATCAATCTGACAATCTTTCTTTCCAACTTCTTCAATTATTTCAGTTACAGGTGGGAAAAGGAACGTAAACAGCATTTGCGAGTGCCATCTGGTGTATAAGTACAAAGGCAGCTGTAAACATATGCAGAAGGAATCAAATACATACTGAGTATTATATACAAATATGATAACTTTTGTGTATTATTAATTACATATAATAAATCTGTAAATCTAAGCAATATATACATATATCCCTCTGCGTGTATATACAAACAGATATACACGCTTTATGTATTTACACACAAATCAAAACCCACTATATCACTTTTTCGACTCCTTTGGAAATATTTTCAAGCTTCAAAATGCAACTTTTCTTATCTACACACCAGAAATTATAACATTTTACTTCCTTAGCCCTTCTGCACTGATTTATATTATTTAAAAATCTATAGAAGGAATTTCAGAGTATAAAAAAATAATTTCCCAGAGTCAGAAAATGAAACAAATTTGCAACTTGCTGAGCTAAGAACCCTGGGGGACGAATGCCCTCTGAATGATACAGAACCTCACGCACTACTTAATATATTGTATATATGACCTTTACTACAGTTATCATTATCAAGAATACTTACTACTTTGAAAATTCAGATTTTGCAGGCTTTAGCTAAACAAAGTCTCCCATCTTTTTCTTTAAATAGGTGATGACAGGATAATTGTAAGAGAAGCAGCTGAAGAGGAAATGGAAACAACCTTTTATGTCATCACGGAAGGAGAAATAGAGCCAGACAAATTGGAAAGAAAAAACACTGTCAATAATTTGACAATAATGACCAGAGCCAAGCACAAGTATAGGCACAACGCTTCTCATCTTTTCAGGTCACACAAGGTGTTCACCAACAACACACTGATGAAAATATCAGAACCATTTACAGAAGCAAATGGAAAGTTTTGAGACAAAGTCTTCATGTGTTGTTTGTTTTTAATAAGGTTTTATCGATCAGATGAGAGCTTTTAAACATAAAAGATACATCAAGCAATCTGTATATGGCATACCTAGAGGTCTATAAGAATTCCTATACATTAATTTAGATATGTTCAAGCATATTCTCACATCAACAAAAGATGACTGAGGGGAAATAAAAAAAAGCTTTCTGACATGTATTTTTCTCACTATGTCAGGAAGCGATCTTCTCAAGTTTATTTTTTAAACTAATTTCAGTACTTCATTCACTTATTTGTGAATTCTCTAAGAAAACTGCTATTAAAAATCTTGGTTCACCTTGCTCTCAAGGTTACGTGAAAATGTGGGGGCAAGTGGGAAAGAAGCACGACACTTAGATGATGACAGCAAACACATATATATATTAACACTATCAGCGGTAGGCACAGTTTACTCCAAGTGTTTCTTGAAGCTGAAGATTATGTAAATTTATGTTAAATACAATTCAGGAGATAGGGACCATGCATGTACAAGAACACACACACAAGTATGCTGGAGTTTGCTGTTTGCATATATTCCATAGCATTTTCCGTAACTACTACAAGATACTTCCTTAAAAAAAAAAAAGACCTTTCAATTTCTCTAATTATTAAGGCTGACTTTTGAAAACTTAAAATTTCCTAAGCAGTAGGAAAGAGATTTACAAACCGTTGCAGCCCAAAATCTTCTACATAGAAAACGGTATCTTATTTATTCCTATATAATAGGATGGAAGAAGCAACATCTCATTAAAGAGCAGGTACTGATTCTCACGCTATTATAGTATCCATAGTGTCAGAATCAAAGACCCAATCTTCGACTGGGTTATGTAATCAAACATCAGTTTTACACAAGTGGATGTATTAGTAATTTCAGAAACTGGTAAACTAGCCATAAAAGAAGAGCTCAGGGTATATTTTTGGATTATGGCGTAGGCCAGACAACAGTTCAACTCTGGGTGAGAGCTAGAAATTATGAATATGGACACTTACAATCTCAAAAGCTNATGCTGTAAATTTTAGGGAGAAGATAAAATATTTTTATTCTGAACCATACTAACAGCACTGTATATTTCATCTAAAACACAGAAAGCAATGCCTTTTATATAATTATTCAGAACTGATTACTAACAGATTTGTTCTATTCCTGAAAATTTTACTCTCGGTGACAGGCTAGAAAAACTGCATTATTGCCTTCCAAAGAGACACGGGCTCCTTAAGAGCTTCTGAAGACAACTGTCCTGAAGAAAAAGTACAGACCTCAGGATAAATCCTACTGATGCACTCAATTTTCTATTACCTGATGTCCCAACAGAAGCTTATTGTTACAAACTTTAAATTGGGTACTGAGCCAAACAAAAGAAACACCTTGTTTGTTCCCTTTTAAGAGCAGTCAGCAGCAAATGGCTCCAGGGGACGGTAAGAGCAAAAGAAGCCTGCAGTGATAGGTTTGCAGCGTTCTTTCAGTTTCTAGCTTGCAGCGCTGAGACCTCCCTAACTCAAGGTGGTAACCTGGGAACTGAAGTTGTTTAAAGATTTTTCTTCAACCAAACATCAAACTATTCACTTTCTAAACCCAAGTAAAACACTTTTCATCCTTTGACAAGTAGCCCCACAGCTTAGCTACTCAAACATTCTTTTTTTTTAAGCCTGTCACTCAGCAGTATTACAAGATACTGTCTAGGTCCTGCATCAGAAGAGATGCAAAGCAACTACTCCCTATTCACCTTCTTCATGCAGCTCATCATTTTAAAGACTTCTATTACATTCCTCCGCTTAGCTAAGTCATCCAAGCTGAAGTACATCATCCACCACCCAGAAACTGTTCCATACTTTTGATCACACTTATCTTGCTCCATTATTAACTTTTAATCCCTCATTTCAAAATGGGATGGACAGAAGGGGCTAGAACAGCATATAGTATACCAAGCAGAAGCTCACTTTAGGTTTTAAAAGTAGCAAAGGGATGTTTTCTCTTTCAAGGACTCCTTATACAAATCCTTCTCCTCCCTACCTGGTAACAGGCAATACTTCTACCATGGATGCTTAGCTTCTCTATAAACTTCTGGTAAAAGACTTTATCAAAACGCATTTTGGAAATGCAATTGAACCAAGCAGTTGTTCACAGGATCACTGATTCCTTCCAAAAGCTGCCAGATTTGTGCTGTTTTACAGGAGTCATAAAAAATATTAAATAATATTGTTTTTATCCCCTACCTAATAATTCTGTTTATTTTTACACTTTCTACAAACTTTCCTGCTGTGCACACCTAATTGTCTGTGTTCTCCTGAATGCTCTTGAAATCATTTTCAGAATCTGATGTCATATCGACCCAAATCCATTCCTCTCATACCAAAGCAGTTTTGAGCATTGATCTTCCTGTTTACCCATTACCAGAGACCCTCATAGGTGGTAACCACAGATACATTTCAAACTGATCAGTTAGCAACTGCCTCTGAAATTCCTACTAGGTATCCTGATGCACAGTATCCTAGTGATGCATTCAATCTTCTCAAACTGATGGGGAGGAATATCAGCCCTCCAGCAACCAACCAAGCCACCAGAAATTTCAGGAGAGTCCCAAAAGACCCCTTATAGACAGGTGCTAGTCCAAACTCCGCAATTTTTGTGCAGAGCTTATTGTTGTGGTATACTCCTACCACACAGTTCAGTGATATCACAAACAATATATTTAACGGCAATTCTTATAAATTAATGCTTGATTTATACTTCGCAAAGTAGACAATTCTGCTATATGACTCAGGCTCCTTGTTAATGACAGTCTCAGTGTCGATCAGTTTGAAAGATCATTTATTCCAAAAATCTAAAATGTTGACATTTTTAATCTCAATTTTTGGTACATCAAGAGTTTCAATATCTACCCTGAAACAATCTGTCTGAGACCAGATCATCAACAACCATGAAACAGTCCTTAGCTGCTCAGACTAAATCTACTCAGAGCCATGCAGGAAGACCACAGCAGATGTGCTTGTTTTACATTCTAACGATTCAAAGTTTTGAACAGACAATAGAAGACATGTTTTAATTACTGTCACATCAAAAGAATAGGACAAACGTAACAATTGTGTTAACTACATTCCAACAGCTTGTAGTTACAACAACTCTATTGCCTGAGTTTATTAACCTCCTAGTGTTCTTTAGCAAAATGTACTGTTTTTCTTCAGGTACTAATAAAGTCTTCAAAAGACTATGAAGAGGAGTTTCAAACAAGACTTTGAAGATCTGAAGGTCCTTTGGAAAAGCACAAGTCACACAGAATGACACAATACTGCATGTGTTTAGCCCTCAAAAAAGTCCGCCCATAATAGCACTCATTCTTATCAGTAAGTTGTATGTATTCTGTGTAAGAACATTCTCTTGAACTGAGAAGGGTAAGACCTGTTTACAGGAAAATTTCTAGACTCTTGTTCTACTTTTCCTTCACTCTAAGTTTAAAATACCATAAAACGGTATTTGCTCCAACAGATTAGGTAAGAAAAACAGAAGCAGGCATCTGAGCACGAACACAGAAAGAACTCTGGATAGAAGCACCTGTTGTGGCCATGCTTATGTTTCAGAAGATTTGAGTCTCACATATGACATGCAGATATAGTAACAGAGAAATACTATTTAGGGGTATCACTTGATAAATGACTACTAAGAACGTTGAGGTTGCCCATTTCTCAATAGAAGAAAAGCCATTCTAGAATCCTGAACAGGCACCAATGCCTGCCCTCACTGCACAACCTAATGTCACGAAATTTCTCACCTTTGTGACTTTCACAGAATCACAGAATGTTACGGGTTGGAAGGGACCTCTGTGGGTCATCTAGTCCAACCCTCCTGCCGAAGCAGGGTTTACCTACAGCAGGCTGCACAGGACCTTGTCCAGGCAGGTCTTGAATATCTCCAGAGAAGGAGAATTCACAACCTCCCTGGGCAGCCTGTTCCAGGGCTCCGTCACCCTCAGAGGGAAGAAGTTCTTCCTCATGTTCAGATG
>Ga0065711_1003269_pt1 | contig 28850 bp, 21 predicted proteins | sample Hoacrofraction12_FD_59098 | JGI IMG/M metagenome (GOLD analysis project Ga0065711, IMG submission 59098) | Hoatzin crop microbial communities from Cojedes, Venezuela - Epithelial fraction 12 v2 (version 2) | ecosystem: Host-associated > Birds > Digestive system > Esophagus > Crop | place... | reverse complement strand
GAGTACTCTGTCCAGTTCTGGGCTCCCCAGTTCAAGAAAGATGAAGAGCTACTGGAGAGAGTCCAGCGGAGGGCTATGAGGATGGTGAGGGGACTGGAGCATCTCTCCCACGAGGGGAGGCTGAGGGAGCTGGGCTTGTTCAGCCTGAAGAAGAGAAGGCTGCGAGGGGACCTAATATACGTTTACAAATATCTGAAGGGTGGGTGTCAGGAGGATGGGGCCAAGCTCTTTTCAGTGGTGCCCAGTGACAGGACAAGGGGCAACGGGGACAAACTGAAGCAGAGGAAGCTCCATCTGAATATGAGGAAAAACTTCTTCCCTCTGAGGGTGACGGAGCCGTGGAACAGGCTGCCCAGGGAGGTTGTGGATTCTCCCTCTCTGGAGATATTCAAGACCCACCTGGACAAGGTCCTGTGCAGCCTACTGTAGGTGACCCTGCCTCAGCAGGAGGGTTGGACTAGATGACCTACAGAGGTCCCTTCCAACCCCTACCATTCTGTGATTCTGTAACTGGAAATTCTTGCTGGCTTAATGTTTAAGATTTTTATTCCATTTTCATGTATGAATTGGTTTCTTGGGAATTGCTCTGTAAGAGGGGATTTGGGGTCTGCATACCGCAAAACCCGAGAGAGCAGGGAAGCGAAAAGGCTGTGGGTTCAGCTCTCTGAGCACAGGCATTCTTGGGGACCGGCTAACCCAGCTGTAGTTTCAGCACTTGAACTCACCCATGCAGAATGACCCTTTGGAATCAAAACTTCTGTTTCTTTCAGAAAAATGGTCCTTGTGTCTTTTCTGAATTTTCTTTGCAAATAGGATCCCAGTGTCGTTCTGCCTGCAGCCATGTCTCTCGCAGGGCTGCACTGCCCTTTCTGTCTTGGAGCTATTTCCTAATGCTGCTGATTTATGAGACATCATTATGAGTAACTAGCGTAAGCTTGGGCCGAAATACAGAGCTCACGTGTCTGTTGCGTAGCGTGACGTCCTAAATCAAGTCCTTTGCCTCCCTGCATGTGAAAGGCCCAATGTTTTCGTTCTCCGTGAGTTTCTGAATTCAGCCCTCCTACCTCACCGTCAAAATCCCCTTGATAACTTCTGCATTGGTCATTGTTGCTTATTTACATAACCTCTGCTTTTAAAGCATAAAGCCGTGACAGAATTCTCTGTCGGATGGCTGAGGACAGCGTACAGCCCCGGGATGCAGCGGGTGCCCACAGCCCGGCAGGCAGGGCCAGGGTCTGTGCTCCCCTTGCCGGCTTGCACGGCCCCGCGGTCTCGGAAGTGCCATGGTAACCGGGGTTTCAGAGGAAGGGACTGATTAGCGATGGCTGAGCAAGCCAAATCCGAGCCTGCTTTACGCTGTCCTTTGGTTCAGCTGCAGCAGTGTGTGAGGAACTGTAAATTTGAGGTTTGTAGCTGAGGGGCTCTTGCTCTGAACGAGGACAACTGGTGGTAAGGGCAGTTTAGTAAAGCCAAGTAATTACCTAGTAAACAAGCTCCTTGTAGAAGTGTATAGAGATTACATTGTCCCATCTGATTTCTAAACCCTTGTCATAAGTGCATTAAATGTGACAGATCTTACATTACTGTCATGATCTTAGAAAGCAGTCATTGCTCAGCTGCCTGAGGAGATTTCATTCTGGATCTTACACAAACTTTTGAAAAAAAAACACCCAAGCCCACACAAGTGCCTGATTTTCTAAGGTGCAAGATATCTTAGGACAGCTGTCTGCAAAGGAAGTTAGATGCCCAAAATAATTTACTAACTTAAGGCAAAATAATCATCATTTGTTCTGATACGTGACTATTTTGTTAGGTTGTTTTCCATTTCCTGATTGCTGTATTAATCCCAAGATACGAACATTTAAATTTTTCTGGAACAATGTTCACTGCGTCTTTCCATAAGCATACTGTTCCAAATGCAGTGATCAAATAATATGTAAAGTTCAGTCTGCCAGCTCAAAAATACTGAAAATACAGAGTATTGGTGGTGATGGAGAGTGTCAAAGTTAGCTGGATGCACTGTGTTTGGAGCAAATGGCAAAGAATATGTTGAATTTCTTAGGTATGTGCTCTGATTCAGCAAAGACTGGTGGTGGGCAGGGCTGAAACAATTACTTTATCTCCTGTGGATCCTGTGAGGATCAGATGCATAACTATTACAGAGCTTTTGGAAGTGCCAGTCTGTAATCCCCAGATGCTGGGTCGTGAGAGAGCAGCCCACCGAAAGAGTGGGTGACGTCCAGAGCCCGGGTGGAAGCCTGCCAGCGAGCAGCGTGTCACCAAAAGCCGTGGAAGGGTAGTGCCTCGCCTGCTGCTGTAGCAGGTCTCAAGTTCAGAGGCCAGTCCTCTCACGATGTGGGGAAAAAGCAAAATCTCACATTACTGCTTGCCATACTGTAGCTGTGGATGAGAAGAAAACTTGAGGCATTAGGGCTGGCAATAACACCACGTTTATTAAGTTTCTATTGAAGGACTATTCTGAGTAAGATAAACGGATGGGGTGAACACAATAACCCTCAGTATCTCACTTTCAGATACTTAGTGGGCAAGCACTGCTGAATAAGAGAAGAAATTAAGCGAGGATGTAGAAAAAAGGTTACTTGGCAACATCACAGTGTTTGTAAAGGGGATAAAGAAGGGTCAGGAACTTAATGAATTTTGATTATAGAATTTTCTGTAAGTCAGTGCATGAATAGAAAAATCCTAAACAATATTTTGGTGTCATACTCTAATAGGGTTTGCCTAAGGCAAAACTGGGTGTGTTTGGAAACAAACTGCAGAGAATAGCCACAGCGTAGCTGCTGCGTACAAACAAAATTGGACTCCCCAGAGGCAGGCAGTGCTGGTCCTAGCTCCAGCAGAGATGGTCTGAACAAGGTATGTGGTACTGATGAATGTCGATGTTGATTTTTTGTGTTGTCTGGAGTAAACATACTTGGAAATATGAAAATGTTGATTTGGAGCCCCCCATGTTTACTGTGTGACATACTATTAAAAAAGTTTCATTTTATCTTCAGTAACTGGGAGGAGGACACCAAATAGAAAAGCACTATGGCCTATAATTGCAGTTCTGCCCAGCTTGCCAGTGTGATTTCAATGGGTAAATGAATTTTCCTCTGTAATAGCAACCTTATTAATTTCTGACCCTTGCAGAGAGGAAGAATCCATTGATTGTTGGAGTTCAGATTTTTGCAGTGGGTTTCTGTAGTGGTAACCAGTTGTATGGCTCAGCTGGTGCTTTGGGTGAAATAGGAGGTGCAATACCACAGCCAAAAAGAGTTGCCTACCAAACTGCCCCTTCCCATCCAGCCCAGCATGCAGTGAAATCTGTTTTTAAAGACCGTATTAAAGTAAGCATCATTTTGTGGAGCCTGAATTTTGCAAAATAATTCAGTGGCTTATGGCAATTAAATGTGGTACATTTATGGTAGAGACTGTTTGATTGGAAATACTTAATTACAGTACCTAGGAAAATGCAGTCTAACAAATAACATCTTTCCCCCCCAACCCCATGCTAAAGTTGTAGCTGTTAGTAAACGTTCTGTCAAAGATAAAAGACTCAGTAAAATCTTGTTAGTAAGTGTGTTCAGGTGGACATTTTCTCACTGGAGACCAGTACATATCCATATGGAGTCTGATTTCTTGAACCACTATAAACTCCCCAGTGTAGGGAGCTGAATTGCTCGCTGGAGGGGGACGCTTATGGTCCTTCTCACCTATGTAGGCAGCTGAAGTTCAAGACACTGGTGGGTGTTTTCACATAGTTCAGTGTGTAGTAAATACTAATACTAATTTAGTTTACTAAAAATAGTAAATAGTTCGGTAAGTAAAGGAATACTTCAAAATTTTTTGTTTCTTTAGGATTTGTGCTTTTTTTACATTACTGATCATACATCTCATTACAACTATGGGGATTTAAGAAAAACAGATTCACAGTGATGTGTGCTAGTTACTTGGTGGGTTTTTTTTCCTTCAGTGTAGAGTAAAGCTAATAAAACTTGTTTAATATTCTTTTTACTTTCAGGCACCAATTTTTGAATATGTCTTGTGCCAGTTTGTCCCAATAAGTCCTAGAACAGCACTATTTTGGGTGCTTTAAAATACTTAGAGCTTCTTTTCACTGCTGTGATGAACTGAGATGTAAGTGGACTATTATTCTGACATAACTCCTAAACACCTCAACATTTCTAGCTGAAGCTAAGCTCTAACCATGAGCAAAGTGGCACATCAGTGGAATGGGTTGAAGTTTTGTGGAGCTGGGATGGGATTTTCTGTGGTGGTAATCCAGATCCTGTGCTATTCAGATGTTGAGTTAAGCTGACCAAACCAAATTATGGTAACTCTGCAGAGAAATAATTGCTATTCCAAAGCAGGCAGTGGGTTGCCTTTTGTTTTTTATGTTATCCTGTTACAAATTACAACTTCTAACCACTAAGTAGGCATAAAGAGCTTCTCTATTATTTTTCTCTGTTCTGCTTAAATTAAAAAAAAAACAAACCCCAAAAAACAAAACACCAAACACCTCAAAAGCAAACTTCTGTGCTGGGTCACATATAGTTGGTAAGATCAAATTAACAAATGTAACTTGCAAATAACCAATTGAACTAAATTTTTAACGTCATTGGCTATAGAAAAAAATGTATTATCTATAGAAAAAATGTATTAACTATGATTGCTTAGTGCTCTACTGCATCAGACTTTATAGATTTTGGGAAGATGAGCTCAGGATTTTGGACAAGGGTAAGAAGTTGTCATTAGAGTCAGTTCTGCAATTTCCAGGCTTCATCAAAGCACTGCTGAATGTGCCTGATTGTGTGTAAACAAATGTTCCTCCTGGAATCTGTAGGAGTGCCCATGCTCTTGAACAAAATCAGGTGCTGAGCTGCTCAGCTCAAGTGAGAGCCCGTTGCTGGCCCACCTGTGAGACCTGTTATTTAGTGGCCTGTGCACTTGTTCATATATAAGGCAGATGATGGAAAAAAACATATCTGAATTCAAAGTCTCTCAAATCCATTTTTTTCAATTTTTAAATTAACTTTAGTATCAGGAACTGGCCATGTCTTGTGTATTTTTTACTCTTCCTTCCTTACCAGGTACGCATTTGAGAAGCACTGTGGTCCCTTCTGGATTTTTGGCAGTGTTGCATTAGAGAGTCATTTCTTGGTGTGTGGAAATGGATGTGTATGTGTGTGCATGCATGCTTATGTAGAGATAGATCTGTGCTGATATCTGAAATAATAGATGTGAGGGTTTTAACCTTGTAACTGTTACGAGATCTTTATGTGTCTGCTCTAGGGTCGACCCTATCCCATATGACACTCCAAAACCAGCGGGCCACACGCGATTTGTCTGCGTCTCAGACACACACTCCAGAACAGATGGCATCCAGATGCCTTATGGGGACATCCTTCTCCACACAGGCGATTTCACCGAACTGGGACTGCCCTCAGAGGTTAAGAAGTTTAATGACTGGTTAGGTAAGGAATTACTGCGTTTTGGTGACCCCAATTAACCTCTTCTGTCCAAGTGTCAGTCACTGCCTCCTAATTGAATTAGAGCACTTGAAAATCCCCCCCCTACACTTGCTTCACTTGTCCTCATGTGATGTGCTGTTTCTAGCTTCAGTATGATTCTGTTAATTAAGACAATTTTAGAGACTTTGCTATGTTTCTGCACTATCTTGGGGGAAAAGATGCTGTCATTCCACAGCAAGGACTGTGTAGCCTTCTGTGTGCGCTGAGGGGGTGGTGGCACCTGGTATGAATGCATACAGCATCCTATTAGTTAATGTTTTGTGTCCACAGCCAAAACTGTTGCTCTCTGTGTTTTTTGTTGACCATAACTGAAAGCGGTGCTGAAAGTTACATTTGGAAATTACTAAGTCCTTCTTCCCGCAATATAGGATAGCAAAATCAATAATACTGTTTGGAGGAGGAGAATTTTTTGGGGGTGGTATTCACATGATTGCCCCTTTGAGTTAGAGACCTGGCATTTTAAATTTGAATGCCAGCACTTAGTGCCTGGTTGGTAGAAGTCTGTTGTCTTCTGCTGTAGTTGATAGCAGGGCCTTGGTGTAGTGTATTGGTACAGGTGAGGGCAATGAAATTCTAGCAGCAGAATTGCAAAATGAAGGAGAGGAACTTACACAGGATGCTTCTGTTACAAATGTCGCTGGTAGGCTGGCTGTGTACTGTCACATCACCACTTGCATTAGAAACAGTCAGAGATGAAGGTGCCTCGAGCAGCTGATCTTCAAGAAATTTTAGAATGAATTTACAGTGTTATGTAAAAACCTTTGAAAGCATAGCTGTACCCACTTTGCTGCACTCTCTCTTGCCTGCTGTATGATGACTGCATCTCTACATGCCTTTAATAGCATCATTTTATTCCACTGGAGTTCCTTGGCTGACCCTTCAAGAGATAAGTAAAGAGCATCTGGATTTACAAAAGGAATTTTTAAATAGAAGAGCTTCCACATTTTCAGTCTTTTCACCCTCCTTTGCATTTTCTCCATACTGTTCGTTTTATATTCCTCCTGACCTCCTCTGATTTCCATAGCCCAATTTTAAAGGACGTTTTTCCTTCTTTTTATTGCTGTGCATGTGGGATTGGGAGCTTCCAGATACTGCCGTATTACTGTAATTTAGTTTTATCGTTCTTATTTCTAGAAAGTGGCAGTAGATTTTATGGGCTCAAAACTATCCGTTTTCTAGGAATGTAATTGTAGGACTGGGAAATAAGAAGTGGTAGGAGAAGTAGGTGCATATGTACGTAGGAGTGAGGGAAGAGACACAGTAGGAACAGTCTTCTTCAACTTTTGAGTGCTCTTTGTGATAACCTGCAAATGTTAATGTTATGCAGGAGGAGGAGCAAGCAAGGTAAGGGCAGTGGGAGGCTGCACAGCTTCACTGGGAGTGGGCGGTGTGGTCCCACCAAGTCCTCGTAGAGGAGCTGGTCAGCACTGTTGCTCAATGAGGTTCAGTTGTTACCGATGCCAGGCAGCTCCAGAAAAGGTATTGCTTGCTGGAGAGCAGAGACCTCCAAAGTGTACTCTGAATGCATTGTGAAGAGCAGTGTCTGGCTGCCATAGCTCCTCTTTGGACTTTGGGTCATTTCACAAGTATTGTTTTGATACAGCCAGAGCCCGTGCCCAGTGCTTGTCATTTGAAAACACTAACTCAGTACTGCTGAAAGCCACAAGAAGTAAGCTGCTAGTGTGTTTTCATCCTTTGTGGGGAATCTTACAGTACTGGCAGCCACTTGGCATTCCTTGTATTTAGCAGGTGTTTCACAACGGTGTTTTATCACATAGATCCTTGGTTTAACATCTGCAACGGAAGAATTATAACCCTTTGAATAGGTTTTGTTCCAGGCTCAATAATTTACCATGGGTCTCTCTTAGCATATATATAGTTCTTGTAGAAGTCAGTATAGTATTTATCTGAGAAAGCAGGTTTTGCGTTCTTTGGCAGTCAGTGTCATTGAAACTGGAAGCTTTGACTGTGTGAGGATCTACTGGCTTTGGCCTCAGGCTTTCATATTTCGGGTACAGAGAAAACTTACTTTGTTCCTACTTCTTCTCTCTCTCTCTTTTTTTTAAATACACGCAGAGTTCACTTGCATTTTCATATCTATGCCAAGACCAGTTATTAGGTTTCTGGCATAAGCCTGGCATAAGGTGAGGCAGCAAACCGATTTCCCTGTGGAATCTTGTCACGTCGGTGAATGCTTGCCCAGTGCTCTCTTCTCCTCGCCTGGAATTGAAACACTGTGAAGTCAGGCATGCCCTTTTGCTGCTTTATTTCAGGCTCCCATCTGCAAAATGGGAGTAGCCGTTTTTCACTATTTACTATGTATATTGTGAAGATTAGTACCTTCAAGGTTGTGAGGTGATGATATATAATAGTTTAAAAAATATATACCAGTGGCAGGCAGGAACAAGCAGGATTCCTTTTTCTTCTGCCATATAGTGGGAGGCATGTTTTTTTGTCGTAGTTGGTAGGAATCTTTTCCAAAGCAATGCATTGAGAATTCCCAGCAAATATATCATTGTCCTTCTAGAAAGGTTTTTTCGTATCTTTTGTGTGCATGGTTTACTCCACTGGCAATTGTGTTGTAAAGCAGTAATGAAGACAAGGCACTTGTATCGTTTATACCTTGAGGGAGAGAAGTGAGATCAAAGCCAGGCTTCATTCTACAGCTTATTTTACCTACTCTGTGGTACAGCCTCAACTCCACTAGGATTATATAATGGGATAACTAAAACACAATAACTATCCATAATTTTCTTGGCAGAAAAACCAAGGGAAAAGTTAAAAGATGATTATTCTGAAGCCCTGCCTCGCTTGTACTTCACTGGGTGTTACATATGCCAGAGTTATACGGGAGCGAAAGCACTTCTGTCAGCCCTGCAATTTTATATTTTGCGGGTCTTGCATCCCTTTGCAGCTCTTTCGGGTATCTTGCCTGAACAAAAGGTTCAGCATCTTGTCCATCCATCTCATTAACGATTATCCTTCTTCCTCATCTCTGCTGCCAAAGCATAGAACATGCTTTCTGCGCCCTCTTCCTACTCTTCCTAGCTCTCAGCCCTTCCTTCAACTTTTACCAACTCTGATGCTTTTTTTTCCCTTTGGCTGATAAATTTTCATTATTGGTTTTGCATGAAAGTCATCTGGGCTCATACATTGAATAACCTCTGTGGTCACTTTAGTGATTACATGCGCTGGCTGAGGTAATTTATTCACTTTTGTTTTGGTGTGAACATGTCCCTTGGGTCTTGTAACTGTGGTAATCACTTGACCTTAGTGACTGTTAAATGCTTTAAACACGGTAATTTTAAATTTATAATTGTTTTCATTAAAAATCTCTTATAGTAACTTAACTGACCTTGCAGTAAACACAGCATTATGTGCTGAGGAAGAATTAAGATGTTATTCTATGCCCAGTATATTTCTTAGTGAATGTTTCAACGTACTGTTATTATCACTGTTCATATTTTTCCCATCCGTTCTCATCCAGTCATATATGGGAAATGAAATACAGGAGTATCTAATTATAGCTCTGTCTTCACAGTGCAATATTTCCTTTCCTGCATGATGGGAAGTGATTGAATAACTCGTAAGGATTGAAGAGAAAGTGAAGATAAATTCAGGCAGATAGATCTTTAATGAGTGACGATATGTTTATTGTGCTCGATTAGTATGGGCCTGATTGTGCATATCCTTACTTGTGTGAATAATTTGCATCTGCTTTAGTCATTTTTCTCAAATTGCCAGTTTGGTTTTGTTCTTTTTGTCTAGTGGTTATTGCTTACTGTGTTCATTTTTGGGTATGTTTTTTTTTTTTCCCTATGCAAGGTTGCTAATGTAAGGCACAGTACTGGATGAATCGGGCAAAATTCTGCAGTGGTGGATGTGAGTCAATCCAGTAGGTGAAATTACTACTGGTTGATGTCTGTGGAGCTGAGAGTAGAATTTGGCTAGGTTTTTTCTGAGTTGTTCTGGGATTTAGCAGCTTGGCTGTTGCATGTTTTTTCTTTCATGTCTTGTTTTTGTTTTGAAGGCATGCTTCTTCTAATTTCTGTGGGATAATGACTTGAGGAACTTTGTGAATGGTTTAGTGGCCAAATACATATGGGTTTGTACTGGAACAAATATTTCTTTACCTGCAATATGTCGTTGCTTTTAGTATAAACATTGTTGACAGAGCCAGAATGAAAATTCAGATTCTTTCCTGTGGTGTAGTTCCTCCATCATGTTACTTAAAGAGAGAAAAAAAGAATGATTATACTGTTTTAACGTGGAAGTTTTCTTGTAAAACTCTACACTCTCCACAATTCTGTCATCCTCAGAAACGTATTGTCAGTTCTTTTAAAGTTCATATTTGTGTAAATGTTTAGTTATTGAAAATAGCAGCTTCAGCTTGGAATTGCTGGCTGTTGCATGGAATAGATGGGAATAGCACTGGTAATGTGGTGTTGCTCTCAGAGGTATGGACCGACACGTGGCTTCGGTCTACACTTAGATGTCTCCATTAGTACTGTAGAAATTTGAAATTCTATTCCAAAGTGTAAGCCAGACACCTGCCAAAATAGTGCTTGATCTTGAAGATAGTATAATTTAATCTGAAAAAAACCCCTATAACAAAATAGTGTAATAGTGAGATCAAGCTCTTCCCTTATCACTGTTTAAACATTCAGGGTCACATTCCTCTTGCATCCTTTCTCAGTCTCTGTGGTCAGTTATTCCCTCGCTCTATCTAGGCTTCCTCTCCTCTCCAGGCATATTTCATTCAGGGTTTTGTGTGAGTGTGTTCCTATTGCTCACGTACTCTCGAAACAGCTTCATTGTGATGAAGTATTTGTTCTTGAGGACTTTTGCTCTGTAAAACTGTATTTCTGCTGTGAATTATTTTAGCATCTGACATGAGACTTTTTTTATAAAAGCAAACCAGTAAGCTCTAAATTTCTCAAATTTGGAGGGATATTAGCTCAACATATTCGGAACTAATTTAGAACCAGAAGGAAGCTTATGAATATTTTAAAGTAAAATTATGGCAATAAAATCAAATCTCTTCCTATTTTTATAAATTGATTTATTTCTGATTTGTGTTTTTACCATCTGGAGCATATTTTGAGCCCTGTATTGCTCTACTTGTTATAGCAAGAATGAATAATTGACTAAACATAAAATACTATTTTGANGAACAAAACTCTTAGCACTTGAAAAAAATTTGCATTCATTGCAATTGAAAGAAACTGCTGAGGTAGCTTTAATCCTGTAAGTACGTATGAGTTTTGCACAGCTGTTCTGGTGGAGAGGGAAGCAACTCCCTGGAAAATCTATTAGTCTGATTTTGAAAACAGCTCTAGCTTCTGTGCGTGGCTCTGGTGAGGAGCTGCTTCAGTCTTCAGACCCTGGCGTGGGATACAGTTCTTTTAATATGAGGCTGAGCTGGCTGCTGAAGACGATTGACTCTGCCGTTGGTGCTGGCGTTCTGCTCTCCCTCTGATACTGTTAGGAGTTCCGTGTGAGTTGTGGGATCCAGACCATGCTGGCTGCCTGCTTCAGAGATGCTCTGAACTGGACAGTAACGGAGACCTGGAGATGCACTGGCAAGCCTGTACAGACAGTTTTAGTGTGTCAACTTGCTTATTAATTCTAGTTGCTAATGGTTGCTTAATGTTATGAGTTTGGAACATGCTGATGCAATTTCATTAAAACACCCCCAGATTTAGAAGGTGAAATCTAGAGTCTTTAAGTTTTTGTGGTTTGATGGATTTTTTTACTTATTTAGTTCTCTGAGTTCTGTATTTCACTCTGTCTTTATGGTAAAGTTTTTTTAAAGCTTCTTCCAAGTTTGTTTAGATTTTGTTGCAGTATCGCTGCCTAAGAATATTTCCTTTGCTTTTGTTCTAACTTGAGCTGTGTTTAATGTCATGATTAAATTCTTTTTTGTACTTAGTTTTAAATTCCCATATGACTTGACTAAATAAATCAGCAGGGCTCAGCTTTTATTTGCATACACCTTTTGTAGATATATTAATACTAATTTTATTTTTTTTCTTCTCAGAGGAATACAAAAATAATTTGAATGTTAACATTTTGTTGTATTTATAAAATAGACAGGAAAATACAGCCGTGTGGATTTTTGGTGATAAGCTGAATAATGTTTCCCTGGTGTAGAAATCTCCAGTGAAATGTGCAAACAAAAGGGGGGGCGGAAGGTGCAAAATTCTACTTTTGTGCTATGGTTATTGTAGCTGCTTCTTCATATTTATCCTCTACTCTGAGTCAGATACTAGATGCCTTGTGGAAAACTGAATGCTGGAAGTATAACTTAAAAGGTAAAATAGAAGAAATCGTATAGAAATGAGTGTTGAGAGTAAAATTTCCACTGACTGAAGTGGAGTTTGTGCATGAGGAGCAGTGTAAGTTTATTCGTATCTGATCAGTTGCTTCTTGTTTTGCACTTGTTATTCCTAGCAACTTTTTATAAAGAAATTTCACAAGAAACTATTTTTACTATCTGTTAATAGCATATAGGGAAACTTTGAGTTTTTTTCCTAAACTGTACTCGCTAATTTACTGGAGATACAGTGTAAAATTCTCTATACAAGTTGTGTGCTACCTGCCATGGTCAGTCAAGCCAAACATTAAGGTGTTATTTGACAGCCATTAGAAAACTTGGCTTAGGTGAAATGTGCTTTCAAAGAGAAAAATGTTCTGGATTGAGTGGCTATTTATATGTTTAAACCTAATGTGTTCATTTGGTAATTTTCAATGAAAGGGGCCAGCGAGCACTGGAAAGTATTGCACAATTCTTGGACAGCACTTTCAATCACAATAATAGCTCGGTCATTTCTTGGATCTGCTTCCCTGAACTGCTGTTGTCTTAAAAGGGGGGGGATGATCAGGTTTCAAGTAACAAACCATAACCAAAACAATTTATAAAATAACCAAAATAATTCATCCTTTCAATTCCCTCTTTCCCGCAAATCCACTTTAAAACAGAACAAAGATTTATGGTTGTTGTATTGACCAGGCACGAAACAAGTAATGCCACCCAAATAGAAAGTTTTATAGACATTGTCATCAGATTCTTCCTCCAGCATTGCTGCCGCAGCCGCATATCATAACATGAGAGTGATTTCAGTGGAAAGCAGTCAAAGTGTGTATTCCTTGTACACTGCCAATTTATTTTGTCACTTACAAATTAAATATTGCATCAAAAATACAAAGTACAAAAATGCCTCTCCCCTAAATTTTCAGATCACCCACATCATATTAACAGTATCTAATTAAAACAAGAAGTCATTCTGTTAGTAGAGCATCACATTCCTGCCTGGAAAGAACCATGGTTTCGGGTAGAGGAGTCGCTTTGAGCAGCGGGAAGTTGGGGCTGGGGGGAGAAAGCACTGCAAATTTTCGTATCATGTGTAGTGTTCAAAGAAATTTTATTTCATCATAAAGATTAGCAGGCTGTGTAATTCAATTTAAAGCTGGTTGGCAGTGTCCTGTCGATTACAAAGCCTTTTTCTTTTTTTTTCCAAATCACTGTTTTGTTTTGTTTTGTTTTGTTTTTTATGTTGTATGCAACTACGGAACCTAGCTGACAGCAGCAATGATCTTTGGATTTTGTGATCCTTGGGGTTTGTGCTTCCCACCCCCTGCCTCTTTTCAGTTCTGCATGTTAGGAAATGCATGGAATTACCTTACACTGAGCTGCACAACGGTATCTCAGTGAAATGTCATCCTGCATTTTTTTGGCTTGTACAAAATGATAATTTTTTTTGTAGCCAGCCACTGAGAGTGAAGATCTGCTAAAAATGTTAGATTGGGGGGGTGCAGGGGGTGTGGTGTTGGATCAAGCTTAAAGCTCAAATGTTAGCATTTATTCACACTGTTGTGGACATTACTATGCTGTAGAAAAGCAATGTGCAGCACTTTATGTTAATGCAAGACTGGCAGACCTTTATCTTACAGTAATTGCCTATACTAGGGGGTTAATAAATGTTCCAAGAATTACTGGCTTGTTTTTTTGTTAAAGAAAAATAGGTTGTGGCTTCTTGCTGGCTATAACCAGCCTGCATAGCTTGTTAATTAACCCTCTTGTTGCAGTGGGCTGAAGCCGAGTATTTGAGCTTGGATGAATTCTGCATGCATTTTATGTATTGGGAACAATGTGTCTTGGCACAAAAGGGCTGCGAAAGAAAGACTCGTGCAACCCCACCTGTACCATCCAGCCCCATTGCGCCTGTTAGAAGAGCTCAAAATCTTTATTGGGAGTGTATTGATTTCAGAGAACCTGTGTTATATTCATGGGCACTCTGGTACTACTGGTGGGGAGAAAAAGGAGAAGAGAACCCCTGCTCCCCAAGCTAAAGGAATTTGTGTTTTCTTTGTCCTGCTTTGTCATCCTGAGCATGGTGGTGTGAATAACGGTGCCCGCAAGACCCACAGGCAGCATCTTCTCTTGGTGGCCCCGATGCAAGACTGGGAGGACCTGCTCTGCTGCCACGTCCTGTGGCGCCGGGCAGGTCTCGGTGTTTGGCTTGCGTGCAGGCCGGTTCATGGTGGCCCTTCCACAGCTTTGGGAACGCAGTTTCTCAGGGCTCGAGACGATGTCGAGTCTGGGGTCAGTGTGGTGCCTCACTTCACCGAGATGTTCTGGTCTCTCTGTTCTCATCCTGCACCCCAGCTGTGAGGTGACGGTTACCAAACCCTCACTTACTATTGATGGGGACATTTGGTAGAGAAGGAACAAAGCAGCACAACAGGGGACAGCAATGTAAGGAGAGAGGCAAGAAGATGCAAAGCCAACATAGAAGAGAACAAAATAACATCAAACTGGGGGAGGGACGAAGACTACAAAGAAGAGGCAGACAAACAAGAGCACAGGGATGTATAGTGGAGATTCACCTGCTTTTTCCAGAGCTGGATTTCTTCCTAAGTTAATAAAATTAAGAAATGAGAGTTCAGGAACACTCTGTACTTAGAATTTCCTGTAACTGTTGATAAGTGAACCTTAAAGACCTCAGAATTATGTACATCTTTTCTAATGAACTAGAATCTTTAATATTACAAGCCAGGCTGAGTATCAAGAGTGCAATAGCTCCTTTTCTCCTGAGTGTTGCCATTAAATTTTTTTGGTGTAACCAGCCAACACAGAGAGTTTTAGTTTAAAACAGAGCGGCAAATGATAAAAAATTCCCTGTACTTCCTTACTTTTACCTGAGCTGCTCTCCCCCATACGTTGCTCTTCAGGCTCCCTGCTGCCTAACCAGCACTTGATAGTTGCCTTCGCTGCTGAGGGATGAGCAGAAAAGCTACAAGGCAGCCATGAAGTTTCCTGCATTTTTGCGCAGGAGGTGTCTCCTTATCATTGTGGGGAAGGAGTTCGTTCCTTCTGCTCTCCCCTGTCCCTGCTGCAAGCTTCGGTGGCTGCTGGGAATAAAATAACAGCTGTAGCCGTACTCGTGGTCGTGAGAGTAAAGGTCCAGGACTAACATCCCCTCATAAAACCCCACGCGAAGTAATTCCCAGGCTAGCGCTGTAGGGAAAGCCGTTCGCCATTTGCAGTCTCCTGGTTGTGAAGGTCAATTCCCGTGCGGGTAGCCGGAGTGCGAAAGGGAGGGGTTGCCTGAGCGAGGCTGGCTGAGGGGATGCCCTGTGCCCGGCAGCCCTCGGGACGGAGGGAAGGGCGAGCCGCTGCTCCGGGGACTGCCAGCCCTGGCTGGCTCTGCTGGAACGGGTCCTGGCATTGGAGTGCCTTCCTGGAGAGGATGTGTGTACGGTTATAGTGGAAGCAATATAGCCGTTCATAAACAAATGCTTCCGTGAAGCCAGCTGTAAAAACAGCGATGCTTGCCTTTGAGCCGAAAGGGCAAAACCTTAGCAGAAAGGAGTATAAATAAGAAATAAATTGTTACCTTCGTGTAAGTGACTGAAATAGCTGTTCTCTTAGTGCTTCGTTTCAGTGACCAGCTGATTAACTCTAGTTGTCACTTTATTCAGCAAAACTTAAGGTCTGCATATCATGCCTTTATACAGCAGGTTTTTCATTCCTTTTTTTTAAGTCTAGAAATGATGGCTAAAACGGGTAAGGCAAGAGAGACCCTATTCTGCAGAAAGCATGCTAGATGAAAAATGGCAATTCTGCATGCCCCAACAGTTAATGATAGCATTTAATTATGGAGAAATATTTATTCATGCACCAGAATCCTCAGTGTACTTCTGTACACAAGAGGAAACTACAGGTGCCGCATCATACACATTTTGCAGCACCTTGTGAAAACGTTACTGTACATTCAAATGCACGGTTACAAGTACCATAAATCTCACATATCCATTTAATTTGATTGAAAAACACTTCACTACCTTAGTAGGTTAGGTGCTCACTGTTACCCTTATTAAGGAGCAGAGACGGCTGCAGCAGAGGGCCTATGTACTTGTAGTAACAAAGACAGGAAAGAGAAGAGTTTCACCTGAACTCCATCACAAATAAAGCACGCAGTCTCTTTAGACTGCAGAATGGAGTTTACATTACATATACAATTTTCATTCATCTGTTTTGTCCTTCCTTCTTTGGAAGGACAGTTAGGGGGTATTTCAGCACATAGGTTTGCCCACTGAAATTCAAAGAGTGGTGCCTTGGATTCTTAAAAAACTTCATTTTGTCTGTCATGAGGTCCTGCGGTGTTGTAACATAACTAATTTGGTAACTGAAATTCTGCAAAGCCAGGCGAAGAGAGGAGGTAGCAAGAAACAGTAGCAGGGTGAGATTTGGAATTCAGAAATCGCTGCCACCAATTTCCATAGTTACCACTCTAGACTTTTTTATCAGGCTTAAAGTTTCCTTCTCTCTGTTTTTTTTTAATGTTTGGAGTTACTATATGTGCTTAAACTTACAGGGAAGGTGTCTGAGGCTGTGTGCCGTTCTGCTTGGGCAATTCTAGATGGCTAGGAAAAAAAACCCCCACGTAAGAGGAATTCAGTTCCTTGTAATAACATGATATAGCTGCAGTGATTCGGTTGTCTCCTTCAGTAGCTAAGAAACCTCTCTGTGGGCTGGGTTATTAAAAGGAATTTCCTTATGGGGCTCAGGAGATTCCTGGTATCCAAGTTCATCTTGAATGACTATAGTGGAATGTTTAGGTTTATTTAGAATAATAAATTTAAATGTAGGATTCAGAAAATAATACTGGAGGTTCATAGAGACCTGCCTGAATATTTTTAGTTGACTGTAATTTCTGTTTGCGTTCTCTGTGTAGTTTTTAAAGATTTCAGGAAAGGACTGTGGAGGTGGTTCTGAATATAGTACCTAGTGCTGTCAAATGGGTGTCGGACTGCCTCTGGAAGTGGAGTTTAGTTCAGGTTTTAGATTTCTCTTCTGACTTAGAAAAGGAAGGAACAGTTCCTAAAAAACATCAGCATCGGTATCCGAAAACATGTTTAAAAACACCTTTGAATATCAAACTTGCTTCTTATACTTAAATGTTTACAAGTAAAAGCACAAAACATGATCACAGGGTAAAATTTCAGAACCCGCTAGTTGCTTTAGCTCACTGGAGAATGTCACATTCTCAGCGTTATTAAAAAGCTGATGTCCTGCTCTTAAGCAGCAGTCCATGCTTTTAAAACCTTCAGGATATGTAAAAAATATTTTACCTTATTCTTTTTCCTTTCAGTTTATTTTCCTTGGGATTATGCTTGCTGTGCCTGCTTATTATTTTTTCCCTTATCATTATGGCAATTTATCTACATTTCGTTAGTATTGGTAGTCAGTTAAGTCTGAGCCCCAGTATGTTTTGTAGTTTACTAATAATGTCCTCAAAAATTATAGTTTTGAAAGGAAGGATTTCAGCTCCAGGTATAAAAATTGTGAAGTTATGTAAAATACACTATATTATAGAAAGAAAATTAAAATAGTTATCTGAAGTTTCTTGTTTATGTATTTGTGATTTTTCTTTTCCTAAGAAACACTGTGATTACCTTCCTGGGATACAGAAAGAAGGAAGCATTTGGAGGGATTTTTTCAGGAGTATTGACTAGGCTTTACCAGGCTGCAAGATAGAGGGAGGTGTCTGCCTACTGCTTTGTGCATTGTAAGCCTCAAAGACTTTCATTTAAAAATGAGAAAACAAATAATGGAAACAAGTCCAGAAAGTAGAGAAACAGGAGAATGTTTATGGTGATTATATGTGTTTACTGATTGATTTGTTTGCTTGTTTATCTTAAGATAGGTAGTTATCAGCAGTTAATTTATTTATTTGTTTATCTTAGGATAGGTGGGTAGTTATCGGCAGTGTCCTGATAGAGGTGTGGTTTTCAGTCCTGTGGAACATCAGACAAGGAAGTTCTGCCGCTCACATAAAGGTCCTTGTCAATAAGGCAGAAAAAATAGGGGCAGAGTCTAGATCTGGGTCCTGTATTTATAGTTCTCATTTCCTTCAGTAAGTTTTCTGTCACTAAGTAATGAAGAATTGATATCCAGTCTTGGTTCTTTTTTAAATAAGGATTTTACTATGTCTGGAAAATCTTATCCTTAGCATTCACTGTGGCCTTTTGCAGCGTGAGAATGTATGTACATGAAAATACCAAGACATTGTCTGTGATAATCATGATTAGCTTAATTACTTTCTGTATAATTGTTTCTCAAGATGACCTCCTTTTTGATGGCTTTTATTCATTTATTTTAGGAAAAAAAGACTTAATTGGAATTGTAAATTACAGCGACAAAGGGTATGTTATGGGAAGTAGGTCCAGATCTGTTTGTGTCAGAGACCGTTGGGTTTTATATTCTTAAGATTCATGGAGAAAAATAATTTAAAATGGTACAATATGTGTGTACACCAGGTAATATCAACAACTGATATATTATTTCAAAATCTGGTGAGTTTCTTTATAGAGGATTAGGTTATATAGTGTGGGGGGACTCCGAAAAGAAAATAGAATTGTGTATTGATGCCTTTAGAAATACTATTTGAGGGCAATAAAATGTTCCCTGAAATTCCCTCCTGAGTGGAGAAAATGGAGTTTGTTTGCAGTAATTGCATTTTCTAGCATTTGCTTTCGCACTTTCCAATATGAGTTAAGCCAATTGGAACCTGTGATTTCGTTTTGCTTATTGGCAAAAGTACCATGTAAATTGATCTGTGATGCATTTATAGAGAATGCTTTGAAAATTTTGAAATAGAGATGGGTTTTTCTTATTAGATTTAGAAAGTATTAGGGTTCGTTTCTATATATTAGCCTAATGTAATCCTAACCAAAAATGTTCCTTTTCAATTTAGTCTTAATCAAGTTCAAGGAGAACATTTCTACTTAGCCCCGCTGGCACTGTGAAGGCGGAGTTTATGTTCCCATTCTCAGCTTTGGTATTCAGAGTTCAAGATCAGAGCCATTCGAAACCACACCAAGCTGAAATCAGTCTAAAACTTGCCAGCCCTGGTATATTAAGAACTTGATCGCAAGAGAAAATGTAAAATTCCATTGGACAGAATATAACATTTCTATGTATTTGTATTACATATGCACTATGGACCTTAAACTACAGGGGGTTAGATGCAAATCTTATTGGAAGTGTAAACATGGGGTAATTCTGCTCAGAGGAACACCCTTCAGCTCTGCCAGACAAAAGATGTTCTTGCCTGAAAATTTTCCCAAGTGAATGCTATTTCGCTTAAAGGATCTCTTTGAAAGTGCGCACATAGCTCCGAAGCAGTCGTGGTGGTCCTTCATGTATTGCTTTGCTGCGGGAAAGAGAAGAGTAGCAGGAACTACCGTTTCTGCAGGAATCATCTTCAAAAAATGAAAGGGAAGAATAAGGCTATTGCAGTTTCCAGGGAGGGTGGTGTATTCAGAATTTGCTAAGTTTAAAGGGAAATTTCATAGCTGTCAGTTTTTTTGATTTTAAGTCAGGTGATTTTTTTTTTTTTTTAAATTTCTTCCTTTTTTTCTTGGAAGTTCCATCTTTTAGGTTACATAGTTGCAAGCCTGAAAAGAAAGCGTTTCCACGGACTAGCAAGCAGAGAAATCTGTGTTCCTTCTGTATCAAATTTCATAATTTTAAATTCAGTTTGGAGGACTTTACACCTAAAGTTGGCAGTGCTGTGAGCTGCAAAATCTGGAGGCTTTCTTGTTTTTGAGGTTAGACTAAACAAGAACTTCAAGTTCTGTCTGTTTCAAAACAAATAAATGTCATGTCTTAATTGATAAAACTTCAGGGAAGCTTTCTGTGTTTCAAGAAAGAATGTTTCAATAACAGTAGCCTGGTGAAATTCAAACAACTTTAAGATCAAAACCCAACACATGTAGTGTCCGAATAATGCTAAGGAAGACAGGGAACACTGAAGTGAAACAAGAGAATGCTGCTTATGTTGTGCTACATTTTTTCATTTAGCAGAGAGGAAAAGGATATTAATCACAAACAGTTACATTAGAATAATGTTATGGTTGAGACATAAATACATAAAAGCAAGGAATTGTTACTGGTGCAGATCATCGTTAAATCAGAGCCGTAATTACCTAGGTCCCACAGTATGTACGGCCCTGTTGCAGGGCTCGTGCTGCACTTGGCGATGTTACGGCCCTGCATCGTCCACAATTCACTACATTTACCCATGGGAGAGAGAACGAGGGGCAGCACGTGGTATTAGGTACCGCTGATTCTGCAGTATCAGACTTGTGAGTGCCCGTGTAGGTGAAGTAGCACCCATATCTGCGGCTGCTGGGAGAGGACTGTGTTTGCTGCAACACCTTGGCGCTACGTAGCTGAGTTATAGGTGCTCAGGCAAGATTCACCCAGGGCTTCCTTGCTTTCGTGGGTTTATGACTCGACCTTGGCATTATTGTAACGTAGTTTTTTGTGTTTAATGTTTCTTAGACTTGGTTTTCCATTGCCAGCATGGAAGAAATCCTAATGCATGAGTTTCAGAGGAGAAGGTAGCAGTCTGAACCTGCTGTGTGGCTCGATCCGCAAGTGTGAGTATTAACGCTAGAGCTGTCAGGCCTTGTGAAAATTAATGAAGCCTGACGGTTACAGAGTGAAAGGTCAGAGGCAGAGCTTGCACTTACCTAACATTTCTGTTTTGTTGTGTCTAACAGCGTGTTTAACAAAGGGGAGCTTTAATGTACAAGCTTTAGATTTATCACAGGAATTCAAGGGTCTCAGCCTTTGCTTCTCCCTGTGCTGTGGTCTCATGTTTTCTTTGCATAAAGGCAAAACAGTTAAACTTTCTTTCATTCATCTACTCCTCTTGCTGTGTTGCCCATGTGTGTGTTTTGCCTTTGTTTTTCCTTCTCCAAAATTTTCTCTTGGGGGTGGGGGGCGGGGAAAGGAGGCATCTGAACTGATGATAGTTTAAAAAACTGGTGGAATACTTTTCATCAAGAAGATCTGGAGAGATTTTGTACTTCAGTTCTTTGTACTTTTTTAGAAGCATGTTCTGATTTTGTGCATGTTTTGTCTTTTATTTGTCTGCTTTTTTCTTTTTAGTTATTTCATTCTGTAGATTTCTATAGACAGAGAGGTAAAATGCTCGTAAATGGTTCATGGGTTACGTTTTCAGCCAGCATGTTGGTGGACATCAGTTTTAGTTATTCCATTGAGGATGTTTTGTGAAGGCTGTTTGATTAAAACAGCTAGAATATTTTCAGTCAGTTGGTCAATCTCATCCTAGAAAAGATGTTTGGTTTTCCTGCTCCGTTTTGGATCTCAGCACCTGCAGATGATTTTTGGTGAGAGGAGTCCAGCTTATCATATGAAAGCTCAAGTCTGTACAACTGTACTTATACAGTCTACCTCATTTGTTGCTGCGAAGGAGAAATCGGAGCTTTTGAGATACTCTGTTTTTCTTTTAAAAGGCTAAAAGGAGCCTGTGTTGTGATTGTGCCATAAATGCTGGGAAGAGAGAGTAATCATGGCCCTGAGGTGCAGTGGGCTTTCCATAAGAAGCCTGTACGAAGACTTACAGAGCTGCTGTGGCCAGTACCAGGTTCTGCTGGTTGCCCTCGCCTGCTGCCCATTTGTCGGTGGGCAGCTTGGGCAGCTGCGGCCAGACAACTGACAGCAAACCTGTGCTGCAGCAGGAACTGGAAGTCCATAGGAACCACACAAAATCTGCTCATTCAGTGTTTATCTCCAGATGTGTATGTGGTTGGCTATAGGTGAACGTTCCATGACCAGTTTTGCATTTTTGAAGCATATAGGATATACCGTAAATTCAAGATGATTCACTTGCACAGGCATCTCACTTGTACCGATTTCCTTCTTTTTGAAGGGACTAGGATTTGCACTAAAAGGTTTCTCAGCCCATTTCTCAACATATGGCCAAAGGGTCTAGGAGGCTATGAAATGGGCATGAAAATGCTTCACATTTCGTGGAAGTGTGACGTGGTTTGAATAGTTAATGCATGCATATGCATATTCAGGGCTTCACATCAAAAGCACTTGCATAGCGTTTGTGTGTAAATACAGGTTGCTACTGTTATGCAGACAGCTAGTATCACATTATTTCTTATTGCTCTACTTCCCTGTGGGTTTTGTAGGTAACAGTAGTCAAAAAATAATGTGATTTTCTATTTTTATAGGGACTCGGCAGTTAACATTCATTATCAGTCAGGCTCCTTTTCATGTCTGGCAGCTCTTGGGTTGTGTGACTAAACTGTACTCATATGAAGCATGCCATTAAAATGGGAACGGTTGTTCAACAGATTAGGGACTCCTAGGATCAAGTACTTACGGTGAACTTAAAAAAACACTGGAACACCTACTTACGTAGGTTAAAAAAACACTCCACTCGCCACCTTCCCCCCGGTTCTGTGTAATAGGTGTATTTAAAGTCAGTCTGTTGTTCAGCTAACGTGTTAAAGCAGTAGAAGTGGTTGCAGCCAGCAACAGAATCCTGCTTTACTAGTGTACACAGAGCCTCATTCGTTTTTTGCTACATCATTTTCAGCTGGATCAGTTTCCCGATCCACTGTGCTCTGCAGCCACCAAATCCTTGTGTTGGCAGAGGCGAGGTGGCACAGGAATGAGGATGAGCACTTGGGGGACAAAGGTATGTGGGACTGTAGCTTGGGTTGACTTGTTAAATGAGAAGTCACAGAAATCTGAGACTCCCAGATTAATATATTTAGCATAAACAATTCCATTTCTACAAGTTCTTAACTATCTTTGCTTCTACTTGAGCAAGAGTGATACTGACCTTTTGTCTTCGAGAGAACAACTTGTCTAATTGCACTGTTTTCTTGGTCAATGATTACATTGTGCCCTTGTTTCTACTGTTGAGGGCAGATGTTGAAAAACATCTTAGCCAAAATAATATGAATATATATTGAAGGTGCACAAACACAAACTCTGTGTGTGTATATACATGTAAATATATGGAATTTCAAATACTCAGTATAAGTGACTCTGCTTCACAGACTTGGTACCATAACCGTTTCTAGCAGCTGTAATTTTAGCCTTTTGATCTCACCTCTTAAACATTTAAGTAGTTCTAATTTAAACTCAATTATTATGGTAGGAATTGGTAATAGGGGTTTCTGAAGTGTTCAACCCAGCAAAAGGATCAAACTCTTTTCCTAGTTCGGACAGCGGTTCTTCTATCTTTCCAGATTTATGGTATAAATTAGAATGTATAATGTTACTGATGCATGGTGGAAAATTTAATAGTTAGGAAACTAGACTAATAAAGACCAAGTGTGGCTAACAAAAATTTAGTGAAGGAAAATGTGGAAATGCCTTTCAACCTGTGTATTGTGCTACAGCATCTCTCTCTGTGTACAGACAGCACAGATGTAGATTAATCTGGTCAAGATGAAACGAAAATACCATGGAGTATGAGATTTTTGTGTGTGACTTTTTATGCTTCCGTATTAAACACAGAAGGTCAGCAGATTAGAGACAAAGGGCGGGACTGCCAAAAGAAAACACACCAAATATAAAGTGTGTCAGAGAGAATGAATGTTGTGCATTGCCACAGGGTCTTCCACGAAGGGAAGACCTGAATGCGATGAATAAATAGCTAATCTGATTGCAGGTAATTTACTGCTGTGATTAGTGCTATATAGTCTTTCCTCAGGGAAGAGGAAAGAAGTGGATGAGACTTCCTCTTGCTGCTCCCCTTTGCTTGAGCCTGGCTTTTGATGTGTTTGCATTTAGATGAGTGGTGTTGCCCATCGCTAGCTCCCGAGCCAGCTCCGGAAAAGCACAGCAAAATGTGGCTGGTTATAAAGTCAGAGAACTAGGTAGGGAGCCAGGTCAGACCTTGGTGCCCACCCTATGGTAAATATTAAAGTATGTACAAATACGGAGTGAAGCACATTTCATCTCATCTCATCTCATTGCTGGGGGGTGGACCTGGGTCTGTAGCCATGACATCCACAGCCAGCCCTGGTTACTCGCCGGCAGTAGGTGTGCAGTGCTGCCGAGCTAGAGCTTACAGGTAGACGCTGACGAACTTTGGTCCCCGCGGGATTTCTCCTCCAGGGCCTGTTTTGCTTTACTTCTCAGTCTGGGTGTTGGTCTTTGGGTTTCGTTGCCGGGGTGGTATCCTGGGCTCCCCAGCGGCACCGGGCAGAGGCTGTTCTCTCCCAGGGCTTCCTGGCTCTCAAGAGCTAACCAAGCAGAGCCTCTTCTTAGTCTTCATAAAATCAACACCTGTCTTGACACCAGCTGCACTAAATACAGTTTGGGTTTTGCTGCTGATCTCAGGTGCTTATATAACATGTATAATGTTACATTTATATGTTTTAATAATCGCTGCTGTCACCATTGGCTTGTCTTTTCGTGTCCTGTGTGTCTCCAAATTAAGCCCTCTTTTTCAAGGTGTCAAGACAAAAACACCGCTGACTTCAAGCAAAATGTTCCAGACTTAATTGGACATAATATCAGCAAAATGTGCTGGTTTTCACATCTATCAAAATACATAGGAGAAAGTGCAAAACCTGAACATTTATCCAGTAAGATGAGAAGTTTTCTCTGCTAAAACTGGCAAATGTTGATAACTTGGCAGAAACCTGAATTTAACTTCTCCATCCTACTTCTCCGAGAATTTAATCGCATCTAGCTTGTTTTGGGGGATTGATAGTTATGACAAGTGTATCAAATTTCATCCCAGTGGTATCTTTTATGTTTCCTGAGAGAGGAGAAAATAGCAATTTTACCTTGTGCCCAGGAGTCACAGAAAGCAGGAATTGTAGGTACCTGCCACATTGAGTTTTTAAATAAAAATGAATTGCAGGGCAGCATGTAGCAGAGATGGGGAGGAGGAGGGAAGAGGGAAAGGAGTGAGGCATAAACTGTAGAGGAGCATTTATTGGATCTGCCCCAGCTTTTAATCTAGTACAACACCGCAGAGAGTTATGAATATGTATGAACTGCATTTTGTTCAGATGTGAGGAGTCTGAGAAGATGTCAGCTTGTTTTTTTCAGGGGATTTGTAGCTTTTTGGTTTTCTATCCAGAATTAACTAATTTTGCAAAGATGATGTTTATATAGATATCCTGTGTAACTCCTGTTTCCGTGCTGTAAATATTGAAAAGCAGAGGATTTTGACTGGTTCCCTGCAAATCTTATTTAGGGGCAAGTTAATCTTCTTGTAAATACTTACAACGTTACTTTGAAACTTACTTCTTAAAAAAACCACAAACCCAAACAGTTTTGAAAATTGAAAGACATGTTTTAAACTAGCAAAGCCACATCTGTTTAGGAGAATTGTATTCATGAGAAATATATAGCATCCGATTCTGTGTTCCTCACGGCAGATGTTTGGGAGTACCAGAACTGGAAGATGGACTCATAGATTTCCACATGCATTTTGCTGCCTTTGGGGGAGGAACGACACGCACCACAAAACTAACCTTTTCTAAATGATTATTAGGAATAAACATCAAAATGATTTGGTGTAAGACTAGAAAATCGGACTTATGGTGAAAGCAGTAGAAGTTAGCTTTGAATCAAACTTACATGTGATTTTTTGGCAAGTCACAGTGGGACAGATTTTGTAAAAGAACCTAACTTCTGTGAAGACACCACAGTATAGGACCATATTTTTAAGGGAACTCAGCGCCCGGTATGTTTATTTGGAAGATCTGGCACTGATTGTTGGTACCAAGTGCTGGAAAATCTGTCTCTGAACTCTGAAAATCTGGCTCTGTGGGCCTGATCCATGCCTCCTTCAAAACAATGGGAATAGTTGCCCTGAATTGGGGTGATCAAGCCTGCGTTCTCTATCTCTGACCCTCACGGTATGTGAATTAACCACATTTCCTTTTTCCTACCTGCCATCTTATTTGCCTGAGTTTCATGGTTTCTTGTACATGTGTACTTCTTACAGAAATGAGATACTAGCATAAACTGAATAATAATAATAATAAAGCGAAAGTCCGTTGCAAGTGAATTGAAGCTTGGAGAACAGACTAGGTCTGGAATAAATGTCACGTGAACACAAATTAATCCGAATAACAGCATAATTTAAAAACAACAGCACCAGCAGCCTAGCTCAGTACCTCATGCCTGGTACCCTCATGACATACTTGTGAGACATGCTGCAGCCTCTGGTATGCCTACCCGCTCGGACAAGGTGAGGTATCCCACCTCAGGTCCCTCCTGTGGACTGGGACTCGGGACCACTGTCCGTGACACAGCCCCTGGACTGAGTGGTGGGACTCAGTCACATCTTAGGGTGATCTAAACCAGTGTGTCGTCAGTGGAAAGCAAGGGAGCAGTGGTGCTTTGTGCCACGTTTGGAGCTGCTTTGGTGCCTACCAGCTTGTTCGGTTTTAATGCTTTTTACTGTGACATTGCTTTGTGTGACATTACATTTTAACACAGTTTCATTGAATGGAAGAGAAGCAGCGCTAATAACTTCTTCTCAAGATGGAGATGCACACAGCTCTTGGGTATTTCATTCTGTCACTGCTGGCTGTCTACTGATTGTGCCGGCAGTGCTGGTATGGGAGGAAAATGTGCTAATTAAGTCCTCTTTTTTGTTATTTCAGGAAACCTACCATATGAATATAAAATAGTGATTGCTGGGAATCATGAACTGACATTTGATAAGGAATTCATGGCAGACCTTGTTAAACAAGATTACTACCGCTTTCCCTCTGTGTCCAAATTGAAACCAGAGGACTTTGACAATGTTCAGTCACTCCTGACAAATAGTATTTACTTACAAGATTCAGAGGTAACAGTTAAAGGATTCCGAATATACGGTGCCCCGTGGTAAGTCTCAATTTAAACTTTCTTTGCTGTTTATTACTTGAACCACAGCAGGAATCCCTCCTGTTGTCAAATGCATGAAGTTGCTTTGTGGCATTACCCTGCAGAACAGTATCAAACTTCGCTGTAAACCACCCTGAAACAATTGCCATGTGGGTTTTTTTTGATGAATAGGTTGTATTTAGCCATGTGTGTGAAATAAGATGAAAGGAATTGTAATTATTTCTACTGTGCCTGCTGAATGCACTTAAAAAATTGTGGACTCAATATCTACTCCGTGCTTGTGGATTAACAGCAGTGGCATCTTAGTATGTGTTACGGAAGGAAACTCCATTATATTGTATGGTGTTCGGGTATTTAGGTCTACCGTGCTAACAAATTAGTATGGTAGCATTTAACACCCACACAGAACAAGGTACGATGCAGCAGGTGCTTCAAGTGTTATTTCTGATTGGTTCTAGGCATTGTTTTCTTTTGCTTGTAAAGTTGGGATAATGAAATTTCAAGCCAGTTTTGATCTCATTTCACCCCGTGACAAGCTTGTGCGGGAAAAACTGCTGTCCAGTTTTGTACTAAGGAGACTCTTCTTGTTTCTTCCACATGTTGTTTAATTCTGATGTCCGATATCTCTGTGTGGAGCCTTGGGTAGCACTTGTTTTGAATTCTTACACTAACTGAACTTCAGTGATGGTGATAACCTTTAGGCTACTTGGTGTTCTTAATTGTCAGCTGAAGTACTTAGATACTAATTTATGCTCACTTGTAAGAAGCGTTTATTATAGTCTTATAACTTATATTTTTCATGTCAGGCTTGCTTTAAATGTGAAAGTAGGAGAGGATGGGGGAATGGCAGGGGTTGAACCAAAGAATAGGGCAAACCTCTGCAGATATTGGACATTTACCCCTTTGCCTCATCTCCATTGACTGTTCACTTGGCCCACAGGCCGTGGTGATTCACACACCACCACACACGTTGATGCTTCTGACAGCTTGTTTTTTTTGTCATATTGTGTACGTTAGTGCTGGCTAGAAAACTCTGATGTAGCTCTATATCTTGCATTCTTGACTTACAGCACTAATTTTTTTAATTTAAGTCACAGCCTTTAGCTAGTAGTTTAAATCAGCCTGGCATTTCTTCGCTCAAAAAATCTAACCCTAAATCCTGCAGTGTGAGGTAATTGGGAAAGATGATCTTAATTCAGGTTAGGAATCATCTCTTAAAGACATTTCAAAGTAAGAAGCCATGGCATGTGAGGCCTTGGGTAGTGTGAGGTGGATTTGAGACTTGCTGCAAGGTGAGCAGCTGTCTGAGCTGGAAGGTTAGCTGCTGAGATTAAGATTGTGCTCAGCATCTTCATATGTATGTCTCTGACTCGGAGCGCTTGTATTCTGCAGACGTCCGATGATTATGAAGTGTAGGCATCTTTTCAAATTTATTTTGGGGCAGATTTACATGAACTCTTCTTACTACAGAGTTGCTAGAGAAATACGGAGAACGTGGAATCCAAATTTGGGGAAGAGAGAGCTTGGTATTCTGAAATGGAGAACCGTGCGATATGCCTTTATGTTTACATTTATATCTAGTGGCAAAACGTAGTGATCTTTTTTCCCCTCTTTTGCTCCTGAATCCATAATGGCAATCTGTTATCCTTTTGTCTCCAGCTACATTTAGAAGTTCTTTTGTTTTACAGGTATACGCATGGATTTAGACTGTTTGTTCTGAAATATTAAGGGACACCACATCAAGGAACTGAGTTGTTTTAACTGTAACAGGTGAATGGCACCTGTATTCTGACCTAGTCATGGAAGACAAATCTTATTATTCCTTCCTATAATCCATTGATAACTGCATTTTTCCAATTAGTGATCAATGGGAAATGAAGCTAGATTGCTAGAAAGGCATGCTGAGCTCCAGCCAAGTGCAGACTTATCTCTCTTTAAGGATGTTGCATTTGTGTTCATCTGGGAAAAACTGTTGTCGAAGCATGTTTTGAGCAACTGTTGGCGTGGAGTTGAGGCTATCATTTTGAATATGGCTTTTTAGATCAGCTAGTCTGTGTTCAGAGCACAGAGATGCGGTGTCATCTTTTCGGGTTCTCTTTCCTTCCCCCCCCCCC
>Ga0065711_1004695_pt1 | contig 28851 bp, 22 predicted proteins | sample Hoacrofraction12_FD_59098 | JGI IMG/M metagenome (GOLD analysis project Ga0065711, IMG submission 59098) | Hoatzin crop microbial communities from Cojedes, Venezuela - Epithelial fraction 12 v2 (version 2) | ecosystem: Host-associated > Birds > Digestive system > Esophagus > Crop | place... | reverse complement strand
CAAGAGCCAATCGATACACAATAATTGACTTAGTCCCACCTCGCAAAAAGATTTCCAAACATATAAAAATTGGCACTTGAAAACTGTCTTTGGGAGGAGGAGCCAAGCGAGAACTTCACCTGATGGATGGGTCGACGGGCCTGAACCTCTCTTCGCCCCCCAGGAAGGGACGCCTTTTTGATAAAAGTCACGTCTCTGACTTTGTCAGACGTATCCCTGGGAACACATTCTTAACTAAAGTGCTAAACTATTAATTTGAGCTCAACTTTTGTAGACAGTGAATTTATCAACGGTAATTCCGAATCCGTGATAACTGTCACTTGAATAAATTACCTATCGTTTCAACTTTGCGAAACTGTTTCAGTGAAAGTCCTTGGAAGGGCTCTGGCAGGCAAGTTGAATATCAGACTCCCCTTACCCCTCACCTTTAACGAGACACCAGTGAGCGCACTCAGGATGAACTGGTACATAATCTTGCCCAGCACCGAGGTCAGGCTGACAGGCCTGTAGTTCCCAGGATCCTTCTTCTGGCCCTTCTTGTAGATGGGTGTTACAATAGCAAACCGCCAGTCATCTGGGACCTCCCCTGTTGGACAGGACTTCTGATAGATGTTGGAGAGTGGCTTGGCCAGCTCCTCCACCAGTTCCCTCAGCACTCTTGGGTGGATCCCATCCAGCCCCATAGACTTATAAGTGTCCAGGTGGCCTAGCAGCTCGTTAACTTCTTCCTCCTGGATTATGGAAGGTTTGTTCCGCACTCCTTCCCTGCCTTCCAGCACGGGGGGTGACTACCCTGAGGATAGCCAGTTTGACTGTTAAAGACTGAGGCAAAGAAGGCATTAAGTACTTCAGCCTTTTCCTCATCCTTGGCAGCTATATTCCCCGTCATATCCAATAAGGGATGGAGACTCTCCTTGGCCCTCTTTTTGTTGCTGATGTTTTTGTAAAAATATTTTTTGTTGTCCCTTACAACAGTGGCCAGCCTGAGTTCTAGCTGGGCTTTTACCTTTCTAATTTCCTCTCTGCGTGACCTAACGAGACCCCTGCACTCCTCTTGAGTCGCCTGTCCTTTCTGCTATAGGTGGTAGACCCTTCTTTTTTTCCTGAGTCCCAGCAAGAGCTCCCTGTTCAGACAGGCGGGTCATCTTCCCCACTGGTTCGTCTTGCATCACATGGGGACAGCCTGCTCCTGTGCCTTTAAGACTTCCTCCTTGAAGAATGGCCACACTTCCTGGACCCCATTGCCCTTGAGGACTTTCTCCTAGGGAGCCCTCTGACCCATGATCCTGAACAGGCCAAAGTCTACCCTCTGGAACTCCATGGTTGTGGTTTTGCTAGCCCTCCTCTGAACTTTAGCAAGAACCAAGACCTCTATCATTTCGTGGTCACTAAGACCAAGATGGCCTCTGACCACCATATGTCCCACCAGACTGAGGTCTCAAAAGCAGTCCTTGACTTGGTCCTCATCCATTGCAGGTTTTTCTCCTTCTACTTCAACCTTATATCTATGCACAGATGCCCAGAAGGCTTTGTTCATGAAGGCTGAGGCAAAGGTAGCTTTCTATGTGTCTGCTGTTACTAAATTACCAATCCCATTTGGCAGCTGACCCACGTTTTGCTTGTTCAATATCTCACTATTTACGTAACAGTAGAACTCTTGTTGACCTTAACTTTCCTTGCAGGCATTGTTCCTAAATTTCTCCCTTTTACTTTTTTGTTAATCTTTGTTTCTGCCTTCTTTATGCTGCGTTTTTGGATTGCAGCTCTGATTTATCTGTTTTGCCAAACCAGCCTCCTGATACATCTGTTTATTTTCCCGAGTATTGGTATGAACTGCTATTGCAACTGGAGTATGCAGTCTTTAAAGAGCTGCCAGTTTTCCTGAGTTGTTTTGCGCTTCAGAGCTGCTTCCCACGGGATCTCACCTACCCGTTTCCTGATAACATTTGCAGTTACATTTATGATTGACTAATATTGGAAAACTAAGTTGTGAAACAGATTTTTAGATGTGGAGACAGATGGAACCCTGTTGCAGTATTCCTTTTTCTTTTGGTTTAGAAATATCTGGGTTTTTTTCCTGCATTATAAACTTCAATTTTCAGATGCAATTTTATCTTTCACAGTAGTAATTATATTTTCAAAACAATGCTTTTCTGCAATTAAATTAGTATTTAGCCTAGCTTCAATTAATACATGAATAAAATGGACTTATCTTTTTTTCATCTAGTTGCTGTTAGCTGAGCATTTTCTGTTTATCCAGATATCAACATACACTTTTATAATATTCCCCCACCATACTGACATAAACTGCCTCCTCTCAGTAATCTAGCTGTGCTCTGATTTGGCTCCCAGTGAATGTGTATATTTTGCTGCCCGTGCATGTTTTAAGCCTTGAACCACCTTAACAGCATTTCAAAGACTGACTGCTATAAAAGGTATTATTTTTATTTCTAGATTTTTAGCATCTTTCTTCCACATTTGTTTTTTCTGGGTAACAGAGGTGAGCACATTATGCTCTGCATTACTCCCCCCACCTGTGCTCCACACAACCACATGCTACTTCACCCTCTTTCACAGTGGAGCTCTGTAACAGATAACCTCATTTTATCTGAAGGTTTTTGACATGTAATGTGGTATAATTTCTGTCTCAATGAGATCACAGTTTTTTCTGTTACCATTATCCTGCTACAGTCATCCTGATTCATATGCACCTGCTATTCATCTGTCATGTAGTGGAGAAAGGCCTGCTACTCCCTCTTTCACACTGCCTAGCATGGTGAAATGTGATATAACCAAACTGTATGTACTTGCCACTGTGTAAAACCCATGTAATAACAGTGATGAAGGAGTTACATAAAAAGGTAGAAGAGTCTATACTGCATCCCCATACCATAATCAAGATAAATCTCAGGAAATGGTCACTCTATTTGTGCAGTTTGCCAGGGCATTCTCTACCTGTATCTTAAGAGACATTGTTCAAGCACTTCTCAAGCTCTTAAACATGGTGGCTTTAGTTTCTTCTTTCAATGGAAAATCAAAGTGGAAGGTGTTCAGAAGACAACACAAAGCAGAAGATGTAGGTTCCCATTTAGTAATTCAATAGGAGTGACAAAAAGTTTGCCTCACAGCAGTGATGCTTGTTGGATATTTTTCAGCTCAGATTCTAAAAGCTTCTGGATGGTGACTCATGACTAGAAACAGGTTGTTTCTTCATTGGAAATACAACTTCCAGAGAATTGCACCTATGTTTATCACTTCTATCATAGGGAATGAAGAGAAGAAATGGGAGATGATGGCAGTTGATGTTTACTCTGTTTATACTAATTCTGTATTTACAAAATACAGATATAGCACATATTTATAGCTATAAATATACTTATTTTCTGGGGATAATAATAAGGAAGGTTTTGTTTTGTTCTTAGGGGTATTTCCTCTCTAACCACCAGTATACTTCAACAATATCCTCATTTCTGTAAAGAGGAGTTTAGAATTGTGGGAGTGCTGATTTTACTCACATAAAGACTAGTGTCTCTATTTATTTGTATATAATTTGAAGATAAACACCTCAATCCAGAGAACAAATTGTTAGACATTGTTCAACCAATGGAAACTGATGATAAAGTTCTTTCATTCTGCCTGTGTTCTGGAGTACATCATTCTACCTGTCCTATAAGCATTTCTTCAGGGCACGTCCTCATTTATTTCAGTGGGAAAAAAGCACCCTCAATTTCAAAAAAAAGTAAGGATTTTAAAACTTGGGGATTTTATTTTTTCAAAAGACAGTGTAATGGACAACTGGAGACCTCTGTTGGATCATACTACACCTTTCCATATCACACCCCCCCCAATATGTATTACTGGCACAAGAAGGAGGGACTGGAAAAATTTCTTTGTTCTGTCTTTTGAATCAGAATATTCTTCTGTTCATAAAGGGGAAAGAATCGATAATTTGACAGATAAATGACAAATATTAAATATCGGTTACTAAATCTATTTGCCTGGTTCTGCTCACTTGCTGAATATTAGACGTGATTAGGTGTTGCACTAATAGGGGTCTTGTTGCTTCTGGAAAATAATAAAATAAAATAAAATAAAATAAAATAAAATAAAATAAAATAAAATAAAATAAAATAAAATAAAATAAAATAAAATAAAATAAAATAAAATATCACACTGTTGAGTTCAACATAGTTTCCTGTAACACATTGCAAGTCACATAACTGGATTTAGCTCTTCACAAGAAAGTCAGGGAACTCCCACTGCTACAAAAAGAGGATGAATCACTGAAAATGAAAGCAATTTAAAAACACTGACAAAGTATACTTTTTTCATACAGACACTGAGTTTTAAACTTTTCCAACTGATAGACCATTTCTGGCAGTGAGAGCAACTTGTCCGTGTAGTTTAATTTTGCATAGTTATATTTAAAATTTATCAAACTGTTAAATTACATAATAGATTTACAAAACTTATCCAAAAACAGTGTTATAGTTTGTCTGCGGCTGGCAACAAAAGCACCATGCAGCCGTCCCTCCTGGAGAAGAATGGAAAGAAACAGGCAAAAAAAACCTGATGGGTCGGGATAAGGGTAGTTTAACATAACAGCAAACAAAGGGAACAGTAACAACAACGATACAGATAAGGGGAATACACAAAACAAAACAGTAGACCGCAGAAAGCCGCTCTCACCGACCACTGCCGCCGCGTGCTCCTGAGCCATGAGTGAGTTCCCGCCACTCAGCTCCCCCCTCAACCAGAGCCCAGCATGACGGCACATGGTATGGAATACCCTGTTCAGCTTGGCCAGGCTAGGTCTGCCCGCCCGGCTCTGTCCCTTCTTGAATTCTGGTGAATATTAACCCTGTCCTGGCCAAACCCAGGACAAACAGTAAAACGGTGCATAATGTGAAGTAGGACAAACCCCAGTGGGTAAACCCGTAAAGATAGAATTTATGTTTCTCTAGCAGCTGTTTTCATGGGATCTTACAAGGGTAGGTTTGTAAGGTCCTGTGTGCATGAAAGCCCAGCCAAACCCATAAAATCAAAACAAAGTTAAACAACTTCACAAAAGACAGAAACAGCCTTTTAAAGATTCACAGGAGTACTTTTTCTGTGTCTAATCTAAGCAGTCATCATGGTGAGATTGATGGGCACTGGCAGAGATGCATTTCATGAGGCGGCTGTCTGCTCGATGGTATTAGAATGGAGCTATCTGTCTTCATTGTGCTCCATTAACATGCCCCTCAGATCTATCAGGTAAATGTCTACAGTCTTACTTTATAAATTATTACCTCTGACAGTTAAATATTTTAGACTATATTTAGGAATATTGCTCACTGATAATTCTTCATTCACCTACATATTTTTACAGTTTAATTTCCATGCATACTTAAAAATATCACAAGAGATGTTTTGGGTTTTTTCCTAATGTAAGGGTGCTTCTAGTCTATATGTAGTAAAAATGATTATCCACTCACTTCAATGTATATTGTATAGATATTTTTTCCATGTCAGAAGAAGACAGGTGTTCACTAACCAGGATATGTGTTCCTTAAAGACAGATCTGTCTGTAACAATTAATTTAAAGGTGAACAGTCAGTATATGAAAATTACATTTACTATTAGTTTCAGTGCTGAACGTAAAGCAAAAATCTGACTCAGTCATTCTGTTATCATTTGCTCAGCTTTGTGACATCTTCAATTCTGTTTTCTTTTTCTTGTTCCCATTAATTACATTCTATTAATCAAGTTTGAAAAATACTGGGCAGTGTTCATACAAAAGAAAAACTTTCAATAAACCATGATATTCTAGTTTGTTATCTTTGCCCTGATGACCAGATAGGCTTTAATACCATGAAGTTATTTGTTTTATGTTTACATCAATGTCCTCTCAAGCCATATAGCCAGCAGTTTGCACTACATTTTTGAAGGGAAAAAAGAGCAGCAGTAAAGGGTGCTCAGTGTTTAATAATGATCAGGCTAATTTAAATTTGTTATCAAAGTTAAGTTGGTTTTAGTCTGAAATGCTTTAGTCTGTCTCACTAAATAAATAAATAAATCCTCTATCAAATATTTTTTTCTGTTAAAGTCCCGCTGGGAGAGGCTTTCCTGCATGGAATAAAAGGAGTGTATCTAACAGCAAAACAGCCCTTTCTTTTTTGAACAATGATGAATGACAAGTATATAACAGTGTTTGGTAAGGTAGAGGAGAAATTCAATGTCCCAGAAGCTTTCAGAAAGACACCACTAACACTGTCATTGTGCTGCTCCTTCTGTATGACAATGTCAGTGGTCCAGGTGGGACTTCAAAAAGAACCCCAAGCACTTACAGATATACAGGAGTTTCCTCAGAAGTCTCACTTAGATAACCTAGTTACTTTTTTCTTTTTGATGCTGCTTTCTAGCCCAATTCATGAAGCATGAAAAAAAATAACAAAAAGATGAATGATGTGATATAGAAGAGTTCCAAACCAGAAGGTTATCAACTTAACTGCACTGATCAGACAAACAGGGGACAGTAGTTAGGAGAAGGATACCTAACAAGCAAAAGGCTTTATTAAATGAGAAGTATACATGGAAAATGATAACCTGATCATTTAGGAAGCTATAAATAAAGAGTTTATTTTTCATGCACCTGAAGAAAGAACATTTAGAAAAACAATCACAGAAAAACTATTAAGACAATATGAATGGATATCCATGAGATATGCTTACAGGAGAAAACCTAACCTGATTTGAATGAATGATTTTAGAACACCAGGTGACTAGCTGGTTCTACTCTAAGCTACATACCGCATCAATTACAACTGAGGGAAGTTAAAAGGTTGAAAAAGTGAGAATATGGTACTTAAACAGAAGAGTGCATTTAAATCTTGTATTTACAACACCAACACGTTTTGCTAGTCACTTTTCTTTGTTCCTGCACCTAAGAGGGGTATGAATTAAAGAAATTTCCTTAACATTGATTGTTAAAGTTCTGAAGCCATGATCAACTTCCCTTTGAGTGCATTTCCTAACGAATATATTCTATTGCTATATATTATGCTAAAGCACGTGGAGGACAGGGAGGTGATTTGAGACAGCCAGCATGGATTCACCAAGGGCAAGTCCTGCCTGACCAACCTAGTGGCCTTCTATGATGGAGCGACTACATCAGTGAACAAGAGAAAAGCTACGGGTGTTGTCTCTCTGGACTTCTTTAAGGCCTTTGACATGGTGCCCCACAACATCCTTCTCTCCAAATTGGAGAGATATGGATTTCATGGGTGGACTATTCGGTGGATGAGGAATTGGTTAGATGCTTGCATCCAGAGGGTGGTGATCAGCGGCTCAATGTCCAGATGGAGACTGGTGACAAGTGGTGTCTCTAAGGGGTCCATACTGGGACCAGTATTGTTTAATAACGTCATCGATGACATAGACAGTGGGATCAAGTGCATGCCCAGCAAGTTTGCAGATGACATGAAGCTGCGTGGTGCTGTTGACACACCAGAAGGAAGAGTTACCATACAGAGGGAGTCAGACAAGCTCAAGAAGTGGGCCTATGTGAACCTCATGTGGTTCAACAAGGCCAAGTGCAAGGACCTGCCCCTGGGTTGGGGCAACTCCCACTATCAATACAGGCTGGGGGATGAAGGGATTGAGAGCAGCCCTGTCAAGAAGAACTTGAGGGTACTGGTAGATGAAAAGCTAGACATGAGCCACCAATGTGCACTCGCAGCCCAGAAGGCCAACTCTATCCTGGGCTGCATCAAAAGAAGTGTGGCCAGCAGGTCAAGGGAGATGATTGTGACCCTCTTCTCCTCTCTGGTGAGACCCCACCTGGAGTCTTGCCTCCAGCTCTGGAGCCCTCAGCACAGGAAAGACATGGACCTCTTGGAAAGGGACCAGAGGAGGGCCACAAAAATGATCAGAGTGCTGGAATGCCTCTCCTATGATGAAAGGCTATGAGAGTTGGGGCTGGTCAGCCTGGAGAAGAGAAAGCTCCAGGGACACCTTATTGTGGTCTTCCTGTATGTAAAGGGGCCTTATAAGAAAGATGGAGAGAGACTTTTGAGCAGGGCCTGCAGTGGCAGGACAAGGGACAATGGTTTGAAGCTAAAAGAGAGTAGATTCAGAGTAGATATATGGGAAATTTTTTTTACAATGAAGGTGGAGAAACACTGGAACAAGTTGCCCAGAGAGGTGGTAGATGTTCCATCCCTGGAAACATTCAACGTCCAGTTGGACAGGGCTCTGAGCAGCCTGATCAAGTTGAAGATGTCCTGGCTCATTGCAGAGGTTTTGGGCTAGATGACCTTGAAATATTCCTTTCAACCTGAACTATTCTATGATTCTATAAATCCATAAAATTCATCAGCATACAGTTTAGATAGGTGGTACCAAATGTCAAGCATTTTGAAAGACTTAACTTTTTAATGTGTTACTCCAGATTATAAATGCACTGTAACGCTACAGCAAAAAACACCAATCATTCTCTTCCTTCTGTATACAGTAAGTTATATTCAAATTTAGCTTCTTTGTAAGAAAAAGGGGTTTGCTTCTGGAATAGCACCACCTGTAACATTAAGCATATATAGCATTTAGGAAACGGCACACAGAAGTAGGTGCCTTCTTTTTACCAGTCATCATTATGTTATTTCATATAGTCCAGTGAAGATCATGATAAAACACATGAACATAAGATTGCTTAATCCTGAGAATGTAGCTGGTAAAAATGAATTGGTAGATGACTTTATTACCTTTTCACAGAAAATCCTGTTGCTAAAATTTTAAAACCATTATTTGCTCAGACTAATTTCAAAGATGATGTTAAAATAGAAATTTCAAGATCGGTAGGTGAATTTCATGACATAAAATGGAAGAATTCCAAATGAGGATAGATGCTATATATTGATTATCCAAAAAAACCCAGTCTAGATCAAAGAAAAGAATGACATTTTTTTGTTTTTCTTTTGTTGTTTAAGAAAGAGTTCTACTAATAAAAACAAATCAGTGGGATTGATTAGTTATTAACAACTAGTTTTGGACAATGGAGAGTTCACTCTTCAGATCAACTCCATAACTAATTTTGAATGTTAAGCCATAGGAAACAGGAAAAGAACAACCAGCATAGGCCTGTCTTCAACAGCTATTTCTACTCTATTTTAAACCCTATTTTGATAGATATTCACTATTTGCTTTGTTGGAAAGCTAGAAGTAGCATTTTGCTGAAATTCAACCTACACGATCTAAATATTTCCAGTTTACTAAAAGGATGCTGTCCAAACTCTTCGCCGCTCCGGGCTTCACAACTTCTTATCTTGCCTCAGGAAGCTGCTTGAAAAGGCACATGGGGGAATACAGTTGATCTACATAAGAACTTGGCACTCACTATACCAGAACAGGGTACACACAGGTCATCCAGCATCTTGCTTTAGAAATTAGACAATACTAACACCAAGGGTTGATTATACCTTACAGAGCACAAGGCTAGGCCAAGCACTTCTGGAGAAATATCACCCTGCTCCCAGTCACATATTACAAAGCTGATGTGTTCTTACTGAGTGAAATATAATGGGTATACAAAAGTTAAACCTTTTGTGGGTTTTACCCTGTATCGTTTAAAATGGTTTAAAATAATTGTGATGAGTGGCATCCATTCAGTCTGTGTCTGATGGACCTTGAGTGTGATGGTAGTAAGGGCTGGGCTGCAGAGAGGTGGATTGCCCTCCTGGATCACAGGGCAACTATTTGTCACAAAAAAAATCTTCATGTCTAATTAGCTACCTGATGCAAATAATCTATGTCAACTTAATGTCACACGGGCAGAAGAAAAGGATATCTACCAATGAGCAATGTTGATTGTGAATGAAGTATTAGGCTTGTGAAAATCCGTGAGAATTTAGGAGCATAAAAAAGAGGTGTGGGTGTCTGGACACTTTATGCCTTGATAAACACCTTTAAGGGAAATAGTGTTCACATTTAATGCATTGTGTCCTGTAAGGTCTACAAGTCTTTAGTAAATTGAGGCTAATTGTATGTCATGTATGCTTAAACAGATAAGTATATCAAGCAACGATAAGAGGACACTTTGGTGCTTTAACAAGGAAATGAAATAATTAAATTCTTAGCATTTGTCCTAGTTTCAAGATCAACACCGGAAAATCCTGAGCGGTTACAAATTCTATTTCCTGTTCAAAAGTTATAGAAAGAAATTTAATTTTATTGTGATGACACATAGGAACTACAAATGAGGTTTAGAGGAATGTAATACCAAGGATTGTGCTGACAAAGAAAAAAAAAACAAACTTTGCCTCAGATGGCTTACAGTATGGATTGTAGAGAATATACAATGAGAGACTATACAATTAGAGATAAATTAACTTAGCTGTGTGAAAGTAACATACAGTCTTTGGAACCTTAAGGTAACTTACATATTAGAGGGGACATCTGTCAATCCTTGTGAATGTGACTGTTGCTAACCTGTATCAGCTGCAGAAGTAGGGGAGGTAGTTTTGAGGTTTGGAAGGAGAGTGTGGGTTTTCATATATTCTGATTCCACATTTTATGTTCATGGAATTTACTAACACTTACGGTAGCTGAAATATTTTCTTGAGCAAATCCCACTGTTGCATACTCTGAAATACCAGAGACATACTACATTTTTTTGAGGATGTAGGTAAAACAAGGCATTAATCTGTCAAAAGAACACAACTAATTGTAAAATCAAGAACAGATAATGATAGGCAAATACTGCACCTTAGATGTTTGAAAGCAGGCTAGCAGGCAGCAGTCACAGGGAGTGCTTTGCAGTTGCAAGAACAGCAGATGCAGAAATGTAAAAGAAAAAATGACAACACGATAAATATGGCTAAGAAAAGTGTTATAATTTCATATGCACTTACAGTGTCACTGACTGACTGTTATAGGTACTTCTATTTTTAGAGCCCTATTCATATACTCGGGGAGAGACATGTAAGAACTTAGATGTTAACTTACGAAGATACTGTGAATAATAACATGAACCCATGAATCACTGCCAACCAAACTTTGCTCTATTATAGAAATGTTGAATGTGTGTTTTCCTGTTCAGCCAGCCCATTACAAAATTCTGGATTTTACTCTGCTCATTGTTAAAAAAAGCTGACTGTATTTTATTAAATACAAGTGTTGCCCAACTGAGTAATTCAATTAAAACTCTGTAACTGCCAGAATGCTTCAGAACCGCAGTATGAATAAATATGGAATAATCTTTCACAGGCAGGATTCCTCCCTCTGGATTATGGCATGTATTACTTTTCAGGGATTAGAAAGAGCAAGTAAATACAAACTTGTGATAACTTGTGGAGGACAAATGTGCGTTAATGCTTCTTAAAATGGATACTGCAGACTTGAACACTTCTGTACAAATCTAAAGGGAAAATGCAAAGGAAGAAAAAAGCCTTTAAAAATTAAGTTAAAAAATGGGGAAAATTATTATCCAATTTGAACAGCGGTAGGTGTATATTTTCTGCCTGAAGACAGAGTGGGAGAGGCTGATTTATTATTTTCTAGTAGTGTACTGCCATGTATTTTTCTTGATGTGGTATTTGCACACATATATAGTGTGTGTATCATACATAAAAGCTTATTAAAATGCAAACATACACATGTATACTTTTTTGTGATGTTAAAAAGACTTTGGACAAGTGAAAAGGTATGTTATTTCTTACATACGAGAATATACATGTTGCCTGCAGTTTTGATATTAAATGAGTACTAGTACTTGGAGGTTCACCTCATTCCAAACTAGTATTATTGAGACACTGTACTCTTAATATCAATGTGCCTGTGTAATTAAGAATAAGAAAGATGGAAGAAAGATGTGTCAAGTAAACCATGATATTTCAAAGGTAAATATTGCAGAATTGTGTTGAGTTTACATAGTAAGCAAGACCCAAGATTCTCACTGTCTGACCGTTGTGCAGTCACATACATTGTGTGAAATGATTTGGTGATGTCTGATGAATATAAATAACAGCAATAAACTCATCACCATATTATTCTACAGACACTAATGTGTGGGATGTATGTGTGTGCAGGCTGCAGGTGCCCAGGGTCTGGCAGGGGGCTGCTGGGCAGCCTTTGTGAGGGGCGGCCGGGGTTGCCCCATCCCGGACATGGCCAGTTGCAGCCAGCTCCAACGGCCCTGCCGCAGGGCACGGCCCAGCCCCACAGCTGCCATGGTGGCACCTGGGGGGAGTCTGGGTAAGGAACTGCAAAACGCTGCCTGGCAATAAGGGGTGAGAGAAGAAGTTTGGGGAACTGCCCTAAGAGCCCTGAGAGGAGAGCGGGATGAGGGGGAGAAGGTGCTCCACGTGTTGGAGCAGAGATTCCCCTACAGCCCTGGGAAAGGCTAAGCTGGAGCACGTACCCATACTGCAGCCACTGGAGGATTCCAGGCCAGAGCAGGTTTATCTTGAAGGACTGCAGCCTTGCTAGAGCAGGAGAAAAGTGTGCGGAGGAAGCAGTGGCACAGAAGAGCTGCTAGGGACTGAACAGAACCCCCCATTGTCTATCTCCCTGTGCTGCTCAGGGAGGGGAGAGGCAACAGAGGAATCACGAATGAAGGAGTGAAGTTGATCCTGGGAAAAGGTATGAGGTTGAGGAAAAGTGTTTTACCCTTTCTCTTTCTCGCCTCCCAGATTGGTTTTGATTGACAAGAAATGAATTTTCTCTGAGTGGAGTCCACTTTACCCGTAATGGTAAATGATGTCTATGTTTTGAGTTCGAGCCAGGAGTTTTTCTATCTTATTTTCTCACCCTGTGCTGTTGAGGAGAGGGATGAGAGAGTGGCTGAGTGGTCATCTGGCAGCTTGCCAAGGGCGACCTACAAAAACAACCTGTTGGGAGTTAATGACAGTAGACCTGTAGGCTGATTGCAGCATGACTATGGAGTGTCAGATACAGGAAAGACAGTGATATTTAGACCCTAGACCCTGACAACTCTGTGCTCCAAGCATACACAGCAAAAGGTGTCCTGAACATCTAGGAAGTTGTGTAGATTATTAATCTTTAGAATATATCAGCTGTATAGAATTAATATTTTCTGGAAATCCACCCAGAATGAATGTAGCAAAGAGAAATGTTCTGCAAAATTAAGTTTAAAAAATAGGTATTCTAACCAACTCTATTTCATTTTGATAAGCTATGTTTCACATTAAAAGACCTCCTCATGACCAGTTATCTCCTTTATCAAGAGAAGAACATTTCCCTGCTAGTACTAGTAAAGAAGAAACAATCCCAGTAAATGACTCATCATTTAGTGTATAGAGGGAGATAAAGATTCTGAAGATACTAACTTGTATTTTTTTTATATGGAAGACCAAAGAACAAAGTACCAAAAAGTGAGTAGATAGACAATTTATCTTATACAAAGGATTAAAAAAAAAATAAATTTCATATCCATACTTCCAAATATCAGTCAGGGACAGCAGGAGCAAATGTTCACTTGATTCATTTCCTTGTATGAGTATTTTCAGTCTTTCAGTTACAGTTCAAATAAGGAGTGTTCAGATATAAAATAAAGTGTAGACAGTGAAAAAAAATTACAAAAATGACAGTTAGTCCTAAAGATTTCATTTTTCCTCAGCGGTGGGAAATGACAGACTAGAATATGTAGAAATCAATTGTTCTACTGATGGATAAACAATCTTTCTGAATAGACTTCTTCTTTTATATCACTTCTAGTTTTATAGAGTTCTGGTTTATATCACGCATAAAAGATATAAGCTATAGTTTAAGTTGGAGTTTCTAACAGTAGTTGAAAGTCTGGAGGCTTAATCCATCAATTAGTCTCTAAATTTCCATGACATGATTTGAAGATATCAACATTGCAGAAAACCTTCAGTGTCAATTACTGCGGCATTATTTACAATTGGTAAAGATTGGTAAATCTCAAGGACTGCTCTTTCTCTCAGAAAACCTAGACTGTCAAACTTCAAAGGTGAAATTTCTCGTGGGTCAAGAAGACTGATATGTATCAGTTCTCAGTTCCACCATTTTCCATTTCATTTTAAGAATACACTTATATAATGGTAATTGGACAAAAGTTTCTTAAATTTAATAATTTCTTTAAAAGTAATTTTTTAGAGTTATTTTCTCCTTTTTTAATAAATGGCGGGGTTGGGTGGTTTTTTTGTTGTTTGTTTTTAATGACCTCCAAGCGTCCTACACTACCAAATATATCATGTTCTTATCACAAAAGAACAGAGGAATGCAAAGTGATATCGATAATTTCCAGCACTTTGTGTTTGCACATAGTGCTTCAGAGATACAACTATGATGAAAACTAATTGAAAATTCTCTGGAGTTCTTTATATATCTCTGAGTGCTTGAGGATCCATGCAGAAATATCTTTCTATTAGTCCCTTTGGAAAAAATAAGACACACAAGCATTTCAAACTGTTGTTCCTAGCAAGCAGTCAATATTTCAAGCATGGACCATCAGTACTTGTAGTGATCCCATATTCATTTGCATCATCTTGAATATTCCACAGCAATTACAGTAGTAACCATTGATAATTTGTTTATATCAGCAATGTACTTAACACTTGCTATTACTTCAGTTAAAGCACTCTCCTTACACATATTCTTAATAGAAAAGTACTGCAGGTAAAACAGAACACTCATAAGCTGTGTACCTGTTGGAAAGTACCAAATAAACAGTCATTATGAGTGTGTATGTGGGAAAAATAATCCTTCCAACATTCAAGGATTTCTCTTTTCCCAGTCTATTCCTTTAATGGACCTATGGACAGGAATGGATGGCACTGTATTAGATAGAGATAACTGAAGAATAGCCTGATTGAAATTTATGCTGATAGTACACTCCAGCCCTTCATTTTCCTCCTTTTTCTGCCTGAATGTTTGTTACAGACATTTAAACAGGTGATAGATGAAACCTTCATTCCTGGATTTTACTGCAAACTGTACAAAGTTTGAAAACACCAACACATAATATGAATGATGAGCCCTTACTGACTTGTTTGCATTTCAGTTGGCCTTGAAGGGTTTTACATGTGTGAGCAATAAACAATCCACAATAATAGTTGAATCTGAAGAAAATAAAATTCTTTCATCAACGGGCTAAAACCAGGTTACACCAACCCTTAGACTATTTTTCTTTTGGAATATCCAAATGCTGTGAGGTATTTACTACATGCATCACTGCAAGGCAGAAAGGCAAAACAGATTATGTGCATCTCAATTAAAAATGGCAGCTACTGTGTTAAGGAACAGAAACAACTCCCATAAGGTGCAAAATTTTGCAGATAAATGTCTCATTTCAAATGTATGCTTTCCTTATTATGAAGTGCACAGCCATATAGCATGTCTGCAGTGCAATGGGTGCACTGACTTGATTCACACCGGCATAAAGTGTATCTCTTACCGTCCTGGGTTTGGCTGGGCTAGGGTTGATGTTCACAAGAAGCCAGGAGGAGACACAGCTGGGCCAGCTGACCCAAACCGGCCAGACAAATGGGATATTCAATACCATGTGCCATCATGCTCAGTTCTGAGCAGGGCAGCTGGCTGGGGAAGGGGGTGAGGTTAATCACTGCTGGGAAGTGTGCGGGGCATTGGACGATGAGAGAGTCTCTCTTCGTATTCGCTTGTTCTTACCAGTATTATTGTTTTTACTGTTTGCTTCCTTTGCTGTTCTGTTACAATGCCCTTATCCCGACCCATGAGTTTTGCCTTTTTCTTCACCTCCCCACCCCACCAGGCAGAGGGGTGACAGAGCGACCACATGGTCTTTGTTGCCTTCTGGGGCTAAACCACAGCACTTAGAATTCTTGAAATCATTGCACCGCCTGCTGATGATAGGATAAAAGAAGTTGATGCATATTTGCTGCTCTTTATGTTACCACAAAAATCCGGGAAAGAAGATTTCACAAATGTAAGAGAGAAGCTTTATATGTTTCTTTTTAATTCCATGCTTTAGGGGAGTAAAATAAAATACAAACATGGTAAAATTTGATGGGTAGTTAATTTTCTTGCCTAGACTAAAAAGATTAAAACTCTGTTTTCAGATTGCTCAGGGAACAATTTTACAAACCCTTGGTTAGTATAATCCAACTCATATCAAGAATCTATTCTGATTTTCTGAAGAAATGAGCCTGCTATAAGGAAATCACAATTTCATTGAAGATGGTTTTCCCCTAAAGGACACAGGGCCAAAATTCCTCTGCTCTGGGATTCGTGAACTCACAGTATAGCTGGGAGGTTATTTGATTTTTAATGGTTCAGGCTTTTAATTTAACTTTTAAACTAATTCCAATCCTAATATATTGAGATTTGCTTTAGTGTACTCTGTTCTTAATGCTACCTAAGTCTAAGTAGCAGTTACAAAAAAAATTATTTGAAAGGTTTGAAAAAATAAAAGCAATTCATTGTTCTTTACCACTCATGAATTATGTTCATGACTTGCAATTAAACCCATTGAGTAAGACAAATATTTCTTTACTGCTAAGTTCCTGCTAGCAACTGTGCTATATGAATATTTTTTGTAACATTTATCCACTATTTCTAGTAAAGCATAGCAGTGGAATATAATGTAATGCTTTAATATACTTCAGAATGACAACTGAAATTCTTTAAAACTTAATTTCTGATATTTTTTTATATGCATTCATTTGTAAATGCCTTGTAAATACATAATGTAACTTTCCATAATAGAGCACAAAATAATCGTTAGTACCTTTTTATGTAAATGTACGCAAGAGTAACTCTTCCAATTACTCTAGTTTCTTTAGACATTCTATGTTATGAACTGTTTATTTTTTTTTAAATGAATGAAGCAATTAATTAGCATTATAAATTAATGTCCTAATAAATGTGAAAACTAAACACAGTCTAAATCTGTACTGAAGTCTTACTGTTTTGGGAATGAAACGTTTTTTAAAAGAAAACATGTTCCTGTCTTAAAACATCATACAGCACAATTTTCTCTTCATTTATAGATAAATATCTAAAATGAAGTGACAGATTGTTATGAAGTTCTTCTGCAGTGTTATTAAACAGAAACACTGGGCAGAAAGTTGGCCCCATAGGATGTGAAGAGGCTTCCTTGATTGATCTCAGTGGTATCACGGCTTAAGCCTCCAAGCCTTCCATATAGCACATAAGGGAAGTCTGCCTCATAGTCAATCCATTACTCAAAGTGAAGTGTGATTCTGGCATGGTCTGTTGTCTGTGAAGAAGTATTAATCGTGTTCATCTTTGCTGTAATAAGATGCTGAACACTGTCATTTAATACTGCAGAGGTATAAACCCCTCTATACACTGTTTTGTAAAGGGTACGTTTCGTAATGGTAGAAGTCTGGGTCCATTCACTTCCTTTGATAAGAATACTTTTGCCCATGATGCTAATAATTTCATTTTTATGAATATAGTCCTTTGTGTATTCAAATTAAGAGCTTAATCCTACGTTTATTGCAGGGTTGGAGCCAAAGCATATAGCTGCCTGTTCTTAGATTGCATCCTGGTGTAATTGCTTTGTTTAGGGGTACAATTGCGAAAAGAAACCATTCATTTTCCAGTAAAGCCAGTAATATGATATAATTTGTAGTATTTGTCACATAGTAGTGCCTAAAGAAATATCTCTGCTGGCTTATGTGCACAGCAGAACAGCTGTGCCAATCTGTAGGAACTGTAGTGTGTTAACTATGTCCATGTAATTATATTGGTATTATTTTTGTACGAAAATAAGCCTTAAAAAAGCTAACAGTTTGACATAAGGAAAGGTTTGTGAAGCTTCAAAGGAACAAGCTAATGGAATGTGTCTGAAATACACGAAGAAAAAAAATCAGCAAGAAATAAATTACAATATTGGTGATAATATTAGTGATGACAGAAAACTTGTAGAGTCTTTTTGGAAAGGAAAAAAGGAAAAAAAAAAAAGAACCCAAACCAGACAAACTAAACAGACATTGAAACTTGAGCCTGTCTTTTCTGTACAAGGATGTGTGACCAAGGCATATGAGAAAATTAACTGACATCAGAAAGGTTTGGAGATAGCTAGAGGTACAGAATTGAAAAATACATTTGTAAGAATATAATTTCTCTGTAAGATTATTAGTATTCAAAATGAGTTTAAAAGGAAGCCATTGACTTTTTCCTTGTAATGTTGTACATGTCAGATCATATACCTCTGTTCATCCTTCACATGACTTATCAATTCTGTCATAAGCAGTGATTCCTTTCCAGTAAAACTGTGTAAGAAATATGTGAAAACTCTTAAATGTATATACACATACCTATACATGTAATAGTGGTACATACTGCATATGTTCAGATGTATGTCTAACAATGGTTTCTGTTAACTTGTTTCACCACATCAGGCTATTTTTGAAAAAGAAAAAAATCTGGAAGGAACTGGATCTTGTTAGAAAAAGAACTGCTGCGGGAATAAGTAAATAGGACAGTAAAATAAGTCAATATTAAGCTTGTTGATGCAGTATGACAGTTCCACAGGCAACTGAAAGCATAGCAGAATCTTTTTTTGCAGTTATGAAATGCATACAAATATGTGTACATGTCTATATGTGAATATGCATGCATACACACTAAATGAATCCTTCTTTACTTCCATGATAACAGTTTTTATAAGGAACTGTATGTCTTAAATACAAAATATTAGAAGAAAGAGTCATTTCTCGCATTCAGGCTGGGTTACATAAAGCTTCATTTCTTACCAAAACTGTATTATAGCTGTAAGATAAATTAGCATCAGCTTTCTAATTGTACAATGGAAGTTCATTAGGAAAAGTTACACAAAATGAAAAAGCAGAAAACATCAGTGTGACAAATATTACACTAAAAATCTTATTATAAGCAAAAAATATAGCAGGAAGTTGTCAGGAACTGATTTTTAGTGTGACTAATATTTTAACAGGATAATAAGAATACAAAAAAATTATTTGTCTAGTTATAAGGACAATAATATTGGATGCTCAAAGCTCAAATCACCTAATTATTACAGAAAATGCCCATTACACACTTAAAATCCCCATAACACTCTTAATGTTGCTATACATTAACTTTGTAGTGCCTTTACCTCCTCCTGGGTGTTATGTTCATCCTTCTGATGTTCTTCTAGGTCCTAAGATTGACATAGCTAGTTTTCCTCAACCATTTGGAAGAGAGCAAGAGTTGAAAGCAGTTTACAGCGAGTCATACAGCACCTGAATATTTTACTAAAAGTATGATGTTAATGATCAGAGGTCAACATAGGTCTATTTTATACATTTCATATTTCTTTTATACCTATAATTTTCTTAAATTTGTCATTTAGACTTTCTTTATTGGTTTCTAATTCTCTGTTGTGCATGTATTTCTGTTCTCTTTCTAATCTTTGCAGTTGTTTTTACCTGAACCACAGGGTTAGACTCTTTTCGTAACCAGTAACTGTGATTTTATTTACGATCTGAGGCTTCTGTCATCATCTTTCGGCTACATTTTTTTATACCACAGAACGGAGCATGAATCATAAAACTATCTGCTGAACCTCAGCCGAGTTCGACCATTGTAAAAACAGGCCCTGCATTCTTTTATAGTTAAGATTTAAATATATTTAGAATGAGCAACAGGGTCTCTAGCAGTTCAATACCTAGCTGGCTGGTTCTGAGTTGAACAGGAATTGTAACAAGTGTACTTCTGCTATCATACATATCACTCTTTTGGAACTGCCAGACCTAAAGAAAAATAAAAAAGTTAGTTTCAGTGTTAATTTTCAAATAATAAAAGGTATTAAAACTTAATTTTGGATATAAATCAGGTTTGATTAACCCTGGAGAGTTTTACTATCAGTATTCAACTATAACTCAATCCTTCTGACAAAGAATATCCTGTGGAAATCAATTATGTTGAATGTATTAAAGAGGTATTGCAATTGTGTGAATAAATTGGGCAGATTCAAAGTGCTCTACAATTTCATGAAATCTCTCATTTTGCAAATGTAAACACTTGTTTTGCACTTTTTTATGGCAATACATAACCAGGAGCTAGGAGAAGAAAATATTAAATCTCTTTTTCTTTCTACCTACTCTTCAGAAAATAATTCCATCTCCAAAGACTGTACACTTATTTCTTTACCAAAGATTTTACGGAATTATCATCTTTGGTACAGTTAGAAGCAAGACTAGATTTTAATCCAGCAAATGAATGTATACATTGGCTCTGATCCAGCACAGCAGTTATTTACAATGACTTTTATATACATAAGTTATTATTCCTTGTTTACGTACATACTCATAACCTTTGGTAGACTAGGGAAAGCACAAAGAAGTAAAGAAGTTCAGAAAGAACTTCTAGCTTCTAGGACTACTGTCTAGCAGTACATTCAACTTGATAATATCTATCAGGCTAAAGAATCAGCGCTCTAGGCAGGGCGAAAAGTACAGAGGACTAAGCATGACTTCTCTGTTGTAATGTTTTTACAGTTCTTTTAAGGTCAATTTTGCATTTCCTTTTTTCTTAAAAATATTATTGTTGTTGACTTTGTGTTTAATTGCAGTCATCCATTTAGCTTATACTCCTAAAACAGAGACACTGTAGCAGTACAGTTGCTCTTACTTGTCTGCCTGGCTGCAGATTTGCCCTTCCCATCCTCGTAGATAGCATTGAACTGTGTCTTCTGTTGCAATCGCGATTAAAATACCATCTTTGACATCAGTGGAAATGAAGGAGTAGTTAATACTTTGTAACAGTAATTCCGCATTCCTTTTGTTAAAGTTTCATATCCTGAACAAAGGAATTAAAAATATTTTGTTGTTTCTTAGTAGCCAGACAAGAAGGCTGATCTAGAAGTGTTTACAATCACAGAATGACAGAATGACAGAATGACAGAATCACAGAATGACAGAATCACAGAATCACAGAATCACAGAATCACAGAATCACAGAATATTGGGGGTTGGAAGTGACCTCTGTGGGTCATGTAGTCCAACCCTCCTGTCAAAGCCGGGTCACACAGAGCAGGCTGCACAGGACCACGTCCAGGCAGGTCTTGAATATCTCCAGAGAAGGAGAAACCACGACCTCTCTGGACAACCCGCACCAGTGCTCCGTCAACCTCAGAGGGAAGAAATTCTTCCTCATGTTCAGACAGAACTCCCTATGCTTCAGTTTGTGCCCATTGCCCCTTGTCCTGTCGCTGGGCACCACTGAAAAGAGTTTGGTCTCATCCTGCTGACGCCCACCCTTCAGATATTTATCAGCATTTATTAGGTCCCCTCGCAGCCTTCTCTTCTTCAGGCTGAACAAGCCCAGCTCCCTCAGCCTTTCCTCGTAGGAGAGATGCTCCAGTCCCCTCACCATCCTTGTAGCACTCCGCTGGACTCTCTCCAGTAGCTCCTCATCTTTCTTGAAGTGGGGAGCCCAGAACTGAACAGAGTACCCCAGATGGGGCCTCACTAGGGCTGACTACAGGGGGAGAAGAACCTCCCTCGACCTGCTGCCCACACTCCTCCTAATGCACCCCAGGATCCCATTGGCCTTCTTGGCAGCCAGGGCACACTGCTGGCTCATGGTTAACCTGTTGTCCAGCAGCACACCAGGTCCCTCTCCACAGAGCTGCACTCCAGCAGGTCAGCCCCAAGCCTGTACTGATGCATGGGGTTGTTCCTCCCCAGGTGCAAGACCCTGCACTTACCCTTGTTGAACCTCAGCAGGTTCCTCTCTGCCCAACTGTCCAGCCTGACCAGGTCACGCTGAATGGCAGCACAGCCTTCTGGTGTATGCACCACTCCTCCCAGTTTGGTGTCGTTAGCAATCTTGCTGAGGGCACACTCTATCTCTTCATCCAGGTCATTGATGAAGAAGTTGAATAAAACTGGGCCCAGTACTGACCCCTGGGGTACAACACTAGTTACCGTCCTCCAACTAGACTCAGCGCCGCTGATGAAAACTTTCTGAGCTCTGCCATTCAGCCAGTTCTCAATCCACCTCACTGTCTAGTCATCCAGCCCACATTTCCTGAGCTTCCCTAGGAGGATGTTTTGGGAGACAGTTTCAAAAGCCTTGCTGAGGTCGAGGTAGACAACATCCACGGCTCTTCCTTCATCTACTCCGCCAGTCATGCCATTGTAGAGAGCTATCACATCGGTCAAGCATGATTTCCCCTTGTTGAATCCATCTTAACTACTCCTGATAACCTTCTTTTCCTCCACTTGCTCGATGATGACCTCCAGGATGAGTTGCTCCATCCTCTTTCTGGGGATGGACGTAAGGCTGACCGGCCTGTAGTTCCCTGGGTCCTTCTTCTCGCCCTTTTTGAAGACTGGAGTGACATTGGCTTTTCTCCATTCCTCAGGCACCTCTCCTGTCCTGGTTTTATGATGGCAGCTGGGAATAATCCTGGAGACTACTTGTTGTAATGTGTGTGTTGAAGTGCTGCAACTGACACGATAGAAGGAAATTAGAAATGATGAATTTACACTTGAATCTGGCCCTTCCACAAAACTTTATACTCAGTTGTCTATCCTAGAACTTAATGTTAAAAGTTATGTTGCTGTATTTGTTGGAAGAATGAATCATTTTTAAGTTCTCATGTATGTCTTCAGTTAAGATGCCTCAGCTAAATCCGGAGTATTTTATAAATTTATGTTCAATTCTGGAAACAAAGCACAAAACAAATATATGTCCTGCTTCTGTCTCAAAAGCCCTTAAGAAAAGAAAAGCATAATGATCCCTTTAAAGGTCTGATTTTTGATTTTGCCATCACAAAGATAAGGCTTAATTTCACTGCCACACTGGAGTACCGTAAATGATACACTGACTTGTTTACCAGATTGGACAATCAGTCTGACATTGGCTGAAATGATAGAAACCTGCCTTCTTTAAATGGTGTATAATGCAATGTACTGAAGCCTGACAACTAAATAGATGTTCCTTGAAACATGTTTTGTATAAGCATCTGCAGGCCTTCAATTCTATCTGCAATCACAGAGACATACACTTTAAAACCTGCCATATCCCTCTTGGTAAGCTTGATTTAACTTGTACTTAGCAGCTACATTTATTCAAAATTGCAATAGAAAGTAATGATATAGACTCACTTTTTTTTTTTTTTCCCAGAGTAATAAATTATGGATTTCCTGTGCATAACATCAGCAGATCTTTCACATTTTTGTAAGTGTAAACATCAAAGAATAACAAGGTAGCCAAACCCATAGAAGAGATACCATGAAGTTACATTATGTAAGTGAATTGTTTTGTAGACTTTGATGTGATAATTTCACTTCATCTCACATTTCACTACAAGTTTATATCTAGCCAAGTCATCCAGGCTTCATCTTACTTCGGAGGGCATCTGCAAAGGATGATTTGTTTCACCTACAGTAGGCTGCTAGACTAAAAAGGGTACCTCTCCCCACTGACCACAGAGGATGCTTAAGACTAGTCACTAGTTAACCTAATGACTAGCTTTGACGGCAAGTTTAGCTCTGAAATAGACCGTCTAATTTCCACCTTCTGTTTACATTAAAAATAGATTGCATGTCAATCAGCTTCTCTTCTCATTTCAGATTTCGAGTGTTTTTCTGTTCTTAGTATTATTACTTACGAAATAAATGAAATGACAGAAATATTTTTCTCTATAAGTTCTTCTTAAAATTCTTGTTATAAGACTTCAATTATAAGCAGTTTTTCTGTTCTCATCATATATTTCCTCCTGATTCTGACAACATATACGAGAAAGAAACCACACGAGGCACAGAAACCTTTAAATATTCTCTTTAATAAAAGGTAGTTTAAGAGTATTTGGACAGATTGAGTAATGATTAAGCAAAGGTAATATGACAATTTTTATGGATTTCAAGTTACTGGAAATCACTTAGAAGTATAGCAGACAGCAGAAGTGGTTTTGAAAATGACTAGGCATCTTAGATTGATTTCCCATGATCTTTTTTTGCATAAAATTCACAAAAAATTTATGTGTTTTTCACTTGTTTGTAGGTTATTTTCATACTCTGAAAAAAAAAGAAATAAAGACCACACACTTGAAAAGAAAACAGAAAGCAATCTACACAGCATTTGGGTCCTTGACCAATTTATTTCCATAGTTATTTTCTTACCTCATAATTTTGAACAGTTACTACTATTTTTAGATGGCTTTTTATGAGAGCAAAGAATTGAACTAAGAAAAAGGTCTCCTGGATTTATAATTGAATTATAATTCCTTGGATATGTGGTTAGTTTATAATTCACTTCAGATGGTGCAATGAAGTTAGTGAAAAATCAGAGTCGATTTGAGCCAGGGGACATGTAAACACCTTGGAGTTACAGCCGTTTTGACAGTGGTTTTGAATCAGCACTTCAGGAACAAGAGCAGGAGGCAAGACGTCAATGAAAGAGCTTGGGTCAGGAGGAGTGGACGGCCAGGGGTCAATCACAATAAGCAGCTACAGTAAGTAGCTTAAGGAAAGAAGTGTAAGGATGCGCATGCCAGGCACAGCAGAAGGTCATCTGCCAAGCAATGAAGCACATGGGTGGTTTAAAAGGTGATCTGAAGAAAAAAGGTAAAGCTGAAGACAATGGCTATAAAGCAGCAACTCTGTGAAAATAAAAAAAGCAAGAAAACCCAAAATCTTCATATACAGAGAATACTTTCACCTGCAAGTGATTCTTTATGCACTGCATCATAGAAGTGATTTGGCATGAGACAGAGATGCAGGGTATTGTATGTGAAAGTTTTCAAGACTTATGTATGTTCTGTTTGGGTTGATCCAGATCTTCAAAAAGTCATTTGTAATCTTAGCAACTGCAGTCAATGTGTTATATCAGATGACATGATTTTTCTTTCTGACAACAAAGATTTTCTAACCAAGATATTGTACAGTTTTTCTATCTCTTTTTGTCTATTTAAATAGATATCTGGATTAAATTAGCAACAAAAAGATTTAACAGTTTCAGAATTAAATTATAGTTATTGTTATATCTAAATTTAAGAGACAGGTAAGATGCTTTCTGGTTGAAAGAAGATGACCATTTTCCTCAGAAATATACAACAAATCTTTGATTCATTAAACTTTACATTGTGAATTACATGTTATATGTGCAATATATTTAGGTCTATACTTCTAAGGCTACATTCCATTTTCATTAAGATGTCTGACAGAAAGAAAATAGTATATCAGTCAAGGTATATGTTACTGCAGTGTATACTACAGAGAGATGACAGAAGGTGCTACTACTGCTATGTGTAATTAACCATACAGTTAACAAACAAAGCCAATTTCATGCTAGCAGTTAACCCACAAATGCCAATGTATTTGGCTCTTAGGAGCACTCCCAACCCCTTTGCTGGCCACTGCTTGTGGTGCACAAAACACTTTCGAGTGATGTTTAACCTGGCACAGAACCAGGGTCTGCAGCTGGTGACAGTGGTATTTTGCACTGCATGCTTCTACTTCCAAACCTGTTATTGTTAAATAATAACAAGGATAACAAAATTGTGAACTCTGCAGCATGGGGCACATTTTTATCCAGAGATATTCAAGGGAATTCAGCTTCTTCTATAATAAAGTCCATGACATTTTTTTATTACAGACAGCTGAGTACTGGACAGAGAAAGGAACTGGCTCCCAGAGGGAGGCAGTGGGAACATTTTTGGTTAGAAAAACAGACTTGTGAATAGGAATGAGGTGCCTTTGAGGCAAAAAAAGGGGTTTTTTTAATTGCTATTATTTTTGTAGTGGGCAATGAACCTTAAAAAAGTGGGTGCTTGGGGGGTTGGAATGTATTTAGAGATGTATAGTGAGTATATTTTGTCTTTATGTAATAAGGACACCTTGAAAAAACACCTATGAGAATGGACTATTTTAACCACAAAGATTTTGTTGTGATATAAATGTGTTATCATTCTGGAAATTATATAAATATATAAAGTCAAAGGAATATGAAACATACATAATGGGATACATATTTAACATTTTTAAATACATGAATTAGATGGCTTGGGTTATCCAAATGATTTTTGAAATGAAATAATTTTTGAAGCAATGATTTTGTGAAGGCTTTCTCAAGACCAACATCTGTTGCTCATTTTGTACTGTCAGAACTTTAAGAATGTGCATACATGAAGGGTAACAAATTCCTCATAAAGTTTCATAGTGGACAATCAATTCCTTGATGCAAAAGAAAATGAAAAAAGACAAACAAAAACTTCACCTTTTGATTTTCTTCAAGATAAAAAGCAGTCAGAGTTGAATCTTAGAAATGACATAGTTATTACTTAGCCTCAGTTTGATTTCAGTTTAGTCTGATTTATCCTGTTTCAAAGCTCCATTTAATAACGTTAGCTATAGTTACAGAGGAAGAACTCATAATAATTACAAAGTTGCACTCTTAAAGTAATTTCAGAATTCCTTGCTTTGATAAATGATACATTTTATCAAAGACAGTGTGTTGAATTTCCTATAAGAACCCTTTAATTTTTTAACCCCCAAATGCCTGTACGAACTCTTTTTGCATCTTTCTCAGTTTATTGAAAGCGTAGATGTGTTGTAAGGAAAACACAGTTACTGTGCTCTAGAAAAAAAAACCTAGTTCAATAAATATTTTTTTTCAGCTAGTAACAAATTTAATATATGATTATGTCAGAAGTATTTCCATTTTTCATAGTGGTTGGAAATGTATTTTTCTATTTTATTGTTAACAGTACAGTTTAGATGAGGACAGTTCAATTTCTGTGTTAAAAGCTTCGAAGTATTTGAATTTGTTGGTACAGTGTACATTGATAGCCCTGTCAAAAGGTTAGATTTGTGAGTTATTAACATGTATATAGTGACTTTTTTAGACCCTCTGAAGTGTGCATTACAGCCTATTAAATCAGGTCATTGTACCTTTTTTTGTGAGTAGTTTTAATTAAAATTTCATAAATACTACTGATAGGTAATGGCCAGAAGTTTCAAAAACAGTCCAGAGTTTAGAAAAAATGTGTATCTAAACTTTACAGACATCTGTCAAGACTGTGATGTACTTACATCACACTCATTTCAGTAAGAACATGCCTGATATTAACTCTATTCCTAAGTAATGGTATTAAGTGAAATCTTCACCTGTGAAACTAGAGGTAGCTTGAAATTCTTGAAATACATAAAAATGTATTACTAAAAATAGTGATTCATGTTTTGCTGACAGATCATGCCTTTTCTTCTCTTATGTAAAACAGTTCATATTTATCTTCAAGTATTTTTTATTTTCAATTCATGTTTTTATGTGTCGGTAATTTTACAATTTCCCTTCATAAGAAAACACTAATATTTCATAGAAATAATTTCCTAAGCATTCATTTCTATTTTTCAAAGCATTGTGTAGCCTAAAAAAAATTCTTAGAACTCTTCAAGGAGCCTTCCTCTTTCCAATTTCATAATATTCATTCTCTTACAAGTTAGATTTTATGCCTTTACCGCACTGAACTACAGAACACTTCGCACCAATCATTCTTATACAATATGTTAAAATGAGTTTGTTGCAGCTTTTTTCCCCACAGAAGTCAGTGACCTATTTACAGATGTGCACCAAAGAATAGTTTAACAATATATAAAAATAATTTAAAAGACAAAGATTTTTAAATAAGTAAGTTTATAAATAAGTTCATTTTAGCTACGAAGTTATTATCCCTAATTTCAGCAAGCCTTACTTCTGAAGTCATCGCCTCTAGGTTTTCTTCTTTGCTGTTAAAAAGATACATTTATTCTTCAAATGTTCCTTTTCACACTTGGCAGAGTTCTTTATATTCCTGTGTAGCATAATTTTTCCTGACCTCTTATTGTGTCTGATAAAAAGTTAGATTTTTAATTGACATATTATTAGCTAATTTTTTTTTTTTTTTTTCCCTACCACTAATTAAAGAAACATAGTTACAGAGTTTAAGCAGCTCCAGATTTTGCAGAACACATTCAAGCCTCCTGCTGGTCTGCTGGTAACTTCTCAGTCAATCTGCTTAAGGATAAATTCTTTTATATCTGCTAGGTTTTCCTTCCATTTTTCGTTAGAGACCAGGTAACCTGCAGAGTACTAACACTTCCGTCTGTCAAAAAAAGGGAGAACCTGCTCAAGGCAATCACATTGTTGACAGCTGGAATACATTATCAGTGAGACAAACAGCAAAACAGTGATATTGGTCTCTTGTCTTATCTCAGTGAACTGCTGAATGCTGTGCCCTAAGCAGGCTTCTGTCTATGAGAATCAATTTCCTACGCCGTAGAAATTTTTGGTTTCAAAATCTTCTGCAAATTTTGAATCGTGTAAAAGTTACATGAATTTTGGTGAGCACATCAGCTCTGAGGTGGATTGAGAACTGGCTGAATGGTCAAACTCAGAGGGCTGTCATCGGTGGCGCTGAGTCTAGTTGGAGGCCAGTAACTAGTGGTGTCCCCCAGGGGTCAGTACTGGGCCCAGTCTTGTTTAACTTCTTCCTAAATGACCTGGATGAAGAGTTAGAATGTACCCTCAGCAGCTTTGCTGATGACACCAAACTGGGAGGAGTGGTAGATACACCAGAAGGCTGTGCTGCCATTCAGTGTGACCTGGTCAGGCTGGAGAGTTGGGCAGAGAGGAACCTGATGAGGCTCAACAAAGGCAAATGCAGGATCTTGCACCTGGGGATTAATAACTCCATGCACCAGTACAGGCTTGGGGCGGACCTAGTGGAGTGCAGCTCTGTGGAGAGGGACCTGGTGTGCTGTTGGACAACAGGTTAAGCATGAGCCAGCAGTGTGCCCTGGCTGCCAAGAAGGCCAATGGGATCCTGGGGTGCATTAGGAGGAGTGTGGGCAGCAGGTCGAGGGAGGTTCTCCTTCCCCTCTACACTGCCCTGGTGAG
>Ga0065711_1031745_pt1 | contig 28852 bp, 25 predicted proteins | sample Hoacrofraction12_FD_59098 | JGI IMG/M metagenome (GOLD analysis project Ga0065711, IMG submission 59098) | Hoatzin crop microbial communities from Cojedes, Venezuela - Epithelial fraction 12 v2 (version 2) | ecosystem: Host-associated > Birds > Digestive system > Esophagus > Crop | place... | reverse complement strand
AGAGTCTGCCCCCGTCCTCCTGACACCCACCCTGCAGATATTTGTAGGCATTTCTAAGGTCCCCTCTCAGCCTTCTCTTCTCCAGGCTGAACAAGCCCAGCTCCCTCAGCCTCTCCACGTAGGAGAGGTGCTCCAGTCCCCTCATCATCCTCGTAGCGCCTCCGCTGGACTCTCTCCAGTAGCTCTTCATTTTTCTTGAACTGGGGAGCCCAGAACTGGACCCAGCACTGTAGATGGGGCCTCACTAGGGCAGTGTAGAGGGGAAGGAGAACCTCCCTCGTCCTGCTGGCCACACTCCTCTTGATGCACCCCAGGATCCCATTGGCCTTCTTGGCAGCCAGAGCACACTGCTGGCTCATGGTCACCCTGTCGTCCCCCAGCACTCCCAGTCCCTCTCCACAGAGCTGCTCTCCAGCAGGTCAGCCCCAGCCTGTACTGGTGCCTGGGGTTGTTCTTCCCCAGGTGCAGGACCCTGCCCTTGCCCTTTATGAACCTCATCAGGTTCCTCTCTGCCCAACTCTCCAGCCTGTCCAGGTCTCACTGAATGGCAGCACAGCCTGCCAGTGTATATATCCTTTCAGTGTTACTTTAAATAGCTGTGGGTGCCTCGTGGCAGCTGTAGGGAAGGAGTGAGAGCTCTGGTGTTCAACTGGGGGAAAGTTCACGGGCTGCCTCCTGCTTGCTTCTGCGCGCTGAAGCGGAGAGCCGCTGTGCCAGGCCGGCAGCAGATGGTCGGTTCGGTTCCGAGGCAGCTTCGCCCCAGTTGAAAGGCGTGTAGACTGCTGCTGGCCCAGGCGTTGGTACGCACGCGCGTTGGCACACGTGCTCCTGTCTGTTGAAAAATTGAATTTTCTTCTCAGAACCTGGAAGACTGATGCTGGTGCGGTTTAGATGACCTGTAGAATTCTGGAAGTACCAAGAATTTTTTGATTAGGGGATGTTTTTCCTCTTAAGTGAAAGGGATCCAAGTTCAAATGCATACTAAAATGTTTTTTGTTTTGCTTTTTTTTTTAATTCTTTGTGAAAACCGTTTCAGAGTAGAAGCCAAAAATCTGCTGATTTTGCTAGGATGAGGGAGTGCCCTCTCTCTGTTTTTTGAAAGAGCTGGTCCTGATCTGACAGTTTCCCAGAGGTCTACTATGAAATTTAATTCCATAGGCGTTGCTTTCATGCTTTTGGTACCCTGGCACTGGTGTCTGATGTGGTGTGGGCAGCCTCCGTTGTCCGCCTGGTGTCCAAACTACCTGGTTGTTTTATTTTCAAACCTGTTTGTGGATAAGAGGTATTTCTGGAATCTCCCCAGCTTTTCTTTCTGATCGTTCATTCTGCATACCTTCCTTGTCTGAAGCATTGCTGTACCTTGTTTCTCTTGCACTGCGTGGCTTCACGTTTTCTATCTTTATTTACAAAGTCTCTTGGGGATTTAGGATGTCACCCAGGTGGGGCCGACTCAGTGATTTTCCCTCGGATTCTGCACATCTGGATAATTCTCGCTTCCGTTGCAGGTGTATTCATTGTTGCAGCGAAGCGAACCCCTTTCGGGGCCTACGGAGGTTTGCTGAAGGACTTCTCGGCCATCGATCTGACAGAACACGCTGCTCGAGCTGCGTTGGCTGCTGGCAAGGTCTCTCCGGAGATCGTCGACAGTGTCGTGGTCGGCAATGTCATGCAGGTTGGTGGGACGGAAGAGTTGCTGGTCATGGAGTGTTTCGGTCGTCTCCTTTGGTCCTGTAGTTAGTTACCTCTGCTTTGCAGCCAAGAATAATGCTTAGGTATATATAATAATAATAAATACATATATAATATTTATTATATATATATATAAATATAATAAATAAATATATAATATATATAAAATAAAGGGGTGAGTAGCCTTTGTAGTGTAGCATTTCCTGTTCATGTTTAAGGGATGTACCCTGCATGATTTGTGATGTTACTGGGAGCAAGGCTTAACTTTGTTTTTTTTAGTACTAAAGATAGTTTAAACTAGGACGAGCTGATCTTCTGATAAATGTGGATTCATTAAATGGCTAGTTGCCAATCCCTGTTTTTTTTTCCTATTTTAATGACTTGAGCTGCGTAGCTTGATGATCAGTGAGTTTTCACTGGATTGGATAAATCCCTTTCCGGGGACTGTAGCTGGTTTGAGTCCATTTCCCCTGAGTTTTCAATAGAATTTTGAGTGAATACAGGTTTATTTGGAGCTGGAAGGATCCATGCCTTGACTGGCAGAGGCATTGGGACAGTCATATTTTTTCTGAAGAGCTTGTGAGGTAGATGCTACGGTGTGCAGGGTTCCAGCATGGCAAAACTGCAGTTATCCACGTTTCTAGATGAGGGTCTTTGGTTTGTATTCTGGCGTCACCGTTACTAAAGGGGTAGGCACTCTTACCTTGCACTGAGTGTTTTAAGGGTGCCAAAGCAACAAATACCTGATAATTTTCATGAAAAGTGGACAAACATGCAGTATTCGCTAGGGATTTTCAGCCAAAAGAGTAGCATTTGATTATTCTGTCTACTACAGCTACGATCACAGTTTCTTATATTCAGCTTTTTAGGTTTTGTAAGAACTGTTTGTGGCCTAGGAAAAAAAAATTGCTGCGTCCAAAGCCCTTGCAATGCTTTCACATCAAAAATAGCATTCTCTTAATTTAAAAAAACGGTCTTTTCACGTTGAAATTACGTTTATTTTCCCTTGCATCATACTTTCCCATCCCAATAGTTTTTCTTTTTTTTAGTCCTGGGTTCCTCGTAAGTGTTATTTGATAAAGTTGAAATAACTATGAATGTATGACCATTTTAAACTCCCCTTCTTCAGCTCAAGTGGCTCGTTTAATTTTTTTTTCCCCTGAACTTGTGTTGGCCAGCAGCACTGCACAGAACTATGTCTTTATAATACACATTAACTTAGGGCATGGTCCCCAAGAGCAGAATTGTTCTCTCTATTTGGAAGAGATCCATTACAAACGTATGGCAGCGCTGGTAGAATTCTTTGTTCCGTACCTGTGCTTGCCATCATCTGCTGACTCGGTAGTCGAAATGCAGAAGCCTAATCTTTTTTGTTTCATCTCGTATTGGTGCCTGGTTCATTCAAGGAGTGGGTTCTGAAGCACACCGCTCTGTGTGCAGTACTTTGCTTTTCGAATAGGATAGAACCATCTTTGAAAAGCTTTGGAGGAATGAGGTTTCGTTGTTCGAACAGGCCAGTGTCCCGTCAGAACGTCACAGTTCTGAGATTTCGCAAAATGGGTATAAAGCAGCAATGGCATCTCCGCATTTTCCGCACTGTTTTTTGGGGGCATTGCCCTGTTAGTCTGAGCAGTTTTAATTTGCCTGGAAATAACTGCTTGCCAGTCAGGATCTGGTCTTAGGCCAGTCTGGTGTGTCTATGGTGGTTTGCAACTGAGGGATGAGGGAAAAGATCAGACCATGAAGTTGCTGACTTCAGTCTTAAGATCTGTAGTCCCATTTTTGGCCTGATGTGTAGCTTTTACGACACACAGTTTGTTTAAAGAGCATGTTAAGACATTGGCCCTTTTTGATGCTATAACATGGTGTCTTTTTGAAGTGAATCAAAGTGCAGCCCATGACTAGCAGGATTTCTGTTGAACATGGGCGATCTCCTGTCAGTGATGCAATTAAACCATTCTGACTTTTCATGAAGGCTTTTAGCTTCCAAAGAAATTAGAGTGTGACAAAACCTCCCTTTGTCCTGCCTGCAGACCTCCGCAGATGCGATATTTATTGCGAGGCATGTTGGTTTACGCGTGGGAGTTCCTGTCGCGGTCCCAGCCCTCACGGTCAACAGACTTTGTGGCTCTGGTTTCCAGTCCATTGCCACTGGATGTCAGGTACAAGGTTCTTTTTTTCTGTATTAGTTGTAACCTTTATCAAACTGTTAACAGGAGAGAAGAGACGGGTGTAGAAAAGTGTGCTTGATGTTTGGGGTGAGGCTTTGGGATGGTGTGGTTAACACACTGGAGGGAATGGATGCCATTCAGAGGGACCCTGACAGGCTGGAGAGATGGGCCTGCGTGAACCGCATGAAGTTCAGCAAGGCCAAGTGCAAGGTCCTGCACGTGGGGGTCGGGGTAGTCCCAGACACAAGTACAGGCTGGGCGGAGAGTGGCTTGAGAGCAGCTCTGAGGAGAAGGACGTGGGGGTCCTGGTGGATGAGAAGCTCAACATGAGCCGGCAACGTGCGCTTGCAGCCCAGAGGGCCAACCGTGTCCTGGGCTGCGTCAAGAGCAGCGTGGCCAGCAGGGCGAGAGAGGAGATTCTGCCCCTTGACTCCACTCTCGTGAGACCCCACCTGGAGTCCTGCGTCCAGCTCTGGAGCCCCCAACAGGAGAAGGACACGGACCTGTTGGAGCAGGGCCGGAGGAGGCCACAAAGATGATCCAAGGGCTGGAGCACCTCTCCTATGAGGACAGGCTGAGGGAGCTGGGACTGTTCAGCCTGGAGAAGAGAAGGCTCCGGGGTGACCTTAGAGCAGCTGCCAGTGCCTGGAGGGGCCGACAGGAAGGATGAAGAGGGACATTTCAGAAGGGTGTGTAGTGACAGGACAAGGGAGAACGGCTCTAAACTACAAGAGGACAGATTGAGATGAGATATTAGGAAGAAATTCTTCCCCATGAGGGTGGTGAAACCCTGGTGCAGGTTGCCCAGAGAAGCTGTGGCTGCCCCCCTCCCTGGCAGGGTTCAAGGCCGGGTTGGATGGAGCTCTGAGCACCCTGGTGTGGTGGAAGATGTCCCTGCTGATGGCAGGGGGGTTGGAACCAGATGATCTTGAAGGTCCCTTCCAAGCCTGACCATTCTCTGATTCTATAAACATGGATTTTTAGCGTCCGCTGGTAGAGACTTCCTATCGTCCCGCATGGTTTTGTGCAGGAGTTCATCCGGCACAGTGCCATATTTTGTAGTTGGTTTTAAAAATCATCATTCTAGCTGTTCTGAGTTAAATCTAAGGAAGGCAACAAGTGTTAGCCAGCGAAATAGAGCTCAGCTGTGCATTAGTTGCATGCTGTGATCCTGTTTGTATGCACTGGAGTTACTGGGCATCGGAACCACTGCAGGAGGCTTTCGTCTTGTTTGATCATTGTTTATATTCTTACCTGGCTAGCTGCGTAAGCAGCAACCTGTGCTTTTTAAGCGTGTTTTTGTTGAAAGATGAAAACCCTCTCAGGGGTTAGATCACTGATAGCATCACTTCTTTTAAAATAGAAGAAAACCAACTTCTCTTTCAGCAGTTGGCCAGAACCACAGAGTAAGATGGTGCAGTGGTACAGTGATTTTTATTTCATTTGTTCATACAGACCAACTGTCTACCACTAAGAGTGGTCTAGACTTTACAAAATTAAACGGTATTTTATAAATATTTGAGCACCCACATGGTTGTTTTTTGTTGTTTGTGGTTTTTTTTGAAGTTCCCATTGTCTAGAGAATTATTTCAGTCTGATCCTCTAGAGGAAGAAATGTGGAAGACACTGTAGAGCTGAGGTTATGTGTTTACAACAACATCCATCTGACTGTTTGGTCTGGGGTTTTTTTAGTGCCTGCTGTAAAGGCCACACACGTTAGTCTACACTGGAAAAATCTGTTGGAGAATTGGCCACTTATGTCAAAAGTATAGCTGTGAGGTCTTTTCCAATGATGTCATTCCATCAATGCAGCTAATGCTTCTGTATTTCTCTGGCACACGACAAAGCTGCAGATTCCGTTGTGAGCTGCTTAAATGTGCACAAAGCTCTTGGTAGCTGTAGGAAGCATATATCACTGCAAATTAGTCATGCTAATTATTAACTAGCCATCTCAAACACATGTCAAGGTAATTTCATCTGCTTCCATACCAGTAATAACCTTAACTGTCCAATGGAGTGAATCATTTGGAGGAAGCAGAATTTCTTAGTGGTCCCCTGGTGAGTTTAGGAATTAGGGCTTTCAGGTTCTGTGCGCTTTGCGAGTGATGAATGAGTGCAGTTTGGGGGTCTCTTTTGGCAGCTTACCTGGGTAAGGTTTTCTAAAATGATGTGCTGTTTTTTTATGAATTGTAAGGTCCAGTTTCAGGCTTTGAAGTTTAATTTGTGTTCGTTTTGAGAACAGTAGGAGCTCGAAAAAAAGAAAACTGTATATGAACCTAACCACAGGAGCATGGGGATGCTTGCTGGCTTTGTTCATCAGTCCTGTCGTATGTGTGTGCCCCTGTTCTCTTCCTCCCTCATTGAGACAATCATTCCTTGCTAAAAGGGGGAAGAAGGAACACGTAATGAAAGAGACAGACCCCGGTGTTAATAGAACAGTAGACCCTGCATAGACACACACGTGGCTGAGCTTGAATTCACTCTCTGTGTGTGGCTTTGTAGGTGACAAGGTCTTTTTCTAAACCGGTTGTTATTGTCTTACAAAAGCAGCAGACTAAATCCCAGATCTGTTTTGTTTTCTGTCCACAGGAAATTTGCCTGAATGACTCAGAAGTTGTTCTGTGTGGTGGAGGTGAAAGTATGAGCCAGGCTCCTTATGCAGTTCGAAACGTTCGATTTGGAACCAGATTAGGAGCAGAACTCAAGGTCTGGTACTTTTTTTTACCTTTTTTTTTGTTTAATTTCTGCAAATAAAGTCATGATTACAGAGCAACGTGAAGTATTGGGCCTGTTGACACTATACCCTGCGGAGAGGGACCTGGGAGTGCTGGTGGACGACAGGTTGACCATGAGCCAGCAGTGTGCCCTGGCTGCCAAGAAGGCCAATGGGATCTTGGGGTGCATTAAGAGGAGTGTGGCCAAGCAGGTCGAGGGAGGTTCTCCTTCCCCTCTACTCTGCCCTAGTGAGGCCCCATCTGCAGTACTGTGTCCAGTGCTGGGCTCCCCACTTCAAGAAAGATGAGGAGCTACTGGAGAGAGTCCAGCGGAGGGCTATGAGGATGATGAGGGGACTGGAGCATCTTTCCTATGAGGAGAGGCTGAGGGAGCTGGGCTTGTTCAGCCTGGAGAAGAGAAGGCTGAGAGGGGACCTTAGAAATGCTTATAAGTATCTGCAGGGTGGGTGTCAGGAGGATGGGGCCAGACTCTTTTCAGTGGTGCCCAGCGACAGGACAAGGGGCAACGGGCACAAACTGAAGCAGAGGAAGTTCCAGCTGAAGATGAGGAAGAATTTCTTCCCTCTGAGGGTGACGGAGCACTGGAACAGGCTGTCCAGGGAGGCTGTGGAGTCTCCTTCTCTGGAGACATTCAAGACCTGCCTGGACGCGGTGCTGTGCAGCCTGCTCTGGGTGACCCTGCTTCAGCAGGGGGTTGGGCTGGGTGACCCACAGAGGTCCCTTCCAACCCCGAACATTCTGTGATTCTGTGAAATGAAATAATTAGAGATTAGGTCCAGGTTTAGTTGTTCATTTATCCAGTATTCTCACATTATCAAAACAGTAGGTTCAGGCAGTTTTGTTAAGCATGCCAGTTTTCTAACTTTTCCAAGACCAGCTTTGAACTTCTGTTCCATGTTAAACATCTCCATAAACTCTTAGCCAGAAAATTTAATTCACTTGCTACATCCCATCAAAGTACGGTATGAAAAATAAAAAAATTTCTGATGTCAGAGGCTGTGAAAGAAAGGCATACACAGTTTAGGCAAAGCTGGTAAGGCTAGCAGTGGGTGGAGAGACTGGTAAAGAACGTGTGTACTTGCAAGCTGTAAGCGTCTCTCAATTTTAAAAATAGTAAACTGAACTTAAATCCATTGATGGAGAAATTATTTTCACGTTATCTTCTGAAGACATATCCTTAGGGAATACTGTGGGAAATTTGCAGCAGGACCCAGTTCTGCTCTGATAATTGCCGTTTATTCAGTGGGTCGTAATCACCATCAAAATGCTAAATTAGGATAGTTCAGTGTTTGAGCACTTTGGGTTTTTTTCTACGCTGTTTTTCCACGATGACGGTGGTGAGTATGAAGTATGCTCGACTCTGTTCTGTGAGTCTCACGTGGCAGTGTGACTCGGCCTCAGTTCCCGCAGAGAACACCCTCCCGAGGTAGCTGATAACGCTGAGTCTCCGTAGGTGCCGCTGGGTTCTTACTGTGAAGATAATTGAATTATACACTTGCGGGTGAAGAAGTGATTTATCTTGCAGAACTTTACTGGTGACAGAGAGGTGGCAAAACCCATCTGGACTGACTGGGCTTGCCTTTATCAGATTAAGTGAAGCTAGACTTGGGTATTTTCTCACCCAAGATGTTTTAGCCACAGAAACCTTGGACTCAAGTAAGGCGATTTTACCTGACAGTAGAGAGCGAGCCAGGGAGTCAGTAGTCTGCTGTGCCTTTTCACAGTTCCTCACCTTTCCTTCTTGGTAACCAGGAATTCAGGTGCGTCCTCTCATATGTCTCGAATAAATGATTCATGCAGCAGTGAAATACGCTGAAATGCGAAGAATCACAGGCTTTTCCCAGTGTCTCAGGGCCACACGTGAGTGGAAAGAACCACACTGGAGCACTATGCAGATTAACTAAAAGAACACACAAGAACTTGCATACTGTTTTGCAGTGCGTTTGTTCTGTTGTAAATTAAAGAAAGTATCTGTAAGTAACCTGAGTTAATTTTACGGAGACATTACATTCCAAGAGGCTGCTGACTAAGTAGAAGCTGTCAATAATAAATGTTAATATTGCTGTGCTTTATGATTTTCTTTTCGTCATGTTCCATGCAGTTGGAAGATACATTGTGGGAAGGTCTAATGGATACGCATGTTAAAATCCCTATGGCAATTACGGCGGAGAATCTGGCTGCAAAATACAACATCACGCGAGAAGAATGTGACCGATACGCCCTCAAAACACAACAGAGATACAAAGCTGGTTAGTGAATTTAGGAATGGAAGTGTTTATGTGATACAAGTTACAAATCTAGTCAGTTGTTAGCATCGATATAAAGTATTTTTGAATTTTCTATAACTTGTGCATCTTGGTGTAATTTGTCTATTTGCAGGTACTGTAATTCATGGTGTTTTTTCGTTTTTTTTTTCCTCTGTGATAGAAGTAGCCCGCTCGTAGGGGGTTTGGCTTTGGATGCACTGAGCCAAGTGGTGTGCCTGTCAGCAGGTTGAGTCCCAAGCCCCTTTCCACCGTCTTGCTGCGTCTCTTCCTGGCAGACATTCGGTGGCTGTTGAGGCAGCAAATGCCGTTGGCCTGTCACATGTCATCTCCTGCCTGAGCAGGATTCGTGTGCGTGAACATAGCTTGTCGGTGCGCCTTTGGTGCGATGCCTTGCCCTTGGCTTCCCTGCAGCAGAGCAGCGTTGTCCCGGGCGTACCTGACTCTTTGCTTTCCGCTTCCCTGCGGAACAGTCCTCTCCCACAGCGACCCACGTCCTTCTTGCATGCCAGCGTGTGCTATAATTGATCTAAAGCCTGTTTTCTTTCTTTTGTAATTCATATGCTCTGCTACAACCCTTGAACAGTTAGAGCAGATGGAATCTGAGGAGGGGATTTTTGTTCAGGACGTGTGTTTAGACTGTTCTCTGGGTGGTTTTTGTGGCCAAAGCCAGAAGTCGGAGGCGTGGGGTTACTGTGGAACTGATGGATAGCGTAAACAGGATGGTAGTCCAAAAAAACAAAAGAATGGCTAGTGGTTGCCCTGGGACTTCACCATCCATTGCAACCCAACGATGAACAGAAGCAGCAAAGATCTACTTTTAGAATCCAGTGCTTTTTAACAGCTGCTTCTCTTGAAGGAAGATTTGGTGTTTTTTTCAATGGGTGTAGCAGTGCTTTTTGTAACTTTTCTTAGTCGTGCGTTACCTTCCCTGCTAACTCCTGCCATTCCTGGAGCCTCTGCTAGAAACTGTGCCCTTGAGGAGGCTTTTGCTTCTTTCGTGTTTTCTAGGATTTTGCCTTGCTGTTTTTATTGCTGCTTGTTATGATCAGTTCACCTGATTCCACACAGAGAGTCCTGTGGCTAATCAGGAAAGAAAAAGATTGTGTAGAATTTGCTGAGAAAATTCAGAGCTAGCTAAGCAACATCAGATGCGGCAATTTCAGTGCCTTAGTTTTTAATCCCTTAGAGCTGCATTTGGGGAATGATTTGAAATGGGTGGGAGTCTTGGTTCAGTTTTGGGAGATAGCAGTTGTTTTGGTTTTAAATCTGTGTGTTCACATCAACATTGGGCACCCAAAAGGTAGTGTTTAGTTGCCTGAATATTGGTGTCTAATGTCGTCTTAGGTGATGTGGCCAGATGCTCTTATGGGCATCTTAGATCCGTACAATGCCTTGAATGGTCTCAGGTTGTTTAGGCAGCTGAATCCTGTTCTAAGATCGCGACTTGACTGTGAGATGCTGTGGAGGAGGAGCTTGGACAGGATTTGAATTTGATATACAAGAGCTTTTGCTGGTTATCAACAGAGAAAATGTGGCTCGGGATTTTTTTCCACATTCCTCTCTGTGTGAGGTTTACAGCTTCTTGGCCATCTGATAAGTGACAGAGCTGTAGAATACAGCAACAACACAGGGGCCTGTGTACCAAAAAATAAATCTAATAATTAAAATAAAAAATCAGTTATTTGCAGCTGAAATAGCACTTTAATATTTGAGACTTTCTTTGGAGAAGTTTGAGAATGTATTTGTAGAGTTTTTGCCCAGTTTCTGGAAAACCAAACAAACAATAAAACACCAACCAGCCTATTTAAGCAAAATAAAGCATAAACAGCACTGTCCCTGAACTCGTGGTTAAAACAGAGCAAAGGTTGTGTGCGCATGAAAAAAGGACTGGTGGTTGTGCTGCGCAATCCTCTGGATCTTTTTATCAGAGTCCTTTTATTTTCCTTTTTGTGGTTGCAGCTCATGAGGCTGGTTACTTCAATGCTGAGATGGCACCAATTGAAGTGAAGACAAAAAAGGGGAAGGAAAGCATGCAAAAGGACGAGCACCCAAAACCCCAGAGCACTCTGGAACAACTGGCAAAACTCCCACCTGTCTTTAAAAAGGATGGAACGGTGACTGCTGGGAATGCTTCAGTGAGTATGTCACAGCCTTTGGTTGCAAAAGGGTCGCCGCTTAAGGTTCTCCAAATTTATTGTCGCTGTATTTACGTCTCACTGAGCCGCCTTTGGCTGTCAGCGGTGTCTCCTGATGAAAATGATTTCTAATTCTGCAATTGAATGCCCGTGGCTGACTGTTCCGGCCCCAAGATGGCAGGGGGTCCTTGAGTCTGCTCCTCTGTCCTAAAACTTGGTTCTGTGGATTGTCAGTGTCCTTTTAGTGAGGCATTGACACTTCCTCATCAGCCTTGAATTAAGCAGTTGGTACCGGCACTGGCTATGTGGAATTAGCCGTTCTACTTTCTTTTGGGGGCAATGATTACTGAACATTTGCTTTACAAATTGTGCGTTGTATCGGTGGGCGTGCTGCTGCTGCTGATCTTGGTGCCACAATTAGTATCCTCTGTAGTGCAAACGACATTTTGCTCTTACCCGGAGCAGGCTGGGCGCTTAGCAGCATGTCATTACAGACTGTTCCTCTTGCAGTCATTATCTTAATCAATTAATTAATGTTCTTTGGGCCGGAAGGACCAGTGTGATCAGGTAATCTGAATTCCTGCCTAAAATAGATCGTAGGCACAGTAAGTAGGGGTGTCTGTAAAGTGTCTTTTATAATTAATAGTACATGCGCTATCTAATATTAATAGTGTCCTTGCAAGTCTACAGAATGATACTTCCAGTGTAAGGGAGACTTTAAGCGGCAAAAACGTATTTTACTTTGCTAAAACATTGAAATTAATTAAACCTCTATATTTGACTTTCTTTCACCGTCCACCGAATAGTGAAAGATTGTGGTTTGTTGTTTTGAGTAAACACTAATACGTGTTAAATGTTAATAATAGTGTTATGGACGCCAGGTTTTTTTGAGGGGCTTATTTAGTTGAATATGGGGGGTTTAACATGGTATGTGTGGGGTTTTTTTGTCTGTCTGTGTTTTCTCCGCTAAGAAGGCTTTTCTCTCTTATTGCAAGGGGGTGTGCGATGGAGGTGGTGCAGTCATTATTGCCAGTGAATCAGCACTGAAAAAACACGCTCTTACTCCTCTGGCAAGAATAGTAGCCTATCACTCAGCCGGCTGTGACCCTTCCATAATGGGCATAGGTAAGTTGCAGTGAAGCACCTTATTTTACAGCATCAAGCAGCATTAAAATACTCTTGTGCTGAACATTCTGAAGAAAAGGAGGCTGCAGGAGTGCGGTAGCTGTGAAGGTGTTTGTGTGGCTTAGGGCAGAGAGATTTGTCCATTCCACTGCGTCGGTCTGTCCCTGTGACGCGGAGGGACAGAGTTACTCCTCGGCCGGGCCGAAAGGGTGTGTGCGGTGCCTGACCTATGGCGTTAGCACTGAACTCTGGTCCCCCAGCCACCTTTTTTTTTTCTCCTTTTTTACTCACTCTGTTAGTAAGTCAAGAAAATAGGCACTCTCTCCATTTTTTTAAAACCAGTTTCCTCCTGAAATTCACTTCAGTTTCCTCTAAGCTTTGAGTCCTAATGTTAGATGTGTAACTATGAGTTGTCTTCCTCACGTCTTGCTGAAGGAGTGTGGGCTGTGTGTAGCCCTTTCAGCAGTTACTCAGTTGCTCAAGCTGAGGTTGGATTCCAGGATACACACCTGTCCAGGTATTATTTTTGGCAAACTAACAGCTTCTCTGTTTTTTGTTGGTCTGTGTTTTATGCTTCCAAATCAAGTAGCTGGTAACGCAAACAACCCTCGAAGCCGATCCAGACACCCCAGGATTTTTCCCTTCTGTTCAGTTTGGAGACAGCATTGTATCCCAGCATGGCTTTTCCTTTCCGCCGCTCTGTTCAGAGAAGTCATTGTTGGCTGGTTCCAAGTGTCAGTAGAAATGCAAATGAAGCATTGTCAGATTTGTTTTCTTGATCAGGCTATCCGACCAACACGGCCTTCAAAGCAAATGTAGAGGGAGGGTCTCTTTCGCTAGACTTCATGCTGTCATTGTGCTTTCGAAACTAGCCCATTCTGTCTAGGTCAGGCAACTCTTTTAGCTTGTTTAAAAACTTCATAAATCATATGGAGAAACAGTTAGTATCCTCACTCCTTAACACCATAGCTTGTCCCCAGCAACTCCAAAAGACCAGATGAGATTCATCAGCAGGACGGCAACAGATCAGAGAACAGGAGCTCAGGCTGAGCAACTGCCCTTTCACATACTGATGGTGACAGGGAGTCCTGCCTCACAATGTCTAGTAAGAGAATTCATTATTTCAAAAAAAACCACAAAACAACAGAGAGAGGAAAAACTAGTGTACTTGGCTGTCATTGATGGTCTTTGTGTTGTCCACAGGAGACCCTCCCATGACTCTCGGGCGTAACGGGCATACTGAAATCGTCCGTAATGAGATGCATTTAGAGTCTCGTATTAAGCCGCCTGAGGCTTTCTAATAATCCACTGAGCTTTGAACTGGGCCCTTTCTTCTTTTAGTTTTTCGGTCACTTACTTATTTTTGGGTTTTATTCTTTGAGCTAGGACTTTTCAACACCGTTTTGTGGTAGTGAGACAGCATTTAGGATTGCTGACGTTCTAGGATTGGTTTGATGGGGAGTTCTTTTGTCTAATGATGAGCTGCCATCTAACATCTCGCTGTGTTTGTCCTACAAACACATACCTAATTAGCCCTTTCCAGTTCTCTTTGAGCGTCTCTTTCCTTAGGTAGCTGTGCTTTGAGATGAATCTCCTCTAGTGGATTATACTAGGTGGTAGATGTCAGCTTTCTTCCAGAGAAGAGTTTTATTGCAAAACTCTGTAATATGCTCAGAAAAAAAATCTTCCTGCCTGCAGTTGGCTGGGACCTGGGTCCAAGGGAACATTTTCTGGTGATTTGTTTTGAGTAGAAGATTTTCAGATAAATTATGTTAAGAACACCAAAACAAGAAGACCATAACTAAACACATAACCAGCAAACTCTAGTACAGCCTGCGTTTTTCTTTTTTGTGTACCTGGAGGCTGCAAGTCTTGAGGAAAGAATAAGTTGAACCGAGAGTACCGGGAAGAGAATGCCTCAAAACTGTCGTGAAGTTGTTTTATTTGGCTGGGGACTGGAAGTTCTACTGACTTGAAAGCTGTGCGTGTGTTTGCCAGCATAGCTGTGCAGCATTTGTGACGCTCCTAACTTTTCTCTGGCAGTGTACTGAGAGGGCTGCCAAATAGTTTTGAGATTTAGGAGTTCTCCTATCACCTCCTAAAGCAGGTGAGTGGCATATCCAGAATTCACTGGCTGCACAGAGGCTCATGGGAGGGAGTCTGGTGAGGATTTATGAAGCCATCCTATGTATAAGATGTTTATAAGCATTTATTTCTTGATGTTTTATTGAACTAACTGCGCATACAATTTGCAAATAGGCCCTGTACCTGCAATTACCGAGGTTCTGAAGAAAGCAGGACTGAGCCTGAAGGACATGGATTTGGTAGAGGTAAGGAGTCTTAACGTGAACGGTGAGGTCACTCCTGTTCTTTTTAGTAGAAACATTCCACTCGTACGTGTAGCCCGTCATCACAAGGTGGGTGTTTCTGCATGTCTGGAGCTCACTGGTCCTGCCTGACCTCTGTCCATCTAGTTTCTGCCAGACAGTTGCACCGTCCTTACAAAAATCTCAGGCACGTGGAAACTGAAAATGGTGTGATAGCATTCCATGGAAAAAAATACCTTCGTGTGGCGTGGGGGTTATACTCTGTTGCTGGACTGTTTTAAGTTAGTCACACTTCTCCGTTTGTGAACAAGGCTGGTTTTTGTCAGAGCAATACAGTCTTCATGAACACATCGCGTCAGAATATACCACAACTTTTTTTTTTAATAAAATTTACTACATACTTGGTGTGTATCACATGTGCCAGAAGGATTTGAGTTTACTTTGGGTTGGCCTGACAGTTTGTATATTGTCTGAATACGCTTTTGTAAACACAATGTTTAATATTTTTCTCCATCAAAATGACCTGGAAAATAAGCGCGCCTCGTTTAATCTTGCGTGCACGCACGCTGCGGAAAGCTTGCGTGGGCGAGTCAGACACGAACAGTGGTGTTGTTTCTCGGTTGTTTTAGGTGAACGAGGCATTTGCACCTCAGTATCTGGCTGTGGAAAAAGTTCTGGGCCTTGACCCGGAAAAATCCAATGTCAACGGAGGTGCCATCGCTGTAGGTCATCCTTTGGGTGCTTCAGGAGCACGGATCACAGCTCATCTGGTTCATGAATTAAGGTATGTACGTAGCTGGTAGTTGCCAGTGGGTCTGATCCAAGCCCAGAGCAGTCAGTGGGAAGGCTTCCTGTATTGAAATGGCCTTTGAGCAAAGTCTGTGCTTAACAGGGTGCATTTTAAAAGGCTTGCTCGTCACCTTCTTTCTCCTTTAGTGCGGTGTCACAAATTTTGACTCTTTTGGCTTGCTTGATATGCTTAGCACCATTTTAATCTGAATTTTCCTCCTTTTTTTTTCCCTTCAGGGCAAAGATCACTGTTTCTTTTTGCTTGTACTTGCAACACTGTATTAGTGTTCAACCGTACAGCCTCAATTAATTTGCACCTTGCAGAAGACTGTTTCTTGCAGTGTGCTGTACAAAACACAGCTTTTAAAAACTGTCTTGGCGGTAAACTTATATTTTACTTACACCATTTTTATTATGTGTTGAAACCACAAGCATCCCGTCATGTCATTCCTTGCCGTTTTGTCTTCCAAAGAACGATATAACGTACCATCTTTTCAATGGTAAAAGACTCAGACCTGCAACTCCTTGTTTTTCTACAGAAATATTTCACCATCAGTTGGGGCTTCATGGTGTTTTTATAGAAAAAGAAGAACATAGACATGCTAAAATGTCATCTTTAGTAGTACCTTGCTGATGACAGAATCACAGAATGGACAGCTAGTTTCCTTTTGTAAAATCAGGACAGCAGGTACTACGATGTTATCAATGTAAATAATTTTCACTGTTACTTTTTCTGTACAGGCGTCGTGGTGGGAAATACGCGGTTGGCTCAGCTTGCATCGGCGGCGGCCAAGGTATTGCTGTTCTCATCGAGAACACAGCCTGAGAGATTCTGGAGACTGCAGCGTTGCCCGAATTGCTGATTTCCTGAGAAAGCTCTGCCTTGTCTGACAGTAATGCGTCACTGCCTGCCTTCATGTTGTGCCATTCCTCCAAGGTAAAGGAATAGCTGAGAAGTCTGAATTCTGAACAAGGAGATTCACTAGTGTCTTTTCTAACTAAAGGAAATGTAACATCAATATAATTTCACACCGATGAAGTAAAAGTTTCTTTTCAATCAAAGTTAATGTATTTCTGAAGGCAAAATTCTTTTAATTTCCTGAGGAAATTGCCTGTCAAACGTTCACCAAACCTGCCTTAAAATAGCAGTCAGTGCAGCTTTTTAAGCAAGTATTGCTTAAACTACTCTGATTTCAGCTATTGCTGCTGTCTGGCATCTTTTCTCATCAGGAAATGTGAAAATTTAATTGGAGACCTGCTGAAGTATGCACTGATTGTAGATTGATGGCTATAACCTGTACCCTGCTGTTTTGCAAGGGAAAAAAAAATGAGCGAAAGCTGAAATTTCCATTGTGCCTCCCAAAAGAACAATAAATAAAACGGGAAAAAAAAAGGGCTTGGTGGTCCTCTGTTTGTTTGTTTATTTTAAAAGTAAATCCCTGTGAGAATTGTTAGTTTTGGTAAGTCGTTGTTTGGTTTTGGAGAGGCTGTTTTTCCTGGCCTAGAACTAACTGGTGCTTGCTAGGTAGTTTCTAGAGAACTCCAGCAAATCTGCCGGCCTGCCAAGAAGGGGGGTCGTTGGATTTAACTGCGTTGCCGCGTGGTAACTGTGTGCACACAGCAACCTATTTCTGAAGTTCCTCTGATAGTATGATCAACTTGGGTCGCTTCACGCGGGGCTGTTCTTAGCTAATTTGAGAAGTGCCCATCTGAGCAGGCTGTCTTGCCTCTCCCAGGCAGCTGAGCTCAAGTTATGAGTGATTTGACATAATGTAGGTTGCGTTTGGATGACACGAGATCTCCATTGACTGTGCTCCTTGAAGTCCTCTAGGCTTGCTGTACCGTCAAGAGCAACTTGCAGCTTGCACTGATGTAGATGTCTGCAATAGGTACTCACAGTTAGTTGGAGAGGTCCCATGTCAGAGACAGCGCGTGCTTCTCCAGAGCCAGTATGGTGCTACACAGAGTAAAATTAGGAGAGACTTCTGCCTTTTATGCTTTCTCATCCTCTGCTTCTGCCTTACTGCTTTCTCATCCTCTGTCCACTGTCAAAATACTGCTTATCTGCAACTTTTTCTTGCCACTCCACTGGCATGAGCTGTGATGGTTGTGAAAGATGGGAGGGCCTTCAGAACCTGACTGCCTAGCCTAGCAAGAAATTCAGGTCAAGGCAAGTGTTGTTTCAACTGGTGGATAACAGTTGAAGTATGCTGATCACTGCTCCTGGAGTTTTTATGGATGCAATGTCTTTAATGACTGTAGAAATATGTAGTGCCGTTTATATGGATTTAAAAAAACCCATCTGCCCTAAGGCAGCAAAGCAGAGGTTCCTCTAACACGGCATCTGTTTTCCTCTTTCTACTGTATCTTAGCAAGGTGGGGTTACTGGGGTTTCACTGTGCAAGATACAGTTGCCACATGGATTTGATAAAGCGGGATGTTTTCTATCCTTAGTTCCTTCCATAATAACCAATAACTAATTCCCTCTTCTTTCTTGACTGTGAATAATTGTTGAACTCTTATTTTCAGAGAACTGGCCGCAGTTTTTCCAGGATATCGTCCCTGTGTAGTAACAGTTGTTTCGGAGCTCATCGCTGTGTAGGTATAGTAACGAGTAATCCCCTTCATGCACTTTATTTTGTGCATAATGTTTCATTTCCCCCTTCTATCCATCAGATTTTTGAGATCCGCGTGTAATCCTCGCTGTGAGAGTTGAATTTGGTCATCCTGAATAATTGTGCGTTTTCTGCAAAATGCATCATGATGTCCACCTCATTTTCCAGATGACTTATGAACGTGCTATCAGCACAGGTGATTGTACATCCTGCTAGTAACCTTTCTTTGCTCTGTAAGCCAGCTGCTTATTCCCGTATCATTCCGTTTTCATTCTGTTCATTTCCTCTAAGAGCCTCTGATGAGGGGCTTGGTCATACCAAAGTGAAACAGTGAAATCCTTTCCCATGAAGTTACTGGGATGTAACGTATTGCACTTCTAACAGACGCAACTTCTCCCACAACTTCCAGGTCTGAAGATTCGGCATCTGCTGTCAAGCGCAGTGAGGGAAAATGCCCTGCTTTTGGGAGGAAATTGAACTGATTTCTTTTTGCCTGTCTGCGGGCTCAGTTTTGCAGTGCCTGGTGGTGTAAACACTCCCTCTAAAGGTTGACGAGTTTGGTTAGGGAGAATGCAATTCCTTCCTGAGGTTTAAAACCAACCTAGGTGTTCCAGTTAGGGGGAGTTCTGTGTGGATTGTCTAAGCATGTGCTTCTGCTCTCTGCTGCCCGTTTGGAATGTGGGTGCTTTGTTAGATTGCTGCCAAAAGGGGTCTGTGGCGTCAACTAAACCGTTGAAGGGTTGAGACCGTTGGCAATTGCTCTGTGTAGACTGCGAGTCCTCCAGCGAGTTGTCAGCAGCTTTGTATCCAGGGAGAAATCCTTCTTCTGAAAGATGCTTCGGGTTTAGGGGGGATATTTTGCGTTCCTCTTCTGTAGTTCCTGATTAACTTTTAAGACTCGAGTGGGGTATTACCCGAAGCACAAAACCCGGTCCTGTGCCAAGTCGTGCACGAACACAGTTTGGTTTGCGTCAGAATATTGGCTTTTTCTTACCGTGTTATTATTGAAGGTGAGCACGGCACTGGCATTTGATTCCCGAGCCAATCTCCCACAACATGTAGGGGTGCCTAGCCTTGAGGATTTGGTCTGAGCCTGTCTTTACGAGCAAGTCCAATCATTTATTACAGAATAACAGCAGTAATATCTGATCTTTGTACCTCCTTCCGAAGTACATTCTCCAGTTTCCCAGATAGAACAAAGGTAGAACTGTGTTTCTGCCTTTGGGAAATGAAGGCATCTCTGCTGAGAGCAGTCAGGATTAGGGCAATTTAATAGTGTCTTGGAAGGAGCAGAAGATAAGGAGGAAATGTGTTAGATTTTAGAGAGATAATTACATACATTGATTGTACCAAGTGCATATGTGTTTTTTCTTTTTAGGCTCAGGTGCATTCTTTGGGTTTGTGTGAGTAGTCTCTTACTATACAGTATAATGAAAACGTTGATTTTGTCTTTCTTGTAATGTGCGAGGAAAGAAAGCACTAGCGGAAAGTATTCACTGCGACGGAAGGCTGTGTGGTATTTACTCATCAGAGTAGATGTGGCTTCCTACCACGGGGTGGTGCGTTTTAAACGCCCTGCAGATCTCGCTGCGTTACAGAGGCGTTTGCCCTCCGCATAGTGGCGCAGCTTTTCTCCCAAGTGCACATGAGGTTAACCTTGAAACTGAATCACCCAAAATTCCAGGTCCTCTACCTCCTTTTGTGGGCTTTAAACAGGCAGGTGCCGTGATACCAACGCATCTTTACTGCTGTATGGCCCGCAGTCTATGGCACCGCTTTGTTGAAGTGAGTTAGAAAGCAGTTGTTCTACAGAGTGTGTTCCAACTGCAATCTGAGACAACTTGTTCGACAAGGTGATGGCTGGAGTACTGTATCTGGCAGAAGATGAAGCATAGAATAGATTATATGATTCCTTTTTCCAGACAAAAGCTGTTAAGCCTTAACCCTGAGCAAGTGTATGCTAGAGAGAGAGGGAGAAGGTGCAGAGGCCTGGTGGAGATGGACTTACCTGTTGTAGTCCTTTCTGCATTATCTAGAAGCAGTCTGTTACGCATCTGGTGGAGCTCCAGTAGTTAAGGTGGGACGTTGTGTAGCATTCTATTAAAAAAAAAAAGTAATTAAATCTTGAAGCTGCTAAAGTGCACGATTTCAGGCAAGCCTCACCTCTTGTGAGAGTATTTCCAATAAGCTTTTCCTCAATCTGTAAATCCAGACATTTTCCATCCAGCCCCATTAAGCTGGGCAGGGCTCTGTCTCGCCTCTCCACCTAGCAGAGTCTGTGTTGTCCGGCTGGATCAGCTGCACAGGGATGTGCAGGGGGATCAGAGGGGAAATTAATCCTCCGGAGAGTTCACAGGCTAAGGGGTTAGTAACGGGGTGCAGGTTCCCTCTTTTGAAAACAGCTACGAGGAACTGGTGCTAGTGATGTGTTTGCTGGCTTAGGTACATTGATATGGACAATTAAATTGAAATGAAGAGGTAGGTCGGAGCACGAGTTAAGTCTGAATTACACACGTGGTATTGTTGGTTTTAGTTTTCTAATGGAGAAGTATTTCTCATGGAAGGTGAGTTAAGATAAAAAGGGAACATTTTTTGAACTGATTCAAGGCTGCTGTTTGCTAACAAATCCAGCTGTAGGGCTGCTGATGCCAAGTGAAAATGCTGTAGCCATAGGAATTGCAGGGCAGGTCAGGTGTGAACTCAGGCTGCTAATCCACAGCTATTTGAAACTGTCAGCATGGTAAATCCATCCTGGCAGGTATTAAGCCAGAGCCACTTTTGTTTTCCCACTGGTGGTCATGCTCTTACTCTGATTCAGCAGAAGCAGGGCTGTGTGTTCACACCCTGCCTGGGCTGAATCTGTTTTCTGAGACATCAGGAACTGCCCAAATGTGGCTTTAATGATTGTGAAACCGCAGCTTGAATCTCTTTGAAAAATCAGCGAGACAGCTTTTGCACAGAAGCTTAAGGCAGCAAGCTCAGGACAGCTAATGTGCCAGTCCAGGGAGAGGTTGTAGTACCTGATCTGACTACATCCCAAAGGAAAACTCGCCCGAGTTTTTCTTTGCGAAATCTGAACATTGGCAGCGAGCTGGAGCTCAGAATTTTTACGCAGTTAGATTCTTCAGCAAGTTCCTTGCAGTACTGTATCCAAACATGTTTCTTCAGTGTTGACTGAAAGTCTTTTATTTTGCACATTTTCTCTAGCAGTGTATGTATTACAGCTGTTGCCAGGGAGGAAAAAAAAAAGTATCTTAATCCTTCTTTATAAACATTTAGCTCTAGCAGAAGAGACACATGATAAAATCATTGGGCTTTTTGTTTTACTTGTAAGAATATTTTGCACTACATGTTTTTCTCCTCTGCCGTGGTTATTTATAAATAGAGATTGTTCAGGTCTTGAAAAGGGATTTGCAAAATCTAGGAAGAGTGTGAAGCAGAAGACAACCTAATTTAAACACAGAAGGGAGAACTTAAGAGATGGCAAAGCGCTGAGAAATTGTAGTTAGTCAATGTCTGAGCATCGAATTGACTGTTAAACAACTCATTTTCAGGAGTTTTTTCTCATGCTCACAAGGCTGTAGTTTCTCACCTACACAAAACTAAAGTTTTGTTCTTTTTAAGAAAAACTACTCGCCAGACTCCAGAAACATCTAAGTCGTATTTTAAGAGTAAGAATAAAACTGCGAGGTTCAGCGAATCTGCAGTTGGTGAAATGGTAGCAACTTGTCTAATTTGGAGAAAAGCACGTAAGGCTGTGGCGAATAAAAAGCAGAACTCGGAATTTGACTGTTACTCCAACAGTGCAAGTGTCAGTCTTCAAATACTGGAGATTCAGGGAAGGTAATGAGGAAGCAGAGTGTGGAGTGGGCTGAGTATGGAGTAGAGTATGGAGCAGATTGAAGATGGAGGAAAGGGCAAGCATGGCTATGAACCAAGAACTCAGTGGCAGGTGTTGAACACAGGATAAAACTACCCTACACAAACACCAGTATTTACTCTTTACTCCTATTTCTAAGAAAAAGGTGAGGTGCAGGGGCCGGGGATGTCTTCTCTCTGGTGTACCTATAGCGTTATGTCCTGGAGATCAGGACCCCCAAGCCCTGCTGCTCTGTGCAGAGGGGTGTGTGTGTGTTAGGCTTTTTGCTCCAAGGGAGAGCTGTCATCAGCCACGTACCCGAGCGTAAGCCTGGTTTCAGTGTGCCGTTAGTCCCGTTGAATCCAGTACGATTGCTTGCCTACTTACAGCTGGGTGTGACTTCAGAAGATCAGCGAACGCAGGTTGATGTGACTGCAGAATGAACAGCCGTCCTTGTGCTGCACAGTCCCCTCCAGTACCTTCTCCCTTACCAGCACACAGGGTGCGAGTTCCTCTAGGAACCTCTTCCTAAGGTCACAGTAACCTGGTGACCACTCGCTAAAGCCGTCAGGAGTCAGGTTCTCAAGAACTTCACGTTGCTCAATGCTTTGTGTTGCGTGAGCTGATGCTCTCTTGAAAAGGCGTCCGGCTATCTCAGTGGTGGACCTATGACTTTTTACTTCAAAGCAGGTCTGCTCCTTGCTGAAGTCTGTTTGTGTTTCCCGTGCTGGAGGGTTGGTCTCTGTCTTTAGCCAACAGTGGCTGCCTTTTTTTGCTCTGCCCAGTACTGGGGTGGGAGGCAGGGTGATTGAGCACCATGGAAAAATGCGGTTGAGGGCCTAAAAATAGATGCCCTGAGAATCATTTTAGAGCCAGTCAAACCCAAAGAATTTGCAGTATCTCCCTACGACCCGTGTTATTCCAGCCTCAATCACTGGCTTCTGAGGCAGGCAGGATTCCTCTGTGACTCTCCTGGGAAGGAAGGAGGGAGTGTCCGTGACTCCCGGCGGTGCCTGTGTGACGGAGGAGAAGTAGCTTGGAGCTCTTGCCATGTAGGGACGTTCCCTTTTTCCTCTCTTTCTTCCTTCACTTCCCTGTTCTGCCTTTGTTCACCGTCCTTGTTGCTCAGACGCTGGTGCGATTAGGTGGTACACCTTCTGGGAGGCAGCTAGAGCGGTAGCTAGCTGTGTCGCTGCTGGCGTGGGCCTCTCCAGGAGATCATTACAAGCGTGGTGAACTTAGGGCTGCCAGTAGAAGCAAGGGTTTTTTGTGTTGGGAGATTCTCCAGTTCAGTTTGGTGTTGCAGATGGGCTCCTATAATTCTTTCCTGTCTCCCATCCATGGATCTCAAGAACATACTGGATAAGAAATACGTCCAAGGGATGTTTGGAAGCCAGATGCGGAACCGCCGAGCGCAGCACAGGCTCCCGAAGGCTGCGTTCCCCAGCTCCCACCATCCTTGCTCCCTCTTCTACCCACTGCTTTCATCCACATGTTCCCTCGTGCAAAGGTTGAGCTGAAGTCGGTAGGTTGCAGCCTTTGGGCTTCGGGTCAAGCCCTGAATGGAATTTAGGAGGTCAGCTCTTGGCTAAAAGTTGAACAGTAGAAAATTACTTTTCTGTGAAGTAAAGTCCGTTCAAGTTCTGAAATGGCTCCCTGTGCGAGATGGCTCGTTAAACTGTTTTATCCCACTGACAGTGCCAGGATAGACGCTGTAGCACATTGCCTAAAATGGATGTCAGAATCCGGCATATTTTAAATAATCAGTCAAAACCCGACTTTCAAATTCACTGCTCCGATCTTGTTTTCCGTTCCAACCCTTAGGCTTATCCTGGCACCAGCGTTGCCAGATGGCCGTTTCCCAGAGTGGGCCCGAGCACCTGAGGTCTGCTGTTGGCGTTGGCCGATACCAGGTTGCAGGTGGGGAGCTCCTGATCCAACACCTGGTGCTCACATCAGTCTCACGTAGCATGGCCAGCTGAAGCAGCTCCTGATCTGCTGCCGATAAAGGGTTCCTGGCCACCACAGGAGGTATTTAATCCTCAGGATCCTCGGCTCCCAAAAATGGGGGACGTGGCTGTTGCAATGCGGATTTAAGCGCGCGCGTAGGTCCTTAACTGGTTTGTGCAACTGGGTGATTCATCCTGACCTGGCGCTGGAGCCTTACCGTGCTTCTTCGCGTAGCGCGGTGAGCACGCGGCCTGAATCCCAGGTGAGGTAAGGTAAGGTTGTGCCGGTGTGTGCCGCGCTCAGAAAATCTGATTAAGAAATGAGCCTTCTCAGCAGCTGCTGAACAAATGCGTTTGTACAGTCGGTTTGTCCTAGGGGAAGTTTTATTTCTTACATAAATTCATGGTTTGTGAGCCCTGCTGAGGCCAGTACAGGGGTCGGTCTGGCATGTTTTGAAGTGGCTGTCAGCATGTATTTGATATAAAGAAAATCCTTTAGGTCAGCAACCACCATAAATATGCTGAAGTTTATCAAGGTGTCTGTTAAACTGCTAGAGAACTTGCAACTGGAGCTTCCCCTGCCCCTTTCTAGTTGTGAGAGTTTGCGATTGAAAAGCAAAGGGAGGATCCTCCCAGGGAAAACGACGTTCTACTGATGGCGACTCCGTTTTTAAGAATTTTTAGAATGTGTTTTACAGAGCTGCTTGTTGCATGTGTGCGTATGCTGCTGATGGATGGTTTGATGGCCGCGCAGCCCGTCAGCTGAGGCATTGCTGGCTTTTGCAGGCTGCTTGGTACTGTTCTCCAAGCTCTCCTTGTGCCGAGGACTGAAGGAGATGGCTCTTCTCCCGTTTCGGGTCTGGCTGGATGATGGCAGCACAATTATGCACGTGTAGGAATGTCCTCGCTAACCATGGTGGGACTCATCCAGTCTCGACCCTAAGGTTACACGGTAGGAGTAAACACTAAACTGTGGCTAGAATAAGGAAAACTATGTATGATTTTAAAGGACATTTCAAACAGCAGCCTGTCGCCTTCCCTGTCCTCCAGGGAGATGCCGGAGGTGGTGGCTGCACGGCTTGCGGCGTGCCTGAGGATGCAAGCCCTGCCAGCCCGCTGTCGCCCTGGGCTAGGGATAAACCTGCTCGTCTGGCCATGGGACAGCCAAAAAACCATGAGGACTAAAGCTTGTACCTTTCCTGAGGAACAGGGAAGGAAAGGCTTGCTTCTCTCTTGCTTGTGAGACGCAGAATTACGCGGCTGTCTGTCCCCAGAGCTGGGTCTGTGGGAGTCCCCTCTCAGCCGTGTGTGAATGCTCAAGACAGTCAGAGCAAACAGGAGTCGGGATCGGTCTGTAGTGTGCGGCACCGCCATTCTCCTGGGTTTGACCTCTTTATTCCATTTTCTAGATGTGCTTGGAACCCGTGAGTACTCACCCTGCAGAAGGCAGAGGTGCCTGTCGAGACGGTGTTACTCTGTGGCCACACACTTCAGGTTTCAACAGCGTGACCTGGACAAACTGTTCCTCGGAGAAGTGGCTTCTCCTGTTGCTTGTCTTGGACCGTATTTGGGCTTGGTCTTTGGCCTCAGTCAGTGGCAAGCTCTTGGTAGGTGGTGGGCGCTGATTGTGCCTACTCTGTCACCACCTGCAGCTGCTTTACCTGTCAGCTGGCGTGAGGTCTTCTGCAGGGTGGACGGTGGTGGGATGCTCAGCGGACGGACTGCTCCGGGACCGTCGCCTTTGGCCAAGCAGAGTGGCAAGGGGAGATCAGGACGTGCTGTGGTGTTTCCACAGGCAGCAGAGGCTCTTTGGGATGAGCTGGAAGAGGCGAGACCTCAGGTTTATCCCTCAAGGTGCCCTGAATTACCTCTGTAGCTGCTCTGACAGGACTCTTCGTGTGGACTACACTGCTTCTAGCCATCGTTTGTCCTCATTAGTACTCTGAAATGGCCCAGCTGGTATTTACAGAGGAGGTATCTCAGGTGTCCTTTGTGCCCAGGAACGTGTTGTATCTTACATGACCGGGCTATGATAATGCTTAGCACCCTTGAAACCTGTGTGTCCCTGCAGTCACATCACATGGCTGATCACAGGCAGATACGATCGCCTGAGACCCCGCTTTGGAGGGCTCCAGCGTCTCCTCCTACAGCGAGGTGGCTCGGTGTCGGGCTGAGCTTTGCCGAAGGCCTCGCTGGTACCGGCCGGCAGCGAGCAGCGGGGCTCTGCTTGGGGACAGCCGGGTGCCACGCGGAGAGCCAGCCTGGGATGAGGCCATCCACCACCTCAAGGCAGGGGATAGGGATACCTGGAAAATACAGTTTATGAGCCGTCGCTTCGCAGTGTTCAGCAGCGCTTGCTATCTGGAGTTGATGGGGTTTTCACCCCCCACCTCATTTCGGTGGGATTGGGGTCAGCTTTTTGGAGGAGTGGACGCCTGTGGGGACTTCAGGGTTCTTAGAAGTTTGTTGTCGTCCAGGAGGTGTGTTTGTGCTCAGCCATGGGTTGGTTACACAGCCAGTTCTGCAAATTTCCTTTCCACTCATCGGAGGTCTCGCGAAGTGGAAGCGAGGGCGACAGGCGGGTTTGGAGCTGTTGGGAGCTCGAAGACCGCGCGGCAGTGTTGCAAGCAACGGTCGTGAGGGGTTTGGTGCAAAATACGGCGATGAAGGATTTTTACTCCTTGAAAAACTGTATCGTGCAAAACTGTTTTAAATTTTTTCAGGAATTTTGGGACCTGAATTTGGAACAGGTAGTGCTTCTAACCGCCCTTATGATGGCATTTATTTTCATATTCCTGTTATTTATGTTAGTCCTTGCTTGTAGCTAAGGCACGGTCTCGGCGTGGGGGGGAGGAGGCAAAATGTGGCTATACCAAAACCAGAGAAATTTAAAACTTAAAGCATTTTATAGATCTTCCCAATGCCACGAAGTTTCTCTACTAAATCATGCTTAATGCTTTAGGCATCAAGGGAAAACATGCTGCAGCCGGCTCCCTCCCACCGGCTCACCGTGCTTGGGCAGTGACACATCCAACCCAGAGCGGGACTTTCTGTGGGTTACACCGCTCGGAAGACTCAGCCGTGGTATTGGGATCTGGCTGGGGTTTGCTCCATCCAGGGAAGGCGTGCCTGAGTCGTGGGTTCAGCTCCAGCTCCTTGCAACAGGCTTGCTGCGAGCGCGTTGCTCCTGGTGTGACTTCGGTTTAACCAGTTTTCTGCTGGGACACTGGCTTGCAGGAAGGATTTCCCTTTGCACTGCTGGTTGTATTGCACCGAGCCCAACCTGGGGTTGGGAAATTCAACACCGGCCTTGTAAAACGGCTTCCACTTGCCTCCGATTACAGCAGAAGATCAACCACGCGGCAACAGGAAACACAAAAACTCTTGTAAGTGGGTGAAGAAAAGCAAAACCAAGTACAAGCCACCGAGAAGTGTAAAAAACATAGAGAAGGGATTTGCAGCTGGCCGCCGTCCCCAGAATGCGCAGGAGCAGCGGGCAGCGGTGCCGCGCGTCCGGTGCAGCTGAGGTCAGGCACTCCGGCAGCGTGCTCTGCCGTGCGGGACGCGCGCCCGCCTCGCCTCCCTCCGGCACCGTCTGCAGCTCTCCGAGCGAGATTGGCCACGGCGCGGTCAGCCCATATCTCGCTCCGGGGAAACTTGAGACCTGCCAAGCCCGAATGTCGGATGCCGCTTGGTCGGATGAATAGCAGCACTCACCAGCGGCCAGCCCGGCCTCTCGCCACGTTTCATCAGCGCTGGCGTTTTGCCTCTAAGCTTTGTTTCTCAATGGAACGTGGAGAGGAAAAAGAAAAAAAGAAAAAAGCTTGCGTGGAGCTGGCAGTGTGCGTGGAAAACCAGCATCTGCCATGTTGGTTTTTTTTTTTAAAAAAAAAAAAAAACCCACAAGCAGAGGAGCTGCTTCTCCCTGCTTGCGCTCTGCTCCTCGTGCACCTTCCCCTGACAGCTGGATGCTAAACACGCGACTGATAAAGGGCAAAACTCTCGCTTATTGGATTTTGAAGTGCAAGGCTTTAGCGATAAAAATGAGGACTCCTCCTTTCCAGGGCTTCTCCTTCCCGGGCATTACCCCTGCAGCCCCCCACAGATCTCTGAACATCTCCCCGTCACACCGGCTCGTCTGGGAAAGCTTTTTGGGGGGGCTCGCACTGCTGCTCACCTGTTCCCCGGAGCACCCTGTGCACTCCTGCGCTACCGCAGCGTCCCTTCGGGGCGATGCTGGCGGGACACGCTTGGCTTCGGGCACCCAGGTGAAAGCGCAGGGTGGTGCAGGGCGCTGCTGTCGGGAGGAGAACCCATTGGACCTTATTTTGGATTTAACCATAATGCATTTGAACTTTGGAGGTGCTCGTCGGAGTGCTGGGATTTTTCTGGGGACTCCGGCACGCTTTGGATTCAGGCCATACATTCAGGAGTTGTGCTGAGGGGGGGATACTCCTGATTTAATTTCAGCCCCCTCTTTAAATTCACCGCTCGAGTGCTTTCTACGACCTCTGGGGAGAGAGAAAGGGAGACCTGCGCATAGCAACTATTTTAATCTGTGTTAAAAAAGAAGCCAAGATGACTATCAGCCATTTAATTCTTAGACGGCGAATGCTGGAGGAAATGAATCCCTTCCTTTGCGTCTGCCACTTGCAGAATATAGATGCGAAAATCTGCTAAATACCTTCGTCTCCTCCTCTGTCCTTCGTAGGGGGGAATGCAGGGCTAGCTGTTTTGTGAAGGGTGAAATTTGAGAGTGAAAAATGAGCTTTCTGGAAGTTTTTCTGGTATCATGTCTCATTTCAGTAGGGATGTATATTTTGGGGTTTTTTTTCGTCCCTGGGAACTTGGGCTCCCCAGTTCAAGAAAGATGAGGAGCTACTAGAGAGAGTCCAGCGGAGGGCTACGAGGATGATGAGGGGACTGGAGCATCTCTCCTACGAGGAGAGGCTGAGGGAGCTGGGCTTGTTCAGCCTGGACAAGAGAAGGCTGAGAGGGGACCTAATAAATACTTACAAATATCTGCAGGGTGGGGGTCAGGAGGATGGGGCCAGACTCTTCTCAGTGGTGCCCAGTGACAGGACAAGGGGCAACGGGCACAAACTGAAGCAGAGGAAGCTCCAGCTGAAGATGAGGAAGAACTTCTTCCCTCTGAGGGTGACGGAGCCCTGGCCCAGGCTGCCCAGGGAGG